>Ga0116147_1000663_pt1 | contig 39889 bp, 41 predicted proteins | sample AD_JPNHG3_MetaG_FD_89749 | JGI IMG/M metagenome (GOLD analysis project Ga0116147, IMG submission 89749) | Active sludge microbial communities of municipal wastewater-treating anaerobic digesters from Japan - AD_JPNHG3_MetaG | ecosystem: Engineered > Bioreactor > Anaerobic > Digestate | place...
CAGTACTGTCCCAACGTTAGCTGAATAAATTCAGCTGGTTTTCAAAGTGGGTGTTTTGTTCTTTCATCTCCATATGAGTAAGTGCCTGCAAAAGCGGCATTTTCTCGAAAAGGGTGATGCTCAAAATCTGTAGAATCGAGTAAAGGCTCCGCTCGAGCCTGAGTTGTTTTTTGATGATCGCCACGAGCACATATATGGAGATCGCGATCCAGATCTGAGTTTTCACGGCATTTTCGGACGTGCCGTAAAAGGCTTTGATTCGCAGATGCTGCTTGATCCATTTGAAGAACAACTCGATTTGCCAGCGGCGCTGATAAAGCTCGGCGATCGTGAGGGCCGGCAGATTGAAATTGTTGGTCAGAAAGACCAGCCTTTTCCCCTGTTGTGCATCGAAGAAGCGAATGCGCCGGAGCCTTTCCGGGTAATCCTTCATCGCGTAGAAACCGACAAGCGAGATGGTCTGATCGCACTGCAGCCCTGTGGATTTGTCGATGGCTTGAGAATAAAGGCGTTGAAATCTGAAATTGCTTTTGGCTCGGGTCACAAAAAAGGCCGCTGATTGATGAACCCTGTAAAGTCGGGCAAAATCCAGATAGCCGCGATCCATGATATAAATGGCCCCTGCCTCTATTGGGATTTCGTCGAGGATATTGACCTCGTGGACCCTGCCATGAGTAATAAAGACCATGGTGGGAATGCTGCCACGTAAATCGAGAAGCGTATGCAGTTTCACTGCTCCCTTGCGTTTTCGGAACTCCGCCCAGGGAAACAGTGACAGGCAAAGATCGATCGTTGTTGAATCGAGGGCGTAGGCGGTTTGATCCAGCTCTGTCCCGAAAGCGTCGTTGATATAAAGTTCTCTGGCTTTTTTGATCAGGACCTGTGCGAAGTCGGCGTAGATGCGCCAGTCGCGTACTTGATTGGCATGGGCGAGAGTGTTGCGGGAGATCTTTCCTCGGATGCCCATATGATACATCTTCTGCTTTGCCGCACGCAAGCATGCCTGGATATCTCTCAGGCTCTCCCGATAGGTGAGTTGGGCAAAGGCCATGCACAGAAACTGGTCCCAGCATGAAAAGCTTTTGATCTTGTAATTTCCATTGTAGCGTTCGACGCACTGGCGGAACTCGTAAGCGGGCAGGAAACTCATCAGTTGAGAGAATATGGTTCTTCCAGCATTCATCGGCCATCTCCTCGCATAGGAATGCGGGAGTATGGCATTTTGGGAAAATGGATATCAAATCGATAAATGAAGGATCAGCCAATTTACGTATTGCTTTCATTTAGTTACATCGTGTCTTAAATAAAACGTTGGGACAGTACTGATCATATCCCTCTTTTCATCTATGCACCAAAACAGATCAAACCCCGGGAAATCACCAAGGTATGCAGCCAGATCGACATCGCCCCCACCCTCCTCGCCCTGCTGGGGTTCGACTATGAAAGCCGTTTCTGGGGCAACGACATCCTGCGCGATGACTTCACTCAGCGGGCGTTGATCGGCAATTACCAGAAGCTGGGTTTGTACAAAGACGAAAAACTGGTAATTCTGTCGCCGCGAAAGATCATTGAAGTGATGGACCGGCCTCTCGTTCAAAACAAAATCACGAAAACAACCCCGCACGATCCCCTCTCTCTCGAAACCATCGCCTACTATCAGGGGGCCGACTATATCCTCAAACACCGCATGAACCGATGGGACTATGCCGGGCAGGACAAACCAACGGTTGCGGGTCTTTCGAGCAGGTTCACTTCCTATCGAAACCTTCCTTAACGACACGGCAAAGAGCGCTTGACGCACGGCCTGAGAAAAAGATGACAAGGGAACAATTGGATCCGTCTGGCCCGGGATTTCTCTCTGAATCATTCCAAATATTCATTGATTTTTCTGTTTTGCGTCATATATTTCAACCATTCATCACCCCTATGGTCTTCAGCTTCATTGCCCGTAACTCAGCGGAACTCTCAACCACCGTTCCGGCGGAAGTATGGACGGTCGATCGTTGAGCCGGTTACCGGCCGATCTTCCCGTACGTTCAAATAATGGATTCAGAAAAAGCGGTGGTGTGACCATGAACACAATCCGCATGCTCTATGTGAGCGGGTCCATCGGGCTCGGCCATGTGATGCGCGACCTCGCCGTGGCCCGGGAATTGCGCACGCTGGAACCCCGCGTCGAGATTCACTGACCGGCAGCGTCACCGGCCTCGGATGTGCGCGCTTCGGCAGGGGGCGGGCGTGTGAGGATGGCCGATGGGAGTTCGACCCCGGGGACGCCGGCCGATGCGATCGTGGCGAATATCGGGCGCGAAGTGACCTATCCGCCGATACGGGCCGACGGGGCGCGTCGTGCCGCCGAGATCATTCTCAATCGTGCGTCACCCGTTGACAATTTAACCCGATGTTCGGGGCCTGTACAGGAGTGATTCCCCGGCGAAGGAAAGGAGTTTATAAAAAGACGAATCGTTTTGTTCTGCTGTCTGATTCTTCTTGCACACTTCACGGCAGAAAGATCTCTCGCATGGGCTGAAGAGACACGGAGCCCGCAGACAAGCGCAGTGGCTGCCGAGATCGGACGGTTCAGCAGGGCCGCCAGGGGTACCGTCGGTGTCGCAGCCGTTCATCTGGAGACCGGCCGCAGGATTGCCTTCCATGCAGACGAGTTCTTCCCGATGGCGAGCATCGTGAAGGTGGCTGTTGCGGTAAACATCCTCGACCGGGTGGACAAGGGGCAGATCAACCTGACATCTGACATACCCGTTGAGCGGTCGGAGCCGGCACCGGAAGGCCCCCTGGGAGATACGAAATGGCGCCCCGGGCTTTCCTTCCCCGTTTCGGTCCTCCTGGAGTCCATGATCATCAAGAGCGACAACACCGCAACCGACGTTCTTTACCGGCTGGCCGGAGGGCCGGCAGCCGTCCATGCCTATCTGCAGTCGATGGGTTTGAAGGACATCTACCCGGCTCGATATATCAGGGAGCTGCTGCGGGATGTCCTCTCCATCCCGACCCCGAACTCGCCGACGACGTCTCTGGTCGATCAATTCAGGCGGATGTCGCCCCAACAGGCCTCGGAACGCCGCGCAAAGGCCTACAGGGCGAATCCCTCCTACGACGCCGACCCGAGGGATCAGGCCACCCCGGCGGCGATGCTGGAACTTCTGTGCAGGATCTGGCGGGAGGACGGCGTAAGCAGATCGGCACGGTCCATGCTGCTTTCCATGATGGAGCAGTGCACAACCGGATCAAAGCGGATCCGGGGCCGCCTGCCAGACTGGAAAGCCTCCAGAGACGCATCGATGTACTCGGCGATACCGAACTTGACGGGAAATGGCTGTAAGGAAGCGGGGTCTGATAACCCTGTCTTTCTTTCTTGAATCTAAAGATTGCCGATCGATGCAGCTTATATCAAGCCAGAGGACCATCCCGTGCATTCCTGGAAGATGTCGAGACCCGGATCGTTCCTTGCCGACGGGACCAATTCCGTTCGAAGCATCAAGCGGCTCGCACCCTACAGCGTGCCGTTTTTCTTCCTCCTTTCCCGCTCGTCCCTCTCAAGGCAGCAGCGCTTGTATTTCTTGCCGCTCCCGCACCAGCAGATGTCGTTGCGGCCCAGGTCCGGCTTTTTCTGATCGTTCCTGCCCGCACCCATCAATCGCTCCAGAATCTTCATGCGTTTACCCTTCTTTCCCCTGAAAGTATTATACCGGCGAACGTCCCATCGCGTCAGGCGATACGAATGATCTCAATATCGAAAATCAGCACCTTCCCGGCGAGGTAGTGATTGAGGTCCATCCGGACAAAGTCGTCGTGTATCTCCTGCACCAGAGCCGGGACCCTGTTCTGACCCCCATCACTCAGCTCGACGACCATCCCCACCTCGAGGTCCATATCTTCCGGAATGTACTTCTTCCGCAGATCGACGAAGAGATCCTCTTCCCGTTCCCCGTAACCGTCGGCCGGTGACAGGGTAACCGTCTTTTTCTCCCCCACAATCATCCCGATGACGGCGTCGTCGAAGCCCTTGATCAACCGGCCCGAACCGACGGTGAAGGTGAGCGGCGCTCTTCCCTGCGAGGAATCGAAGATCTCGCCGTCTTCCAGACGCCCCGTGTAATGGACGCTGATCTCGTCGCCGTTTTGGATTGTTCTTGACACCCTTTCACCTCCCGGCCAAAACAGCCGAAATAATAAAAGCCACCGAACTCTGCGGAGCCCGGCGGCCTTTCCTGCACCACAAAATTGGATGACTCAAGCCTATTGCGCCCTTCCGACCCGTAACCCCTCAAGGGCGATTTCCAGGGCATCCTATGACGGCGGCCGGACAAAGTCAAGCGTTGTTCCATCCCTCCACCCGGGAGCAAAGCCGTGATTTCTTGATGAACGCCGGTACCGGATGTGCTAATAATAGCGGGCAATCGGGTCATCCATGCCCCCGAACCCGGGATGGTGAACATGGGAAGCGAAATCAAAACGGCCGTGCTCGAGGCCCAGAGAGAAGAGATCACAGCGCACCTCGTCTACCGGAAGCTCGCGGAGCGGGAAACGAAACCGGTAAACCGGGAGGTCTTGAGGCGAATCTCCGGTGACGAGAAAAAACACTACGAAATCTTCAGGCGGTTCACCGAAAGGGACGTGGAACCGGACCGATGGGCCCTGCGGAAATATTACCTCCTCTCCGTCCTCTTCGGCCTCACCTTCGGGATCAAACTCATGGAACGGTCGGAGGAAAAGGCCCAGGTAAACTATGCCCAACTGATCCGTCACATCCCCGACGCGGGGGAGATCCAGAGCGATGGGTACCGGCACCAGAGAGAACTCACGGCCATGATCGACGAAGAGAAGCTCAAATACGTGGGTTCCATCGTCCTGGGCCTGAACGACGCGCTCGTCGAACTCACCGGAGCCCTCGCGGGCTTCACCTTCGCCCTGCAGAACACCCTCCTCATCGCGATGGTGGGATTGATCACGGGGGTTTCGGCGGCTCTGTCGATGGGGGCATCGGAGTATTTCTCCATCCAGTCGGAAGGAGGGACCCAGGATCCCCTGAAGGCATCCCTGTACACGGGCTGCGTCTACATGGCGACGGTCTTTCTGCTCGTGCTCCCCTACCTCCTCTTTTCAAATTATCTTTTCTGCCTGTTCATCGCGCTCGCCACGGCCGTGCTCCTCATTCTACTTTTCACCTTTTATCTCTCCGTGGTCCGGGACATCCCCTTCAGGAGGAGGTTCATCGAAATGGCAGGCATCAGCCTCGGCGTGGCGGCCCTGTCCTTCTTGATCGGTTATCTCGTGCGCGTTTTCCTGAACGTCGATATATGATTTCCCACACCGGTTCCTTGAAACGTCCGATGAGAGGAGCGATCTGTCATGAAGGCAAAGGACTTCTACCTTCTTTTGAAAAACACCTACGAGGAGTGGCGTGACGACCGGGCCTCCATGATGGCGGCCGCGCTCGCCTATTTTACCATCTTCTCCCTGGCGCCGCTTGCCATCATCATGATCGCCATCGCCGGGCTTTTTTTCGGCGAGAAGGCGGCCCAGGGCCAGCTCGTGGCGGGCATCCAGGGCATGGTGGGGGAACACGGCGCCTACGTCATCCAGGGTCTGATCAAGAATTCGGCCGGCAAGAAGGCCGGCATTCTGGCCGCCGCCATCGGGTTCGCCACCATGGTCTTCGGAGCTTCAAAACTCTTCTGCGCCCTCCAGGACGCTCTCAACAGTGTCTGGCAGATCGAGGTCCCCAAGGGCGGCTTCAAGGGCATGATCCGAAAGCGCCTCATTTCCATGGGCGTGGTGCTGATGAGCGGCCTTCTGCTTCTTGCCTCCCTATTCGCGGGGACCGCGCTGGCGGCCGTCCGGAACCTGGTGGGGGATCTCATCCCCGGGATCGGATACCTTTTCGTCCTCATCAACTTCCTCCTGCCCTTCCTGCTCATGACGACCCTTTTCGCCGTCATCTTCAAGGTGCTTCCCGACGCGAGGATCGCCTGGGGCGACGTCTGGGTCGGGGCGGCGGCGACATCCTTCTTCTTCGCCATCGGACAGATGCTGATCAGCTTTTACCTCGGGAGCAGGAACATGGCCTCCACGTACGGCGCGGCCGGTTCGCTCGTGGTGCTCATCTTCTGGATCAACCTCGCCGCGCAGATCTTCCTCTACGGCGCCGAATTCACCCAGGTGTACGCCTGCCGCTATGGTTCCTGCATCGAGCCCGCCAAGGGCTTACGGGCCGACAGCACGAGTCGCGAAGGGCGATCGGAATGAGCGGCACCCGGGTCGACACGAGATGAAGAGCAACCCATGAAACGTCACGAAACTTCTCCGGTCACAACCGACCCGGACATCCTGGTGTGCAGAGACCCGGTCCGGCTCAGGGCTGGGGAGCAATAACCCCGCGAATTGGTACGCTTATTGCTACTTTATTGGATAAACGAAATGCGGGAGGCGAAAAGGACCCATATCAAGTCAGCAAACAGACCGAACAGGTGAGTCGAATGGATGAAAAAAATAAAAAAATCAAAGTGTTAATAATTGACGACAACAAGGACCTCTGTCTGATCCTCAAGGAGTACATGGAGAGGACGGGACGGTTTGAGGTGCCGACCTTCACCAACGCAAAGGCGGGAATAAAATACGCCAGGGCCCAGAAAGTCGACGTCATCCTGCTCGACCTCATGATGCCCGAGATGGACGGGACCCAGGCGGCCGAGCAGTTGCTCGAGGATGAAAACACGAAGAGTATCCCGATCATCTTTATCACCGCCGCCATCAAAAAGAGCGAAGTCGAGGAGCGATTCGGCTACATCCAGGGGCATCCGATCCTGGCCAAGCCCGTCCTGCCGGGTCAGATCATCAAGAAGATCGAAAACGTCCTCGGCTTGAAGGACGGCGCCCTGCCCATCCTGTCAGACGGTTTTCCCGCCTGAGAGTCCCATCGACGGATCTGATGGGTCACCCCTGACACCGTCAGATCTGTTTTTTTTCTCCTCCCTGAAAATCACATGTTCCAGGAAAAAAGCGGCGAGAATCCCCACGACGAAGCCGTTTCCGATGACGGGTCTCAAAACCCCCGGGAAGGAACGGAGCACTTCCGCAGGCATGAAGGCGATCAGCGTCCCGATGAGAACGGGGAGCCCGAGGATGAGGCCGTCGGTAAAGCGATACTCCGACGATGACTCGCAGGCCACGGAAAGCCCCGCCGCCACCTGCGCGCAGAGGATATAGAGAAACACGCCGCCGATGACGACGGCGGGCACCCGGCCCGCAAGAAGAATCGTCGCCGGGGAAAAAGAAAGAACCAGAAGCAGACCCGCAGCCGGCAGCAGCGTGTAGCGCGACGCGCAGCCCGTCGAAGAGATCACTCCGGGGCTCAGTGAAAAATTCACGGGCCCGATCACCCCGAGAAACCCCGATGCTACGTTGGCAAGCCCCGTCAGGAAAATACCCCTCGTGACCCTCTGCTGCTCCCGTCCCGGTTTGAGCAACTCGTTGACCGACTCGATCGATCCCAGGTCGTTGATGGAGAGGGCCATGTAGCATATGACGAACGAGATGAGCACCCCCGGGTTGAAATCGAACCCCCTGAGCCAATCGCCCCAGAAACCCGAAAAGAGGGCCGCCCCGGACATCGCGTCCGGCGCAGCCGGCATCACGGCCAGATGAAGGGCCGACCCCGCAAGCATGACCCAGACGATCAGGGTGGACTTCCACACCCCTTTCAGGCAGCGATGGAGGATGAAGGCCGCCGCGATGAGGCCGATGGCGAAGAACAGGTTGGAGGGCACGGCGGAGGGGTCCGGTGTCTTCAGGATCAGGTTCATCGCCGTCGGCAGAAGCGTAAAGGCGATGAGCAGAAGAACGCAGGCCACCACGCGGGTTGTGAAAAGTCCGCGGAGGAGACCGAAGAGACCCGTCGCGCTCAGGAAAGCCAGCAGGCCACCGCCGACGATCATGGCCGTGTAGATCGTCGAAGGACCGAATTCCCGGCTGGTGACGATCCCGACAAGGAGAATCGTCGAGGGCCCGATGATCAGAGGCAGGCGGTGCCCCCAGAAGACCTGCAGGAAGAGCGCGGCGGCCATGACGAAGGCCATCTTCTGGAGATAGAGGACCTGGGCCGCCGGGCTGCCGGAATGGATCTCGCCCGCGATTTTGCCGATGATCACGATGACGGGAATTGCGATGGCAAACCACTGCAGCCCGAGGAGCATCATGGCTCCCGCCGGTGGACGATCATCGAGGCCGTATTTCAGCTGGATCAAGCGCCTGCCCTTTCCCTTTCATCCCGACCGTATGCCCCGCCCTTCTCTTTTAACCTGTCCGGAGCCGGGGATGCAATTTCTTATTTTCATGGATCCCGGGAGCACGGCCGGGTATCCCTTTTTTCCTTTGAAAATATCCCCGAAAGGACATATAAGAACCTTCTGTTTTTTGGCAGACCGAACAGGACCTTGGCAGGGAAGACGACTCTTGGAAACGGGAGATGGGAGACAGAAAATTTCGATGGTGCTTCTGACCGTCATGGTCTTTCTCGGCGCCCTGCTTCTCTTCGGGATGGAGCCCCTCGTGGGCCGCCTCCTGACACCCTACTTCGGCGGTGCGGCCCATGTCTGGCTCACCTGCCTGATGTTCTACCAGGCCATGCTCATGGTCGGTTACCTCTACGCCCACCTCTTCGCAGAGAGGATCCGCGGCTGGCATCTTCTTCTCCTGCTTCTGCCCTTCATCAACCTCCCCCTGACCGTCACGGCGATGCCGGACGCCCAGGCCCCTCTTCTGCAGGTCGTGGTCATCCTCTGTCTCCACGTGGCCGTGCCCTTCGTCGTACTTTCGACCACCGCCGTTGTGGCCCAGCTGTGGCTCAGCCGCTCGTCGTTGGGCGGGCGTTATGAGCCCTATCCCCTTTACGCGGCATCCAACGCGGGATCTCTCATCGCGCTTCTGGGGTATACCTTTCTCGCCGAGCCCCTCATCGGCGTGCGACTGCAGAGCCGGCTGTGGGCAGGCGCCTATGTCGTCTACGCCCTCATTGTCGCCCTCACCTGGCTTCACCTGCGCCCCTCGGGTCCATCCCCGGGTGAAGCGGCGGCATCGTGGGCTTCAGCGCCCGGAAAAACAGAAAACAGGGCCTACCTTCAGTGGCTCCTTCTCAGCAGCCTTCCGTCGGCCCTTCTGCTGGCGGTGACGAATTTCGTCGCCCTCGAGATCGGTTCGTTCCCGCTCACGTGGATCGCGCCGCTCGCCCTCTATCTTGCGAGCTTCATCGTGACGTTCCGGACCAACGGAGGTGTGCCCCGCTTCCTGAGGCGATTCTGGCCGGAACTGCTGCTGGTATCCCTCTTTCTTTACGTCTGGGAATCCACATCGGCGCTGACCATTCTCGTGCACCTGCTGGTGTTTTTCCTCCTCTGCATCGTCGCCAACGGGCGTCTTTACGAACTCCGCCCCGAGGCGAAGCGCCTGACTCATTATTACCTCGCCATCGCCTTCGGAGGATGGCTGGGCGGGGCGGCCGTGAGCCTCGTCGCTCCCTTCGTCTTCCGAGGCCTCTACGAGTACCCCCTGATCCTGGCTCTTCTCGCCTGCGCCTTCTGGTGGTGCCGCGGCCGGTCGATGACGCCTGTCGGGGACAGACTCCTCGGGAAAACGGCCGTTCTTCGTCTCGCCGCCCTCGGCATCCTCGCTTTTTTCATCGTGAAGGAAAGCCTCGTCCTCTTCCAGTATCCCGTTGTCCACCGGCACCGCAACTTCTACGGGACTTACCGGGTCAAGGACCTGCCTTCCATCGACGGACAGGCCGATTACGTCAGAAAACTGGTTCACGGCATGACGCTTCACGGTGCGCAGCTTCTCCCGCCCGAATGGCGCCGGATGCCCATCTACTATTACTACCGGGGTGGAGGCATCGCGAACGTCTACGAGGTGAAAACCCCGCCCCGGGACATGGCCATCCTCGGGCTCGGAGCAGGCGCCGTGGCCGCTTACGCCAAAGAAGGCGACCGCATCACCTACTACGAGATCGATCCGGACAATGAAACGATTGCCCGTCGGTGGTTCACCTACCTCGATGAATGCAGGGGTGAGGTCCGCGTGATCGTGGGCGACGGGCGGCTCGCCATGCAGTCGGGCCGATCGGAGGGGCGCCGCTACGACATCATCCACATGGACGCATTCACCGGCGACGGCATCCCCACGCACCTGCTGACCCGGGAGGCCATCGAGATCTACCTGAGCCGCCTCGCTCCGGGGGGGATCATCCTGTTCCACGTCTCCAACCGGTACTACGAGCTGCGCCCCGTGATCAAGTCCACGGCCCGGGAACTGGGACTCCACGGAGCGATCAACACCCCTCTCAATCGCGACAGGCTGAAGCCCTACCAGAGTTCCGTCTGGTGCGTGGCGCTGGCAAGAGACCCCGGGGACCTGCAGCCCCTGCTGAAGCTCGGCTGGGTGCGCCTCGGCGGCCATGACGGTTTGAACGATATGGCGCCCTGGACGGACGACTACATCAACATCCTGGCCCCGCTGGGGGAAAACCTTGAAAATCAGTGGGCGAGTTTCCAGATCGATTCCTGGCTGGATCCCTTCAGGAACCTTTTCCGGAACAGAAAGACCTGATCGCTTCGGATGGAAGAGGGGAGGCGAAGGCGGCGCCCGGAGGAGTGCCCGGAAAAGCCTCTTCCGCGCTCCAACGGGGGATCGGAGCGCATAAAAAAAGGCAGTCGTCGACTGCCTTTGAGTTTTCCGGCACGGAATGGAGGGGCAAAACCCCGATTCCGACAGCTGGCCCCCGGTCCGTCCCGTCGAGGTCTATTTCTTTTTCTTGTGGCGCTGGGCCTTCAGACGTTTTCTGTATTTGTGTTTGGCAATCTTCTTTCTGCGTTTTTTTACGACACTTCCCATCGCTCACCTGTCACGAATCGAGATTTTTCATGCCCTGAGGGCGAATACTGATAGCATGGAGTCCCGACAGTATCAACCAATTTTTTGGCCGTGATTTCTCCGGCCGGCCATCGCGGTCGGGGCGATCATCGGCTCCCGGGAGGGCCACCCGGAGCTGTCAGCCCCCAGAATTTCGCGACCCGTTCGGAGGACCAGATATTCCGGTCGAAGGCATGGGCACCGGTCGTGCCGCCGGCCTCCCCCCCCGAGCCGTCGGGGTCGACGGAAATGCCGTGGCCCATATCCGCTATCTCCCAGACTTCGACGACCCCCTTGCCGTCACGGCCGTTATAGACCCGGTGCCGACTTCCCTGGATGACCTCCGTCCCGGCCGGCCGGGATTCCGCACCGTGGATTTCCAGCCACTGAAGGGCAATCTCCTCGGCGTTCACGGGGGAGACGACGACATCGGCCGTCCCCTGCCAGACGCTGACGACGGGGTAGGGTCCGGCGTATCCCTCGAACCCCCGGCGGGCCGCATCGAGGAGCCGGCGGTCGCCGAGCCTCCTCGAACCGTTCATGCACCCGACGGCGGCCATGGCGCTCGCGGCGCAGCCGTAGGGCACGCCGGCCATGGGCGCGCCGCCCGCGAAGACGTCGGGATAAACGGCAAGCAGGACGTTGGTCATGGCGCCGCCCGCTGAAAGGCCGGTCACAAAAACCCGCTTTCCGTCCAGACGATGGGCTGCGATCATCGCGTCCACCATCTGTCGGATGGAACGGGCCTCGCCGCCGTCCCGGACCTGATCCTGCGGCCTGAACCAGTTCCAGCACTTCATCGGGTTGTTGGATCGGTCCGTCTCCGGGTACAGAACGGCGAATTGATAGCGATCGGCCAGGATGTTCCATCCCGTCTCCCGGCTGTATTGCTTCGCATCCTGATCGCAGCCATGGAGAGCAACGACGAGCGGCGCACCCGGAGGAAGCCCGGCGGGCACGTGCCTGTACATCCGGATCGTCCCGGGGTTGGAGCCGAAGTACTTCACCTCCTCGAGGTCGCCCTCCTCCCGCCCCCGGAGCAGGTAGGCGAGAAGAACGATCAGGAGCACCAGGATGACGAGGCGAGACCATCTATAGGTTCGCATCATCGTGACCGATACCTCCCCGGGGACATCCGGCGGCGGCCGGGTTGAAGGGCATCGTCACGCCGGTCGGCGATGCCCGGAGTGAGGGGAAAGAGATGAAACAGGGGCGCTGATGCCGGATGCTCCCCTGGAATGGGGCCTCGACGCCCTCCCGGCAGGTCCGCGATGTTTCGCAGGCCCAGAGAAGAACCGGGAGGACCGCCGCGGATATCAGAACATTTCTTCGGTGCACCGGACGCCTTCGTTCCTTTTTTGAAGTCAGGCCCTTCTTGCGATATGGCCCACAATGTCTTTCAGGGCCGTTCCGGGGCCGAAGATTCCGTCCACCCCGATGGCCTTCAGTTTAGGCACGTCGTCGGGCGGCACCGTCCCGCCGAGAAGCACGGGAATGTCGGGGATGCCGGCCTCCCGCATCAACCGGACGACCACCGGCACGAGTTCCATGTGGTTGCCCGAAAGCGTGCTCAGGCCCACGAAATCGACGTTTTCCTCTACGGCGGCCTTCACGATCGCCTCCGGTCTCTGGTTGCCCACGTAGATGACCTCCATACCGGCATCGCGGAGCGCCCGGGCAACGACGATACTCCCGCGCCAGTGGGCGTCGAGCCCCAGGCGCGCGATGAGTATCCTGACTTTACCTGCCATTGATCTCCTCCTTGAAATCTCCGCTGTTCCTCTCAGGCAAAGAGGGGCGGGTCCCAGACGCCGTAGTGTTTCTTCAGAACACCGGCGAGTTCACCCTCCGTCGCGCGGGCCTTCACGGCTTCCACCATGACTTCCATGAGGTTCTCCCCCCGGTCACAGGCCGCTGCGACCCGGTCGAGCATCTTCCGGACGTCGGTTTCACTCCTTTCCTTCCGGATCCGCTCGAGCTTCTTTTCCTGGATACGGAGCGTCTCGGGCAGTTCGAAGAGTTCGATGGGAAGCTTCTCTTCCTCGATCCGGAAGGCGTTGACGCCGACGACGACCTGTTCCCCCGCCTCGATCCGCCGCTGATAGTCGTAAGCGGCATTGGAGATCTCCTGATGGATCCACCCCCGTCTCACCGCCTCGACGATCCCGCCCATGCAGTCGATTTCATCGAGCACACCGGCCATGGCTTTTTCCAGCTCGTCCGTCAGGGACTCGACGTAGTAAGACCCGCCCAGGGGATCGATGGTCGCCGTCACGCCCGTTTCGCTCTGCAGGATCTGCTGCGTCCGCAGGGCCGTGAGGGACGAGAGTTCCGTCGGGACGCAGAGGGCCTCGTCGTAGGCGTCCACGTGGATGGACTGGGCGCCGCCCAGGACGGCCGACAGTGCCTGGTAGGCGGCCCGGGTGATATTGTTCAGCGGCTGCTGAGCCGTGAGGGAAACTCCTGCGGTCTGGACATGGAAACGCAGCATCATGGACCTCGCTTCCCGGGGCCCGAAACGCTCCTTCATCACCCTGGCCCAGAGCCTGCGGGCCGCCCGGTACTTGCAGACTTCCTCGAAAAAGTCGTTGTGGGCGGAAAAGAAGAAACTCAGCCGCGGGGCAAACTGATCTACAGGGAGCCCCCGACGAATCAGTTCCTCGGCGCAGGCCACGGCATTCGCGATGGTGAAGGCGGCCTCCTGAACAGCCGTGCAGCCCGCCTCGCGGTAGTTGTATCCCGCGAAGCTCACCGGGTTCCACCGGGGCACCCTCCGGCTGCAGTACTCGATGGCGTCGCAGCTCAGTTTGAAGGACGCCTCGGGCGGCAGGACCCCGGGAGCGACGGCGATGGCCGTCTCCATGAGGAAATCGTTCTGGGACGTCCCGGCGAGGCGATCCAGGGGGATGCTGCGGGCCTGGGCGTTGGCGAAGTACATGGACTGGACAATGATGTTGCAGATGGGCTGACAGGTGACGAGCGATGTGCTCACGCGGTCGACGGGAATCCCCTCGAAGAGGATGCGCATATCCTCGATCGTGTCGATGGCCACGCCGCCCCGCCCCGCGTCGGCCCGGGCCTCGGCATCGGTCGAATCATAGCCCCGGAGCGTCGGGTAGTCAAAAACGCCGTTGATGCCCGTGGCGCCCTGATCGAGGAGAAACTTGTAGCGCTTGTTCGTTTCCTCCGGCGGTCCGAACCCCGCCAGCTGGCGCTGCGTCCAGGTGCGACCGCGGTACATCGTGTGATAGACGCCCCTTGTGAACGGCTCCTCCCCGGGAAACCCCAGGCGCTCCCGGTAATCGAAGTCCGGCAGGTCATCGGGTGCGTAGATCGGCCGGACGGGAACGCCGGAAAGGGTTTTCGGTTCCGCCTTCCCGTCGTCTTTTTCGGGGGCGCAATCGATCCAGCGCTTCCGTTTTCTCGAGATGTCCCGCAGGGACGTCCGGTTGAAAAGGCCTCTTTTCATGCAACCCCTCCTTGTCCCGAACAATGATTTGTCCTGATGCCGCGGGGCGGTCCTGCCCGCGCGGAAAAATTTTTCTCACATCCCGCCACCGGCAGGATGGATGGAAACGATGATTTCGATTCCCTTTCGTACCATCATGACGCCGATGGCCGCAAGAAGCAGGCTCGCGAGTTTGGAGATGATCCTCGTACCGGATCGTCCGAGAAGACGGTGAAGGGGCACGGCCATCAGGAATGCCACGCCGGCGATGGCAATGTTGACGAGGGTGGCGGCGACGGTGGGAACCAGCCCATGCTCCCCCACGAGAATGAAGATGGTCGTGATGACCGCCGGACCCACGATGAGAGGGACACCGAGAGGCACCGCTCCGAGGGCTTCATATTCCGCCGAGGAATAAGCCCCCTTCTCGATGATCAGATCCGTCAGCGACAGCACGAAAAGAAGCGTGCCGCCGGCGACCATGAAATCGGCCACCGTCACGCCCAGAAACTCGAGAATAGAGTGCCCGACGACGAGAAAGACCATCGCGACGACGGCCGCCGTGGCGACGGACTGAAGGATGACGCGGCGGATACGGACGGGCTCCAGTCCCGCTGTGATGCGCAGGAAGAGCGGAAGGACGCCCACGGCGTCCACCGCCACGAACATGGGGAAAAAGCAGAGCCAGAAGGATCTCATGACAACAACTACAATTTTGAGTTTTGAGGGTTGAGTTTTGAGTTAGAAAAAGAGCTGTTTATATCATCGATATCATTCAATCCTCAAAGGGCTGGTCATTTGACCAGCTTTGTCGCTATGGCGGCCACGTGGCGTCCCTGGTATCTCGCCCCGGCAAGCTCGTTTTCACTCGGCATCCTCTCGCCCTTGCCGCCCGCGATGGTGGAAGCGCCATAGGGTGAACCGCCCGTGATTTCATCTATGCGTGTCTGCCCGATGAACGTGTAGGGGAGACCCACGACAACCATCCCCTGGTGAAGAAGGGTGATGTGAAAACTCAGGATCGTCGACTCCTGTCCTCCGTGCTGTGTGCCCGAGCTCGTGAAGACGCTCCCCGCCTTGCCGACGAGAGCGCCTTTTGCCCAGAGCCCGCCGGTGGCATCGAGAAACTGCCGCATCTGACCGCACATGTTCCCGAAGCGCGTGGGGGTCCCGAAGATGACGGCATCGGCCCGGGCCAGTTCATCGACGGTACACAGAGGGATGTGGGCCATGGCTTTCTGCGCTTCGAGAGCGCCCACTTTTCTCAGCACCTCCTCGGGAAGCGTCTCGGGGACGCGGCGCAGAAGAGGCTCCGCCCCGGGCACCTCCCGGACCCCTTCCGCAACGGCCTGGGCCATCCGGTGGATGTGCCCGTGCATGGAGTAATAAACGATCAGCACTTTCATGTTGGACCTCCTCCGCCGTTTGTGGTTGAAGATTGGTATTTCAAGAAAAGCCTTCCCTACGGTGATTTCAGCCGCCTCACCGTCGATGCGATGATTTCAACGGCACGGTCGATGTCCTCGATCGTCGTGGCTTTCCCTGTCGAGAACCGGACCGTTCCCCGGGCGTATTCCATCGGCACGGCCATGGCTCTCAGGACCTTCGAGATTTCCACCGAGGCCCCGTGACAGGCGGCGCCGGCCGAAGCTGCGATGTCTTTCATCTCCTCGAGGAGAGCGCCGGCATCGACCCCCCGGAACCCGACACTCAGGGTGTTGGGCAGTCTTTGCTCCGGATGCCCGTTCAGACGGACATCCAGCCGCGCCCGGAGCCCCTCGTGGAGGCGGTCCCGCGTCTGCGTCATGCGGGCCCGGTTTCGATCCAGGTCCCGTTTCGCCGTCTCGCAGGCCTTCCCGAGACCGGCGATCTCGAGAACATTTTCGGTCCCGGCGCGGAGGTTCCGTTCGTGGCCGGCGCCGTGCATGAACTTCCCGATCTTCGTCCCCTGCCGGATGTAGAGTGCGCCGATCCCCTTTGGCGCGTAAAGCTTGTGGCCCGCCAGGGACAGAAGGTCAACGCCCAGCGATTCCACGTCCACGGGGACCTTCCCTGCGGACTGGGCCGCATCGGTATGGAAGAAAATCCCCCGTCCGCGGACCAGCGAAGCGATCTCTTCGATCGGCTGGATCGTCCCCACCTCGTTGTTCGCATGCATGACGGTGACGAGGATGGTCTCGGCCGTGATGGCCCGTTTCAACGCCTCGACGTCTACGAGTCCCCGGTCATCCACGGGGAGGAAGGTCACTCGGAACCCCTGCCCCTCCAGATCATGACAGACCTCCGTTACGGCGGGGTGCTCGATCGCCGAGGTGATGATGTGATTGCCCCGGTCCCGGTGGGCAAAGGCGATCCCCTTGATGGCGTGGTTGTTGGACTCGGTCCCGCCGCTGGTGAAAACGATTTCATCCGGGCGGCCGTTCAGAAACGCCGCGACCTTTCCCCTGGCCTCCTCGACGACCGCCCGTGCCTCCAGGCCGTAGATGTGCGTGCTCGAGGGGTTCCCGAAAACCTCGTCGAGGCAGGGCCTCATGGCTTCGACCGTTTCGGGGTCGAGAGGCGTCGTGGCGTTGTAGTCCAGGTAGATGGCTTTCATGGGATTCTTCACCCCCGCTGAAATTCGCGAAAATCGGGAAGGAGGCCTGCAATCATGAATCCGCCGTAAAGGTCGATCATCATCTCCGTCGATCGCCGGCCTCTGTCCCGCCCCGAAGGCGGGGCGGGGCTGAAACACCATCCCCTTAAGTCGGCTCCCGGATGACGATCCTGCCCGTTTTGGAGCCGTACTGGCTGCAGGTTGCCTTCGCTTCCAGGACGTCCCCCGGCTGCGCGGCAATCGGGTAGGTGTACGTGATGCTTTCGCCGGTCTGCTGGGTGTAGAGATATTTCCCGACGCTCCGACCGTTCTTGCCGATCTCGATCTCCTTCACGAAGTGGCCCGCATCGCAGGGGGCATGGGTCACCGTCACGGTAAGGGTCTGCTTCTTGAGATCATATTTGAGGGTCACGCCGGCAGGGTCGTGGGAATAAGCCGGGGCCGTGCTGAACATCATCGCAAGCACGGCAACAGCGACAACCGTCCAATACCTCAAGGACCGCAAACGCTCGAATCGCCTGAACATAAACGCATCTCCTTTCGCTCATCGGTTTTATTCCACCCGCAGCAGTTTCAGCATCTCGACGATGTCCGCCGTCGGGTTTTGGCAACTGAAATTGGAACAGACGTAGGCCGTGGCCCGCCCTCCCCGGGCATCCATACGGGCCGTGAACGGCGCGATTTTTTCGATGTCCGACGGGCGCTCGCCGACGGGCCGCAGGAGAACGACTTTCCCGGGCATAAAGGGGGCTCGCAGGGCCCGGATCATCTCTTTCGTGTCCGTTCCCCGGGGATCGCCGGCGATGACGATTTCACAGGACGGCCCCTGCAGGAATTCCACCGCCGAGAGCATCTGCGAGTACGCCGCCGGCATCTGCTCGATGCCGCGGGCGCAGGCGCGGGCGATCGCCACGGCCTTTTCTTCCCATTCCGGCTTCGCCGTGATCCTGGCCAGCCGGAGGAGGTTCATCATGGACACGGAGTTCCCCGAGGGGATGGCGCCGTCGCAGATATCCTTCTGGCGGACGAGAATCTCCTCGCCGTCATCGGACGTGAAATAGAATCCTCCCGCCCGGTCCCAGAAGTGGCGCATCAGGTGCTCACTGAGCTCGATGGCCTCTTTCAGATACCCTGTGTCAAAGACCGCCTCGTAGAGTTCCAGAAGGCCCCAGACCATGAATGCATAGTCATCCAGATGGGCGGGCGCCGACGTGCGGCCGCCCCGGTGGCTGTGCATCAGACGGCCGCCGGCGCCCCGCAGATGCTGTAAAATGAAATCCGCCGCCGACCGGGCCGCTTCCGCGTAATCGGAGTTGTCGAGCACCTGGGCGCCCCTGGCGAGCGCGGCGATCATCATCCCGTTCCAATCCGTGAGGATCTTGTCGTCCTTGTGGGGATGGACACGCTTCCGGCGGACATCGAAAAGCTTGCGCCGGGCGCCTTCCAAAAGATCCTCCATCTCCTGTTCCGTGCGCCCCCGGGTTTTCGCCATCTCCCCGATGCCCTTTTCCCGGTGAAAGATGTTCTCCCCCGTCCGCCGGCCGCCTGCCTCCCCGATGAAATTACCGTCTTTCTGAAACCCGAAGAGGGGGATGACGAGTTCGGATTCCTCCTTCTGGAGCACGCGGCGGATCTCCTCGATGGACCACAGGTAGAACTTGCCCTCCTGGCCCTCGCTGTCGGCATCTTCGGCGGAATAGAACCCCCCGTCGGGCGACGTCATGTCCCGCAAAACGTACGTGAAGATCTCTTCCGCCGTTTCGGCATAGGCCGCCCTGCCGGTCGCCTGGTATGTCTCCAGGTAGGCAAGGGACAACAGGGCCTGGTCGTAGAGCATCTTTTCGAAATGCGGAAGCCTCCACCGCGAATCCGTCGAATACCGGTGGAAGCCGAAGCCGATGTGGTCGTAAATGCCCCCGTTGCGCATGCACTGGAGGGTTTTTTCCACCATCTCGAGCGCCTTCGGTTCGCCCGTTCTTTTCCAGTAGCGCAGCAGGAAAAAAAGATTGTGGGCGGAGGGGAATTTCGGGGCGTCCCCGAATCCGCCCGCGGCGGGATCAAAACGCGTCGAGAGATGGACATAGGCCTTCTGCAGGGTCGAGCGGTCCGGCACCGGCCCGGATCCGGGATCCGCCGCGAGTTGCTTCAACGTCGCCACGACCTGTTCGGCCGAGGAAAAAACCTCCTCCCGGCGCGCGGCCCATATTTTGCGGATACCCTGGATGAGTTCCACCATCCCGAGGTGGCCCGCGCGGCTCTCCCGCGGGAAATAGGTTCCTGCGAAAAAGGGTCTCCGGTCGGGAGTCATGACGATGGTGAGCGGCCACCCGCCTGAGCCCGTCATCAGCTGACAGACCGTCATGTAGACGCCGTCGATGTCGGGTCGCTCCTCCCGGTCGACCTTGATGTTGACGAAGACCTCGTTCATAAGTTTCGCCACTTCCTCGTCCTCGAAGGATTCACGGGCCATCACGTGGCACCAGTGGCAGGTGGAATACCCGATGGAGAGAAAGACGGGCCTGTCCTCGCTCTCCGCCCGACCGAAGGCTTCGGGTCCCCAGGGATACCAGTCCACGGGGTTGCGGGCATGCTGGAGCAGGTAGGGGTTCTTCTCGTGAATGAGCCGGTTGTAACGGGGCTCCACGCGGTCCTTCGTCGTGCCCTTCACGTCCAGTATGTCGCGTGTTATTTTCTTTCCCATGTCGTCGCTCCTCCGGGTGGAAGCCTCACAGGCCGACCTGACCCAGCAGATCCTGCAACGCCTCTCGAAGCCGCGGGAACCGGAAGGTGAATCCCGCCGCCTGCAACCGGCGCGGCAGCACCCGCTGACCTTCGAGGACCACGCTTCCAAACTCGCCTTTCACCCAGCGCAGGACAAAGCCGGGGACGGGCGGCATGAAGGTGGGGACACCGAGAACTTCACCGAGGATCTTCGTCATCTCGCAGTTTCGCACAGGTTCCGGCGCCGTACAGTTCACCGGACCCCGGACCCCGGGGTGATCCATGAGAAAGAGAAACACACCGGCGAGGTCCTTCTCGTGAATCCAGGAGAACCACTGGCGCCCGCTCCCGAGGGGGCTTCCGAGAAAGAGTCTGAAGATCGGGGCAACCTGCCCGAGCATCCCGCCCTTGCGCCCCAGAACGACGCCGAATCGGCAGAGAACGACACGGGCACCGACCGCTTCGGCCCTCCGGGCCTCCGATTCCCAGTCCACCGCAAGGGTCGCCAGGAAGTCCCTCCCGGCGGGGCTTTCCTCCGTGAGTTCCTCGTCGCCGTGAAAACCGTAATAGCCCACGGCGGAAGTGCTGAAAAAATGGGTTTCCTTGCCCCGGCGGCCCTGCATGGCCTCCACGAGGTTCTCCGTGGTGAGAATCCGGCTTTCCCGCAAATCCTTCTTCGTCTCGTCGGTCCACCGCCCGAAGATGGACCTGCCCGCGAGGTTGATGAACACCTCGTGTTCGGCCGCCCTCTTCTGCCAGGGGCCTTTCGCGGTCGGATTCCCCTCAAGAAATGACGCCCCTTCGGGCAGGGGGTGACCCGCCCTGATCCTGCGGGTGAGGATCGTGACCCTGTGACCCCTCTGCGTCAATTCCCGCGTGAGCGTCGAACCGACAAATCCCGAACCGCCGGTCATGAAAACGTTCATGTTTCACTCCGTGAATTGGCACCAGGCATCGGGCACCAGGCATCCGGGATGGAGCGGTTTCCTCTTTCCCGGGGCCTGAAGCCTAGTCCCTATTCTTTATCCCCGAGCGGCGGCAGGACGCTTTCGACCCGGAAAAAGACGAGGAATTTCGGCTCGCCCTCGTACTTTCCCTCGACTTACCGGTGTTTCTTTCGACGGATCTGCCCGATCATGGGGCTTTTTTTCTCTTCGCGGACCCGGATCAGGTAGAGACGTTACTCTTATACGTCGATGTCGGTCCCACCTCCTTGAAGAGGCAGGCGGTGTGGGGGCCGGACTGCAGACTCGCATGGCTCAACCGGTCGGCCATGACAAATGCGACGGTCTGCTCATCCACGACACGAGGACCGACGTCAACGGCTGAGTTGACCTTTCCCGAAGCATCGGCCGTCGACAGGACACCCGGCCCCTTGACCGAATCGAAATACCCGCTCAGCCCCGCAGGATATCCCCTCGGGGTGTATACGTCATCGCGGGCTTTTGCCCGTCACCGTGGGGTTGTCCGGGTAGGACACCCACTCCGTGAAGGCACCTTCGTGCAGCCTTACATGGGGATAACCGAGGTAGAACTTAAAGAGCAGAAACTGGTTCGTGGCCTCGCGGCCCGTGCCGCAGGAGCAGATGACGGTCTTGTCGGGACCCACGCCGTGCTTTTTGATGATGGCCAGGACCTCGGCCTCGGGCCGGAGAAGCGCCTTGTTCTTTTCGTCCATGAGGTCCTGCCAGGGCAGGTTCACGGCACCGGGGATGTGGCCGGGTTTCATCCAGAAAGACCTGCCCTCGTACTTCTCGGGCGGCCGCGCGTCGAGGACGATGACGTCGTCGCGATCCTTGATCCGCCTGAATTCCTCGTATTCGATGGCATACTCCTTCCTCTCCGTCGCTCTGAAGTCCGAGGGTTCCGTCGTCCCGTATTCCTTCGCCAGCGGCTTCCCCTCCGCCTTCCATCGATCCAGCCCACCGTCGAGAACGCAGACATTGTCGTGCCCGTAACGGGCGAGTCCGTAAGCGACCATTGTCTGCTCGAGTCCGTCTCCCCAGCCCTTCGCGGCCCCCGCGCCCGTGTAGACGACGACAGGAACATCGAGTCTCAGGCCGACGCTGCGCAAAACGGGCTGAATGGCCGCGGCCGGCACAAACCGGGCGGGTTGACGCCCGATGTGGGTACGGAAATGCCCCTCGTCGAGATAAATCGCGCCCGGGACGTGCTCAACGATGTAATCGTGAACGTTGGGCTGCACATCCAGAATCATGATCCCTTTATTCAGGTGATCCAGCAGCCACCCCGTGGACACGAGCCTGACCGCTCCGCCGCCGCAGGGGTATGTTCTCGTCATGGTGCCTCCTCGAAGACAAACCGTTTTCCCCGGTCAGGCTCGATCACGGGCCAGGAGCTGCGAGGCATGCTCGGACGCGATGAGATAGGCCGGGTCGGGGTTGATGGCGTAGAGTCTCAGGCAGACCTCCGCATATTTGATGGCGTGTTCATCGCCCGTCTTCACAGCCCGTTCCGCCAGTGCCCTCCTGTTGATGTCCCGGTCCTCGAGGGCATCGGGCTGCCGCCTCTGCCCGATGGCGGCGTAAATCGCCGCCGAAGCCTGCCAGGCATACCGGAGCAGAAGGCCCACGGTTTCCTCCGGCAGGTGGGGAGCCATCAGATGAACGGCCCCGGGGCCCGTGACGGTGTGGATGAAGGTAACGGCGCTTCCCGCATCACGGGCATTGGCAAGATAAATGCGGACGAAGGCCGATGTCATGTCCAGGAGAAAAAGGCTCGCTTCCGTGGGTGTGTCGACCAGATGGACTACCTTCTCGAAGGGAAGGAACCCCTCCAGTCTCTTTACTTTTTCAGATATCAGCGTACGGTAGAGCCGCCGGTCCGGCGGGAGAAGCTCGATCCGCGACACGGCCGCCGAAGGCCTGAGGCCGCTCGTCTTGTGCCCCGGGATGCCGGGCAGAGGCTGATAACGGGAAGCCCAGTATGCGAGCCCTTCGGCGAGCTCCAGGCGTCGGAGCTCCGTCTCGCCCCGGGACAGGCTGCGTACCGCGTGACCGGTCCGTATGACGCCGTGGCAGGCCGCCGCGAAGATGCCCGGCGCAAGACGGGACGCCCATCGCCGGAGCACCGCCTGCCAGGTGGCCCCACCCAGTTCCCTCCTGAAGAAAACCACCCAGTCCCCGTACCGCTCGATATCCCCCAGGGCCGTTTCCCACCGGTCGGGCGGAACCGGTTCCCGTCCCGCGGGGCGTCCCGCGAGGCGCCGCCGGTACTGCTTCGCCCAGGAGAGCGCCCTGTTCTCATGGCCTATGGCAACCATGGCTTCCGCGGCCATGGGACCGTGGTTTGAAAATCCGTGGGCGTACTCGGGTCCCGTGTCCTTCAGAATATCCAGGGCTTCGTCCATGCGGGTGTCCATCAGGGCATCCAGGAATCGACCGGTTTTTCAGGAATTCTTCTTCCTCAGCGCCGCGATGACCTCGCGGCTGGATGAGGGGATCACCCACGAGCGCATGACCTCGAGGGCCTGCTCATGAAGTCGTTCGTCCCATGTCCCGACGGCGTCGGCGGGCACGATGACGCGGTATCCGGCGTCCGCCGCCCCGATACACGTGGCTATAACGCAGTGGTTTGTGTACATGCCGGCGACAACCAGCGTCTGAACACCCATCTGCTTGAGCACGTGATCGATGCTCGAAGCGCCGAAGGCGCCCTGGGCGGTCTTGTTCACGATGGGTTCACCCCTCTGAGGTTCGATCTCCTTCATGACGGCGTAACCGGGGTCGCTCACGGACACGATGGCGGGTAAACCCGTTTTTTTCCGGCTCACCTCGTTCCAGAGCCTCACATAGGGAACCAGGTCCGACCCGTCATCGGCGAGGGACCCGAAGGCCAGATAGACAACGGACGCCCCGGTCTCCCGGAACGCGGAGAGAAGCCCGCCGATGACCCGCACGATCTCCCTTCCCTTTTTCACCGCTCCTGCCTCCGCGGCGGGCCCGTAAATCTCGCGGAAGAATCTCGGGAGGTTGCCGCCCTCGCCGGCTTGATACTTCTGCATGTCCACGACCAGGAGGGCCGTTTTTGAAGCGTCCAGTTTCATCGGTTTCAAGACAACGGTCTGAAATACTCCGGGAGCCGTCCCACCCGTCTCTCACGCCGCTTCTTCGTGAACCTCCACGGAGACGTTCCCGTCGAAGAGGTTGATCCTCCCGGCATTTATTCACCCGGGTTTCGGGTCGACAGTTGCAAAAACGCCTGATGCCTATCTTAAAAGCTGTTCGAACCGGCGGCGAACCTCGTTCCAGTTGACGACATTCCAGAAGGCCTCCACGAACTTGGCCCGCAGGTTCCTGTAATCGATATAATAGGCGTGCTCCCAGAGATCGAGGACCATGAGGATGGTGAACATCGGGTAGACATCATTGTTGTGCTTTTCGATCTGCATGATGAGGGGGCGGTTGGTCAGCCGGCAGAAGCTGAGGGCCGCCCAGCCGGACCCCTCGACGCTCACCGCCGCCCGGGTGAACTCATCCCTGAACCGGTCGAAGCTCCCGAATTCCTTGTCCAGAGCCGCGGCCAGGATCTTCTCGGGCCGTGCGGCTGATTTCCCCGGAGGGGCTAGGTTGCCCCAGAAGAGGGTGTGGAGAACGTGGCCTCCGATGTGGAAGGAGAGCTCCTTCAGGGTGGCCTTCATGTCGAGGTCCGCTTTCTCCCGTCGGGCCTGATCGAGTTTTTCGAGAATGGCGTTCGCACTCGTCACGTATGCCTGGTGGTGTTTTTCGTGGTGGATTTGCAGCTGCTCTTGCGATATGTAAGGTTCCAGGTCCTTGTATCCGTAGGGCAATTTTGGTAAAGAGTAAAAATGAGGCTTTTCCATGACGTTTCTCCTTCTTCTTTTTTCAACCAAAGATTTATGATTGGTCCGGACCGTAAAGGGCCTTGGAGTCTTGAAGAAAGCCTCTCGATTTGCTGGACCGGAAGTACGACCCGCCCGCTCAGATACACAGGCGGACGCATTTCCCATGAAGGTATCGTCGCCGCGCGGGCGTCGAGCTTCAATCAGGTTTCGATAGTTTACACCAATACGTACTCTAATAAAAGAAAAATGTCCCGCCGATCCTCTTCTTTATCTCCGGGCGCAGCGGCTTTGGTCGTCCGGCCGGGATGATGAAGAAGGGACTCCAACGGGGAGTGCATGAGGTGATGAAAGCCAAGGAGAAAACAAAAAAGGATTTCCTCCGGGAGTTGTCGGCGCTCCGGGAAGAAATCTCGAAGCTGAAGATCCTGAAACACGAACCCCTCGAAACCCGGGAACTCCACCAAACCCTGGCAGATCGCTCCCCCATCGGCGTCTATGTTCTTCAGGACGGCGTCTTCCAGTACATCAATCCTCAGTTCAAGGCGAGCACGGGTTACTCCGAGGCCGATCTCCTGGGCAAGGACTCCCTGAGCATCGTTCACCCTTCGGACAGGACCGACGTGCGTGAAAACGCCGTCCGGATGCTGAAAGGGCAGCGGACCGCCCCCTATGAGTTCAGGAGCGTGACGAAGGACGGACGCATTCGGTGGATTCTGGGGACGGTGATCTCGATCCCATTCCGCGGAAAGCCGGCCGTCCTCGGCAACTACATGGACATCACAGAACAGAAGGAGGCACGGAAAAAACTCGAGGATCTGGAAGCCCTGGAAGCCTCCATACTGGACGCACTCCCCGTGGCGGTCGTGGGGCTCCGGGAGCGCAGCATCATCTTTGCCAACCGGGCCGTCGAGACCGTCTTCGGCTGGAAACCCGAGGAACTCGTCGGGGAAAACACCCGTGTCCTCTACCGGAGCGATGAGGAATACGAGGAGATCGGCAGGCATTTCTACCCCGTTTTGGAGAAGCAACGAACCCACAGCGAGGAGTTCACCTGCAGGCACCGCGACGGCCGGGACATTATCTGCATGGTGAGCACTTCGAGGATCGGCGATTTCCTGACGGGGAAAGGCATCGTCGCCACCTATGAGGACATCAGCGAGCGAAAGCGGGTCGAGGCGGCGCTCAGGGAAAGCGAGGGAAGGCTCTCGAGCATCATTCAGGGCTCTCCTATCCCCGCCTTTGTCATCGACCGTAACCACCGGGTAACGCACTGGAACAGGTCCCTGGAGGAGCTCACCGGCCTTGCGGCCGGGGACATCATCGGCACGAGGGAACACTGGAAGGCCTTTTACAGCCGTGAGAGGCCCTGCATGGCCGACCTGCTGGTAGACGGGGAGCCGGGAAAGGTCCCCGAGTGGTATGCCGGGAAGTGCAGGAAATCGAAGCTCATCGAGGACGCTTACGAGGCAACGGATTTCTTCCCGACCCTTGGCGGCGAAAACAAGTGGCTGCGGTTCACGGCGGCGGCCATCCGGAACATGTCCGGAGAGATTGTCGGCGCCATGGAGACTCTGGAGGACATCACGGATCAGAAGGAAGCCGAGAAAGCTCTGAAAGAGAGCGAGAGCCGCCTGCGGACGATTCTCGAAGGATCGCCGACGCCCACATTCGTGATCGACAAAAACCATCGGGTCATCTGCTGGAACAGGGCCATGGAGGAACTGAGCGCCATCCGGGCAGCCGAGGTGCTCCACACAGACCAGCAGTGGAAGATCTTCTACAAGGAAAAGCGGCCTCTCATGGCCGATCTCCTGGTGGACGGGGACATGGGGACGGCCGGGGAGATCCCCCAGTGGTACGCGGGAAAGTACGTGAAATCGAGCCTCCTCCGGGATGCCTACGAGGCGACGGACTACTCTGCCGTCATGAAAAAGTGGTTCCACTTCACCTCCGCCGCCGTCCGTGACACCGAGGGGAACATCCTGGGGGCCGTGGAAACCATGACGGACATCACCCCGCTGAAACAGGCCGAGGAGGAACTCAAGAAGAGCCTTGAAAAACTCCAGAAGGCCATGACCGGGACCGTTGAAGCCATGGCCGTGATCGTGGAGACCCGGGATCCTTACACGGCGGGACATCAGCACCAGGTCGCGAAGATATCCCGGCTCATCGCCGAAGAGATGAAGCTGCCCCAGGAACGAGTCGAGGCTCTTCACATGGCCGCTTACATCCATGACATCGGCAAGATCTATGTGCCGGGCGAGATTTTAAGCAAGCCGGGCAAATTGAGCGAGGTAGAGCTCAACATCATCAGGATGCACCCCCAGGTGGCCTATGACATCCTGAAGACCATCGAGTTCCCCTGGCCCATCGCCGACATCGTTTACCAGCACCACGAGAGGCTCAACGGCACAGGCTATCCCCGGGGGCTGAAAAACGGCGACATATGCCTGGAATCCCGGATTCTCGGCGTCGTCGACGTTTTCGAATCCATGGCCTCGCACCGCCCGTACCGACCCACCCTCGGCCTGGAAAAGGCCGTCGACGAACTGCGCAAAAACAGGGGCATCCTCTATGACCCCGACGTGGTGGACACGCTGCTCAAGCTCGTCGAAGAGAATAAAATAGAACTGGAATGACGGGACGCGGCGGACACTAATCGTCTTGCGCCAGAAACGGGAGCGGGTCTTTCTTGCGGTAGGCCATGGCGAGGCTCGTGGCGATGAGGTTGTCTTCTTCGTCCCGCACCGAGATCTCGTAGTGGCTGACACTGCGGGAACGGTTCACTTCTTTGGCTTCCGCGAAGAGGGTAGCCCCCGCCGCCGGGGTCCTCAGGTAGGAAATGCTGACCTGCAGGGCGACCGAAACGGTGCCGTGAGAGTTGGAAGCCGTCTCGAAGGCTTCGTCGATGAGCGAGAATATGGCCCCGCCGTGAACCATTCCGAAGATATTGTCCATTTCGGGGACCGGGGTCATCTCGACGAGGGAATAACCCGAGGCGAGCTTCCGCAGCTTGAGCCCCAGTTTTTTCGCATAGGGCTCGCTTTCGACCTTCTTCCGGATGGCCTCGAAAACCTTTTCGCTCAGATTACACCTCCACGCCCTTCGAAGAGCGAGGTTCTCTTCATTCAACGATCATAACTCAAAACTCACGACGACTCGCCGTGGCGTGCCGGCACCTCTTGCCTTCTGCCTTCAGCCTTACACCATTCGTCTACAACGAATATACCTTTTCGCCCGGCAGGACATTGAACCCGCTTTTCTGAAGGACCTCGATGGCCCGGTCGGTCATGTTGAACCGGAAGATGATGATGGCATTCTCGCCGCTTCGCTCCACGAAGGCGTACATGTACTCGACGTTTATTTTCTCCCTCGAGAGCACTTCCAGGATGCCGTGCAACCCCCCCGGCCGGTCCGGGACCAGAACGGCCACGACACTCGTCCGGCCCACGGTGAAGCCCGCCTCCTTGAGGACCTGTTTCGCCTTTTCGACGTCGTTGACGATCAGCCGCAGCACTCCGAAATCGGACGTGTCCGCAAGGGACAGGGCCCGGATGTTGATGCCGGCATCCCGGAGGGTCCGTGTCGCGTTTTCGAGCGTCCCCGGCTTGTTTTCCAGGAAAATGGAAATCTGTTCTACCTTCATGGGCGATCCTCCTTCGTCGTCCGCAGAGGGGTGTTTTTCAACCGTTCCGGAGGGTTCTCTTGTCGATGACCCTTTTGGCCTTCCCTTGGAAACGTTGCAGCGTCTTCGGCTCCACCAGTTTCACCTTGATGGAGACACCGAGATAGTCCTTGATGTCTTTCTTGATCTTCTTCTCCAGACCCTGCAGCACCTTGATTTCACCGGATTCGAAGACGCTGTCGTTCATCTCGACCTGCACCTCCAGGGTGTCCAGGTTCTCCTCCCGGTCCACGACGAGCTGGTAATGAGGTTCGAGCCCCTCGATGCCGAGGAGGACACTCTCGACCTGGGAGGGGTAGACGTTCACGCCGCGGACGATGAGCATGTCGTCGCTCCGTCCCGTGACTCGGTCCATCCTCACGTGAGTCCTCCCGCACCGGCAGGGCTCCCGCATGAGTTTCGTGATGTCCCTCGTCCGGTAACGGATGAGGGGAAAGGCTTCCTTGGTGAGGGTCGTGAAGACCAGCTCACCCGCCTCTCCGTAGGGGAGAACCTCCTGCGTGTCCGGGTGAATGATTTCGGCGATGAAGTGGTCTTCGTAGATGTGAAGCCCGTGACGGCCCTCCTGGCACTCCATGGAGACGCCGGGCCCCATCACCTCGGAGAGCCCGTAGATGTCGAGGGCCATGATGTTCAGTTTCGTCTCGATCTCCTGCCTCATCTTCTCGCTCCAGGGCTCCGCACCGAGAATCCCCACGCGCAGTTTGAGGGATTTCATGTCGATCCCCATCTCCTCCCCCTGCTCGGCGAGATAAAGGACATAGGAGGGCGTACAGCAGATGGCCGTGGGACCGAAGTCCTGGAGGATCATGATCTGGCGCTTGGTGCTCCCTCCCGACATGGGGATGACGCTCGCCCCGAGCTTTTCCGCCCCGTAATGGGCCCCCAGGCCGCCGGTGAAGAGACCGTAGCCGTAGGCATTGTGGACGATGTCGTTCTTGGTGAGGCCGGCCATGACGAAGGAGCGGGCCATGAGTTCCGACCAGTGGTCGATGTCCCGTTTCGTATAGCCGACCACGGTGGACCGGCCCGTCGTCCCGGAAGAGGCGTGGACCCTCACCACGCTGCTCATCGGCACGGCGAACATCCCGTAAGGGTAGTTGTCCCTTAAATCCTGCTTCATCGTGAAGGGAAGTCTCTTCAGGTCATCGAGGGATTTGACGTCCTCGGGTTTCACCCCCTTTTCGTCAAAAGCGCGCCTGTAGAAACCCACGGTATGATAGACGCGCTGGACAACCTGCTGGAGCCTTTTCAACTGAAGCGAATCCAGGGCCTCCCTCGGCAGTGTTTCGAATTCTTCGTTGTAGATCATCGATCGTCTCCTTTTCGTTATTCCGGGACTGCCGGCCGGACTGCCTCTCCGGGGGGGACATTATATACCTGAAAAGACCCCCGTTTTAAAGGATTTTGTCCGTCAGAGATCCTTTCTTTTCCTCTTGAAGATGTTGCGCAGGACGCTGGTCGCCGCCATGGCGACGACGGCACCCGCCGTCGCGGCGAGCATGTCCTTCTGGGCATCCCAGATGTCCCCCTGGGTACCCAGGTAGGCATCCCCCAGCTCGGGGCTGACGATCAGCGCGGCGACCATCTCGATCATCTCGAACATGCCGCTGAAAGCGACTACCATGGCAATGGGCAGATAGTAGGCCCAGAAACCCCGGCTGTGCGCAACCCGAAAGAAGAGTTCCCGGGCGGGATAGGCCATGAACAGCCCGAAGGCAAAGTGCACGATCCGGTCGAAATGGTTCCGGCTGAAAGAGAAAACCCCCTGGAGCCAGAAACCGAAGGGGACCTCGGCGTAGGTGTAGTGGGCACCGACGGCGTGGAGGCTCATGAAAAGAGTGATCAGAAGATAGGACAGGTTGGAAAAAGGGAAGAGCCTGTAGGTCGACACCAGGAGGACGAAAAAGGGGATGACCAGCAGGTTTTCCAGGAACCAGTCCTGACGGTATAGGGGCCGGACGGCGAGGGTGACCCAGAGAAGGACATACCACGCAAGAAGGATCTGGAGCAGTCGGTTTTTCCGGAAATCCGGCCGGATGCGCTGTGTGGCCGTCGTGAGCGTCAGGTCTCCCCGGTGACCCATGATTCCCCCCTTTCCATGCTTCCGAAGAGAGCTATCTCATACAACATCCGCCGGAATAATAAAAGCGTTACCGCGGGAAATATTGTATATTGAAAAAAGAAAACCCGATCGGGATCCCGCAGCGGCCTTGACAGACCCTCTGACCATTCACTTATTAGCCCGTAGAGAACAAGGAGCGGAAAAATGAAAACCATCAAAATCAAGGGTATGACCTGCCCGCACTGCGTCATGGCCGTGACCAGGGCCTTAAGCGGCATCGACGGCATCCGGAACGTCAAGGTCAGCCTCGAAAAGGGAGAGGCCTCCTTCGACGAGGTAAAGCCCGTTGAGCCGGCCGTCATCCGGGAACGGGTGAAAAAAGCGGGATATGACGTCCTATAGAAAAATCACTCTCGACATCCGCGGGATGACCTGCGCAAGCTGCGTCCGGCGAGTGGAGGAAGGTCTGAGGGACCTCGATGGGGTCCGGTCCGCAAGCGTCAACTTCGCAACGGAAAAGGCCGTCGTGGAATACGACCCGGCGATCACGGACCCCATGAAGCTGGCGGAGCGCGTGCGGGATATCGGCTACGAGATCACCGACGCGCAGTCCCCCGCCGACGGGTCCGGGAAAATCACCCTTTCCATCGGGGGCATGACCTGCGCGGCCTGCGTCCGGCGGGTGGAAAACGCCCTGAAGGAGGTCCCCGGCGTGGAGGACGCCCTCGTCAATCTCGCCACCTCGAGGGCAACGGTCATTCACGGCCCGCAGTGGGGAGGGGTTTCCGAACTTCGGAAGGCCGTTGCCGACGCGGGTTACGAATTTCTCGGGATCCTCGACGACACCGTCGAAGACCCGATCGAGAAGGCACGGGCGAGGGATATCCGGGAACTCACCCTCAAGTTCGCGACGGGCATCCTCCTGAGCGTGATCATATTCCTGGGAACCATGCAGGAGTGGCTTCCCTTCCTGGCCCCTATCCCCCGGCCGGCGATGCTCACGGCCCTCTTCGTCCTCACAACCCCCGTGGTCTTCTGGGTGGGAAGCCGGTTCTTTGTCGGCGCCTGGAAGGCCGCCAGGCACGGGACGACGGACATGAACACCCTGGTGGCCGTGGGAGCTCTCGCGGCCTATCTCTACTCGGCTTTCGCGTCGTTCTACCCGGAGGTCTTCACCCGCGCCGGAATCGAACCGCACGTCTACTATGACGGCGCCGCCTTCATCGTCACCTTCATCGTTCTCGGCCGCCTTCTCGAGGCGAGAACCAAGGGAAGAACCTCGGCGGCCATCAAGAGACTCATGGGGCTCAAGCCGAGGACGGCCCGTGTCATGCGCGACGGCGTCGAGAAGGACATGCCGATCGACGAGGTCGTCCCGGGCGACATCATCCTGGTGAGACCCGGCGAGAAGATCCCCACGGACGGCATTGTCCTTTCGGGATCGTCGGCGGTGGACGAATCGATGCTCACCGGGGAGAGCTTCCCCGTCGCCAAGGAGGCGGGGAACGAGGTCTTTGCCGCGACCATCAACAAGACCGGGAGCTTCACCTTCAGGGCCACACGGGTGGGGTCCGAAACGGCACTCGCCCAGATCATCCGCCTCGTCGCGGAGGCCCAGGGCTCCAAGGCGCCCATCCAGCGGCTGGCCGACCGCGTGGCCTCCATCTTCGTCCCCCTGGTTTTCGTGATCGCCGCCGTCACTTTCGTGATCTGGAATTACCTCGTCCCCCGGCCCGACTTCACCCTGGCCCTCCTGAACTTTGTATCCGTTCTGATCATCGCCTGCCCCTGTGCCATGGGTCTCGCCACGCCCACGGCGGTCATGGTGGGGACGGGGCTCGGTGCCGAAAACGGGATCCTCATCAAGGGCGGGGAGAGTCTCGAGAAGGCTTACAAGCTCACGACAATCGTCTTCGACAAGACCGGGACCCTCACGGTGGGCAAGCCCGTGGCAACAGACGTCGTCCTCGCCGAGGGGATCCGGGAAGAGGACGTCCTCAGGGTCGCCGCCTCTCTGGAGGCCCTCTCGGAGCACCCACTGGCCCAGGCGATTCTCGAGAAAGCCGGGGATGCCGGAATCCGCCCCGAACCCGTCGAGAAGTTCGAGGCCCTCTCCGGTCTCGGCGCCGCAGGTGGATTGAACGGCACGCTCTGCCTCGTGGGGAACGCCCGGCTTATGGCGGAGAGAAACATCTCCCTGGACGGTCTCGAGAGCGCGGTGAAAAGACTCACCGAAGAGGCAAAGACCTGCGTCTTTGTCGCAAGAGAGGGCCGACTCATGGGCCTGATCGGTCTTTCCGACGTTCTCAAGGAATCAGCCGCTCCGGCCGTCGGAACCCTGAAGGCGATGGGCCTCAAGGTGGCCATGATCACCGGTGACCACCGCGGCACGGCACTCGCCGCAGGCAACATCCTCGGGATCGACGAGACCCTTGCGGAGGTCCTGCCCGGTGACAAGGCGGCGGAAATCCGTCGTCTTCAGTCCCGCGGGGAGGTGGTCGCCATGGTGGGCGACGGCATCAACGACGCCCCGGCCCTCACCGCCGCAGACATCGGCATCGCCATCGGCGCGGGCACCGACGTGGCCATCGAGGCAAGCGACATCACACTGATGAGCGAAGACCTGCGCGCCGTGCCCTCGGCTATCCGCCTGTCCTTTCTGACCATGAGAACCATCAGGCAGAACCTCTTCTGGGCCTTTATCTACAACGTCATCGGCATCCCTGTAGCCGCGGGCGTCCTCTATCCCTTTCTCGGGATTTTCCTGAACCCCGTCTTCGCGGCGGCGGCGATGGCCCTGAGCTCCGTCTCCGTCGTCACGAACGCCCTCCTCCTCCGACGGGTGTGGCACAAAGCGACATGACTCTCAGGCGGGTTTTCCTGTTTTCCCGGCTTTCCTGACGCGACAGGCCTTGCGGATCATGAAAAGGATGAGCCCCACTGCCGCCAGGGCGGCCATGACGGGCAGGACAATGGCAAGCAGGCTCAGAACCACGGCCCCGACCGCCTCCCCCGTCGAAACGGCGGGATTCCCCATCCCCCCTGTCAGCGTTGTCGATAGGCCGCGGGCCAGCATGGTGGATCCCTGCACCAGGGCCGCGCTCCCGGTGCCTGCAATGACAGCGAGCGTCCATTTCAGCAAAGGGCCCATGTCGGTGAGCGATGAGGCCATGACGAGCGCGCCGGCGACAGCCGCGGCGGGCCCGGCAATCGTGTCCATCAGATGGTCCACCCAGGGGATGTAATAGGCCGCAACCTCAAAAACGGCTGCCGTGGCGAATGTCCAGAAAGCTGCGGGTGTGCCCATCCAGGCCAGTTCCGGAACCAGATGAACAGAGCCTATGAGCGAGGCGCCGCTCAGCACAAGCAACGGGATGAAGACACGGAAACCGCAGGCGGCGCTCAGTCCTATCCCGAGACATACACTCAGAAGAAGGTCACTGTATGGATTCATAAGAGAACAGCCCGATTCCCCGTGGGGCCGGAAATTCCTCTAGACATTTTCCCGCCCCGTCGTCAACCGGGCTTTTTGCGTGAAGGACCCTCCCGTTCTCCGGTGGAGTAAAACCCATGACGGCAGAGGTTCCTGTCCTCGAGAGGCCTTCGGGCGGTCCTTCCATAAAATGCGATCGCCCCGCGCGGGGCGACAGGGAAGGGTGGAAAATATCAAGGCACCGAAAGACCCCCCGTCCCTTCGCTCAGAGGAGCCGATAGGGGGAGGCCCGTTTCAACCAGGCGCTTGCGGGATAGTCCGACTGGAGCTGTTCATAGATCTTCTTGAGCGGTTTGGGGTCGCCCGTACTCTTATAGAGAGCCACACCTCTCAAATAGACGGACTCCGGGGCAGCTTCGCTCTTCGGATAGCCCGCAAGAAGTTTCTCGAGATAGGTCGTCGCCTCCTGGTAGTATTCCTGATCGAAGTGAACCCTGGCGATCCCCAGGAGGAGAAAGGGGATGAACTCTTCCGGTGCCATGAAGCCCACGGCCCGGTGGTGTTCCCTGCCGGCAGGATCGCAGATGACATGGGTCGGCGTCCACTTCACATTGAAGTCCGTGGCCAGGGGCTTCGAATCATGGGCGATGCGCAATGGGACCAGGTGCCTTTCCACAAACTCGATGACGTCTTTCTCGGGATACGTAACCGCATCCATCTGCCGGCAGCCTATTCAGGCCGGGTTGTGGAAGAACACAAGGACGGGCTTATTCTCCGCGCCTGCCCGCTCGAGCGCCCTTTTCATGGTTTTTTCCCAGGAAATCGCCTCCGGCATATTTCACCTCCCTCGTGGACTGCAAGATAGCAAAGGATCTGCCAGCGTCTTTATATTTCTTAACAATTCGAGTTTATTATATATTTTCCGATATCCGACTTCCGGCATCCCGATAAAGCGACCCTCCGATGTCGGTGTCCATCGAGGGTCCCCGGCCCGACTCTTCTCCCACAGACAACGCAATGCATCGTTTTTTCTGACAAATCGTGCAGATGACCCTGATGTCATCTCCCTGTGACATCCATGTCACATGGATCAGCGATCTCTTCACAGGGATTTAATGTTTTCAGGCGAGTCGTTTGCGGGGTTGTTCACGCGTGGAGAGACGCCCCAGGCGGTCATCTCCGCTGCCGGATAAGGGCGAAGGAGAGAGAGCAGGCGGGTGCGGTCATGGATTGCGGGGTCGAGCCACCGGTCCTCCTCTTCCTTGGGCATGATGACGGGCATGCGGTTATGGATGGGCCGCAGAAGGTCGTTGGCTTCCGTCGTGATGATGGTGCAACTCATGACCTCAGGTCCTCCCGGCGATCGCCATGTCTCGTAGAGGCCGGCGAGTCCGAAGGGTTTCTGTGACCTCATAGAGATGTAGAAGGGGGATTTCTTCCTCCCCTCCCCGCGCCATTCATAAAAGCCGTCGGAGACGATGAGACACCGCCTTTTATCGAAGGCGGAACGGAAACTGGGTTTCTGGGCCACCGTCTCGGCCCGGGCGTTGATCAGCCGATTTCCGATGGCGGGATCGTCCGCCCATGGCGGTATGAGTCCCCAGCGGAAACGGGAAAGACGGTTTGTGTTTTCCCGGCGGACGACGGCAAGGATATCCTGACCCGGGGCTATGTTAAAACGGGGCTTGAGATCGCCGCCGCCGTCACGGACGCGGAACTCCTCGGCGATGATCGCGAAAGGACTGATCAGGACATAACGCCCGCACATGGAATCCGCTCCTTCTGCGTCAGATCGGGGAACCATCCGCGGCGGAATCCCGGAACGGTCAGCCTCTATCTTCTCATCTACACCTTCCGCGGCTCCCCCGTCTCGCCGCGCGGCGCCGCCGCTTTCAGCCTCGTTCTCCTCGCCTTCAGGAAACCGAAGATGCCGAAAATAATAAACATCATCCCCATGAAGATCTGAGTGCCGGCTGACGGATCCCCTTCACCGGAAATCAGACGCATCAGGGCGTGGGCAATGTAGAACAGGCCGAAGATGATGAAAAACGTCGGCAAGGCATACCCGAGCATGAGGCCGGCGCCCTTCGGAATTTTCCCCTCTTTCCTCTCCGCAGGCCCCTTCGTTTCCGCAGGCACGGCCCATGGGTCTTCGGGAGACTCTTCGACCCTGCCCGTGCCGTATTTTTCCATCCCCGCCAGGAGGCGGATGATCCTGTCACGCTCACGGGGGTTCCGGATCGTTTTCAGCCTGTTGATGAGTATCTGTCTTTCCCTGTCTTCCTTTCTCATGGGTCTGTCTCTCCGGGCGGTCTTCCCACCCCACTGCCCTTAATCTTCGTGGAGAAAGATCCGCCTGAACTCCACGTACATGCAACGGTCCTCCACAAAGAGGATATCGGCCCCTTCGGCCAGTTTCCTGGCTTCATCACTCCGGATCCCCGACTGGAGCCAGATGACGTAGACATCTCCCTTCTTTTGTCTCCGCTCCACGGCTTCTCTCACCACGCCGGGCACCTGCTCCGAGGGGCGGAACACCTCCAGGATCTCGATGTGCTCCTTGACGTCCTCGAGACGGCGATAGGCCTTCCGGCCGATGATGCTTTCGGCATGGGGGTTGATCGGTATGATGCCATAGCCTTTGGACTGGAGAAACGAGGGGACCCACTGGGCCGCCTTTCCCGGGTCTCTCGACATCCCGTAAACGGCAATCGTCTTGTAGCGCTCGAAGATGTTCCTTAGGGTTTCGAGTGTCGTCATCGGGAACGCCCCCTTCCATGCCGTCATGCCCCCTCCCGGGGCTGAATCGTTCAGTCGACATCTTCCCCTGACCGCGGGAAATCATGTCAGCATTCAACACAGGATCGATCACACATTCTCGCCGCTAAGACCAGCGATTGTAATGCACTCGCGAAGGGTCGTAACGGCTCGCCCGAGGTTTTTCCTCGATCGGATAACCGACAGGGATGATCGCCAGCGGCACGATCGTCTCGGGCAGACCCAGAAGCTTTCGCATCCCCTTGACGCGGTCATCCAGGGGATACACGCCGAGCCAAACGGTTCCCAGGCCTTTTGACCGGGCGGCGATGAGGATGTTTTCCGTCGCGGCCGAGCAGTCCTGGACCCAGTATCCTTTGAAATTCTCGCGCTTCATGTCCCCGCAGACGACGATGGCCACCGATGCCTCCCGCAGCGGTTGCGAAAAGGGATGAAACCTCGGGATCTCGTCGAGGGTTTTTCGATCGTTGATCACGATAAACTGCCACGGTTGCTGGTTGCCGGCGGAGGGAGCGCTCATGGCGGCTTCCAGAAGCTCCCGGATGGCGGCCTCGGGGACGGCTTTGTGCGAGTACTTGCGAATGCTTCTCCTGGTTAAAATGGCCTCCACAGCGTCCATCACCGTCTCCTCCGTTTTTTAAACTCCCCTTTCCTGCCTCAATAACGAAATACGGCCGCCAGGGGTTCCGCCTCCGGCATCTCTTCTTTTTTCATCGTGTAGACCACCCCGGCGTTCAGGAGGGTCTGGATCACCGCGAGGTCGACGAGATCCTCGTCACCCTGTGCGGTCTCCTCCCTGAGGATGACCTCACCGCTGTCCGGCCGGAAGAAACCCCACAGCTGCACGCCTGCTGAGGCAAAAAGAATTCCAACCCGGCCATGATAGGCCGCCGGCAGAATTTCCCGGATGTTGTTCGACGCCAGTCCCGTCCCCACGGACTGGCGATATTGAGCCCGCGCCTCATCCTGCCTCTTCTGAAAATAGGGTTCCACGATGGCCCAGGCCTGCTTTCGCAACTCCTCGGCGCTCAGACCTTCCGGGTTCCCCGTCACGGCCCGCTCGACCAGATGGGGATAGGAATTGACTTCCCGGTATATGGGAAAGAGATAATCCACGCCGGCAAAAACGAGGGGCGCCTTTTTGTCTTTCAGGATCCCGTGGAGTCCCCGGTCAACCTGCTGGAAAAATCTCAGGGTGTCCTCCTTGGTGTAGGCAGCCCACTCAATGGATCCGCGGGCCTGGGACGGTCCCGAACCGGAAGGCCGGTTCGGTCGCTTTTTCTCCAGCACATCATAATTGACGGCATCCATGACGCTCTTCGGCACCCCCTCCAGCGACAGCTCGCTGACACTGAACCGGCTGCCTTCGAGAAACCTCACGCCTTTCTGGCTGAGGGCGAGGACGTAAAACCGCCCGTCGCTGCTGTAAAGAGCAAGAAGAGGCTTGATGTGAAAGCGATCCGAGACGAAAACGATTTCCGGGAAGTCCACGGGAAGGCGATAGTACTTCAGGATCTTCGAGGACAGAAAAACCGCCAGTCCTTCGCCGGGCTGCCTCCAGAAGGGCGTGTTGCCGACGAGGGCTCGGGCCGGTTCCATGAATTTCTCCGCCTCTCCGGGGCGCACGCCGCCGGCCAGCAGCTTCTCCTCCGCCTGCCGGAGCAGATTCTTCAACCGGATGGGGTTTTGCTGGGCTTCGGCACCCCCGCGATGGGTGGGCATGTAAAGGGTGACACAGGACCCTTCCTGCTTCATCATCAGCGTTTTCAACTCTTCTCTCGGCAAAACGTTCATAGGACCTCCTTGTGGGCTCTGTTTCAGATCCGCCGCGAAGCAAACACCCGCATGCCGTCCGCCGGGTATCCGTCACGGCGCCTCAGAAAAGGAGACATTCCCGCCGGACCGATACGGCCAGGTCGGGTCTGTCGGTGATCACCCCGCGGATTCTTGGATCGGCAAGGTAGCGCTTCAGTTTCCTGCGGTCATTCAATGTCCAGACGACCAGAGGTTTGTCCTGTTTTTCCGCCATGCGGAACAGGGTTTCATCGAGCAGTCTCCAGTTGGGGACCCAGAAATCCGCCTTCACGCGACCGATGCCGCGATGGAAATTCTTCCCGAGAACGAGCCCTGCCTGGATCGCCGGGTAACGGCCTTTGATGAATTCGACAGAGGCTTCGTTGAAGGACGACAGCACAAAATCGGAATCGTCGAGGAAAGCTCCCATGAGAGCCGCCACGTCCGCTTCGTACCCCTGCTCCTTCAATTCCGCGTTGAGACCGATCCTCCCGCGTGCGAGGATCAAGACCTCCTCGAGCATGGGGACATGAAAGCCTCCCCGACCGGCCAGGCGCCCGACATCGGCATAGGGCAGCTCCCTGATGATCCTGCCCCGGATCTTCTCGTCATGATGGACGATGAGGACATGATCGGCCGTTTTCCTGACATCAAACTCGACCACGTCCGCCCCCAGTTCGATGGCTCTCTCGAAGGCCCGCAGGGTGTTTTCCCGTTCATAGGCCGAGGCACCCCGATGGGCCATGATGATTTTTCCGCTGCGTCCGAACATGCCTTCCCGTCCGCGGATGAGCGCCGCCGGTCCCTTTCAACCCCGAACCAAGACCAGAAGCATTTTGAACTTCTTCAGGGCTTTGAGGGAGTGCGGCTGCCGGGCGGGCATGATGATCATGCCGCCCTTCCCGAGGCGGTGGGGCTTGCCGGAGATCATGATCTCGACCTCGCCCTCGAGGGCACAGACCATGGCATCGTAAGGCGCCGTGTGTTCGCTCAACCCCTGCCCCTTGTCAAAGGCAAAAAGTGTCACCGTGCCGGCTTTTCTGCCGATGAGGGTCCGGCTGACGATGGTGCCCTTCTGATATTCGACGAGATGACGGAGCTCATAGGCCCGTCCCTTGATGTCGACTCCTTTACCGGGAACTGGTTTTTTCGTCGTCATGGGTTCTTCTCCTGATGTGGACTGTCCGGTCCGGGAATGTTATTTTGTCCCCGGGCTGAGAGGACGCTGTCATTGTCGGCCCGACAAGACGGGGGCCGAGAACGCTGCTGTCCTTTTTTCGCTTATGCGGGTGTGTTTGATTGAAGAAATGGCGGTGAACAGCAATGTCACCTCTTCAAGGCGGTTTACGATCCGGGCTCCCCGCACGACCGGGCACGCGTGAAGAACCGGCTGGAGGAGAAAGACCATGTCCTCGACCCGCAAGGCTGCGGATGGGAACATTTTTTCAATTGGATTATCGCAAAAATTACCCCGATTGTCAATCACCGGCACACATCGGGTAGCGTATCCTATCTTGTGTCAGAGACAGGAAAGGGGTACCTCGAGATTGCCAGATCCCATAAGGAGGTACCCCATGAAGACACAGTCGTTGATGATCGAGAGTTTGCCACAAGCGTTTCG
>Ga0116147_1000664_pt1 | contig 39848 bp, 26 predicted proteins | sample AD_JPNHG3_MetaG_FD_89749 | JGI IMG/M metagenome (GOLD analysis project Ga0116147, IMG submission 89749) | Active sludge microbial communities of municipal wastewater-treating anaerobic digesters from Japan - AD_JPNHG3_MetaG | ecosystem: Engineered > Bioreactor > Anaerobic > Digestate | place...
CGTACGCAACGTCTTTATCGGTGCCGACTTCGACCTGCTATTGCCGGAGTACCTGCGCTTTGTGAAGGGCGTCGTAGACTCCAGCGACCTGCCGCTCAATGTGTCGCGCGAGATGCTGCAAGACGACGCCGTCATCCGTAAGATCAAGAGCAACATCACCGGCAAGGTGCTGAGTACGTTGGCAGAGATGATGACCGACGAACCGGAGACTTACACCGCCTTTTTCACTGCCTTCGGCCGCGTGCTCAAAGAGGGGCTGCATCACGACTACGAAAACGCTGACAAGCTCAAAGCGCTGATGATGTTCCGCTCGGCCACGCGCGACGGCAACGCGCTGATCTCGCTGGCGGACTATGTCAAGGCCATGCCCGAGACGCAGCAAGACATCTACTACCTGATCGCCGAAGATCTGGAGACCGCCAAACGTGCGCCGCACATTGAAGCACTGACCAAGCGCGGTTACGACGTGTTGCTTTTCACCGATCCGATCGACCAGTGGATCGCCGACACCCTGCGCGAATTCGAAGGCAAGAAACTGGTCGCCGTTGATAAAGGCGCGCTGGAGGTCGGCACCGACGAGGAGAAGGCCGCCGCGAAAAAGAAGATCGAGACCGCAGCCGACGACTTCAAAGAGCTGACAGCGTTCATCCAAGAGCACCTCAAAGAGCATGTCAAAGAGGTGCGTTTCTCACCACGCCTCACCGACTCCGCCTGTTGTCTGGTTGCTGACGAGAACGCCTTGAGCCCCAGCATGGAGCGGTTGATGCGTGCCATGAACCAGGATGTGCCGAAACAGCTCCGCACGCTGGAGTTGAATCCCGACCACGCCGTGATCGCGCGCATGAAGAGCATGCTGGAGGCCGACAAGGCCGATCCGCGCCTGGCCGATTTCGCCGACCTGCTTTTCGGTCAGGCGTTATTGGCAGAGGGTTCGGCACCGCAGAACCCGCAGCGCTTCACTCAGTTGGTCGCCGAGTTGATGACCCAAGTTTAAGTTCATGCTTGAACGTCTGATGAACCTGCTGAACAGCGACGTGGGGCCGGATCTGCTCCGGGCCCTGAAAGTCGTGTTTCTGGCAGTTCTGGCAGTCGCCACGTTCGGCATTCTCTACGCACCGACAGTCAAGCCCGGCAAGGTTACGAGCTATGGGTTGCTGCGCGTTCTATTTGCTGGTGCGCTGTTCGCGGTGCTGATCTATCAAGCCTCCTGGCAAATATGGGGCTACACCAACCCCGACTTCGTCAAATTCATGCGGCGCTACAACCGCCGTCCGGATGCCGCCGAAAAACAGGTGATGCGCGGGCCGCTATTGGACCGGCGTGGAATGGTGCTGGCCGCGCCGGTGATCGGCGATGTCTGGGGAAGACGCTATCCGCTGGGCGCGGCGGCGGCCCACCCCTTGGGCTATTATCACTCCACCTACGGCATCACCGCCGTGGAGCGCGTGTGCGATCCGACCCTAAGCGGATATGCGATCGACAAGCGCGACGAAGCACTGGGCAAGATGTTGTTCACGCAACGCGCCGCCGAGGGAGAGGCCGTGACCTTGACCCTTGACCAACGCTTGCAACAAAAAGCCTATGAGTTGCTTGCAGGTCGCAAAGGTGCTGTGGTGGTCATGCGGCCGCGTAGCGGGGCGCTGCTCGCCCTGGTCAGTTCGCCGGGCTTCGATCCGTTGAATCCGGCCGAGGCGATCAGGGATGAGAAGAACACGCCCGCGTTTAACCGCGCGGTGCAGGGGCGCTATCCGCCCGGCTCTACCTTCAAAATCCTGATGGCTGCGATGGCAATTGAGAAGGGTTTGCCGCAAGTCTATGCGTGTCCGGGGCAGGGATACGTTGCCGGATCGGGCACGCCGCCCATCCGGGACAGCGAGTACTATGCCTATCAGCGTAGGGGGGCGGTCTGGCCGGGCTGGGGTCGCATCGGGCTGAAAGATGCGACCGTCCACTCCTCCAACGTCTATTTCGCCCAGTTCGGGGTCGCATTGGGGCCTAAGGCGTTCAACGACATGATGGCCAAGGCGCACATCCGCGAGCCGCTCACCTATCTGCGGGCCAGCGGCGGTGAGCTTAAAAGCGTACGCGGCAATATGCCCGAGGTCACCAAGGCGCGCACGATCGCACTGCTGGCGATCGGTCAGGGCGAACTCTTGACCACCCCGCTGCACGTGGCTTGCTTCACTGCGGCTGTCGCCGCCGACGGGCGGATGATGCGTCCGCGCCTCTGCCAGGCTGAGCCGATCGAAGAGATGTCACGGCTCTGTAGTGTCAAGACAGCCGAGCAACTCCGCGCGATCCTACGCGAGGCAGTCAGTCGCGGCACCGGCAAAGGTGTCGATCTCCCGGGGCTCAACGTCTGTGGCAAGACTGGCACCGCGCAGGCGCCGGGCGGAGAAGACCATGCTTGGTTCACCTGCTTTGCTCCACAGCGCAAGCCGAACATCGTCGTCACGGTTTTGATTGAACGCGGTGGCTTCGGCGCTAAAGCAGCGCTACCCGTAGCGCGTGCCCTGCTCCAAGAAGCCGATCGCCTCGGGTACGTGCGCATTGGCGAGGAGGCCGCGCCGTGAGCCGGAAAAAGAAAAAAAAGCAAGCCCTGGGACCGGTCGGAACCGCCACGGGACTCTTCCTGCTCTCGGCGTTTGCCGTCGCCTGTGCCTGCTTGGCGATCCTCGGCGTCAAGCTCTCCAATGCGCCGGTCTTGCAGGTGGAGCCGCTGATCCCGTTGGCCGTGTATGCGGTCGGCGTGCCGCTGATCCTGCTCTGGCTCAAGCTTTCCGGCTGGAAGGGCGACGCCGGCTTGATCGGTGCTGTGTTTTTGCTCTGCGGCATCGGTCTGGTCATCCAGTTCCGCATGGGGAGCTTCGCGCAGGGATTGGCCAAGCCTGCGGCGATGCTGCCCTTACCGCTCGGGCTGGCCGCCTTTATGGTCGGCACCCTGTTGACCGGCAAAGGTCGGGGCGCTTGGCTCGCCAAAGCAGGTTGGCTGGCCTACCTTGTGGCGCTGGGCGTGCTGGCGGCCATGCTGCTGCTGGGACGCAGCTTCCGTGGTGGCACGTATCTGGCCGGCAATCTCAACCCGTCAGAGATTGTGAAGCCGTTGCTGGTGCTTTTTCTGGCTTCTTATCTGAGCCGCCATCAGAAGGCCTTCTCCGAGACGCAGAAGGGCATTCCTGTCCCACCGTTGCACGCGTTGTTGGGTCTCGTCGCGCTGTGGGCCATCCCGATGCTGATGACCATCGCGCTGAAAGACCTGGGGCTCATGGCCCTGCTCAACGCCGTGCTGATCGTGATGCTGTTCGCGATCGCGCGCAGCACCGGCTATCTGGCGATCGGCCTGGCGGCCGTCGCGGCGGCCGGCTTCGGCGTGCAGCTCATTTCAGCGAACGCCCGGACGCGCTTCGATGTCTGGCTCAACCCATTCGCCGATCCGACCGGCAAAGGCTGGCAGATTCTTCAAGCGTTAGCCGCCATGTACTCGGGCGGATTGTGGGGCGCCGGGCTTGGCGCGGGCGTGCCGCAGTCCGTGCCCATCGTCACATCGGACTTCGTCTACGCGGCGGTGGCCGAAGAGATCGGACTGGTCGGCTGCGCCCTGCTGTTGATCGTTTACGCCACGCTCTTCTCTCGCGGGTTGCGCGCGGCTGGCGCGACAAAAACACCCTTCGAGCGGTTGCTGTGCGTAGGGCTGACCGCCTCGCTGGCGACACAGACGATCTTCAACGTCGCCGGCGTCACCAAAGCGCTGCCGATGACCGGCATCACGCTGCCGCTGATCAGCCACGGCGGCAGCAGCCTGATCACCACCCTGCTGATCGCCGGCATGCTCACCGGACTCTCCGACCGCAAGTGAACGCCGCTCTGACGGCTGCGGCACCATACCGCCATCAATGGGCGAGAATCGCCGCGGCCAACTCCCGCCGCGCGTCGTACAGGGCTTTCGGATCGCGCGTGTACCCCCACCACGTCGGGGCGATGCGGTCAACGATTTTCTGCACGGCCGCAGCTCCGGCGCGCCGTTCGAGCAGAACGAAATATTCGTAGTCCTCCATGCCGTCGCGGAGGTTTTTCAGCCGCATGCTGGCGACCGGCCCCTTGATCCCGCACGGGACGCCGGGATAAAACAGGTACCCGCCGCCGTTGAAGTGCCGCGGATGCGCGAATGCCGGATTGTACCACGGCTCGATCACCCGCTGTACGGTGCTCCAGTAAAGCAACCCCGTGATACCGTACTGCCGGTTGATCCAGGTAGGCACACGGTAAACCAGCAACGGCCGGTCGATATGCCAATAGGGCGGGTCCTTCTCGCGTACCTCTTCGTACGCGGGGTGATAACGCGGCGACCGCTGCACCAGCGCGGTGTACGACCAGACGGAATCGCCTTGCTTGAGTTTCTGATTGACCGTCTCGCGATCGATAAACGACCAAAGCGGGCACCAGATGTCGACCGCCGGATCGATATCGGGCCAAGCCGGATCGTGAGGGTAGGTCTGCTCGACAACGAGGCATTTCAACTCGGGCGCAGCTTGGTGCACGATCTCGGCCAGAACCAGCACCTGCTCGTAATTTTCGGCAGTGTTGGGCTCGTCAAGAAGGTAGACGTACGCCCGGTCCGCCCAGCCGTTCGATTTGACGTACTGGTAGTAATCGCGGTAATAGCGCAGGGCTTTTTCGCGCTGGTCGGGCGGGACGGTCTTGTAGTTAGCGTTTGTGGTGGAATGCGGCAGGCGTCCGAAAGGCGAGGACGGAATTTCGAAATCGGTCACATGCAGCTTTTCGATGAACGCGCGCAGCGCCGCGTGCCTGTTCGTGTCGATGGTCAGCGAACCGTCCGGATTCGCCTGCGGCAGCAGGCGGCTGGGCAGAGGCGGATTGAGGCGGTGCTCGGCCAGAGCTTCGCAGTAGCGGGCTTCGATCTCACGGAACTCGTCCGAGTTGTACTTTACGCCAAAGACCGAGGCGACTCCCCAAAAGCCGCCGAAATGATTGCAATGGGTTGGGCCGTCGGGCAGGTCGAAGCCCCAGACGGTCAGCGTGACCGGAAGCTCGGCTTTACCCTTATCGGTAGACACCCGGACCGTGCCGCGATAGACACCTGCCGGCACCCCCTTGGGCACATGGACGTCGATCCAAAGGGGTTGGTTCTGTCCCGCGAACACGTCGAACGGCACGGCGTACATGTCGTTACCAGTAGTGATCAGAGGCTCGCCCCAACGTTCGCGCCGCTGGGAAAACGGCTCGATGGGTTTGCCGGTAACCGGATCAATAAACGGAACGAGCGCGTCCGGGTACAGCCCCGGCGGCAACTCCGCCCGCGGCGTGGACAGACGGACGCGCACATACTCCTCCCGGTACAACTTGATGCGGTCGCCGGGAATCTTCGCGCCCCCTTCGCCCACCAGTTCGGGAAGCGTGACTGAGGTCACCCGCAGATTTTGATCCCGTGCGGCCACGACCACCTGAAACGATTCGACCTCGTTGCGCGCGGCGGCGATCTCCGCCGCCGGGGTTCCGAAGGGCGCCTCGTGTTGGAGAATGCGTTCCATGGCGTGGAGCGCGGTGAGCCCGACGGCGGACCGCTCCGCAGCCGGAGCCGTGGCGGTCAATAAAACCGATGACACAACCAAAAGCAGTAAACTTCGCATAATCAAACATCCCTTCACGTATTGCTTCTTAAAGCGACTTCACAAGCGTACCTCATGACACCTCGTCAATCGATCAAAAAATTCTACGCCGACTATCCCGCGTATTCCACCAGCTGCGTAATGCCGTGATACAGATAGCGGCCCCAGCCACAGGTGAAGACCAGTTGCCCGCACACCGCATGCTCCAGATTGGAGGCTTGCAGGCAGCCCGTCGTGCGGAAGGTCCGATTGAACATCGCACCGCCCGCCAGCGTCAGCAGCAATGCCCAGGGATTGAGAAAGACCAAGTGCGCCAAGCTGAACGCCACGGTGCCGACCATGTGTCGCGTCCGTTCACTGGCAAACAGCGGCGCGTAACGCGCATAGAAAAGTGCACGATACAGGACACCTTGCGGAAAGACCGAAAGCAACGGGTAGAAGACCATAACCAAAGCCCAGAGGCGCGGTGAGCGGCGCGGCATTTCCAGGAACAATCCGGGATCCATCAGCAGGATTCCCCCCGCCAGCACAGCGGCCGCCGCGAGCAGTCGTACTCCGAGCCGCAACGCCTGCACGCGGTTGATGCGCCAGCCGAAAAACTCGCGCCTCCCCCACCCTTCGCGCTTCACAAGATACACAGCCGCCGGACAGGCCGCCACCCACAATACCGGCAACACGGGAAAACCGCCTATCATGAGACGAACAACCGCCAGCAACAGCGGCAGTCCCGCATACAGCAGCACACATTCCCATCCCAAGCGATTCATGCATCCACCATACTCTCCCTTGAGACTGACCGCAAGGGAGAGTTGAAATTTAGAGTAAAATTAAAACAGGCGCTGCAGTGGGGTGTTTCGCACCCCGTATTTCATGAAGTTTCATGTTTTTCATGGTTGAGTGTCGAACGTTGAAAATTGGCTGAGCGTTCGTTTCTTGCTTTTCAAAACGCCCTCCTCTATGATGCGCGTCCATGAATTCACGACGTGAAGCGATTTTTATTATCACGCGTTGGTTGGCGACCCAAGAGTTTCCGGACAGGATGATGTCCGACGGTCCGGACCGCGCGTTCATTACCGATCTTGTCTACACCACGGTCCGCCGGAAACGCTCGCTCGCCTGGGCGCTGGAGCGGTTTCTGAAGAAAATGCCCAAAGGTGAAACCGAAGCCGCGCTGCTGGTCGGTGCCTGCCAATTGCTCTTCATGCCCGATGTGGCTGACTACGCCGCCATCAACGAGACGGTCGAGGCAGCAAAGATGACATCGCAACGGACAGCAGGACTCGTCAATGGTGTTCTGCGCAACCTCCAACGCCAACGCGAACAGGTACTGAGCGAGTTGGCGACGCAACCCATCGGCATACGCGCCTCCCATCCCGATGCGCTGGTCACCCGCTGGCTCCGCCGTTTCGGTCCGGAGGAAACGCTTGCGCTCTGCGAATGGAACAATGAACCGCCCGACACTTGGCTGGCCTACCCCCCACAACTAAAGACGGAGACCGACGGCAGTCAGCAAGAGAGTGACGCTAGTGCAGCCTTCACGAAGCTGGTGCGAGGCGTGCGCGTCGAGGAGGTTCCGGGATATGCCGACGGCGCATTTATCGTGCAGGACCCCGGCACGGCTGCCGCCATCGAGTTGCTCGACGTGCGCCCCGGCCTGAGTGTGCTCGATGCCTGTGCGGCGCCAGGCGGCAAGACCATCCAGATTGCCTGGCGTATGGGTGCCCCGGCGCAAAACGATCCGCGCCACCGGCTCGTTGCGCTTGACCTGCACGATGACCGGATCGACCGGATCCACACCAATCTCGCGCGGACGCGGCAGGAGTGGGTCACCGTCCTCCAAGGCGACCTGACGATGCCGCCATCCCCGGAACTGGTGGCGCTTGCACCCTTTGACCGTATTCTCCTGGACGCCCCCTGCTCAAACAGCGGTGTGTTGCGACGCCGTCCTGATGCCCGCTGGCGCTGGACAACCCGGCGCATGAAGCAGTTGGCTGAGACCCAAGCCAACATGCTTGAGAACGCGCTGACGCTGTTGGCCCCCGGCGGTCGGCTGGTCTACTCAACATGCAGCCTTGAGCACGAGGAAAACCGCCGCCAGATCACCGTCTTACGTCGCGCACATCCCGAAATCATCTGCTCTGGCGTTATCGAACACATTCCTACACGCTCAAACATGGATGGCGCATTCGCCTGTGCCCTGGAGTTAAGGAAGATTTAGGATTTAGGAGTTGTATCGTTCAGAGTTCGGCGTTTGATCGATTTTACGCTTTTCCACGCTCTGCAAATCCATTACTCTACTATGTTATGAATGACATTCCTCCCAAACATACGCCAGAAAAACCTTACGGAACGCCGGAGGCCAGCGACGGTCTGGTCGCCGTGTACAACGCGGCCTCGCATGCAAGCGCCGAATCTTTTCCTGTGCTCAAGGCCTTTCAAGATTATATCGAGGCCGAGCGCGTTCAGGCGCGTAGGCGTGTCGTGCAGCTTTCCGTTTTCTTTACGGTTTTGATGGGAGTTGTTGTGGCTGGCTTCCTCACCGCCGGCATGTTCATGCTGCGCAACATGTCTGAAGTTCAGGCCAAGCTACTTGACGTCGCCTTGGCGAGCAAAGAGTCCCCCCCCGCGCCCCAGCCCATCGTGATGCCCGCGCCTACCGAGCCGGCTCCCGACCCCAAACCATTCTTCGAGGCGTCGGTCCGCGAAATCTCCAAAGCAGCCGCCGAGTTGCGTACCTCGTTCGACAAGAAGATGGACGGGGTGAGCGACATCGCGACTAAAATGCATGATCGCGTGGCCGCGCAGGATTCCGAACTCGGTAAGTTGCGGGAAGCACTTAAAAAAATGCAGGCGCAGAGCGAGAATCTGAACAAAGAGCTGGTTGCTCTCAAGAATGCGCCCAAAACGCCACCGCCCGCCCCATCCGCGCCGGTCGTCAAGGCTGCGCCGCCGGTTCAGGCCCAGCAAGCCGGGAAACCGACACCGGCGCAGGCCGCCGCTAAGTCCGATAAGCCCGCACCGGTGGTTGTTGCCGCCAAACCCACCAAACCCGCGAAAGCAGCGGCCGACGTAAACTTTCCCCCTGCCGTGAAAGATCCTCCGGAGGGCGCGGCGCCTGATGTCAAGCCGCCGCCCGTGCCGAAAGGCCGGATGGCCACTGCGATTCCGCTTAAGATGAAAAACGTCGGCACGGTTCCTTGGCGTGTGATGATACCGGATTAAATGTAATGTCTCATACCATTCTCTTTGTCTGCACCGGTAATACCTGCCGCAGTCCGATGGCGGAGGCGCTTTTCAATATGATGGCGCCAAAGGGGACGGTGTGGCGCGCGACCTCGGCAGGACTGGCCGCACAGGTTGGCCACCCCGCCTCCCCCGAGGTGCTCCATGTGCTGGCGGAGGTTGGTACATCGCTCGCAGACCACAGCAGTCAGTGTGTGACCGACACCATGCTCCGAGATGCCTATGCGGTCGTTGCCATGACGCCGTCACAGGCCGAACAACTCGCCCGGCGTTCCCCCTCCGTGCAAGACCGGCTCTTTCTCCTGAGGGCGTTCGATCCTGACGCCCCGCAAACGGCGGCCGTCGACGATCCCTTCTGCGGCACGCTGGATGATTATCGCCGCTGCCGTGACATCATTCGCAAGGCCCTGCCCGGCCTCATCACTTACCTCAACCAAACCGCCTGAACGGCGATCATTGACCTAGAAAGGCCCCGACATGGTTATCGACACACTAAAAAACAGCACCTATTACGAAAACCTCCACCCCCGTTTCAAAGCTGCCTTCGACTTCCTCAAGAAGCCGGATGTGCACACCCTGCTCATTGGTCGCACCGACATCGCGGGGGATGCGGTGTTCGCGCTTGTGCAGCACTACGAAACCAAGCCCATCAACGAGGGTAAGTTGGAAGCTCACCGGAAGTATATCGACATCCAGTTCATTGCTGACGGGGAGGAGTTTGTGGGGTACGCCCCGCTCGGCAATCAAAAAGTTGCGCACCCCTACGACACCGACAAGGATTTCGCGCTCTACGAGGGCGAGTCGTGGTTCACGCTGCTGCGGAAAGGTATGTTCGCTATCTTTTTTCCGCAGGATCTCCATCTGCCGTCGCGCCACACGGAAAAACCCTCTCAGGTGAAAAAAATCGTCATAAAAGTTGCGGTTTCCTGATAGACAGGGCCAAATGGTTTTGCCATAATTTTGGGGAATTAGAGCGTTGTCGTTGTATGGCATAGCACAGCAACGTCAGCCAAAATACACAGGGACTAGCAGAAAGGCTAATAGTTATGTCGGTCAAGACGATGATTTTTGTTGACGGTAGCTGGCTCTACCACAGCCGTCAGGCACTCTTTGAATCGCTGGGAGAAGAGAGCGGTTTCGAAATCGACTACAAGCGGATTCCTAATATTATCGCGCATGAGATCGCCGACGTTCTCGATGCTGAGGTCGATGTGGTACGCACCAATTATTTCGGCACCATCCCGGTGAACAAGCAAGGGTACAATCCTGCCAAGCAGAAGGCCTTTTATGAGTTCCTGTCTTTGCAGTGCGCGTACGACACGGAAATCCTTGAGATCGACTTCCGCCGCGAACCGCATGCGCGACCGGATGACAAGTGGGTGAATGTCGCACTCGCCTCATCCATGCTTTACTACGCCTCGTTGCCAGGCGCATTCGATATTGCCACGCTGGTGGGAGGCGACGCCGACTACATCCCGTTGCTACGGCGCGTACGCACCATGGGCAAACGCGTGCAGATCGTCGGCATGACGAATCTCGACGGCAAGTTCCTGACCAGTGCCATGCTGCTGACAACCCCCGGTATTCAGGACATGCCCCCGATCTTCCTCGACGAGCATGCCCATAAAATCCGGCTGGTGCGTGAGGAACAACACCGGACCTGCAAAAATTGCGGTCGCGAAGAGATCACCACATGGGCCGGCCCCGACTTCTTCTGCTCAGCCTGCCGCAGCGATCATCGCAAGCAGATTCGCGTTTGCGACACCTGCGGTCGCGAGGAAGAGACCACCTGGGACAAGCAGTTCTTCTACTGCTCGGAGTGCCGGAATAAACATCGCGAAGGCGACAACGCCATTTAAGGGGAAGATCGGTGTCCTGGCCTGTCACCTTTTTTCCCAGCGGCAGGACGGTACATGTCGATCCCGGCACGACGCTTCTGCAAGCCGCCGTCGAGGCGGGCGTGTCGGTACAAACGCCGTGCGGAGGAAACGGCACCTGCGGCAAGTGCCGCGTGCGGTTGCGAGACGGTCAGGCTCCGGCGATCGGCTCGTCTGCCCATCTGTCACAGGCGGAGCTTGATGCTGGTTGGCGACTGGCATGCACCACGCCGGTGACTGGCCCGCTCACGGTGGATGTCCCCGAAGCAACGCCCGACATCCGTCCGCACACAATCCTGACCGACACCATCACGTACAACACGCCGCATGACCCTCGCCCTGCCGGGTACCTGGGCGTCGCCTTCGATCTCGGCACCACCACTGTGGCTGGCACGCTCTTCGATCTGCACACCGGACGCGAACTCGCCACGCGCGCCGCCATGAATCGCCAGATCGCGCGCGGCGATGATGTCATCAGACGCATCGATGCGGTCCGCCGCGATGCGCGTGCCCTATCCGACCTGCAACGGCTCGCTACCGACACGCTCAATGCGATCATGCTTGATCTGGTCGAGAGCCGCCCGACAAACGTTTCCGCTATCCGCGAGATCGTCGTCGCCGGCAACACCACCATGCAGCACCTGCTGCTCGGACGCGATCCGTCGCCGCTGGGCGAAGCGCCCTTCACGCCGGCCTTCACGGATGCCCAAACCGTGCCTGCGGCCGAGCTGGAACTTCACGTACACCCCGATGCGCAACTCATGGTCTTTCCACAAATCGGCGGCTTTGTCGGTGGCGACACGGTATCCAGCCTACTGGCAACGCGGCTCGACGCACTCCCCTACCCTGCCCTGCTGGTCGACGTCGGCACCAACGGTGAGATCGTCTTGCAGCACGAAGGACGCCTTTGCACGGCGTCCACCGCAGCCGGTCCCGCTTTCGAAGGCGCGCGCATCCGTCAAGGCATGCGTGCCACCGAAGGCGCGATCGACGCCATCTGGCGCGAGATGGACGATCTGGCTTGCCATGTGATCGGCGACGGTCCGGCACGCGGTCTCTGCGGCTCAGCCTTGGTCGATGCGGTGGCGGAGTTGCTGCGACTCGGCGCCATCGATGAGACCGGCACGTTACGCGTTCCCGACGATGCGGCCCCAGATTTTGCACGCCGCTTTCAAAACGTCGATGACGAGGCGGCCGTCACTCTGGCTTGGAACGCAACAGGCGAACCTGCGGTTCGCCTCACCCAACAGGACATCCGCGAGTTGCAACTGGCCTCCGGCGCTATCCGCGCGGGCATCGAAACACTGCTGTGCGTTGTCGGCATAACGGCTCACTCACTGGGCGCGCTGTTGCTGGCTGGCGGATTCGGCAACACGCTGCGCATCGCCAACGCCATGCGCATCGGGCTGTTGCCGCGCATCGACGAGAGCGCTGTCCGTTTCATCGGCAACGTATCGCTCGCTGGCGCGAAACAGGCGTTGCTCGCGCAGGCAGAACGCGCGCGCGCCCAATCCTTGCGCGACCGCACGGAACACATCGAACTCGCGCAACAATCCGGCTTCTCGAATTGCTTTATGGAGCACATGCTCTTCCCGTCTGAACAAGGAGTCTCGACATGACATCTCTTCGCGCCCTTGTGGCCTGCTTCGCCGCTGTTCTGACGCTCACGGTCTGCGCCGACACGCTGGAGGAGCGTTTTGACACGCCACCGGACAGTACCAAGCCCTACATGTATTGGTACTGGCTCAACAACAATGTCAGCGCGAAGGGAATCACTGCCGACCTCGAAGCGATGCGCCGTGCCGGCGTCGGCGAAGCCTTCATCGGCCACGTCATCAGCGATGGCATTCCGGAAGGGACCGTGCCGATCCTCAGCCCCTCTTGGTGGCAGCTTGTGGAGTTCGCCGTCCGCGAAGGCGAGCGGATCGGCGTGCGTGTCGGCATGTTCAACTGTCCGGGATGGAGTCAATCGGGAGGCCCTTGGATAACCCCCGAGCAGAGCATGCGCTACCTCGTCAGTGCCGAAACCCGCGTCGCGGGCGGAACGACCTTCAACGGCGAACCGGCCCGTCACGCCAAGGCCATCCAAGAGGTAGCGGTGATCGCGTATCCCGTGCCCGTGCAAGACAACGCGCTGGCACGTCCCACGCGTGTCGTGTGCGAGCCGGAGATCGACGGTCTTGCAGTCCGCTTGACCCGCACAGATGGCACGTCGCCCGTCAAGTTCCCGACCAAGCCGTTCACCCTGGACCTCTATTTTGACGCCCCCATGCCGCTCCAAACGTTGACGCTGGATTTTGGTGACTCTCCGGTGCGGCTGGCCGGTACGCTGGCAACGGTGGAGAACGGCACCGCCACTCCGCTGCGCGACATCTCCATTTACCGGACGCGCCTCACCACCGCTATGGGGCCGCTGGTCGCAGCGCCGTTCGATTTCTCGCTCGCGCCCGTCACCGCCCGTCACCTGCGCCTGACCGTGAGCCGACTCGAAGGCGCACCGGTACTCCACGGGTTGCGTTTCTCCGGCGCTGCCCGCATTGATGCCGCTGTGGAAAAGCAGCTCGGCCGCATGTACCCCGAACCCGTGCCGCCGGTGGATGCTTTTCTCTGGCCGCAACAGCCGGAACCGACTCCGGGCACGACTGTGGATGCCACGCGGATTGTGGACCTCACCGCGCGCGTCGCGCAGGACGGCACGCTCACCTGGCAGGCACCGGCGGGCCACGACTGGGTGATCGCGCGCATCGGCATGGCCTCCACCGGTGCCATGTGCGGCCCCACACCACCGCAAGCACAAGGACTGGAATGCGACAAGATGAGCCGCGAAGCGGTTTCCGCGCACTTTGACGGCATGATCGGCAAGTTCCTAAAGCGTATTCCCGCAGATGCCCGACGCGGCTTCCAGCACATCACGCTCGACAGTTATGAGGTCGGCCCGCAAAACTGGACCGACGGAATGCGCGACATCTTCCGCGACACCTACGGCTATGATCCAGTGCCCTGGCTCGCCTGCTTGAGCGGGCGCGTCGTTGCCTCGCGCGAACAGACCGACCGCTTCCTGTGGGACTGGCGTCGGCTGGTCGCCGATCTGGTCGCGCGCAATTACGTGGGCGGTCTCAAGGCGGCTGCCAACCGCCACGGACTCAAAACGTGGCTCGAAAATTATGGCCACTGGGGATTCCCCGGCGAATCCCTGCAATACGGCGGCGCCTCCGACGACATCGGCGGCGAATACTGGTTGTGGAGTTCACTGGGCGATGTCGAATGCCGCCTTGCTTCCTCCTGCGGCCACACCTACGGCAAGCGCGTGATCTCGGCCGAAGCCTTCACCTCGGGCAAGAATTTCGTGCAGACGCCCGCGAACATGAAGACCCGTGGCGACTGGTGCATGACGCAAGGCATCAACCACTTCGTGCTCCACGTCTATGTGCATCAGCCCTACGCGGTGCAGCCCGGCCTCGTGCCTTGGTTCGGCGCGGATTTCAACCGCAACTCGACTTGGTTCGCCGAGTATGGGAAGGGCTGGACCGATTACCTGCGTCGCTGTTGCGCGCTGTTGCAGACCGGCACGCACGCTGCGGATGTCGCCTACTTTTTCGGTGAAGACACCCCGCGCATGAACGGCTTGCAATCTCCCGCCCTCCCCGCTGGTTACGACTTTGACTATATCAACGCGGAAATCCTACTTACGCACGCGACCTGTCAAAACGGTCGCCTCACTCTGCCCAACGGCCAGAGCTATCGTGTGCTTGTGTTGCCGCCTTCAGACACCATGACCCCGCGCCTGCTCGCGCGCATCGAAACGTTTGTGCGCCAAGGCTTGGTCTTGGTCGGCGCACCGCCGCAGCGGTCGCCGAGCCTAGCCGGTTATCCGGCGTGCGACAGCGAAGTGAAAGCTGTGGCAACGCGTCTCTGGGGCGATGCACCGCAGACGCCGCAACTCCGTCGCGTGCAACAAGGCCGCGTCTTTCACGGTTACACGCTGGAGCAGGTCTTCGACGAACTCGATGTGCCGCCCGACGTGGCGCACGCACCGCGCGAGTTGCTTTGGACCCACCGCACCCTGCGCGATGCCGACCTCTTTTTCGTCAGTAACCAAACCGAGAAGCCGCTTAAATGTGCACCCGAATTCCGCGTGCCCGGACGCATTCCAGAAATTTGGGACGCGCAGACCGGCACCCGCTGCGCAAGCGCGCTGTTCGAAGCGGGTCCGCATGCCACGCGCGTGCCGCTGTGCTTAGAGCCTGCGGGTTCGCGTTTCATCGTCTTCCGCCAGCCGCTGGGCAAGCATCCCACGGTGCATGTTCTGACGCGCAATGGCGAGACAATCGCTTCGTGTGATGCGGTCACGCATGCGTCGACAGCTTCCGAACCGGGCAGCTTTGTCATGGCCGCAAGTGTGAAGCCGACCAAGACGATCCCGTTGCCGCAGCAGGCCACGCGCGGTGTGCAGCATCGCGATCAAAACTTCGTTGTCTTCCCCGCGCATGGCAACACGTGGGGCGACGGCCACTCCGGTGCCGGATTCTCTGTCGGCCGTAATGGCATCGTCGCTTTTGAGCATTGGCATCAAAACATCGCGCCGGTTCTGGTGTGGGCGGCACCGACGCCGATCGAGCGGACCGTGCATGTGGCACTGGTTTATGTAAAAGGCAAGCCGTCGCTCTATATCGACGGACGTCTGGTGCATCAGGGTGTCGCCAGCGGACAGATCGCACATCCCACCGCCGATGAGGACGCGGCATTCGCAGGCATGTGCGACGGCCTTACGCTGACCGAGGGCACCATAACCGAGGCCGAGATCGTCGCTGCCGCGCAACGCGCACGCAAAGCCTCTGCCGCCGCGCGGCCTGCGGTTGCCTGGCCGCCCGTGACCTATACCGCATCCGGCGCACTGACGTTGCACGCGCAAGCATCCGGCACCTATACAGCACGGCTGTCTGACGGCACGGAGCGTCACTGGGCGGTTGCCGCAGAACCCAATAGCGCCCAGATCGAAACCGGAACTTGGACCGTCACCTTCCAACATCCGAACCGCGCGGCGCAGACCTGCCGCTGGGAGGCGCTCATGGATTGGAAAGACGCGGATGATCCGGACATCCGTTATTTCAGCGGCACCGCGGTGTACGAGACCCGATTTCCGTGGCAGAGCTCCGGCGCCAATGCGCGTGTGATGCTGGATCTGGGCGAAGTGAAGCAGATCGCCGCCGTTACGCTCAACGGAAAGGATCTCGGCGTTCTCTGGAAAAAGCCGTTCCGCGTCGATATCACGGCTGCCCTACGTACCGGCGACAACACGCTCACGGTCCGCGTGGCGAACACCTGGTTCAACCGTTTCATCGGTGATGAACAACTCCCCGACGACACCGGTGCCAACCCACGGGGTGTTCTTGAAACTTGGCCGGAGTGGGTGCTGTATAATACACGCCGACCCGAGCCCAGGCGCGTGACCCTCGTGAACCGCAAGCAAGTCAAAAAAGAGACGCCCCTACATGCATCGGGGCTGTTGGGGCCTGTCACCCTTTTCGAAAAGCTAGTTTTAAGCAAAGCCCCGTAAAACCATTGAGTTTGGGTGTGTGAAATTTTGAAGTGCGGTGACAAGAGTCGCGCTACGCGCGGGTCGCGGCACCGCTTTCTGGCCCGTCCGTACCAAAGCGGCGTCGCACGGAATACCGCTTGCCGCCGCACTCCAAATCCATTCGTCAGGCTTACGGAGATTTACCCGAGGTCGCGGATGCGCATGGAGGTTCGCACCGCGCAGAACTCCTTGCCGCACATCGAACAGTGATCGTCCGATGGCGCACCTTCACACGCGCGGGTTTTGAGCCAGCGCGCACGTGCCCTTTCGGGATCAAGCGCCAGCGCAAATTGCGCCTCCCAGTCGAATGCGAGTCGCGCGCGCGCCATCGCATCATCACGCTCGCGCGCACCCGGCAAGCCGCGCGCCACGTCGCCGGCATGTGCTGCGATGCGGTAGGCAATCGCCCCCTGATGTACCTCATCACCATCGGGCAACCCCAAATGCTCAGCCGGCGTGACGTAACAGAGCAGCGATGCCCCGTAGGTCGCGGCGGCGGTAGCGCCGATACAGGAAGTGATATGGTCGTATCCCGGTGCGATGTCGGTCACCACCGGCCCGAGCACATAGAACGGTGCGCCGTCGCACACCTCCTGCTGACGCTCCATATTCATTTGAATCTGATTGAACGGTACATGTCCGGGACCCTCCACCATCACCTGCACGCCGCGCGTGCGGCAGCGTTGCACCAACTCGCCTAGCACGGACAATTCAGCAAACTGCGCCTCGTCGCTGGCATCGGCCAGACAACCGGGGCGCAGACCGTCGCCCAGCGAGACGGTCACGTCATGCTTCACCAGAATGTCGAGCACCTCGTCCCAGCGCGTATAAAGCGGATTCTCCATCTGGTTGCGTTTCATCCATTCGGCCATGATGGCACCGCCGCGACTGACGATCCCCATGATGCGCCGCATGGCCAGATCGACATGCCCGAGCAGCAGTCCAGCGTGGAGCGTCATGAAATCAACCCCCTGCTCGGCTTGCTCCCGAATCACCTGCAACAGCAGATCCGGGTCCATCACCGGCACGTCGCCTTCAAGGCGTGAGATCGTCTCATAGACCGGCACCGTGCCGAGCGGCACCGGCGAGGCGTCCAGCATGCCCTGTCGGATCGTCCGCAGATCGCTGCCCACGCTCAAATCCATCACGAAATCCGCACCTGCCTTCAGCGCAATCTTCAGCTTATCGAGTTCGTCGCTCTTGCCGGATCGGGTCGTTGAACGTCCCAGGTTCGCGTTAATTTTGGTGGTGAAAAGACGCCCCACCCCCACCGGACGCGCATTGGAATGGGCAGGATTCAACGGAATCACAGCGTGACCGCGCGCGATCGCATCGCATACCTGTTCAGGCACCACCTTCTCATCCTGCGCCACGCGGTGCATGGCATCCGTGATAATTCCCTGCTGTGCTGCTTGAAGTTGTGTCATGTTATCGTTATTAACTATTCGTTATTCGTTATTAACTCTCTCAACGCGGACTTGCTCGACCGGCAGGCGGGCAGGCGTTCCCAAAACCGCAGCGGCCTCGCCGACCCAGACACCGGTACGGATCGACTCGTAGACATAAGCTTTGCCGTCGACCACCGCATCAAGCAACGACTTACCGCATGCCAGCGCAGCGGTGATGGCCGCGCTCAACGAGCAGCCGGTGCCATGCGTCGAGATCGGCTGCACGATACGCGGTGTCGTAATGCGATAAACGCTTTCGCCGTCATACAGGAAATCTTCGGCTGTCTCTTCCGCTTCGCAATGCCCACCTTTAAGCAACACAGCGACACCCAAGGTGTCGCTCAGCTCGCGTACGGCATCGACCATCGCGTCATGTCCTTCGATGGCATGGCCGGTCAGCACCTCCGCTTCGGGCAGATTGGGCGTGATGAGCGTCGCCAAGGGAAGCAGGGTTTCCGTGAGCGTTGTGACCGCATCGTCCTGCAACAGGCGCGCACCGCTGGTCGCCACCATCACTGGATCCATCACCTTGCTGATCCGGCCGTGCGGCAGCAGGCGGTCGGCCACCGCCATGATCACATCCGGCGTGGCGAGCATGCCGGTCTTCAGTGCCGAGACCGCATAGGCTTCCAGCACCGCATCAAGTTGCATGCCGATAAAATCGGCATCTGCCGTCAAAATGCCGCGCACGCCAAAGGGGTTCTGTGCGGTTAAGGCGGCCAGCACGGTGCAGCCATGCACGCCGAACACATGGAAGGCACGTAGGTCGGCCTGAATACCGGCGTTACCGCCGCTATCACTGCCTGCGATCGTCAACGCCACAACGCGACGCATAGAGCTATAATCAGGTTCGTTCTCGGTCATTTTATCTCCACCAACAAAAAAAGCGGACCGAATCCGGTCCGCTCAAAAAAGGCTACGCCTATTCCCTCGCGCCGGTATGATCCGGATCAGGTTCAACGGGTATGCTCTCAGCCGTCTGACGACGACACCCCGATGGCAATTGGGTGGAAGCATAGTACAATTCCGGTCAGCCCGCAAGCCCCGCGCGTTTGGTTTTGCACTCGCTTTCACTAATGCGACCCGCTATATTGACATCATGAAAGGGTGTGACGCAGGGAACTGCTATGGCCAAGCTTGAAGAGATCAAACGAGGTGCAACCGTCAAGGCATGTGCCGATGGTTTTTAGGAAACCTAGAACAATGAAAACAGTCGAACTTATTCAACTCATCGTATGCGGCGAAGACAGCCGGACGCTATTCAAGCGCGAGCCCATCGGTGCCAAGAAATTGGCCGAGGAAATGGTGGCCTTTTCCAATAGCGGGGGAGGTGCCATCCTGTTCGGTGTGGACGATGACGGGCAGGTGCCCGGTCTGACCGAGGCAGATGTCCGGGAACTCAATTCACAGATCAGCGATGCCGCCAACGACAAGGTGCGACCATCCATCTACCCGAGAACCGAGATCCATCAAGTCGGCGAAGACAATCGCTTGGTGCTTGTAGTGCTGATTCCTGATGGCGTGTCGAAACCCTATTCCGACAAAAGCGGCGCGTTCTGGGTCAAGTTGGGCGCAGACAAGCGTAGGATTACAGCGCGCGAAGAGATCCTGCGGATGCTGCAAGCATCTCACCTGGTTTACGCCGATGAGCTGCCGGTCAATGGCACCTCTATCGATGATTTGGACATGGCTCATCTCGGCGAGTTCTTTTTGCGTAATCACGGCCAAAGCCTGGATGAAGCCTTGGAGAAAGGTGACATCACAATCGGCCGGCTGCTGAACAATCTGGGACTCGCCCGCGGAGAAGAGCTGAACTTGGCCGGTTTGCTGATGTTTGGTCGAAAACCGCAGCGTTTCCGTCCCGCGTTTGTGATCAAGGCGGTCTCCTTTTTCGGCAACGATCCGGCAGGCGACCTATACCGGGATAGTGAGGACATCGACGGCTGTATCCGGGACTTGCACAAGGGGGCCATGTCTTTCCTGAACCGCAATCTGCGCCATGTGCAGGGCAACAAGGGATTCAACACGCTGGGCGACATCGAGATTCCGATCGCCGCGCTGGAGGAACTGGTGGTCAACATGCTGTTGCATCGCGACTACTTTATTTCCGCGCCGTGGCGGATGATGATCTTCGACGACCGTGTGGAATTCATCAGCCCCGGCATGTTGCCGAACAATCTGACCGTCGAGAATATCCGCAGCGGCGTGTCGATCATCCGCAATCCGATCATTGCATCCTTTGCCACCAAAGAACTGCCCTATCGCGGTATCGGTACGGGTATCCGCCGCGTCCTGTCCAAGGTGCCCGATTTGGAGCTGGAATCGAGTCAGGAACACAACCTCTTTACGGCACGAATTCCGAGAAAGGTTGAACAGTGAGTAATCCCCTGTGCCATGATAAAAATTTTTTCTTCGCCATACATCGCTGAATGCGATCAGCTCCGCATGTTGCTGGAGTTGGCAGGGATTCGGAGCGACATCCGGAACGAGTTCGGCCACTCTATCGGGCTTGTAATCACCGGAGGCGTTGCGGAGTTCGCCGCGCCGGAAGTCTGGGTCGATGACCGCGACCATGCCGACGCCATGCAAATCGTCCAGACTTTTATGCGGTCGTTGCGGGACGCTTTGAATCCGACGCCTGAAACCCCCACCCGCGACGAATGGCATTGCACACACTGCGGCGAAACCGTCGATGCTGCACTGCACACCTGCTGGAATTGCGACACTCCTCGTTAAGCCTAAAAAGAGCAATTGGGTGTGCGGATTTTGAGCAAAGGCCTTTAAACATTGGCTTTCGTTGAGATCGGCGCCACACCCATCTGGTGTAAAACGCAATTTCTGATTGAAACCACGGAACACACTAAATACACGGAAACAGAGCCATGCCTTTCCGTGTGTTCTGTGTGTTCCGTGGTTAAACAATCGATCCCGATAGCGAACCCGATCCCGACTTGGATGAAACCTTGAAACCAGAAACCAACGAGAGTTGAAGGTTCAACTGCTCTTTTTGGGTTAACTCTGTCGGCTGCGGCGTCTGCCCTTCCAGAGCAACGTGAACAGTTCATGGATTTCACTGATGCGCAGTGCGTAGGCGGCAATGAGATAGACCAGACCGAACGCCGCCCCTGCGACGGATAGCTTGATCAGGTCGCCCGTCCGCCCGTGCAGGCCGGCGATCATCGGCACCCGCTCCAGCAGCAGCCAACTCAGCCCGGACGCCAAACCAGCGGCCAGCCCCACGCGAAGCAGAAAGGTCACTGTCTGGCGAAACGGGAAAACCGGCGCGTTTTTCTTGAGCATTTCCACCAATGCCACGCTTTTGAATGTGCGTGAAAGCGTGAACCCACCCGCGATGAATGCGAGCAGCAGCAAGTCGTGTCCGCCGCTCACCTTGAGCCCCACCCAACTAACCAGGATGCTGAACGAGGAGAAAAGGATGCCGATGAGCGTGACCGCCAGCATGCGGCGGTTGGCAAAAAAAGCCTGCATCACCAATGCTTCGATCGCGGCAGCAGGGAGCACAAGGGTGTAGCAAGCGAGCGAGACCGCCGTCCGCTGTACCGCCACCGCGTCGAAGTGCCCACCCTTGAAAATCAACGAGGTAAAGGGCACGGCGGCCACCGCGACAAACAGGGAGAAGGGCGCAAACACCGAGAGCAGCATGCGTCCGAAGCGGGTGATCAATTCGCCGAGCTTTTGGTGGTCATTTCTGTCGACCAGCTCGCAGAAGAAGGGAAAGGCCGCAATCGACAGCGTATAAGGCACTAGAAAGAGCAACGTGCTCTGTAGCTTGCGTCCCATCGAGTTGGCTTGCATCAGTCCGGATTGATCCAGAGCGCTCAACAGGTAAACGTTATTCACCTCGTCGCGGACCTTGGCCATAAGAATCCCCGCTAGCAGCGGCAATGCCAGCCAGCAAAAACGTTTGAAGGCTGGATGCGAGAACGCAAACTCTGGGCGGAATCGGTTCAGTTTATCACGCAGACCAAAGAGGTGCGTACCGACCTTGCACAGCGACCCTGCGACGAGTCCCCACATCAGCACCTGCGCACTGTCGTACGAGAAAACGGCACCGACGACCAAGAAAAACACCACAGCAAATTTCCACACGGCATCACCGAAAGCCGCCAGAAAGAAGCGCTTGTAGCTGTTGAGCAGCACGTAGGTCGTCGAGCCTAGCGACAAACCGATCACAGCCGGCGCCAGCGTTCGCACGCTTTGCGTCGCTAGCGCGTATTTCTCCGGCGCGGAGTCCGGCCGCCAATGCGTCAGCACGTTGACGGCTAGTGACGGCGCGAGACACAATACACACGCCACAATGACGAGCAGGATGAACTGCAAGGTCAGGACGGTGTTGGCGAACGACCAGGCGCTTTTTTCTGACTCGATGTCTAGCTCGCGCATGAAGACCGGCAGGAACGCCGGCCCCAGCACTTCTTCACCGATCAAGAACAGCATGAAGATGCAGTTTTCAAAAGCGAAAGCGTAGACGACATCAAACGTCGTCTGCGGCAGGTAGTGTCCCATGACCTTCGCCTGGATCAACCCCGCCAGCTTGAACAAGATGTGCGCGATCAGGACGAAGATACCCGCCCTGAAAATGCGCGACTCAAGATTCCTCTTGTGCTTCCCCATCTCTCTCCCTCCCCTCCGCCTCCCCGCGTCTGTCTGATCACGCCTCGTCTCTTGCAAAACCCCTTGTTTGCAGGTGTGTGGCACGGGCATCTTGCCTGTGTTTCATGGGCGGGACGCCCATGCCACGTCTGTCTGATCACGCCTGGTCTCGTGCAAAACCCCTTGTTTGCAGGTGTGTGGCACGGGCATCTTGCCCGTGTTTCATGGGCGGGACGCCCATGCCACGAGGGGTTTTGCAAGCGCCTCACGACAGCATCTGCATGTCGCACAGCTTCCGGTACGCCCCGGACGCCGTGTAGAGCTGCTCATGTGTCCCGCGCTCGATGATGCGCCCCTTGTCCAGTACCAGGATCAAATCAGCGTTACGGATCGTGCTCAGCCGGTGCGCGATCGCAAACGTCGTGCGATTCGCCATCAGCTTGTTGATCGCATCCTGCACCAGACGTTCGGTCACCGTGTCTAGCGCACTGGTCGCTTCGTCCAGAACCAGGACCGGCGGATTTTTAAGAATCGCTCGCGCGATGGCCACGCGCTGCCGTTCGCCACCGCTCAGCGCAAATCCCTTTTCGCCCACCACGCGGTCGTAACCTTCGGGCTGTGCCACGATGAAGTCATGCGCATTCGCCAGTTTGGCGGCCGCGATGACCTGCTCGCGTGTGGCGTCCGGCGTGCCATAAGCGATGTTGAACTCGATCGTGTCGTTGAACAGCACCGTTTCCTGCGTCACGACGCCGATCAAGCTACGCAAATCGCCGATGTCGATCTGGCGCATGTCGATGCCGTCCATTGTAATCGAGCCGGCAACCGGATCATAAAAGCGGGCCAGCAAGTTAGCGAGCGTGGTCTTGCCCGAGCCGGTGCCACCGACCACCGCGACGAGCGACCCGCGCGGGATATCGAACGACACGTCCTTGATGGTCAGATCCGGCCCCTCGCCGTAACGGAAGTCAACATGGTCAAAGCGCGCGCGGTCATCAAAACTCGTTTTGCGTACCGGATCCGCCGCCACCGGCAGACTGAAGTCTGTATCCAGCAACGAAAACATACGGGCCAGTGCCGCGCGTCCCCGCTCGATTTGAGCCTGCACCTTGCCGAGTTGCTTCATGGGCCGGTAGGCCACCAGAAATGGCACGGCCAGAGGTACGATTTCATGAATCGCAATCTTACGGAAGAAGCAGTAAATCACAAAGATGAAGATCAAGAAGATGCCCACGCACTCCACTGAGGGCGTGATCAGCAGCTCAATCCGCAGCGCGCGCAACACGCTCTTTACATAGTGCTGGTTGACCTGCCGGTATCTTTCAATCTCGTATTCTTCGGTGTGGTAGGCCTTCACCACGCGGATACAGGTCAGATTCTCGTGGATCTTCGAGGAGATGAACGAGATACGGTGCAAAGCTCTGCGCGACCAGCGGCGCACCAGTGAACCCAAGACCGCCATCGGTAACAGGATCAGCGGGAAACCGAACAACACCAGCACCAGAGTTTCCAGCATGTCGTTCTTGACGGCGAAGTAGATCACATATCCGACCGATACGAGAATCTCAAAGGGTGCACGGCACAGGTCCGCCAGCGTGTGCGAGATCACATGATCAACCATTTGCGGATCACTGGTACAGCGGCTCATCAACTGGCCGACATCGGTCCGTCCGAAAAAATGCAACCCTTGGGATTGCAGATGGCGGAACATGGTCACGCGGAAATCCTGCACCACCTTAGCGCCGGCCCAACGCAGGAAGTAGTGGTTCATGTACATCGCGACCATCTTCAGCAGCATCACGAGCGGCACCACGAAGAGCGTCAGCATCAACAGTTGACCGGTCATGTGACCCTGCGCGTCGCGGAAGCTGATGCCCAAACGGTTGGCGTGTCTCTCCACTTTGTCGAACCAAGCGGGCAGCGTGACTTCACGCTTGCCATCGCGTACGTCGGCGGTATCTTGCTTGATCAGATCCTTTAGGTCGCCATTAAGCCTAACATGCGGCGGCGCAGGGTTTGCGGGCGGGGCCTCTTGAGCATCGAGCATGGTCCCGTGGCTTTGCTCATCGGCCCGTTGCACCTGCCTTAAAACCGGCTGAATGACTTGAAAGATTGGCACCCACGAACCGGCCGTGACGAAGCCGGCAAACAGGCCGACCAACAGGCGTCCGCGATATTTACGGGCATACTGGTAAAGGCGTCCGTACGCTTCCCGGGCCGTATACTCTCTGTCAAAAAATTCAGCCATTTTTATCCATGCGCAATCAGGAACCGCTCGGCCTCCAACGCCGCCATGCAGCCTGTTCCTGCCGCCGTGACCGCCTGTTTGTAGTGGCGGTCCTGAACATCGCCCGCGGCGAACACGCCGGGCACGGACGTGCGCGTGTTCTCCGTAACGATGTAGCCTTCGGCATCCCGCTCCAACTGGCCATCGAAAGCGGCCGTGTTCGGTACGTGTCCGATCGCCATGAACACACCCTCGACGGGCAGGTCGTCGATCGCTTGGGTCTTGACGTTACGCAGGCGCAGGCCGGTGACCTCGCCCTTGGCGACATCGAGCACCTCTTCCACGACCGAGTCCCAGCGCACGTCGATGGTCGGCGCGGCGAGCACGCGGTCGGCCATAATCTTGGAGGCGCGGAACTCGTCGCGGCGGTGGATGACCGTCACATGCGACGCTATGCGCGACAGATAGAGGGCCTCCTCCATCGCCGTGTCACCGCCGCCGACGACCGCCACGGGACGTCCTTTGAAAAACGCGCCGTCGCACGTGGCACAGGCCGAAACGCCCTTACCGATCAACTTTTGTTCCGATTCGAGCCCCAGATAACGAGCGCTCGCACCGGTCGCGATGATCACGGTGCGGGCTTCCAGCGTGTCGCCAACCATAAGCGAAAGCTTTCTGGTCTCGCCCGAAAGGTCACATCCCGTGACTTCATCCATCATATAGCGCACACCTAAACGCCCGGCCTGCTTGCGCATGGCGGTGACGAGTTCTGTCCCCGTAATCGGATCCTCAAACCCCGGAAAGTTCTCCACATCCGAAGTCTGCGTGAGCTGACCGCCCGGCTGCATCCCCTCGATCACAATCGGATTCAAACTGGCCCGAGCCGCATAGATCGCCGCCGTCAGTCCAGCCGGCCCGCTTCCGATGATCACAACGTTTTCCATATCGTCTCTCTTTACTCTTTTACGTGTAACGCAAAATCTCATCGACCGTCGTGTAGCCGTCCAGCACGTTGCGGATGGCGTCCTCACGCATGGTGCGCATACCCAGTTCGCGCGCGCGTTCACGGATGAACAGGGTCGGTCGACGCTCATTGATCAGATCACGGATCGGATCGCTCACGCGCAGATACTCAAACACGCCCTTTCGGCCTTTGTAGCCGGTTCCGCTGCACTTAGAGCACCCGCGACCGTAGTAGAACGAGCGGTCGCCGACATCCTGACGCTTCAGGTCCATGCGGTCTAGCGTCTCGTCATCCGGCACATACGCCTCCTTGCAGTTCAGGCAGATCGTACGCACCAACCGCTGCGCTAGCACTGCTTCCAAAGTCGAGGCGATCAGGTACGGCGCGACGTCCATATCGATCAGTCGCGTCACCGCGCCGGCCGCGTCATTGGTGTGCAACGTGCTGAAGACCAAGTGACCGGTCAGCGACGCCTGCACCGCGATCTCGGCGGTTTCCAGATCACGAATTTCGCCGATCATAATGATGTCGGGGTCTTGACGCAGGAAGGCGCGCAGCACCTTGATGAAGGTGTTGCCGGCGCTGGGATTGATCTGCACCTGGACGATGCCGTCCATATCGTACTCGACGGGCTCCTCCGCCGTGAGCAACTTGGACTCGATCGAGTTGATGCGCCGCAGGCAGGAGTAGAGCGTCGTGGTCTTGCCGGAACCGGTCGGCCCTGTCACAACAATGATGCCGTTGGGCTTCTCGATATCCATCGTCAACACTTCGTAGATATCCTCAGGCAGCCCGATGTTTTCAATGTCGAGCGAGACCGCGCTACGGTCGAGCACACGCAGCACCACGCTTTCGCCATGGGCGGTGGGCAGGCACGACACACGCAGGTCCACCTGATGGCCCGCCACGGTCAGCGCGATACGACCGTCCTGCGGAATCCGGCGTTCGGCGATATTCAGGCCGGACATGACCTTGATACGCGAGATGATCGGCAATGCCAGTCGGCGCGGCGGCGGCGACATCTCATACAGCGCGCCGTCCACACGGTAGCGGATTTTGAAATCGGTCTCGAACGGCTCAAAGTGGATGTCGGAGGCGCGGTCCGTCACGGCCTGATACAACACCAAGTTCACGAACCGCACGACCGGAGCGGCGGAAGCTGCCGACTCCAGACTCTTGTCGTCGGTCTCGTCCACGTCCAGCGAAGGATCCAGCGTCAGGTCGGACTCCAGACTGTTGAGCATGTCGGAGACCGAGGCGCTCTCATCCCCGTAGTGCTCCTTGACGAGGTCTGCCACATCCTTCTGGCGCGCCATCGCAAACTGCACGTCCTTGGTCAGGACGAACATAAGCTCATCCATCACATGTGGATCGACCAGATTCGACGTGGCGAGCGTGACGGTGCCGGCCGTCGCATAGATCGGCATGACGCTGTACATGCGGGCAACGCTGGCTGGGATGCTCTGGATCACTTCGGGATCCAGAGCCATGACCGAAAGGTCGACGACATCGCATCCCTGATAGGCCGCCATCATTCCCAGCAGATCGTCTTCGCTCACGAAGCCGTTGTCGACCAGCAGTTGCCGGATCGGGCGTCCCGTGTTCGCTTGGTCCCCACGCAATTCATCAGCCTGCTCCAGATCGATGATCCCGTTACTGACCACCAGATCAAGCAAAGGGTCGTATGCCGGCGTGACCGGTGCCAAAGTTTCTTCTGACATGCCTTACCTCCTTGCCTGCAACTCTTCCTTCAGCTTCTGGACCAACGTGTCCGGATCCTGCGACTTCGTCACCAGATCGTCATACGAGATCAACCCGCCCAGATAAAGATCCATCAGGTGGGAATCGAGCGAGATCATGCCGTACTTCGCGCCGGTCTGGATGTCAGAGCTGATCTGGAAGGTCTTGTTGTCGCGAATACGCGAGCGGATTGACGGCGTCGAGATCATGATCTCAAACGCCGCGACGCGTCCGGGCTTATCCACGCGCGCCAGCAGCAACTGCGAGATTACCGCAACCAAGCCCACCGAAAGCTGCGTGCGAACCTGCTCCTGCTGGTCAGTGGGAAAGGCGTCCACGATACGGTCGACCGTCGCGGCGGCACCGGTAGTGTGCAGCGTCGCAAAAACCAGGTGTCCGGTTTCCGCAGCCGTGATCGCGGCCTGCATGGTTTCCAAGTCGCGCATTTCACCGACGAAAATCACGTCCGGGTCTTGGCGCAGAGCACGGCGGATGGCCTCGGCAAAGGTGGGCACATCGTGGCCGATCTCGCGCTGGGTCACCACCGATTTTTTATGCGGATGGTAGTATTCGATCGGGTCTTCCACCGTAATGATATGCACGTCGCGCTCTTTGTTGATGATGTCGATCATCGACGCCAGCGTCGTGGTTTTACCTGAGCCGGTAGGTCCAGTCACTAGAATCAGTCCTCGCGGCTTGAACAGTAGCTCCTTAACCTGCTCCGGCAGGCCGATCTGCTCCAGCGTCAGCAGTTTGTTCGGGATCTGCCGCAGCACGATGCCGTAATTGCCGCGCTCTCTAAAAACACTCACACGGAAACGGGCCAGATCGCCGAACGGCAGAGAAAAGTCCGCGCCGCCGCACTGTTCCATCTCTTGCAGTTTGTCCTCCGCCATGATTGAGCGAGCGAGCGCTTCAGTGTCTTCGGCGGTGAGCGGCGGACTGTCCAAAGGTGTCAGCGAGCCGTGAATGCGCAACATCGGCGGCACACCCACGCGGATGTGCAAGTCAGAGGCACCCTCGTTAACCGTTACCTGCAACAAATCGTTCATGTTGATATCTGTGCTCATCAGTCTGCATCTCCCATTGTGGCCCGCAACACCTCCTCGAGCGTGGTCACGCCCGAGGCAACCTTCAACATCCCATCCTCACGCAACGTCCGCATGCCCATTTCGCGCGCGCGGGCACGCAGCACCGTGGCAGGCGACTGATCGAAGATCAGGCGTTGGATCGAGTCGTCGATCTGAAAAATCTCAAAAATACCCTTACGACCTTTATAGCCGCTCTGAGAACAACTCGCGCAGCCCTTACCCTTGAACATGGTTGACGTCGTTGAGAACTTAGCGTTTTTGGAGATCGCCCCGAGCATCTTCAACTCACGCTCCGTCGGGACATACTCCGCGCGGCACTTGTCGCAGATCGAGCGCACCAAGCGCTGCGCCATCGCCGCGCGCAGGGCAGACGCAACCAAGAAAGGCTTGACCCCGATATCCAATAGACGCGTCACGGCGCTGGGAGCGTCGTTGGTGTGCAGCGTGCTGAAGACCAAGTGACCGGTCAGCGCCGCTTCCATGGCAATATCCGCTGTTTCGTGGTCACGAATTTCTCCGATCATCACGATGTTCGGGGCTTGACGCAGGATCGAACGCAACGCCGCCGAAAAGTCAAGGCCCACATCCCGGTTCACCTGCACCTGATTGATACCGGACATCTGATATTCCACAGGGTCTTCCACGGTGATGATCTTACGGTCCGGCAGGTTGATCTGGCCCAGACACGCATAGAGCGTGGTGGTCTTGCCAGAACCGGTCGGACCGGTCACCAGCAACACGCCGTCCGGCAGACCGATCAGCCGCTCGAACGTGCTCTGGTCATCCGACAGAAAACCGAGCTGGGGCAGGCCGAGCGCAAGGTTGCTCTTGTCCAAAATACGCATGACAATGCTCTCGCCATGGTTAGTCGGCACCGACGAGACACGCAGGTCAAGATCGCGGCCCTGCACCCTGATCTGGATACGACCGTCCTGCGGCACGCGCTTTTCCGAGATCTTCATATTGGACATGATCTTGACGCGGCTGATGATCGCCGCCTGCAGGCGTTTGGGCGGACGCTCCACTTCGCGCAGCACACCGTCGATACGGTAACGCACACGGAAATGACGCTCCATCGGCTCCAGATGAATGTCGGACGCGCGCATTTTGACCGCCTCGGTCAGGAGCAGACTGACAAGGCGAATGACCGGAGCATCTGAGTCTTTGGCATCCGAGCCGTCGTCGCCCGTCTTTTTCTCCTCGACATCGATGCTGGGATCGTCCTCCCCGAAGATACTTTCGAACTCTTCGGGATAGAGCTTGTCCATCGCCTCTTTGACTTCGCTGTGCGGCGCGACCACCGCCTGCACGTCGACCTTGAGCACATAACGCAGGCTGTCGATGGTGTCGTACCCCATCGGATCGCTTAACGCCACGGTCACTGACGCCTCGTCGGCCAGAACCGGCACAACACCGTACTTGCGCGCGACCGAACCGGGCACCAGATCCACGATGGCCGGGTCGATGGCGTCCGCATTCACATGCACGTAATCAAGGCCGAACTGCGCGGCGATCAAGGCCAGCACGTCATCCTCAGTGACGACACCCGTCTGAACCAAGATATCAAGCGAGGTCTCGCCCTCCTGCCTGATTGAACTCACAACCGCATCAATCTGGTCGGCCGTCACATAGCCTTGCTCCAGCAGAAGCTGTAGCACATAGTCGTCGTTAGAAGTCACCGTCGTTCTCCTTGCTTGCCGTACGAGGGAAAGAGTTTGCCAAAAAAATCGCTCGCGGGAAAGCCGCAATAGTCCCCTACTGTCCCTCCGCCAGCCGTTCGGCCACCAAACGGCCCACCTGCTTCGGATCGGCTTTGCCCTTGCTCAGCTTCATCACCTGCCCCACAAGGAATCCGGCAGCCGCCTTTTTCCCGGCATGGAAATCTGCGACCGTCTTCACGTTCTCCGCAAATACCTGAGCGATAAACGCTTCCAGCACCGCGACGTCGCTCACCTGTGCAAGTCCGCGCTCGTCAACGATAGTGCGCGGCGAACCGCCCTTTGCGAATACTTCGGGCAGCAGCTCCTTGGCCGTGGGGCCGTTGATCACCCCTTCATCCACCAGCGTGACCAGCTCCGCCAGCGCGGCGGGCGTCAACGCGCATACGTCCACGCCCATTCCTGATTCGGACAGGAGCCGCATCACTTCGGTCATAAACCAGTTGGATACCGTCTTACCCAGTCCAGGCTTGCACGCCCGTGCCGCCGCCTCGAAGAAGTCGGCGTTCTCCTTCACATCGGCCAGCACGCCGGCGTCATACTCGGGAATGCCGTACTCAGCCATCATGCGCGTACGCCGCACGGCCGGCGCCTCGGGCAACTGCGTCCGCCACGACTCAATCTGCGCTTCGGATAATTCAACCGGCACCAGATCCGGCTCCGGGAAGTAGCGGTAGTCAAGCGCATTCTCTTTGCTGCGCATCGACTGCGTCTCGCCCAACTCAGGATCCCAGCGCCGCGTCTCCTGCACCAGCATTCCACCGCCCCTGACCACGGCAAGCTGACGTGCGATCTCATACTCCAACGCCGCGTGAATGCCCTTGAAGGTGTTCATGTTCTTGATCTCCACCTTCGTCCCAAGCTGCTCCTGACCCGCAGGGCGCACGCTGATGTTCACGTCCGACCGCATGTTGCCCTCTTCCAGATTGCAGTCGCTCACTCCCGCATACACGAGAATCTGCTTGAGGGCATGGAGATACGCCATCGCCTCGTCCGGCGAGGCCAGATCAGGCTCGGACACGATCTCGATCAAGGGCGTGCCGCAGCGGTTGAAATCCACCCCGCTGAAACGGGCGTAGTGGTTGATCTTCGCCGCATCCTCCTCCATGTGGATGTGGTGGATACGGATGCGTTTCGGCCCCTCCGGCGTCTCGATCGTGACACCGCCACCCAGGCAGAGCGGATAGGTGTTCTGCGTGATCTGATAATCCTTCGACATATCCGGATAAAAATAGTTCTTGCGGTCAAAGATGCTGTGACGGCTGATCTCGCACCCCAACATCAGACCGGAGATAACCGTCAATCGAACCGCCTCGCGGTTGAGCACCGGCAGTGCGCCCGGATATCCCATGCAGACCGGGCAAACCGTGGTGTTCGGCTCCTCACCGAAAGTCAGGCTGCACCCGCAAAACATCTTGGTGGCGGTCTTGAGCTGAACGTGCGTCTCGAGGCCGATGGTGACCAGATACGGGGTCATGCTCCTACCTCCTCTTCCACCGCCTGTCCTGCCCGCAGCACCGCACACTCGCCGAGTGCCGGTCCGAGGATCTGAAGGCCGACGGGCAGCCCGGACGCGGTCCGGCCGCACGGCATCGAAAGTCCGCAAATTCCCGCCAGACTGGCTGGCACCGTGAACATTTCGCTCTGGTACATTTTGAGCGGATCGTCGCATGCCTTGCCGATCTTGTACGCCACCGTAGGCACCACCGGCGTAAACAGCACATCGCACCGTTTGAACGCCTCGTCAAAATCACGCCGAATGAGTGTCCGCACCCGTTGCGCGCGCCCGTAATAGACGTCGTAACGCCCGCTACCCAGCACGTACGTCCCCAGGATAATCCGCCGCTTGACCTCCGGGCCAAAGCCCTCGGCGCGGCTCTGCGCATACAGGTCAAAGACCGACTCCGGCTTCGCCGCGCGGCGTCCATAACGCACCCCGTCGAACCGCGCCAGATTGGCCGACGCCTCAGCCGCCGCCAAGATCGTATAGGCCGCAACCGCATACTTCGTGTGCGGCAGACTCAGCTCCACGATCTCCGCACCCGCTACTGCGCAGGCATCCACAGTCCGGCGCACGCAGGCCGTCACCTCGGGATCGGTGTCGTCGGTGTCATATTCGCGGGGTAGACCGATCCGCATCCCCGCCACTCCGCCGCGCAATGCCGCTCGATAGTCAGGGACCGGCGCATCCAGCGTGGTGCCGTCGTGCGGATCAACTCCCGCCAGCACCTGCAGGAGCAAGGCCGCATCCTCGACCGTGCGAGTCATGGGCCCCGCCTGATCCATTGACGAGGCACACGCCGCGATGCCGTAACGCGAGACACGGCCATAGGAGGGCTTGAGCCCCACACAGCCACAGAATGCGGCCGGCTGTCGGATCGAGCCACCTGTGTCGGTACCGAGCGCCGCGATTGCCATGCCGCCGGCCACCGCCGCCGCCGAACCGCCACTCGAACCACCGGAAACGCGCGCGTGGTCATGCGGGTTGCGTGTGATCTTGAACGCCGATCCCTCGGTCGACGCTCCCATGGCAAACTCATCCATGTTGGTACGCCCCGCAAAGACCGCGCCCGCCTCGCGCAGCCGCGCCGACACTGTGGCGTCATACGGCGCAATCATATCGACCAACATCTTCGACGCGCAGGAGCAGGGCTGCCCCGCCACGTTGATCGCATCTTTTAAGGCCAACGGAATGCCCAGCAGGTCGCCGTCGCACCCCGCCGCGCGCGCCGCATCAGCCGCCGCCGCCTGCTGCAACGCCCCGGTCTCGTCAACGCTCAGATAGGCGTTCAGTGCGCCGTCCCTTTCACGGATTGCATCCAGAACCGACTGCGTCAGCTCAACCGATGAAAACGCCTTCTGTCGCAGCCCTTCAGCAGCCGCGCAAAGTGTTAATTCCTTCCCGACCATCTCGTTCGATCCCTCACGCATCTTCCACAATCTTCGGCAACCGGATCTCCGCGTCATTCCGCTCCGGAGCGTTGCTCAGAAAGCAGTCGCGTCCGACCGAAGGCACTACCACGTCATCGCGGAGCACATTGACACGCGGGTTGCCGTGCAGTGTCGGCTCAACTCCATCCAGACCCAGCTCGCCGATCCTTTCGGCATAGCTGAGGATCGATTCCAATTGCCGCTGAAACGTATCTTTTTCTTCCGGCGTCAGCGCTATCCGGGCCTGTTCTGCCACTTCGGCCACGTCGATCTTTTGACTCACCTCAACTCCTTCATCCCGCACAAGCAGACCTATCACGAAAATAAGGGCACCATGTTACCCTTCTACGGGTAACGACACAATGCAAAATTGGGTAAGAGCCGCGGCAGGTCGCTTAGCGAAGGTCTTGCAAAACCCCTTGCTTACAGGTGTGGCACGGGCATCTTGCCCGTGTTTCATGGGCGGGACGCCCATGCCACGAGGGGGTTTGCAAGAACCTCTAGCGTAAGAACATGATCGTACCTTGCGGCGAATGCAGCCAGATCGTTGACGTGACGGGATCGACCACCACGCGCGAGGCGCCCGACTGCCCTCCCATGCGCGTCCAAGTCGTTGCCGCACCGGGTGTGACGATCGCGCCGTCAGCGGCGACCAGCAACGTACGCGAAGCAGGTCGCACGCCGTCGCCGAGCCCCACCGTGTAACACGCCGTAGCGGGCAGAGAGACATCCCCCGTAACATGCAGTGCGACAGCCTGGCCGTCGTCATCGAGGTTCGCCGCCAACGTGGCCTGTTCCTGCATCACCAGCTCGACTGCGGCCAGCGCCGTCAGTCGTGCCGCATCCAAAACGCCGGATGCCGTCACCGTCACTCGCTCTGCGATCGTGCTTCCGGGAACACCCGTCACGAAGACATCCTCGGCATTCACCACCAGCTCGACGATCCGGACCGGAGCGGGATAGGCGTTCACAAATCCCGCACCCGCGCCATCCAGACTCACCGTGCCCAGCGCCAAGCCCGCCGCTGTATGCTGCGGGAACCACTTGCGCATCAGATAACGCTCCGTCTCCAGCCGCTCTACCTCACTCAACCGGTTGGTGTAGATCAACACCTCGCCCAGTTCCTGCCCGCCGTTGAGGCGTCCGTCGTTTGGTGCATAACAGGAGGCAAACCAGATCGCGCCCGGCGCGTTACCGGCGGCATCGTCGGCTTCGGAGAGCCGCCACGAGACCAGATCATATCCACCGCTCAGCCCGCAGGACGTGCCGTTTACCGGAATGCCGTTGGTCCAGGTTTCGCCCGCGCGCACCACGCCTTTGTCGGACGTTGCATGCCACAGGGAATCGCTGGGCACACCGCCAAAACTCCCGCTCTGACTACCGCGATGGAAATGACGTCTCCCGTTGTCGTGGTTACTGTCCCCCAACAGAAAACCGCCGCCGTTGCGGCTGCCGATAACCCAAAAGACCGAACGGATGTTGTCCTGATAACTCTTGAACTCCAGCATGCGATTCTCATTGACTTGGTTACTCTGCCCCAGCTTGCCGAAATCCAACACCGGCAGACCGTTCAGCGCATTGGTAACCCACAGCGGCGGTTTGTACTTAACGCTTGCATAGAAATTGTCGTTACTGCCGGGCGTGCGCCGATCGTACCAGCGACTGACCTCATTCGACAACGCCATCGTGCACGACGCCGCAACCGACGCATCCATCCAGATCACCGGCTCTCCTGCCGGCACTTTTGCCACTGCGGCGATCGGCTCCACCTTGACCGTTCCGGCTTGGATGCTCAGGTCGCTCCCCTCCTCAATATTGTCGGCAACCAACTCGCCGGCCCCGCGCTTGATCAGACAACCGCCCGACAACTCCGCCACCGCTCCGCACACACCGTCATCCACCGATATGCATCCACCCTCAAGCGGCGCGTACACGTGGTTCGGCAGCAGCGCATCCGCGCTGACGCGTAGCGTGTTCGTGCCGAGCAGAATGTCGCCGTACCCGAGCGCGTTCGTAGCCGCGGCCGCCGCATCCGCGTCGACCAATGTCAGCCCGCCTGTCCAGTCGGGCGACGCAGCCCCGAAGGTCAGCGCCCCACCGCCTGCAAGCTGCAAGGGCCCCGTCCCCGAAAGCCCGGCCGACCCCAACACCCCCTCGGCGCTGTTCAGCACAAACTGACCGCCGCCTGCCTCGACCGTTAGCGGGATGGTCGCGGCGATCCACGGATTCAGCGTGAGCGCAGCGTCATGCTCCCACGTCCCGCCATTGAACACGACCTGCCCCGTCCCCGTTCCGCGAGTCAGTTGACGGCTGGTACGCAGCGTTCCCGCAAGCAGTTCAATGCGCCCGTCGCTGGCCGCTGAGCCGTTGCCACATTCAAAACCGACGTTACCTTCCAGAATCGCCTCGCCGCCATTCACCCGGAAGGTGCAGTCGCCCCCATTCATCGCGACGTAAACGACACTCTTGGCCGTAAACACGCCCCCGGTCAGCACTTCGAAAAGTGCATTGCCGCTTCCGTGTCCGGCATGCAACCTCGCCCAGTTGGCGGTCATCTCAAACGTGCCGCCATCGGCAATCGCGAATCGCTTGCCGCTGGACTCTAAACCGGCATAACCGGTGACCGTGACCCTATTTGAAACAATTTCCAGATCGCCGTCGCTCTGCACAAAGATTTCACCGCCGCTGATGAAAGAACCGCCGCCCGCCATTCGCAGACGGGCATTGCCGTTCACGATCACTTTGCTCCGGGCCGTCGTTGTGAGGAGCCCAGCCAAAGTCCCCGTAATCGCCTCCTGCACACCGGCCGGCGTGTTCGCACTGAAGGTCGTGTTGGCTGTGAGCGTGACGCCGATATTTAACGTGGTCGTCGCCCTGAACTCCAAAGTCCCCCCACCGATCGTCAGCGACGCGCCCTGATCGAATCCCGCGCCATCATACACCTCAATACGGCCACTGCTCGAGAGTGTCACCGCCCGCGTACCGGCCGACCCTCCGGCATCCATGCGCAGACGACCGGCGGATAGCGCCAGTGAACCTGATCCCAACGAACCACCGTTGGTAGCCGCCACGACTCCGCCTAACATCTGGATCGTTCCGGCACCAAGAGAGCCCCCCGCATCCGCCAGCAGTTCGCCTCCCGCCACCGTGAACGTGTTCAACAGCAATGCGCCTGCGCCACGCGCCGCGAACACCCCGTTCGACACCGTGACCGAACCGGAACCCAATGCATCCGCAGCCACCAACTCTCCCTGAAGCACACGTACCTTCCCTGTAAAAGCCGCGCTGTTTGAAACCACCAGCGTGCCCGGCCCGGTTTTCACCAAGTCGCCGGACCCGCTCAACGGGGCGGCCGTCCAGCTTTGATTGACCACTGCGGACAGGCTGACAGTCAGCGTGTCGGTGTCTACCGCGACACTCGCACCGTCGGCGAACGCCACGGTGCGCGTCCCTGTAATTCGCGTCAGATCCTGGCCCACAATGTCATCGAGCTGCACGCAACCGCTGCCTTCAGTCCGCACCGTTACGCCAGCGGCCAAGTTCGCCGTGCTGCCGATATCCAGCACACCCTCGTTCACCACGATCTCGCCGCTATAGCCGGTGGTTCCGTTGATCCGTAATGTGCCCGGCTGCGTTTTGACAAATCCCGATCCCGTCAGTTGCCCGATCTCGATGATCCCGCCCGACTCCGCTAACAGCGCCGGCGTACTGCCCGTCACGTAGTCAGCGTCCCACACCACCTCTGCGCCTGCACCGGCCCAGACCGATCCGTCACCGGTGATACGCGCCACCTCGGCCGGCACGACCGTTTGCGAAGCGGTCAACACCAACTTGGCACCCTCCGCGACCGTCACCGCGCCGCTGCCGAGTCCGGCCGGTGTGGCCACACGCACGGCACCACCCGAAATCGACGTTCCGCCCGCATACGTGTTCGCACCACCCAACGTCACGCTCGTCGAGCCAGATTTGACCACGCACCCGTCGCCGGAGATCACATTCGGGACAGTCCCGTCGCCTGTCAGCTCCAGCGTCGTCCCTGCGGCCAGCGTGACCGGTCCGGTCCCTGCGCCCGCCGCATGCGCCAGTTCGGTCCACCCGTTATCGACAGCCAGCCCACCGGAAAATTGACCAGCCCGGCTCAGACGCAGCACGCCCGAGCCGGTCTTACGCAAAGCTGCCGACACGTCAGTCGCGTCATTCAGCGGGGTGTTCATCTGCAACATCGCAGGCGCCGTCACCGCGAGTTCGGTTTCGGCCACTCCCAACGCGAGCGAAGTAAAGGTCGCCAACGAAACCACTTGCGTCGTGAAAGACGGCGCATCAACCTCGATTTTCGGTAAGCTGAGAGTACAGGCAGCACCGTTCAGGTCAGCGCCATCGCGTACGATCAACCGGCTACAAAACCGCGTTGCACTCAGTACGCAATTCTTGTCGGCAGACAGACGCGAACCATCCCCCTCAAAGAGCACAACGGGCGATCCAAGCGAGCCGCTGGCAGGCATCGAAATGTGCGCGTTGGGTTTCACATGCAACGTTTGGGACGCTCCCAATGCGCCCCCAGAATTCATGCGGAGCACGGCTCGACCGCTCCCCGTGATCGTCACGCCATCCTCAGCGGTAATCTTAACCAGTCCGTCCGGACAGATCAGACCGCCGTCCGAGGCGTCCCACGGCTGAGAAGCCGTAAGGTGGACACCGCCCTTGTATTGGATATTCATTTCACCCGAGCCGGTCTTCACGATGCCGCCCGCCCCGATCGTCATTTTGCCAGTACCGCCAAAACGGGTGTAGGCTGTTAGATGGACACACAGGCCGTGAACCGTTGCATCTGCGGTCAGGTTGACATTCAGGTTCGTAATCACTGCTACCGCACCGTCTTGCCAACTCGCAGGCTGGCCGGCGGCGTCAAGCCAGACGCCCGCCGCGAACCAGTCCCCTCCGCTGGTGCCATTGTAAGTCAGAACGGTTTGGGCCTGCACGACAGATGCGGCGACACACACACACAGGAACAACGTTTTGCAGTTCATGCTTCCCTCCCACTCATTGACATCTCACGGGATCTGCCGACAACAATCACCTCCCGCAGTCGGGACATATTATGCGGGGAAAGAGGAACGATCGTCAATCCTTAACCCGATAGCATTTCAATTCCGATTTCAATTTCTGGCAAAATACGACCCCGCTTCTCGGTCGGCAAGGCTCTGTACGATCTTCTATGGCGCGATCCGGGGCCATCAAAAAGCTCCGATCCGCCAACGTGTTCCATCGTAAACCAATGTCATTTGATTGGGGCTATCATCCTGCCTTGAGTATACGATTGACTTACAGATGATCACGGTATTGCTGCCAACCTGTGCTTCCTGAAAAGTTAGCAGGCTTGGATGCTTGAATGATATCACTTTGATGCCTTCAATATTCTTTATCGGCTTGCGATAAAGTTCCATGCCCAAACGTAAGGGTTACTTCATTGGTGCCAATTCGCATATCGGAACCGAATGTGCAGGCAACAAAGAGCACAAGATTGAGCAAGAATAAATGTTTCATAAGCCTTCCTTTTTTTCATGGTGCACATGTCCCTGGCGCAAGCAATACCTCGGTTACCTTGCCACGGCAACACATTACCACATCGCGAAAACGCTTCACAACCCTTGATTGCCTCATGTCAAAACACGCCGGACGATACTCCGCCGTTGTATTCCTCGAAGAATCATGCTACAGTCTGCTTCAAGAAGGGAGGAGGGGTGTCATGCCGACCATAAAGCCAGTTTCCGAACTCAGAAATTACAACAACGTTTTACGTGAAGTGACGGCGGATAAACCGGTTTTCTTAACAAAGAACGGGCACGGACGTTTTGCGATCGTTGATATTCGTGCATACGAACGGTTGCGTACCGAACTGGAACTCATGTCGGCTCTGGCGGAAGGCGAGGAGTCCGCTCGGAAACATGGATGGGTTCCGATGGATTCCGCAATGGAGGAGCTTGAGGGCTAGCCATGTCCGACGTTCGGTTCTCTCCACAGGCGATTGCGGATTTGAAGGAACCAAACAAGGGAAGCACTGATAACGGGCGGACCAACCCTTAAATTTCATAGCGAATAACGGGGCATGGCTGGTTTGTTTTCACGCGAAGAGCGCCTACCCCTTGTCGCTTGTTATGGGGGGGCTGGGTAGTTCTGGGTGAATCGCTATCGCTGTTTGTCTAATGTCAAACTACGACCCCGTTTCTTCAGGGGTGCGCGAGGATCATGCGTTTCTGGTGAAAAGGGGGTCGTGAGAAGGTAACGCGGGCGTTCTCGCCCGCGACAGCGTACCTTGCAAAAGGTTGATGCGCGTATTTCGTTTTGAAATCAAGCCGCGCGTCGGAATCACGATCGGCCTTTCACAAAGCGGGCGGGGACGCCCGCGCTCCCGACTGCGCACACTCAAACCACGCACTAAACTCGCAAGCCCCTGTCACTAACCGATTACGATTGCGGAGCGTTTTCGCGGTGTGGTAATGTGTTGTCGTGACAAGGCAATTGAGGCAACGGGTGATCTAGACATGAACAAGAAAAGCACAAAAGCGAAAATGACTGCCGTCCTGCGTCTCTGTTTCGTGCTGGCGGCGCTCGCGCGGGCGGCGGCGGGCTTCCCCCCTCCGGGATTTGCGGGCGAGCCGCAGGACAAGACGGACCTGGCGCTGGCGTACGAACGGGAGCAGGCGTCGGGCATCGGGGTGTTCTTCCCCGTGACGAACCGCGTCCTCACGGTGTGGGGCGGGGCGGTCGACCGGACGGCGGCCGCCACGAA
>Ga0116147_1000694_pt1 | contig 39163 bp, 28 predicted proteins | sample AD_JPNHG3_MetaG_FD_89749 | JGI IMG/M metagenome (GOLD analysis project Ga0116147, IMG submission 89749) | Active sludge microbial communities of municipal wastewater-treating anaerobic digesters from Japan - AD_JPNHG3_MetaG | ecosystem: Engineered > Bioreactor > Anaerobic > Digestate | place...
GCTATACTATTCATGGAACAACTCTCTTTTCATGATATTTTTGTTTTTGTTAGCACTTAACATTATATCATATTGAGAGTTGTTTTTCTATTTTTGGTGTCTATGATCTATTGTAACATAACAAAAATAAAATATTTTTTTCCCTGTATGCAAGGCATATCGGTCACCTTGACATTATTACTACAATTGGGTATAATATTAACAAGCAGTCAGTCTGCAATAAACCGGAGGAGTGTTGAAAATGAATACTGATAAAAGAAAAGTCGTACTGATCGGAACAGGTATGGTTGGAATGAGCTTTGCATATGCGCTTGTAAATCAGGGCGGAATATGCAACGAACTCGTACTGATAGACGTAAACAAAGAAAGAGCAATGGGCGAAGCTATGGACCTTAATCACGGACTCGCATTCGCTAAATCAAACATGAGGATATATGCAGGCGACTATCATGACTGCAAGGATGCTGATATCATCGTTATCGCCGCAGGTGTGGCACAGAAAGAGGGAGAAACTCGTCTTGACCTTCTCCAGCGCAACACAGAAGTATTCCGTTCAATAATCACTCCTGTTGTTAAATCAGGCTTTGACGGTATCTTCCTCGTTGCAACAAATCCCGTTGATATCATGACTCGTGTAACTTACGAGTTATCACGTTTCGGCGCATCAAGAGTAATAGGTACGGGTACATCACTTGATACTGCAAGACTCCGTTATCTGCTTGGTGATTACTTTACAGTTGATCCGAAGAATATCCATGCATACGTTATGGGTGAACACGGCGACAGCGAATTCGTACCGCTTTCACAGGTAATGTTCGCAACCAAGCCCGTTTCAAGCATACTCGAGGATGATTCAAACGAGTACTGTCTCGGCGATATGGAGAAGATAGAGGAACAGGTCCGCACCGCTGCATACAAGATCATTGAAGCTAAAAGAGCTACTTACTACGGCATCGGTATGGCTATCACAAGAATAGTCAAGGCTATACTCGGAGACGAGAACAGTGTTCTCACAGTATCAGCAAAGCTCTGCGGAGAATACAACAGCAAGAACGTATTCATCGGTGTTCCGTGCATAATCGGCAGAAACGGTATCAAGGAGATAGTTGAACTTTCTCTCACTGACAAGGAAATGGAGAAGTTCTACGCTTCACGCGATGTACTTGAAGAAAACTTCAACGGAATAAACCTCTGATTTTCTCTGCAATAAATCCACTAATTCTTCAAATTGTGAGTTGATAACAATATGTTGATTTGTTATAATTATTTTAGAGAATATGAAGTGGTTTTATTGCGATCTGCACTCAGAGTATAACTCTGTTCGCAATGTATAACTGCGATTATGCTGTTTTTGGATAGCGGACAGCGCAGACTCTCAATGTATTCCATGCTATCCGAACTATGTAAGAGGGCAAATCAGAAAAAATAGTTGTATTCTCTGGGGATACAGCTATTTTTTTATCATTTCTTGCTGAATGGTCAATTATTGCTATTTCAAAATATAATTAACAAGCTAAAAACAGCTTAAATTAATGAAAAATCGGTGCATTTGCATAAAAAGGCTCATCTTTATTCATTTGTTTTACTAAAAATATCATCGGCATATTGAATAAATCCGAATGTTGATGTATAATTATGGTGACTAATAGTATATGTGTCTGTACCGAACGGAAGGGAGGCGCTCACTGAATATCCATTATTTATTGAACGTGCAGAGCAGTTTTTCTGTATCTGTATCCGTTTGTACGGACTAATATAAAATTTTATGATAATTGCGTTATTATAACGCGGAGGGAGGACTTTTTAAAATGAAACACAGACTATCCAGAGTCACAGCGGCTCTCCTTTCGGGAGCTATGCTGTGCGGAGCTGTACCGTATCTCAGTGCATCAGCTGATGATACTATCTTCCACAGCTCCTTTGAATCGGGTACTGACGGCTGGAAAGGCAGAGGGGCCGCTACAGCAGAGATCATTTCCGGTTCATTTGTCGCAGGTCAGCAGTCACTTGCTTGTTCTGGCAGAACTTCTTCATGGAATGGTGTTGCAAAGGAACTCAGTACCGACGATTTCGTCCCCGGTACAGCTTACAGCTTCAGCGTTTATGTTATGCCGCGCTCATCTTCAACAGAGGAAGTAAAACTCACATTGGAGTATTCCGACGGCTCGACCGCACACTACGACAACGTCGCAACTGCTTCAGGCTCGGCTGAATGGGTACACCTTTCCAACACGAACTACACTATCCCGTCAGATGCTACAAGCCTGATCCTCTATGTTGAAACAACAGAGTCAACCGTCGATTTCTACATCGACGAGGCAGCAGCAGCTCCTGCAGGTACGGCACTCAGCTCGGAAACAACTATGCCGCAAGGTATTCGCAGTATCCCGGGCGATGTCAACGCTGACGACAGAGTAAACGCTTTCGACCTTGTCGGTATGCGAAGCATCCTTACAGGTTCAGCAAACGGATTCGACACTTTAGCAGCAGATATCGACGAGGACGGTGAGGTACAGATGAACGATGCAGTTCAGCTCGCTGAATTCCTCAGCGGAAAGATAAAGGCATTTACAGTTGTAGAAAGGCCTCAGCCTCCTACACAGCCGCCTACTGAGCCTCCGACGACTCCTCCGCCAAGTGCTGACAATAAGTGGGATACATATCAGGAGACAGCTTCTTCACAGAATATCGATTTCTATAAGAGTGCTATCAAGCATATGGGCAATACCTACAGACTCGACAAGAAACTCGAAGGAGCTGAAAACGGCGATCCTCTCACTATCGCTTACCTCGGCGGTTCTATAACCGAGGGCAAGAACTACACCACACCTTTCTCGAAATATGTACAGCAGACATTCGCAAAGGGAAGCTTCAAGGAAGTTAATGCAGGTCTTTCAGGTACATCTTCAGTTGTCGGACTCGTCCGCAGTGAACAGGAGATAGTATCACAGAACCCTGATATCATATTCCTCGAATTCTCTGTAAACGACCATGAGGATATCATGTATAAGAAGTGCTTCGAGAGCTGCATCAAGAAGTTCCTCGACCTGCCTAACGAGCCTGCTGTTATTGTACTTATAACCCGTGCTAAGGGCGGATTCTCAAGTCAGGCACAGATGTATCCTATCGGCAAAAACTTCGATATTCCTGTTATCAGTATGGATGACGCACTTACAAAGGCATTCAACAGCGGATTCCTCAGTCCTAACGACTACTATACCGACGAATATCATCCGCATCAGAAGGGCGGTCAACTCATCGCTGATTGTCTGGGCTACTTCTTCCGTCAGGCTATGAAGAACGAGAACCGTTCAAGCTCTTATGAGCTTCCTTCAAAGGCAGTATACGGCATGGAATATGCTAACTGCGTAGGCGTAAATCCAAAGGATCTCGACAGCTTCAATGCAGGTTCATGGAGTTCAGGTATGGGTTACAACGGAAACAAGGCGCTCAACTACTCATACAGCATCAACGGCGGCGGTAATCCTATGACCTTCAAGACCGAAGGTAAGGGACTTATCATCGTATTCAAGGCTAATGCTTCTGGTATGGGCAGCATCAATGTTACTGTAAACGGCAAGACCACTAAGGTCAACGGAAACAAGCAGTATACATGGGGCGGTCCTGACGCAGAGCTCGGCTACTATCAGGATACAACAGGTCCGATGGACGTTTCTATCAGCGGAAGCGGAAGCTTCACTATCTGGGACATCGGTCTCATAAAGTAATAAACCACAACACAAAGGGGAGGACGATGTCCTCCCCTGTTTTTGTATCTATGATTACAAAACGCTCATTTTATTCTCTGCCGCTGAATGTCATGCCCCACTGCTGACGGTACTTGTCCATAAGTCCGAGTATCTCAGCTGTATCAGAGTGTGTTACAAGCGGACTTTCCTTAAGTCCCTCACGGAGACAGCGATGAACCTCGCGTATCTCGTACTCGTAACCGTTCACCTCAACAGGGATATGGCTGGTTTCAAGAAGAACAGCATTCCTGTCGTACAGTTCGGTAGTCTCTGTGCAGTGGAACCAGTTTCCGAAGGTTATGAAGCCTTCGGTACCCGAGATAATAGCATTGTTTTTCAGCTGGAGCTCGAATCCCGAATCCATAGTCGCAAAAACACCGTCCTTGTATCGCATGGTAATGTGGTTGCTCAGGTCTATGCCGTCGCATCCCATATTAGCTTCGCTTATCAGTTCATCGGGCATACCGAGAACAGAATGTGCAAGAGTAACAGGATAAACTCCGAGGTCAAGGAGCGCACCTCCGCCGCAGTCGTTGCGGAAGAGTCGGCTCTCGGGAGAGAACGGGATGTAGTTGCTGAAATCCGCCTTTATGTAGCGGACATCTCCTATACGTCCCTGTTTTATCCACTCCATTGCCTTAAGGTATGTAGGACGGCATTTCATCCACATTGCCTCCATGAAGAAGAGTCCTGTTTCCTTCACACATGCAAGCATCTCTTCAAACTCACGGGTATTAAGGGCAACGGTCTTTTCACAGAGTACGTTAATGCCGTTCTTAAGGCAAAGAAGCGTATCACTGTAATGCGATGACATGGGAGTTGCGATGTATACAACGTCCGCACCGCTCTGTTCAGCCAGTTCCCTGTAGCTTCCGTAAGACTGCCTGAATCCGTACTTTTCTGCGAATTTCTCAGCTTTTTCCTTTGTTCGTGAAGCAACTGCCCAAAGCTCGGCATCAGGATCTGCCGCAAGAGCATCGGTAAAAGTATGAGCGATGTTGCCTGTACCTATAACAGCCCATTTGATTTTTCCCATTTCTGCACCTCATTTCATTATTATCGGACATTGCTCCCGTCCGTATCATCAGTTCGGGTATTCCGACTTAAGGTAATCCGAAAGCATCTGCGGTATGTACTGGTAGTGATGCGAGTCATACAGCTCGTATTGGTAATCAGCGCCGTGTTCTTCAAGACGGTCCTTAAGTTTTTCGAGTCCCTGAAGTGTGCTGTCCTGACCATTGTATCTGTCGGCATAATCAGGATCCTCCTGGCTGCCTCCGCAGAGAAATACCTTTTTATCAAGCTTTTCATTTCTCATGAAATAGCCATAATCCTTCAGATCCCTGTTAATGGTAACATTTTCATAGTTATCATCTTTATTGATACCCCAGAAAGCCGGACTTCCGATTATGTACCTGCCAAATGGCTGATTTTCATACTCATCCGATTTAAACAGCGCATAGTGAGTAAACACACCGCCGTCCGAATGACCGTAAAGGGTAGAATTTGCGTAGTCGATATTATAATTCTCACCAAGATAAGGCATTAGATTATCCGTAACAAATTCCAGCATCTGCTGCTTTCTAAGGACAAGGTCATCATAACGCATAACGCCGCCTTCATATGGAAAATTATAGCTGTACCACAGGCTCACCAGTATAACAGGAGCTGCCTCGCCGTTCTCCATAAGCTTTCTCAGCTCGGGAACATTTCCGAAACGCCATATACCGTCCGTAAGGAAGAATACGGGATAGGACCTGCTTGCATCATATTCGGGAGGAAGTGTCACATGTACCACGAAATCCCTGCAAAGTTCCTCATCGTAAATATCTATCTCGTCAACATAGTCCTTTATAGCTTCAACTGCTTCACGGTCATACTCCCATTCCTTCCGGTAGAAGCCATTTTCGGAAACACTTGAATACAGTAAATCGTTATTAAAAATATCACGTGCCGCCTCTTCATCTATCTTTTCATACTCGCCTGTTTTCAGCGCATCTGCCGCAAGCTGGAAATGAAGGATATCCTGTTCGGTCTGAGCATCTGAATAGCCTTTATCTTTATCGACCTTGCGGATATACTCTATATACTCATCAATATTTTCAAATTCGCTCTCTTCAACAACAGGCTCTCCTTCCTCAGCTGTAATTACCTCTGTATACTTGAAATAACCGCCATCGTAATCCGGAGCGGAATAAGGAATATAATGCTGTACATCTTTGCCGTCAACAATAAACAAGAAAGGATAATCATATCCGTCCTTTCCGCTTTTCTCTATTTCTTCCATAAACTCACTTGACTGTTTAAACTCCTCTTCCGACATCTCATCTTTATGTTCTTCGATTGTCTTTTTCATCTCTTCCAGACTGGTCGTATGGAAAGCTATCTGAACCTTATGCTCTGAAAGCTCCGATCCTGTTGTTTCTTCAGGTTCGTCAAGAAGAGTCAGCTCATGTTTAGACACCTTTGAACGCTCGGTCTCAGTCATTTTATTTGTGAGAATTATGGGCTCGGCTGTTTCAGTTACTGTAACTTCACTCGAAACGTTTTCTAACTTAAATACATTTTTACATCCACATGAAGTGATTAATAAAGATGATACCAGAATAAGTGGAACGAATTTTTTCATATTTTACCCCTTTCTTGTGCGTGAATATGTGTGAATAATCGGAATGTGATTTAAGCCTTAGCTACAACTACACCGCCTGTTTTCCATATACTGCGTGAAGGTACTACTCCCCTTACACAGCTTGTGGGATAGATATTCGACTCTCTGCCAATAACAGTACCGGGATTCAGTACGCTGTTGCAGCCGACCTCAACGTAATCACCGAGCATTGCGCCGATCTTCTTGATGCCTGTCTCTATCTTCTCATCGCCCGACTTGATAACTACGTTGGTCTTGTCGGACTTAACATTCGATGTTATCGAACCTGCACCCATATGGGACTTGTATCCCAGTATACTGTCGCCTACATAGTTGTAGTGGGGAGTCTGTACATTATCGAAAAGGATAACGTTTTTCAGCTCAACGGAGTTGCCTACAACGCAGCCCTTTCCGACAAGAGCGCTTCCTCTTATGAATGCACAGTGGCGGACTTCCGTTTCAGCTCCGATAATACAAGGCGCTCCGAGGTATGCACTTGGGAAGACCTTTGCAGTCTTGTGTACCCACACATTCTCAGAGGGATTATCATACTCATCGGGACTGAGTGTCTTGCCGAGTGCGATTATCATGTCGCTTATTCCCTTAAGAGCCTCCCACGGATATGTGAAACCTTTAAGATAATCGGCAGCCATTGTATGTTCAAGATCATAAAGTTCGCTTATGGTTACATTATTCATTTTGTTTTTCTCCTTTATTTAAAGTACTATTATTATAGGGAATTTACTCATTCCGAACAAATTTTGTGGCAATAATCGCCAAAAGGCGGTTATTGAGCACACATTATATTATAATATTTCATACTATAATTGTCAAGAATATACAGATAATAAATAAATTTCCGAAATTACTTTACATTTGAACAGTTTTGTGGTAGAATACTACTGAAATATGTTGAACGGAAGTGATAAATTGTCCGGTATAAAAGAAAAGGCAATGTCAATGCTGCCAGCTGTTATAACTGTTTCTGCTCTGCTCACACTGGGCGGAGTTTCTCATGCTGTAGCGACCGCTGACTCTGCGGAAAGAACACTGCCTGCTGCCAAAGCCGCAGTCGAAAGCGTTACAACTACCACAGCTGCATCGACTACTGCTTCAACTACTACTTCAAAAACTACAACTACTTCAACAACTGCTGTTACCACTTCGACAACCGAGCAGACTACTACTACCGAAACTGTTCCTGCAACCGAGGCTCCTACTGCTGCACCAACTACAGCGGCAGCTACAGAAGCTGCAACAGAACCTCCTACAGAAGCGGAGCATCCCGTTTATTCCTTCGATTACACCTCCGCAGGAGTATCGCCCAACAGCAGCTATTATCAGGACAGAATAGTTATTTTCGGTGATTCTATAGGCTACGGCTTCAACGCCTACGGCTATGTCCCCTTCGAGCATAATCTCGCAAAAGAGAATGTGGGAGTCTGGAATTTAGGTAATTTCACCTTCGATAAGGGCGGCGGTGAAATGAGCATGATAGATAATGTGGGATACGTTGATCCTGCACTTATATACATATCTCTCGGAATGAACGACGTGAACGGCTTCTCTGTAAGCAGTTTCGCCGCAGACTACAGAAGCATTGTCGACAGTATACTTGAAAAGGTACCCGATACAACTGTTGTTGTGGGAGCCATCACTCCCGTTTCCGAAAGCTGCGGATTCGTAAGCAACGATGTTATACGCGAATACAACTCCGCACTTGAAAACATGGTAAGCGAGATAAATTCGCCGCAGGTACTCTTCTTCGATGCTTATACCGTTCTTGCAGATCCTTATACTCTTGCACTTCCTGCAGAGCGTTCGGGCGGTGACGGCATTCATCTCGGAAGCGGATCTTACAGTGACCTTTTCACTGTATTATTCAACTATCTTGATACTACTTCCGCAGCAGATCAGATAGCAAAACACGACGGATATTGATAATATCAATATATAATGAATAGGGAGGAAATTGAAAATGAGCAAATCCAAATACGACAAGGAACTCGAAAAGGCTTACAAAGACCTGAAAAGCTTTGAAGCCGAAAAAAACAGGGACAGGAACGACCTGCTGGCATTTTTCTGTGGACTTCTGGCATTCGGTGCAGGACTCTTTATGATCCTTCAGAATGTTGACGTCACAAGCAACTGGGGTGTTGCAGGCGGCGGTTACTTCTTCCGCCTCGGTTCGTTCTCACTGCCGAACGGTCTCATAATGCTGCCGATAATAGTCGGTATCGCAATGCTGTTCCTTATGGACAGAAAGATATTCGGCTGGATCGTTCTTTCGCTTGGTATCGTTATACTGCTGATAAGTATAATATCAAGTGTTCATCTTAGGTGGAGAACATCAAACGCCTATGTATTCCTCGTTATGTTTGCTCTTGTTGCAGCAGGCGCAGGAACAATGCTGAGAGTTCTTTTCAGAAAGCCATAACGAAGCAATATATAATACAGATATTTAAAGCCATAGTATTTTCTGATATTCCGTCAGAGATACTATGGCTTTTCTGTTGACATCTGAGCATCGGCATGTTATAATATTGACTAATATTAAACCGATTTCAAAGGAGGTCCTTCAAATGAATGAGTTATGTATGATAATAAAAGATATGGTAAAACCGAATTTTCTAAATATCAGAACCTCTCTCCGCACCTATGACAGAAATGCGATCTGCTGCGGCGCTCCATGCTGGAGATGGGCATATCACGCTATCCATTCAGCCGATAAATGGTTTATAAATCCCTGCGTATACGATGAACCGCCGTTCCACGAAGAAGGACTTGACAATCCCGATAAGCCTGCTTCTGTTGTCCTGTCCGATGAGCAGCTTCTTGATTACCTTGACAGAGTCGAGCAGAAAACCTACGCATATCTTGATTCCCTAACTGACGAAATGCTGTACGAATGTCCCGAAAACTGTGAGCACACGAGAATGGAGCTTGTTCTCAGACAATTCCGCCATATCTCGTTCCATACAGGTATGCTTAACGGACAGACTGCTCTTGCAACAGGTAAATTCCCGATGTGGGTATCTCAGGCTGATAAATACGTCGATGACGGTATCCTTTTCGGAAGATACAGAAAGGGACAAGTGACAAAATAAACTATGGTGCTAAGAATTTCACAATAAAAAGATAAAACAGTCTGTACTTAATGAAGCACAGACTGTTTTTTGTTGGTCTTAAAGCGAGATAGTATATTTTAATTACTTCTTAACGTTGAAAGCGTTCATCTGAGGATAAACTGCTGAGTTTCCGAGCTCTTCCTCAATGCGGAGAAGCTGGTTGTACTTAGCTACACGCTCTGATCTTGAAGGAGCACCTGTCTTGATCTGGCATGTGTTGAGTGCAACTGCAAGGTCAGCGATTGTTGTATCAGCCGTCTCACCTGAACGGTGTGATGAAATTGCTGTATAACCAGCCTTATGAGCCATCTTGATAGCCTCAAGAGTCTCTGATACAGAACCGATCTGATTGAGCTTGATAAGGATAGAGTTACCTGCACCAAGTGAGATACCCTTGCTGAGTCTCTCTGTGTTTGTAACGAAGAGATCGTCGCCGACCAGCTGTACCTTGTGACCGATCTGCTTTGTCATCTTCTGCCAGCCTTCCCAGTCCTCTTCGTCGAGACCGTCCTCAATGGAGATGATAGGATACTTGTCAACAAGTGACTCCCAGTGAGCGATAAGCTCGTCGGAAGTGAACTCCTTGCCTCTCTTTGGCTGCTTGTAGAAGCCCTTGCCCTTTTCGCTCTTCCACTCTGATGAAGCAGCGTCCATAGCGATCATGAAGTCCTTACCGGGCTCGAAGCCTGCTGCCTTGATAGCCTCGAGGATCTTCTCGATAGCTTCCTCATCGCTTGTAAGCTTGTTAGGAGCAAAGCCGCCCTCGTCACCTACAGCTGTAACGTCGCCCATGTCCTTGATGAGCTTCTTAAGTGTGTGGAATACTTCTGCACACCATCTGAGAGCTTCCTTGAATGATGGAGCACCTACAGGCATGATCATGAATTCCTGTGTATCAACTGCACTGTCAGCATGTGCGCCGCCGTTGAGGATGTTCATCATCGGAACAGGAAGCTTTGTGCCCTGGATTCCGCCGAGGAATCTGTAAAGCGGGATACCGATTGCAGTTGCAGCAGCTCTTGCAGCAGCGATAGAAACTGCGAGTATTGCATTTGCACCGAGGTTTGACTTGTCCTTTGTACCGTCAGCCTCGATCATTGCCTTATCTACAGCGTAGATATCAGAAGCATCCATACCTGTGAGGACTTCATTGATAGTACCGTTGATGTTAGCAACAGCCTTCTGAACACCCTTGCCGAGGTAACGTGACTTGTCGCCGTCGCGGAGCTCGAGAGCTTCAAATTCACCTGTTGAAGCGCCGCTTGGAGCAGTACCTCTGCCAACTACACCACCGCAGAGATAAACTTCTGCTTCAACTGTAGGATTGCCGCGTGAATCCATTATTTCTCTGCCGATAACTTTTTCAATTTTTAAACAACTCATAAATGATCTCCATTCTGCTGCTTAGTGGAGAGCAGCGTATATTTATTACACAAGACCTGCTTGTGATAATATGCTTTGCAGGCTCTTACCTCAAGGCGCCCCGAGAGGTGTTCGATCTTTGTATGCTGAAAAGAAAGGAGCCTGCATGATTTATTCTCTTGGTTAGATATTCCTAACCTATTTAATAATATCACCTTTCTCTATTATTGTCAATGGAGAAACCACTTAATCCAAATTTGTTTGTATAAGATAACAAATTCATTAAAATGTTAGCATAGTAAAACTATATGATTCGTCTAATCCGCAGAAAAGCAAAATTCACGTACTGTACGGATTACTACATACAAATTTTGCCCCCGGGCATTTCAGTCAATTGCTCGGGGGCATTGTATTTTACATGTCTGCTAAGGTAGATCAGAAATTATCTGCTCTTTTGCTTTTCAGCAATTCTATGAATGAACTCCGCCAACTGATTGCAACGAAGCATCGGTGAGCCGTGACCTCCGTCAACACAGATCATTTCCTTGTCAGGAGCATTCACTGTTTCAAAATAATCGGCAGCGACTTCTACCATATTGCTGACACCGTGATCTTTGCTGCCCTCGATAAGATAAAACGGCATTTCATATTCTGTCCGCTGACTGATTGGAATCTGTGAACAGATTCCGTCACCGTAGATATCTCCGCCAAGCAGCACTTCTTCAATATATTTGTCATAATCGGACGTACCCATAAGCAGACGATACTCCTCCGCAAGCGTACAATAGGGATCGAAGATTATTGCCTTATACATATTCTCATCTGAATCACTGAATATATTGTCGGAATAGGAATACGCCGAGTATGCCAGCTTCAGGTAATTATCTTCCTGTTCTTTTAAGCCTTTGGAAGTGTCGAATTTTTCCGCAGCAGCGTGAATTTCCGGATCATCTGTTGATTGCTCAAGCATATACTCCTTAAATCTCTGTCGGCTGAGTGATTCATCAACCACAAGACTTGACACAATCAAAGCGTCATACTTATTCGGATAGTCAAGTGCGAGATTCGCAGCGAAAAGTGAACCCCACGAGTGTCCGTAGAGTGTGATCTTATCTTTATGCAGATAATCACAAAGATAGTCCGTCATTGCTTTTCCATCTGAGATCATAAGCTCTGCCGTTATAGGCTTTTCTTCCTTATAGTCAGGATAATTATGTCCGCATCCACGCTGATCCCATTCAACCACTGTATAATCTGCACTCAATTTGCGGAAAATGCTCCAATCCAGTCCAACTGTCGGATAACATGGTCCACCGTGCAGATACAAGAGCACAGGGTTATCCTTATCCTGCCCGTAGATACTGATCCATTGCTTTGTACCTTTGATATCGACATACATCGTTTCGTTGATACCGCCGTCAGGCGTTCTGTTATAATACAGCTTTCCGACACAATGAACGATCAGAAGAATGATAATAAGACCAAGAATGACGATCCCGATCCATTTTAATATCTTTAGCATCGTTTTAAGTATCTTTTTCATAGTAAACACCCGTAATTTCCGATTTTTGTTAGTAACAATTATAGCATAACATTCATGTACTGTCAATAAAAAAGCCATAGTACTTCTGTCCACAAATCGGAAATACTATGGCTTAAACTATATCAAATAATCCTGTGATAAGTTCACTTTTTCTTTTCCTTTGGAGTTGTTTCTGCTTTCTCCGAAGGTTCGGCTTCTTCAGCCTCGGCATTTACTACTTCGGAAGCTGTTTCTTCAACAACGGTATTTGCGCCGCATATAGCATCAAGTTTGCGGAATGGCTTCATCACCTTATCGGGAAGCCTGTCAAACAGCGCTACAGCTCCATAGCCTGCAAATCCTGTCATCATGATGAAATACGGTACAGCGTACTGTGATTTCGCTTCTCCGAGAAGATGATACAAAATTCCGCCGAGTATTATCAACGGGAAGAATACCGCAAGGAAGTTCCTGTCCCTGATAAGCATGAATACTCCCACAAGCACCATAACGAATATGAACTGTGCATAGATATCCATGTATCTCTTTGACTTCTGTTCACCTTTGAAGAGCGCCCACTCAGCAGGCTGCGATCTGTCTCCGTAAAGCACACGGACTTTACAGTTCCACAAACTCTGATATGTAGTCTCGTTCCACTGTGAAACGAACTTTGTATAGAAAAAGTCATTTGCAAACTGCGGATTCTCAAGGAAATAATCGACGTGTTCCTTTATGTTCTTCTTTGAAGCCTCAGCAGCGGCGTCCGCATCAAAGCCGTGTTCCTCGAAGTTTGCAACCGTCGGGTAATAGTTATACCATCCGGGTGCGTTGTCCGCAACACACATGCCCATATCGAACCATGATATAAACGGTACACTGTCACCCAGATCAACGCCTGCACGTTTTTCGTACATTCCCTTTATAAGCGGAGATATTGAAACACCTGCGAAACATGCCGCAGCAATGCAGATCACGTTCGGGATGATGCGTTTCTTACTGAACATCGTTACGAAGAGAACTGCGCATAACGCAACAAGTACTATCAGGTTGTTGGACTTTATCATAACCGCTATTACAAGTGAGCATACGGTCAGAAGTCCGTAAATCACCATTGGAACTGTCTTTTCTGACTTAAGGAACTTCACTGCGAAGTAAACGGTCCAGATAGAAAAGCACGAACCGGGGATAAGTCCGTAAACGAAGCTGCATGTTATCATAGGAGCTGTACTGAACAGCAGTATGAAGCCTGTGATGCGGCTTATGCGTTTGTCTCCGAAAACGGTATTGTTGAAAAGCAAAAGCCCCATATAGCCGAATGCAAGCAGGAATACATTAACGTAGCTGATATATATCAGCTTATCCCCTGCCCCAAGCATATCCGCAATACGGATTATTATCTCATTGAAGAAAACGTAGCCGAGCTGGAATGAGTAATTATAGAAATATCGGTCGCCGTTGGTAAGGCAGACATAAACATCTTTAGCAAAGTCGTATGAAGCCGCCTGCACCCTGTAAGAATCTTCACTCGGAGCATTCTGTGCACTGTGTACCCAGATACAACCGAGTACAACAGTCCAGATGAAAACGAATCCCATAATGACGGGCAGCGGTACTTTTTTCAGCAGCGGCATCACTGTGAAGCATACTGCCGCCGCAATGATGAACCAGATGATGTTGAAAAGGAAATTGTCATTGTAGTACACTAATGCTTCGAGACTTATTCCCTTGTGATAAAGTGCATTGTTAACTGCGTTGCTCTCGTCGATTATCTCCATACCTGTCGTATGAAGGAACGCTGACAGAGTAAGTATCAGCATTATGAATGTCATTATCACTCCGATAAGCGAAGCGGCAATGGCAGTAAAATTATTTTCACGTATGATATGTCTCTTAGGAGCTGTATCCATTATTGACCTCCGTTATCAATACAGGGAATTAGGATTCTTGAATACCTTTATCCTGCCCTGGCAGTCATCAACTTCTGTGATTCCGTATTTCTCAAAGTACGGGAATATAGCGTTGTAAAGGTCGGAAGAAGTCGGGATAACGAAGTAGTCGTACCTGTCAACATCGATAATGGTCATTTCTTCCTGATTGAGGTCATTGAAGTCGAAGATATACGCTTCATCACGGTCAGCCATATGCGGAAGGAGGAAGTTATCTCCGCCTACTGAAGCCTCTTCAGGAATTCTGTCGAGCATTTCTTCAAGTGCGTCGAAGTAGTCCTTTTCACGCTTATGTGACTCGTATGTTCCGATGTTGTGTGAGAAAAGTCCGAGGGACATGAGTATTCCTGCACAACCGAGAAGTACAGGGACATCCTGCTGTTTCTTTCTTCCCATATCGTCCAGATTTATGATGGACATGTAGATAAGCGGACAAATAGGTCCGTAGATGTACTGGAAACCGATATTTGATGCGTATCCATAGTTTGCACCGATAACCATGTTCATTATAACCCACGGCAGCATAAGCAGGAATCTGTTGACCTTCTTTGTAAAGAAAGGCATGAACAGCAGAGGAAGCATACACTCCATGAAGAACTGTAATGTAGTATCGTGAAGAAGTGTACTGAAGAAGTATGCCGGATCTGCAAGAACATTCTTGACTACCTCACCGAGACCGGCATCCTGATGTATGAGGAGATGACCGAAACGTGAAGAAGTCATCATATTTCCGTCGCCGTGCTTCATGAGCCAGTTTGTTATCGTCACCATGTAGATACCGCTGAGAACGGCGATGATAAGGCAGTTGAATCGCTTCTTTTCGCCTTTTTCACGGAAGAACATGTACATTACTATACATATAACGTAAAGAGGAGCATCCTCCTTTACGATGCAGACAAGTACCGAGAATATATAAAGCGGTATATATTTCTTTGCATCAACCGCCCAGAGAAGCCACATAAGGAGTGTAGGAAGAAATGCGTTCTCGTGGAACTCATAGTAGTTCGGTCCGATAAGTCCGCAGCAGAATACATATGCGAAGCTCATGAAAATGAGTGAACCGCCCTTGAGGTTGTGACGTCTGCATATGAGGAACATCGGGATGAAACCGCCCATTGCAAGAACTGCCTGAGATACGAGAAGTGTGGTCTCCGACGGGAAGAGCTTGTATATCGGTACAAGCAGATAGAATATATATGATGAGTGGACTTTGAAGTGTGTAAGGAATTTGTCACGCTCAAGAGTTGTTACAGCAGTGAGATTCTTTCCGAGGGAGTGGTACATCTGAACGAAAATACCGAAATCGAAAGAAGAAGAACCGAAGTTCTTGTGTCGGCATACTGTTGTTACCGCTACAAAAGCACACACCGCTGTTGCCGCAGCAGTTACTATGACAAAGCACAGCCACGTTGGTATCTTGCCGAATATCTTTTTCCTTCGCAGTTTTCCAAGCAGATAATAGATGAATATAAGGCAGATTATCGCATTGCCCATAGAGAAAATGGAGTGATTGAGCCTCCACATATATTCGATTCCGAAGAACATTACTCCGCCAATCGAAAGGGCAGGTGCAAGCTTCTTCAGATTCTTTGGCACAAAGTAGTAAATAGCGGTGAGAAGCACGAATATCAGTCCCACGAACAGCATAGTCTTTGGAAGGCTGACATTATCCACGAATTCCTTCCAGTTGACTATAGGGTAGATCGAACGTTTTTTCAGTACATGAAGGTTTACGGCAGACATGCTGAAAAAAGCTGTGATAAAGTGGACAAGCATCATATCGGGGATGCCTGCACGTTTTCCGAAAGAACCAGCTTTCTTCCTGATCGCCGTCCATAGCTCAGCAAGTCCGGAACCTTCGTCCTCTTCAGTCTTTTTTTCGGGAACAGCAGCAGCCTCGGCTGTTTCCGGCTCAGCCTTCACAGTTTCCTCAGCCTTATCAGCAGATACTGCTTCTTCTGCAGCGATCTCTGCGGCATCAGCAACTATTTCCTCCGCAGCAGACTCAGCTTTCTCCGCAGCAGTATTTACCGCTTTCTCAGAAGCAGGCTTACTGCTTTTATGTCGTTTGCTCATTATCATATCCTCCTGAAACAAGGCTGTAAAACAGCCGATACTTATTTTGCTTTACACATAAAATCATTATATCAAATATAAGCTTACATGTCAAGCCAAATATCAATCATATTAACGATTTATCAACACTGAAAAGAGGCGCACAGTGTACGCCTCACGTTAGTGTTATTTATCTGTCTCTGCTGCACGGTCACGGAATGAGAACAGCGACTGCAATGCCTGTACGAACATTGTCAGGTAACGCAGAAGCGGTTCTGCGATTATCGAGAAATCGATGCACATAAGTATGCATTTCAATGACATTGCGGAAATGTTGAAGAAGTCACTGATGAAAACCATACAGAGTATCAGTCCCACGCCGCAGAATATCCATATTCCCCATTTTATGCTGTTCATCGGCTTGCTAATCTTGAAAAGTATCATCATACCGACTATGCTAAGGAGTATGGTGCAGGCTGTTGTTATGTCGTCCTGCGGAAGGTTGAATATGTTGCCGAAGAGGACCATTGCCGCTACTACTATCGTGTCGGTTATGCCTGCGGGAAGGGCTTTCAGCAGTATATTGGTCATGAACTTGCCTTTTATCAGGTCCTTATTCGGTATCTGTGAAAGGAGAAATGCAGGAAGTCCTATAGTAAACATGCTTATCAGCGAAATGTTCGCAGGCTTCAGCGGATAGCTCAGTCCCACGAATATTGTCATTACAGACATAAGGAGCGAGAATATATTCTTTACCAGGAACAGACTTCCCGAACGCTCCAGGTTGTTTACGACCTTGCGTCCCTCTGCCACAACATCCGGCATCTTCGAGAAATCAGATTCAAGGAGCACCAGCTGTGCAGCCTGTGCAGCCGCATCGCTTCCCGAAGCCATTGCCACGGAGCAGTCCGCATCCTTAAGTGCGAGAACGTCGTTTACACCGTCCCCCGTCATAGCTACTGTGTGTCCCAGTGCTTTCAGCTCTGCAACGAATTTACGTTTCTGTTCCGGCGTAACTCGTCCGAATACGGTATAGTTCCTGACTGCTTCACGTATAGCCGCATCAGTTGTAAGAGTTGCCGCATCGATATACCTGTCAGCGTTGACTATGCCTGCCTGACGGGATATCTCCGAAACGGTAACGGGATTGTCTCCCGAAATTACCTTTATTTCAACTCCCTGCTCCGCAAAATAGCGAAATGTGTCGGGAGCGCTCTTTCTTATGGGGTTGCTGAGTATCACGAAGCAGAGCGGTTCGATATCAGCAGTAAGTGCCTTTCCGTCGGGAACTCCCTTGTATCTTGCAAATGCAAGGACTCTGTATCCCTTTCTGCTTCGGCTGTCAATAAGGTCATAGTACTCCCCGAGCCTGTCCCTTAGTATGAATTCGGGAGCTCCAAGCACATAAGCGCCGTCCCTGAGTACCGCACTGCTGTATTTGAACTCGGATGAGAAGCCTGTATGAGTCTTTACCGGATAGCCTGACGGAGTACGGAAGTAGTTCTTGACTGCTGCCATAGTTGCATTGTCCGCCTGCTGTGAGGAAGCAAAGTCGCTGAGCAATTCATCCAATTCATCGTGTATATCCTCCGATACGGGAAGGACCGACATAACAGCCATGTTATTCTCGGTTATGGTTCCTGTTTTGTCAACGCAGAGAACGTCAACACGGGCAAGAGTCTCTATGCACTTCATGTCGTGAACGAGTACCTTTCCGATAGCAAGACGCATCGCACTTATGGCAAGCGTTGTACTTGCAAGCAGGAAAAGTCCCTCGGGTATCATTCCGAGAACTGCCGCTACCATTGACTGGATACTGCCGTCTACTCCGTCCCCTTCAAGGTACTGACGGTAAAACAGCGTGAAACCGATAGGGATGATGATTATGCCTGCGAACATGACTATCTTGTTCAGCGAGCGTATCATCTCGGACTGTTCGCCCTTTTTCGACTTCTTAGCCTGTATGGTAAGCTGTGAGATGTAGGAGCGTTCTCCCACCTTTTCAAGCCTTGCACGGCAGCTTCCCGAAACGATGTAGCTGCCTGACATGAGGATATCCCCCGTTTTTTTCGTTATCTCGTCGGATTCGCCTGTAAGAAGGGACTCGTTAACTGAAGCGCTTCCGTCAATGACTACAGCATCCGCACTTATCTGGTTGCCTGCACGGAAAACCGCAACATCATCCAGCACCAAGTCCTTCGACAGTACACTGACTTCTCGTCCGTCCCTTATGACCGAGGTAACGGGAGCATTGAGCATGGTCAGCTTGTCCAGCACCTTTTTCGAGCGAAGCTCCTGTATAATACCTATAAGAGTGTTTGCAACTATTATAGGCATAAACGTCAGGTCGCGGTAACTGCCTGTATATATTACAAGTGCCGCAAGGATCGCAAAAATAAAGTTGAAATAGGTGAATACGTTCGATGTCACTATCTCCCTTACGGACTTAGAGGGAGGTTCAGCAGGTCGGTTATCCCAGCCTTCAAGTATCCGCTGCTCCGCCTGCTGCGAGGTAAGTCCCATATCGGCATCTGCGAATATCCTTTCGGGCTCAGGTATTACTTCTGGTTCATTGTGTTTTTTCATTGATTATTCCTTTCGTTGAACATTATGTGCCACTCCATGACACGTTCTTTCATTCCGTCTATGTCAAGAACCTCGTAAGCAAAGCCTTTTCTTATGAGTTCCGCAGGCAGGAATTCGTCATATTTCTCGAACAGCGGAACTTCTCCCTTGTAAACGAGCTCCAGCGGATCAAATTCCTTCTGCGCTTCCTCTGCAAGGATGCGGAAAAACTCCTTCGGAGTCACCTTCATTGTGAACTGTATAAAATATGGACGTGAGGAATCCATGCCCCTGAGTCCGAGTCTTTCGCCGCATCGGAGCTTAAGGAATCGCTCCATAGCAAGGAATGCATAGCTTCCAAGCCACGGAAAAAGGCACCACATGTCCCCTCCGAGACATACGAGCGGTTCGCTTACAACACCCGAATTGCGTGCGGACTGCCGAGCCTGTTCAAGCCTTATAACGGCATTCTTCATAAGGTACGGATATTTTTTGTCCTCACTGAGCACCTGTCTCATGCGTAGAAGTATCTTAGTGTTGATATCACCTGCACAGTCCCCGAAATAGGCAGGTACCTTGCCCTTTATCTGCGATACGTATACAAGGTGACGCTTGTGGTCCACCTCTTCAACTACCCACACATGTCCCGCAATGGCTACCTTCTCGCCCACAGGCGGCGGACTTACTATAGTGCCAAGCTCCTGAGAATCCCAGCGGACGGTATATTCCTCGTTCTCCTGGAATACCGCATAGAATCTGAAGCTGTTTATTATCCTCTCCCCTGCAAGTCCCACTATCAGTCCGCCCTCGTCAGTGCGCTGTATGTGGTCGTTTTCTATCAGATGACGGAGAAGGATGCGGAAATCATCCTGTGTTATGCGGTGGAAGTATTTCAGAGTAAGAACTCTCGCTGCAAGCTGCGGAGGAGTAAGTTCACCGCATGAAGCAAGGGTACTCATAGTCTGGTGGTATAGCAGACTGTATGGAAGCCTGTCCAGTCTCGGAGGCTCTACCCAGCGCTCCTCAAGATAAACCTGCACAAGAGCTATCCCCTGCAGGAGAGTCCACGGAACGGTCTCGGGCAGCATTGAACGCGGTTCGGGCATATCCTCGCGGATAACGAACCACATCTCAGGAGGCAGGTCACGGCGTCCCGTTCTTCCCATTCGCTGAAGGAATGAGGAAACGGTGAACGGTGCGTCTATCTGGAAGGCTCTTTCAAGCCGTCCTATGTCTATACCAAGTTCAAGAGTCGCTGTAGTCACGGTAGTCTTGAAAACGTCATCGTCCTTCATGGCAGCTTCGGCGGTTTCACGGTAGGCAGCGGACAGATTTCCGTGGTGTATCATGAAGCGATCCGCCTCATGGTTAGCCTCACAGTAGGAACGGAGAGTTGTGGTGACTGCCTCGCATTCCTCACGGGAATTCACGAAAACAAGGCATTTTTTGCCCCTTGTATGCTCGAAGATGTAACCCATTCCTGCATCTGCGTTCTGCGGAGCTGTATCCGTTTTCTCATCAAGAACAGGCAAAGCACCTTCTGCCTCCTGTTCCTCATCAGGATTCTGCTGACTGATATAGAAGTGCTCCATTGAAAGCCGCCACTTGCTACCTTTAGCCTGTATCCTGGGTATGACAGTTCCCCTGCCTGTACCCGATGCGAGAAATTCTCCCGTAGCTTCAAGGTCACCTATAGTTGCGGAAAGTCCTATTCTTCTTGGAACAACTCCCGCAAGCTTTGAAAGACGCTCGATAAGGCAGAGCGTCTGACCTCCGCGGTCTCCGCGCATGAGAGAATGCACCTCGTCTATGACTATGAACCGAAGATCACCGAACAGCTTTGGTATCAGGGCGTGTTTCCTCATGAGCATAGCTTCAAGGGATTCCGGAGTTATCTGCAGTATGCCCGAAGGCTTTTTCAGCATCTTGTTCTTATGGGACTGCGCTACGTCACCGTGCCAGTGCCATACAGGTATATCCGCTTCATCACACAGCTCGTTAAGACGTGAGAACTGGTCGTTTATCAGAGCTTTCAGCGGACCGATGTATATAGCGCCCACAGTACGGGGCATATCCTCGGAGAACAGCGTAAGTATAGGGAAAAATGCCGCCTCTGTCTTGCCTGAAGCAGTTGAAGCAGAGAGAAGTACGTTCTCATCGGTGTTGAATATCGCCTCACCTGCCGCAGCCTGTATCGCTCTCAGGGATTCCCAGTTATTACGGTAGATAAAGTCCTGTATAAACGGTGCATATCGTCCGAAAATATCCATAGCTCTGCCTTTCTGTAGTATAATTGGTTATTATCTTTTTTATTATACCACAGTCCGATGTTTTTTTCAACCGTTCACGAATGTCATCCCTGTATTGTACTATGGCTAACAAAAATTTGCATTTATATAATAAGTGTGATATAATATGTTTGTTACATCTAATGAAAGGCTGGTATTATGGAACAATATAACGTTACAGGCATGAGTTGTGCGGCATGCAGTGCCCGTGTTGAAAAGGCAGTAAACAGCGTTCCCGGAGTCACATCCTGTGCTGTGAGCCTGCTGACCAATTCAATGGGCGTTGAAGGAAGTGCTTCACCTCAGGCTGTGATAGAAGCAGTTCAGAATGCAGGATACGGCGCTTCACTTAAAGGTGCATCTGCTCAGGCTGCGGAGAATGATCCCCTTACCGACAAAGAAACTCCGAAGCTGCGAAAACGTCTCATCGTATCTCTTGTATTCCTTATTATATTAATGTATATATCCATGGGACACATGATGTGGGGATTCCCGCTGCCCTCATTCTTCGACGGCAACCATGTGGCTATGGGACTGGCTCAGCTGCTCCTTGCGGCGATAGTCATGGTCATCAACCAGAAATTCTTTATAAGCGGCTTTAAAAGTCTGATACACCGTGCGCCGAATATGGATACCCTTGTGGCACTCGGCTCAATGGCTTCATTCGTGTGGAGCGTGTACGTTCTTTTCGCCATGACAAGGGCACAGACCGACGGTGATACGGATGCAGTCATGAATTACATGATGAACTTCTACTTCGAGTCCGCGGCTATGATACTGACGCTCATAACTGTGGGAAAAATGCTTGAAGCAAGGTCCAAGGGAAAGACTACCGACGCACTGAAGGGACTTATGAAGCTGGCTCCCAAAACTGCCGTTACCGAAATAGACGGCAAGGAAGTTACAGTCCCCGTAGAACAGGTCAAGAAGGGCGATATATTCCTTGTACGCCCCGGAGAGAGCATCCCCGTGGACGGAGTTATACTCGAAGGCAGCAGCGCTGTGAATGAGGCTTCACTTACAGGAGAAAGCATCCCCGTGGACAAAACTGTAGGAGACAGCATCTCGGCTGCAACTATAAACCAGTCGGGATTCATAAGGTGCAGAGCTACGGAAGTCGGTGAGGATACCACATTATCAAAGATAATAAAAATGGTGAGCGATGCCGCAGCTACAAAGGCTCCTATTGCCAAAATAGCGGATAAAGGATCGGGTATTTTCGTACCTGCAGTCATAACCATAGCTGTTATAACCACTATCATATGGCTTCTTGTGGGAAAAGAGTTCGGATACGCTCTTGCACGAGGCATATCTGTGCTTGTAATAAGCTGTCCCTGTGCGCTGGGACTTGCAACTCCCGTAGCTATAATGGTCGGAAACGGCAAGGGCGCCAAGAACGGCATACTCTTCAAGACTGCCGAATCGCTTGAAGGAACAGGCAAGATACAGATAGTCGCTCTGGACAAAACAGGTACGATAACAAGCGGCGAACCAGTTGTTACTGACATAGTGCCTGCTGAAGGTCACACCGAATCCGAACTCATCAGTCTTGCGTACTCACTGGAAAAGAAAAGTGAGCACCCCCTTGCTGCCGCTGTTGTAAAGCTTGCTGAAGAAAAACATTCGGAGTTCGGTAACGTTACCGATTTCGAGGCTCTTGCAGGAAACGGACTCCGCGGTAAACTGGACGGAAAAGAAATAACAGGCGGAAGTCTGAAATATATCAGCAGTATTGTTAAAGTCGGCGCTGAACTCACAAATACCGCTCATGAGCTTGCAGAATCGGGAAAGACTCCCCTACTTTTCGCTGAAAACGGCAGAACCGCAGGTATAATCGCAGTTGCTGACACTATCAAGGAGGACAGTCCTCAGGCAGTAAACGAACTGCGTAATATGGGCATAAAAGTTGTAATGCTAACAGGCGACAACGAAAAAACTGCACGAGCTGTTGGCGGTCAGGCAGGTGTGGATAAGGTCATTGCAGGCGTACTCCCCGACGGCAAGGAATCAGTCATCAGGTCACTGAAGAAGCTTGGCAAGGTCGCAATGGTCGGCGACGGAATAAACGATGCACCTGCACTGACTCGTGCCGATATGGGAATCGCTATCGGTGCAGGTACCGATGTAGCTATCGATGCAGCGGACATCGTACTGATGAAAAGCCGCCTGAGTGACGTTCCTGCTGCTATACGTCTCAGCCGTGCAACACTCAGGAACATCCATCAGAACCTGTTCTGGGCATTCATATACAATATAATAGGTATACCGCTTGCGGCAGGAGTTTTCATAAAGCTATTCGGCTGGGAGCTGAATCCCATGTTCGGCGCTGCTGCGATGAGTCTTTCAAGCTTCTGTGTAGTTACAAACGCTCTGAGGCTGAATCTCTTTGACATACGCAGCACAAAGCGTGACAAGGCGCTTAAAAATTCTATCAGTAGTCTGGATATTAATGATTCCGACGAAAACGGCAGTGTAATAACGGTAAAAGTCAAAGGAATGATGTGCGAACACTGCGAAAAGCGTGTAAGGGAAGCTCTTGAAGCTCTACCTGCTGTAACATCTGCGGATGTAAGCCACGAAAAAGGTACGGCAGTTGTTCATTCGTCCGAGGACATACCTACAGTCAAACTGAAAAAGGCTATCGAGGATGCAGGATACAAGTATGTCGGTGTGAAGTAAAATATAACGGAGGGCAGGATTGTCCTCCGTTTTTTCTCCGAGCCACGTCAACTGTAATTAAATATGCAGTTGACATTTTGACCGTCGACTGCTATAATATACAGGGTGATTCTGAAAGTTCACTCTCACATCAAATCAAGAGGTAATTGTAATGTCTGAAACCAAAAGTAAATTCACTGTCAGGGAAATGGTGCTCATAGCACTCATGGCAGTCCTCATAGCCGTATGCTCGTGGATATCGATACCCGCAGCCGTCCCGTTCACACTACAGACCTTTGCTGTATTCTGCGCCCTGTCCCTTCTCGGCGGAAAGAACGGCATGTTCTCTGTCATCGTTTACATCCTTCTCGGAGCAATAGGTATCCCTGTTTTCTCAGGCTTCAATGGCGGACTCGGAGTCCTTCTCGGTTCAACGGGAGGCTATATTATCGGCTTTGTAATTCTCGCAGCTGTCTACTGGGCAGCCGAAAAAATACCTGTATCTTCCGCAAAAGTCAGACTTGTGCTCGATATCTCCGCACTCGTCCTCGGTACTGCTCTGTGCTATGCTTTCGGTACTCTCTGGTTCGTACACGTATATTCGTCCAAGAACGGCGCTATAGAAATGTATGATGCACTGAAATGGTGTGTGTTGCCTTTCATACCTTTTGACGTCATAAAACTTGTACTCGCAGTAATAGTGTCCAAGACTGTCAAGACATACGCAAACAAATAATACACATTGCACAAATATCAAATCTTCATTTTATACACTTTTTCTGCGTTTCTTCCATTGACATTATTTAATTAATCATATATAATTAATTTAACGGCAGTTCATGGAATGTTTTTCCATGCTGCAATGGGGGAAAACTCAATAAATCAAGAATGGAGTGTATACTTATGTTCAAAACTTTGAAAAAAAGTAAAGGGCGTGTACTGTCCGCAGTCATGTCCGCAGTTGTAACAGCCGGTCTCCTTGCTGCATCATTCCCTGTTTCCACTTCGGCAGCTACCACCGTATCGGTAGACACCAAAAAACAGTACCAGACTGTAAGAGGCTTCGGCGGAATCAACCTTCCTGAGTGGATATCTCAGGGCGATATGACCGATGCTCAGGTTCAGAAGGCTTTCGGAAACGGCAACGATGAGCTCGGACTTACTATCCTGCGTATCTATGTCAGCGATGACAGCAATGCATGGTCAAGAGCTGTCCCCACAGCAAAGCGTGCTCAGAAACTGGGAGCTACCATTTTTGCAACTCCCTGGAACCCTCCCGCAAGCATCAGAAAAAACGGTGACGGAAAGATCACAGGAGGTAAATATCAGCTGAGAAGCGACAAGTGGGCTGAATATGCTCAGCACCTTAACAGCTATGTAAAGTACATGGAGGGACAGGGCATCAACCTCTACTCCATTTCAGTTCAGAACGAGCCTGATTACGCTCAGGACTGGACATACTGGAGCGCAAGTGATCTTGCAAAGTTCATCGCCCAGTACGGTCAGGCAGTAAAGCAGGGCACAAAGGCAAAGCTCATGTCTCCCGAGAGCTTCCAGTACAGAAAGGATATCTACACACCTATCCTGAACAATCCTCAGGCTATGGCAAATGTCGACCTCTTCGGAACTCACTTCTACGGAACTCAGCGCAACCAGATGGACTACCCTGCTATCGAAAACTGCGGCAAGGAACTCTGGATGACAGAGGTTTACGTTCCGGACAGCAATTCAGATGCTGATAAATGGCCACAGGCTGTTGACGTTGCAGAAAACATCCACAACGGACTTGTAGTTGGTAACCTCAACGCTTATGTATGGTGGTACATCAGAAGAAGCTACGGTCTCCTTAAGGAAAACGGCAACATCAGTAAGCGCGGCTACTGCATGGCACAGTACAGTAAGTTCGTTCGTCCCGGCGATATCCGTATCGACGCTACAGAACAGCCTGCAAACGGCGTTTACGTATCAGCTTACAAGAGCACCGATAAGGTAACTATCGTTGCAGTAAACAAGGGCAGCGATGTTTCTCAGGAGTTCTCTCTTAAGAACGGCGAAAAGATCAAGAACGTTGACAGATACAGAACTACAGGCAGCGAAAACCTCGCCCTCACAAAGAACCTTGAATTCACAGGAAGCAGCTTCTGGGCACAGCTCCCATCAAACAGCGTTTCCACATTCGTTATCTCTCTTGGTGACGGCAGCGTTACTGTTGATCCTCAGCCTACTGCTGAGCCAACTACAAAGCCTGCTCCCGTTGCAGACGCAAACGGCTACTTCTTCAACAACAACTTTGAAGGCGATACAGCTGAATGGAAGGCAAGAGGCGAATCTTCTGTCATGACAAGCGGACGTACAAGCACAAGCGGTTCTGAAGCACTCCTTATACAGGACAGAACTTCTGCATGGCACGGCGCAGGCATGACTCTTGATCCTGATACATTCGAGCCCGGAAAAAGCTACAGCTTCAGCGTTAACGCAGCATTCCTCGACAGTGATGACGATACCGATACACTTTGTCTCAAGCTCCAGTACGAGGATTCAGCAAACGAGCCGCATTACGTTTCTATCGCTGAAAAGACAGCTTCAAAGGGACAGTGGGTACAGCTTGCAAATTCAAGCTTCAAGATACCTGAGGATGCAACAAATATGCTCCTCTACGTAGAGACAGCAGAGTCAACAAACAACTTCTACATCGATGATGCTATCGGCGCAAAGGACGGCGTTGTTATAAATGCAACACTTCCTGCACCTCCTGCAACAGAGCCTCCTACACAGGCTCCGACAGAAGCACCTACAGAGCCGCCTACAACAGTTGCTCCTACAGAAGCTCCAACTACAGCAGTTCCTACAACAGCTGCTCCGACAGAGGCTCCTACTACAGCAGTTCCTGCTACAGAAGCTCCAACTGAAGCTCCTACATTAGCAGTTACACTCTACGGTGATGCAACATGCGACGGTTATGTTAATCTTGCAGATGCACTTCTGATACTCCAGAACGTTGCAAATGCCACTAAATATCCGCTTACACCGCAAGGCGCTGTAAATGCTGACTGCCACACTCCAGGAGACGGAATTTCCGCTCTCGACGCTCTGTCTATACAGCGTCTCGATGCTAAGGCAATTACTTCACTCCCTGATATGGACTAATTAACGTCCGTTATCGGTCATAAAAAACACAACACCGCATGAAGTCTGTTTCAAGACCTCATGCGGTGCTTTTTATACTCTTAAGTTATTCCATATCCTCGCCTTCGGTATACTCGAACTTCTCTTCGCCCTTTACAGCAGCCTTGCTGAACTGTGTCTCGTAAAGCTGAGCGTATACTCCTCCGTCATCTATAAGGTCGGAATGAGTACCTCTTTCAACTATCTCGCCGTCCTTGACTACGAGTATCTCATCCGCAGCAAGGATAGTAGAGAGTCGGTGAGCGATAAGTATACTTGTACGTGATTCGATAAGGGGTTCGATAGCATCCTGTATCTTCTGCTCGGAAATTGAATCCAGTGCGGAAGTTGCCTCGTCGAATATCATGAGTGCAGGATCCTTAAGCAGTATCCTCGCAATGGAAATACGCTGTTTTTCTCCGCCCGAAAGTTTAAGTCCGCGGTTTCCTACCACTGTATCGAGTCCCGTATCCTGATTTTCAATGAATTCGTAGATATTCGCCTGTTTGCAGGCATTTATCAGTTCCTCGTCGGTAGCATCTGGCTTTGCATAAAGGAGGTTGTCACGGATAGTACCGTTGAACAGGTAGGTCTCCTGACTTACGATACCGATGTTCTCACGCAGGAACGCAAGGTCAAGATCCTTTACGTTTACGCCGTCAAAGAGAACTTCTCCATCAATAGCATCGTACATACGGGGAATGAGGTTTATCAGTGTACTCTTTCCCGAACCCGAAGGTCCTACAATAGCAATGCACTTTCCTTTTTCAAGCTCAAAGCTGATGTCCTTCAGTATCTCCCTGTCAGGTTCATAGTAGAAACGCACATGTCGGAACTCCACTTCACCGTCTGCATGGTCGGGAGTTATGGCATCGGGAGAATTCTCTATCTCAACAGGCATATCGTAATACTCGAAAATACGTGTGAACATCGCCATAGAACGTATCCAGTCCACCTGTATGTTAAGGAGCTGATTTACAGGTCCGTACATCTTTCCGAGAAGTGCCACAAGGACTGTTATCTGTCCCACAGTGACCGTAGAATCGTACTTCATCATAATAATTCCGCCTACGAGGTATATCAGCATAGGGCCAATATTGGTGAAGGTATTAAGTGCCATTCTGAACCAGCGTCCAGCCATGCTCTCACGGATGTTGAGGTTTATCATCTTCTTGTTCACAGCTTCATAGCGAGAGTATTCCTTCTCCTCCATGCCGAAGAGCTTTACAAGAAGCTGTCCGCTTACGGACATAGTTTCGTTGAGAATGCCGTTTATCTCGTCACTGCAAGCCTGAGATTCCTTGGTAATGGACCACCTCGTCTTGCCTGCACTTCTTGTAGGGATTGTGAACAGCGGTACGATTATCACTCCGATAAGGGCAAGGATCCAGTTCTCACGGAACATGACCACCAGTGCCACAACAAGGGTTATGCTGTTGGAGATGATACTCGTGAGAGTGCTTGTGATTATCTGCTGAACTCCTGATATATCGCTGGTCATACGTGTTATGATGTCGCCCTGATTGTTGGTAGTAAAAAAACGCTGGGACATCTTCTGAAGGTGCTTGTACATGGTATTGCGCATGTCAAAGGTTATATGCTGAGCTATCCACGTATTAAGGTAGCTTTCAAGTATGCCGATGAGGTTTGCGGCAAAGGTAACGACGAATGAGAGTATGATATACTTCACAAGAGAGCTCATGCTTCGTGCGATGAGTCCCTCGTCGATGATCTTACCTGTCAGCACGGAGGGCATCAGTGTCATTACCGATGAAAACAGGATAGCTAAAAGTACAAGTCCGAACTGCTTCCAGTAGGGCTTCATATAGCTGAAAATACGCTTAAGCAGCGCTTTTGTCACCTTTGGTCTGTTCTTTTTTTCCTCGTCCGTAAGATATCCGGGACCGAGTCTTCCTCCCGGTGGCGGCATACCGATCACTCCTTATACTGATTTGCGGAAAAGCATATTTTTCTGCGTGATACTGACCTTTAAAGCGGTCATAGCTATGTTATATTATACCACTCTGAACTGATAAAGTCAATAAACTGTTTCGACACACTAATAAATAAATCATTAAAATATTACTATACTATTGACATTTGTTGAACTTTATACTATAATAGTGTCAATAAAGGCTTTATTCATTTAAAGCTTTACAGGTTTAACAATAAAAAGAAAGGACGTGTTCATCATGAACAACATGTCAGGCGGTTCACAAGCCGCTACTTTCGTGATCCTTGCAATTTACGTCGCAATAATGGTCACGATCGGTCTCTACACTTCAAAGCGCACTAAGTCCACAAACGACTTCATGCTTGGCGGACGTAACGTAGGCTCGTGGCTTACAGCCTTCTCCTACGGTACAACTTATTTCTCGGCCGTTGTATTCATCGGCTATGCGGGACAGTTCGGCTGGAGCTACGGTGTCTCGGCCACATGGGTTGGTATAGGCAATGCCATTATCGGAAGCCTCATCCCCTTCTTCCTCATCGGAAGACGTACCCGTCTTATGACTAACCACATCGGCGCCAAAACAATGCCTGAATACTTCGAGAAGCGTTTCGACTCACAGTCCCTTAAGACTGCTTCCGCACTTATCGTATTCATCTTCCTCATCCCCTATACCGCATCCGTATACAACGGTCTTTCACGTCTCTTCGGCATGGTATTCGACCTCGGAGAGAACGGCGGAACTTACATAATAATCGCTATGGCTGTCCTTTCAGCTGTATACGTTATGCTTGGCGGATACAAGGCCACAGCTCTCAACGACTTCTTCCAGGGCATCATAATGCTTATCGGTATCGCTACGGTAGTCGGACTTACCATCCAGAAAAAGGACGGCTTCTCAGCAGCAGTTGACGCCCTCAACATCATCCCAGATGACAAGGGCAATACAGGAACACTCGGCTCTCTCTTCGGACCTGATCCTCTTAACCTCCTTGGAGTTGTTCTCCTTACCTCCCTCGGTACATGGGGACTTCCGCAGATGGTCCAGAAGTTCTACGCAATCAAGGACGAACAGGCTATCAGAAAGGGTGCAGTTATCTCCACTATCTTTGCTTTCGTAGTTGCAGGCGGTTCTTACTTCATGGGCGGATTTGTACGCCTCTACTGCTCGCTTACAGAAAACGACGGAGACAAGGCTTTCATCGAGACTCTCAACGGCAGACCTGTCTAAGATACAATGGTCCCTGCACTTCTTCATCAGGCACTTCCGAATATCCTCATCGGTCTTGTAGTTGTACTGGTTCTCTCAGCTTCACTTTCAACCCTTTCTTCACTGGTACTTACTTCAAGCTCCACACTCACAAATGACCTCATAAAGCCCCGTGTAAAGAATTTCAGTGACAAGACTCAGATGACTGTTATGCGTGTGTTCATTGCAGTATTCCTTGTTATCTCAGTCATCATCGCTTGCAATAAGAACGCTTCTATCTCAACTCTTATGTCCTACTCATGGGGCGCACTTTCAGGTGCATTCCTCGGACCATTCCTCTATGGTCTGTTCCTGAAAAAAGCAAGTACAGCTGCATGCTGGGCAAGCTTCTTCACAGGTCTCTGCATCACAGTTGCTCACATGTTCCTGTTCAGCATGAACATAGAAGCTTTCAGCGGTATCAGACAGGCAGTTATCGACATGAAATGTCCGCTTAACCTCCTTTCTCCTATCAACGCAGGTGCTTTCGCTATGATTCTTTCACTCATCATAGTTCCTATAGTAAGCAGCTTCACAAAGGCTCCCGAGAAGAAGGTAGTAGATAACGCCTTCAGCAGTCTTTCAGCAAGCAAGTAAATTAATGTCTGCTCAACAACTTAAAATCGGCTATCTCAGCTTGTTTTAGCTGATTTTAAGTTGTCAAAGTGCAAGAAAATTTTATAACATAGAAGAATTTTCCTGCACTTTGTTTTGCCCGAAAGGGCAAAATGAGCTTGACATAAAGAAATGCGACGCGCAAATTCAATAATTTATGAAGAATTTGCGCTCCCCGAACAAAGTTCGGGGTAATAACCGCCTTTAGGCGGTTATTGAGTACACATTAAATTATAAAACCAACATCCCAGTATAATAAAGGGATGGCGGTGATATAGAAGATTTAAGCCATAGTATTTCCGATGTGTGTTCAGAAGTACTATGGCTTTTCTATTGACTGTACATGAAGGTTGTGCTATAATTGTTACTAATATAAATCGGAATTTAGGTGATTGCCTGTGAGAATCAAAAAAGCATTCAAAATCGTTCTTATCATCGTTTTAAGTCTGCTTGTTTTGTGGCTGATCGTTTTTATCAACAGCCGCATCAGAATGAATAAAGACAGAGAATTCCTGACGGAAAACGGCTATTCGCACCTTGTTTCAGTAGGAGATCATTCGGTAAATGTACTGTCTTACGGAAATGAAAAGGGACATCACAGAATCGTTTCGATCGCTGGTTTCGGTGATCCTGACCCGTGCCTTTCATGGAGACGAATGACAACTGCTATGGAAGAAGAAAATCAGGTCATATTTGTTGATCGTGCGGGCTACGGGCTAAGTGATAACACATCACAGGAAAGAACAGTGGAAAACATTGTTGCGGATTACCGGTCAGCGCTCAGGAATGAAGGTGTTGAAGCGCCGTATATCCTGTTGCCGCACTCAATCGGAGGTATCTATGCTTCCTATTGGGTAAGCAAATACCCGGAGGAGATCGAAGCTGTAGTGTTTATGGACACATCGGAGATCAGGGAATACGTCCCCGATCAGATGCGTACAGAACCCGACCCTGCGTATTTGCGTGCATATCAGCTTGACAGAATGGGTGCAGGCGGACTTGGAAATCTTCTCGTGAAAAAAATGCTGCCTGAAAAGGTGTATTATACTCCTGACGAACAGCGTGCAGAATATGCACTTGCCTTGCTGACCTTTCAGAATTCTGCTGTCATTGCTGAGGACACCATGATGTCTCGCAATATGAATGAAACATGGAATATGCTTGTTCCGAATGATGTTCCAAAGCTATACATCTCTGCGGAATTCGGTTACAATACAAAGGAAGAACTGATTGCTGACGGCGGACTGGATAGAGAGACTTATCTGAAATTCTTTCATCTGGAGCAGAATGCAGATAACGATACGCTGTATGGCAGATACCTGGAGTTTTGTAAAAAAATGCGGGATAAAACACTTTCCCCCTATGCTGAAAAGCTCGGAAACTGTGAGATTGTGTGTTTACCGGGCGATCATTGTATTTATGATCAGAAGCCGGATGAATGTGCTAAAGTCATAAAAGATTATATTGATAAACTGTATGATTAAATTCTGATTTATCTTAGTAAACGAATAAAACACAATGCCCCTGATTGCTTTACAAGGCTCAGGGGCAAAATTTATATATGTGTATCTGTATTAACCATTCGGGGATGTTTTCTTCTCACTTCACCGTATACATCATTTTCAAGCGCTCCGCTTCGTTGCGGTCAAAACCGAATTTCTTATAAAAAGGTATCTTGTCGGGCATAGCGCAAAGCTCAACAAAAATCCCTGTACCGCTTATGCCGTTGTCGTTCACGAATTTCAGCAGCTCGTTTATCAGGAGACGTCCTATCCCCTTTTTCTGATAATCGGGATGTACGATAACGTCCTTGATATAGTAATCGAGTCCCATATCGCCTATCATTCTTGCCATTGCAACTATTTTTTCACCGTCAAAAACCGACACACGGAAAAGAGTGTGTTCCATTGCAAGTCTCGTCTGCTCCAATGTGGGACCATTCCCCCATACCGATTCCCACAGATATATGAATTCTTCCGCTGTCAGTTTGTTGTGTTTAATTACTAATCCGTCCATTTTTACCGCTCCTTTACTGTATTATGTTATATCTATTATAAACCCGATGAACTCCTCTGTCAATCTCGGCAAATATAATTAAATCAATAAAATATATCCTTCTTCACTGATTCTCTATTGACAAACCTCCGAAAATGGTGTATAATAATTCTGTTATCGAGGTGTGGCTCAGTTTGGTAGAGTACTACGTTCGGGACGTAGGGGCCGCAGGTTCAAATCCTGTCACCTCGACCAAAACTTAAACCGCTTGAATTCGGGATAATACCGATATTCAAGCGGTTTTCTATATGTAAATCAAGTGATATCCGTATCTGTACATATGTCAAAAATCGGATTATCCGCATAGTTTTTATACTTCAGACAGTTGAATTGTTGATTATCATTTTTTTCAGTTCGATGAAATCAAATGCGTTGATATTAACTTCTTTATACTCAGTAGCCTGATTTGATGCTATAAGATCGGAGTTGAACCAGAGAATATCCTTCTCTTTGCCTACAAGATAATTCTGAAGCTTAACGGCATCTGCTATAGAAACGTCATTATCGCCGTTAACATCACCTGTAAGAATATTGTGTTCTCTCATACTCTCGGGGATCACATCAACAAATTGTTCGGTGTAAAAAACATTTGCATACTGACAATAAGCAGCATCGGGGACGTATACTTTGCATCTGTAATTATCTGCTTCAGCGTCCTCGCCCAGTAAACCGACGTATAAAGTTTCATCCTCATCAACACCTATCGGATCCAGATAGTTTTCAAAAAGCTTAGTATCAGCTCTTTTGAATGTTATTTCTTCGAGCGCTGAACATCCTGTGAACGGCTTATTGATTTTTATAACGCTTTCAGGAATCGTAATATTTTTTATTTCCTTATTGCCTGCAAAAGCATCTTTTCCGATGATCCGCAGTCCCTCGGGCAGTATCAGAGCTTTAAGGCTGCAATTTTTAAATGCATTGTCCTCGATTTTCTCCAGACTCTCAGGAAGGATAACGTTTTCGATATCACAGTTTTCAAATGCTTTCTGTTTTATAACTTTTACGCCGTCGGGGACAGTGAAGGTATCCTCTGCATAATTCTCAGGAAAGCTCCAGAGTTCATCTTTATCAGGAGAAAGAATTATCGAATCGGCTATATCTGCTATCGGGGCATCTGCATCAAGGGTTTCAAATTTGATATTGTTCTTCTGAGCATATACCGCAGCATAGGAATTGCTCTTTCCGTATATTATAAGATCACTGCAATTGGTAAAACCTGTTATTTCAGTTACACTTTCGGGGATAACAGCTTTTTTCAGTGCAGAACAACCCGCAAATGCGTTGTCGATCTTTTCAAGTCCTTCCGGGAAAGCAACTTCTTCAAGAGAAGTACATCCGCAAAAAGCGTTTTTAGAAATAGTTTTTAGTCCGTCGGGGAAAGTAACGGAAACAAGTCCGGTACAGCCGTTGAAAACTAACGAAGAGATAACTGTTACCTCATCAGGGACGGTAAATGAAGTTTCGCCGTTGAGTTTTACGTAATAAAGCTGTCCGTCTGAGATTTTCCATTCAGCTTTGGTTGATTCAGCAGGAGCTTCAGATGTTATCTCTGTATCCTGCAATGGTTCCTCAGCGTAAACGCCGAAAGGTACTGCCGATAATGATATTGCAGCAGCTGCAAGTAAAGTTAATAATCTTTTTTTCATAGTAAGACCTCCTAAATTCTTTAATCATTTATTTTCAGTTTTATTCTAACATTTCCCCTCCTTTATAAAACATTTTTCTTTTGGTTTATCCAGAATGTAGTCTCAGATTCCACATTGTTATCGCCTCGTTATTGATTAAGAGTGTATATTCAGATCAGATTATTTTAAATGCATCCCATTTCTGTATCTCGAGGGCATCAAGAGGAGTAACGCCGTCGCCGTCGCCGACGATATCCGCATTAAATAATTCCTGAGCTGTCAGTGTGTACTTTTCAGCATTTGAGACATATTGCAGAATAGCCAGCGCGTCAGCAAGTCCAACTTCCTTATCGCAGTTAGCATCGCCGTTAAGTACATCTTTACCATTGTATTTCTCAGAATCACCCATCGCACTTTGCAGTTCTGTCCATATCGGTCTTATACCTATTGCTTTATACAATTCGTTCTCAAAAGCAAGAACCTCTATTGCAGATATTTCTGTTTCAGATATAAGTTCAATCTCATTATACTGATCCCATTCGCTATCAGACATTAATTCGGGATGCTGATATGAAGCAATAACATCAGAATAATCAACATTCTGAACAGTCATATTTATATCGTTATCCGAGATGTATTTTTCAATTGCCTCCCTGTATTCTCCTTTGTAAGTTGGTAAAGCACGGAGTTGGCGATTATAAATATAATATGGTTTTAAATAACGAACATCCAAATTGTCAAATTGTTTTGAAATGGCTGAAACAATCTTTTTTCCTGTGAAGATGTCTTTAATATTGTTAATACTTCCTTCAAATAATACGCTTGATCCATCATCAACTTTAATGTAAGTTGGATGTATTTCTGCCTGAGGATCTATATCTTTAATTAATTCATTAAGTTGTTCGATTTCGACATAATCACCATTAACATTTTTCACTTTGAAAGTTATATAATCAGGATGCCTTTCATACGCTAAAAGTTCTCTTCCATCTGTTCTTAAATACAAATACTTACATCTGTCAAATCCTCTTCTGCCGTCTGGAAATTGACCTTCAACCGCTTCTGCACTTTCAACTTGCACGTAAGTATAGCCATTAACTTCTTTTAAGATCTCTCCGTTATCATTGATTGTTTCATCGCCATATAAAGCTGATATACTTGATAACTGTATAGCTGTACAGCAGCATAAAGCTGTTATGATCGATAATATCTTCTTTTTCATAGTGATTCCTCCTTTGCTAATGGCGTAGTTTTAGCCTTTCACTACTTAGTAACATTTTCTGCGGATTTGTCTCACTTTTTACAGAAATTATTTGGTTTTCTTTTATGTAATTTAATAATTCCTCTGCTCTTATCTAACCATGCGAAGACTTTTTCATTTTTAATCCTCCATTCAAGTTAATGAGCTTAAAATTTTTTCAGCTTCACTATAATCAAGATTATGTGAAGTAAAAACAAAACGGAAATTTTCTGTTATTGATACGGCCCTGTATTGGTTATCTTCAGTACTTATTAAAAAAGGGTGCCCATTAAGCATTGCTTCATGAACATTTCCTTCATCAGAAGGAACACCGAACGTACCTTGTACACTATAAAACTCGTAATAGATATTAATCTTTACATCATCTTTTTTTAACCTTATATTCAAATCATTATCTATATAATCTAATTCTGTTACGGTATAATTCTCCGGAAGATAAGTTGGTATTAAAGTAGTTATACCGTATTCGTTACATTTTCCCTTGATTTCACTAAGTATCTGCTGAGTTTCTTTTCTGTCCTGATCCATATGGATAACTATTGCTCCGTCTACCACCTCATAGAGCTTTGGGAACATCTTAACATCAAAGGCATACGCTATGCCCTGATTTAAAACAACCACTGCTACTAAGCAGGCAGCTGCTGTAGAAAGGGTTTTTATCACCTTCATTCTTTTCGGAACTTTATTATCCAGCTTTGTAAGTATAGCCTCTGTACTGCGCTTAACATCTTCTTCTGAGGGGGTATATCCTTTGATATCTGCTATTGCATTTGATAGTTCTATTATCTTACGCTCGTCACGATTTTTCATCGTTTTATTCAGTTCTTCATCAAGCTCTTCGTTCAATTCACTTAGTATTTCATCATCAAGATCAGCAAGCTTCTCAATAAATTCGTTTTTATCCATAGCTTAGTCCTCCTTCTTAAAAAATAATCCTGTCATTCTAATAACTTTTGCAATTAATCTTCAAGTGAATTGCCATTAAGACTTTTATACAGTTTCTTTTTAATTCGTGATACTTTACATTGCAGAGCTATAAGTGTCATTTCGTTCTTAGAAGCGAGTTTTTCTTTTTCTTCTTTATCCTTACAACATATGAACGCTATAAGAAGAGACGCTTCATTATGTGGAAGATGCTCGTATATCGATAAAATCGGGCTATCAGCATTCAAATTATTGTCTTGTATGATGTCAGCGTAATCATTTATATCGATATGATTGTTCGTATTTTTTCTTTTATATTCCATTATTTTCTTCTCTGCCGTTTTTAATAGCCAACCAAGTATTCTGTCAGAATATAATAATCTGTTACGCTTTCCGAGAAATGTTAGAAAGGTTTCTTGTGTACAGTCTTCGGCAGCACTGCTATTGTGCAGTTTGGAGAAACAGAATAAAAAGATATCATTATAGTATTTCTCTATTATTATTCCGCATAATTCCTTTTCTATCAACTTCTATTACCTCCGTTTCTGCAGAAAAAACCTCTAATTTATCAAGAATCTTATTTTTCCTTTTCGTTATTTCTTCTTCTGATAGCCTTAATTCTTGAATGTCTCCGATGGCGGTCAGTAATATTAGTATTTTTTTATCGTTCCAAAGTTCAAATGGTTGTTTTAATTCTTCATCAAGTGAATGGTTCAGGTCAGTTAGTAAATCATTTTTATAGTTGCTTATCGTTTTTATGTATTCATTGGTGTTCATATTCCCACCTCCCGGGATTCTTCTTTTGAGTTGTTATTTACCTGTTTATATAATTATGTCAGATTGTGTCGATTTTTTTCATCTGCACATCAAACTTCGTATGATTGCACAAAAGTCAGGGTGTATTATTGTACAATGTATAATGTCAGGTGATTATAAATTTCTTTTTATTAAGAAGTATATTAAACTTGAATAGGCAGCAAGTTCTTACTCTCACAACAATAGTATTCCATAGAGACATATACACCACCTTCATTAAAAGCTCCCTTACAGATTTGATCTGAAAGGGAGCCTTTTTCTACGTTGATACAAATATCAACTATGGTTATTTTTTAATCTTGATATCAGCTCTTAATCAACGGATTCATACGTTTGAGAACTATCCGTTAACGAACTTCTCATGTCTTGTTGAAATCTTATGTTCAATAATTGTATATTGGTTAACGACTAGGAATTCGTTGTTATTGATATTGTCGTAGTCGATAAGTTTTACGGTTTTATAGTCTATGCCATGGTCAGTATATTCAGGGACTTTTACGCCCTCGTGAAGCATGCGGCTAAACTCTTGGTTATTACGGATAAGATTATTCTGATCTAAGTTCTTAATTTTGCGAACCGCCTCAGAAATAGTGTTTTGTTGTGAATCCGGATTAAGTCTAGAAAGGGAGTTTTCTAAACGAGAAAGAAGAAGCACGTCGTGATAGTCGCGTTCGATTTCTTCGCCTGGCCGATAATCGTAACCCTGGTTTTGTAGGGTTTCAATAATCATTCTTTCTAGTGCTTCTTCGTTGAAGTTCATTTCTTACCTTTCACAGAGTTAATTGCTTTTTTATCTTCTCTAGAGAATTATTCTTCTTTAGATATTCAAAAGACTCCTTAAGGGCGTCTATCTTTTTCAATAATTCCTTTTGATGCTTAGGCTCACCGTAGCTTTCGCATAGTTGTTTAGCTGTTTTTGGAGCCATCTTTGTTATACCCGCAACCACTGCATCTTTCTTCATTTTTTCTATAGGATCGTCTCGCATTCTTTCAACTAAAACCTGATAACCGTACATTGAACGAATGGCATCTCTGTACGAGGCTATAAATACCTGAAGCGCTGTACTGCTCGCGCCCTTGAATAGGAGTGCGCACTTTTCGGAAAGAGTATTAAGATCTTCTAGTTTTTGCAAAAATCTATATCTGTATTCTTCGTTATAGACATCATTGATTAACCTTGGTGACTTTTCAAAATAGTCGCTATTCGTAATCCACGAGAACTCTAGAGAGATGGATAGCGGATAGTTCTTTTCTGGTTTTATATCCAAATGTTCAATGTTTTCGTCAACCAATTCATAAAAAGTCTTACATAATACAAAGATTTCTAGGCGTTTCTCAAACAAACTTTGTTTGTTTTGGGCCCGTATTGACCATGAGGTGGTAATAAGAGCCACGATAACGCCAATTAGTGTTAGAAAGGCTAGTACGATTTGTATTATGTCCGACACACTCATTGTATAATGAAGTGTTATACTGAAAGAGCAGTCGACAAACACCCAAAAATCTGGTAGAATATAAGTAACAAAACCGGAAAGGGAAAACGACTATGAAGTACAGTAAAGAATTCAAAGAAGAAGCATTA
>Ga0116147_1000700_pt1 | contig 38882 bp, 37 predicted proteins | sample AD_JPNHG3_MetaG_FD_89749 | JGI IMG/M metagenome (GOLD analysis project Ga0116147, IMG submission 89749) | Active sludge microbial communities of municipal wastewater-treating anaerobic digesters from Japan - AD_JPNHG3_MetaG | ecosystem: Engineered > Bioreactor > Anaerobic > Digestate | place...
GAGTTAAGTTTCCTAATATTAGGTCATTGGAGAGTACTGCAAATGCTTTAGGAACTAACATGTTCGAAGGGTTTGAACCAACTAAAGAACTCATTCAATTATATTTAGATTGGAAAAATGGAGAGATTATAGAAACAGATTTCTTGAGTAGATTATACTCTATTTATGGAAAATAGCTATAGATACATTGATCCTGATTTCAAATACACTAATAAAAATGGTGTATTATACAATTTAGCTAACATAGAAAATGAGGACGTTCTCGCAGTTTTTGAAAGCTTAAAAGTTTCTAAAAGGCTTGAAGAATTATATGAAAACCCTATCCAAATCATAGATTCCGAGTCATTAATTTACATACATCGTTACTTATTTCAAGATGTTTACGAATGGGCAGGTAAAACGAGAACTGTAAATATAAGTAAAGACGGAAAACCGTTTTTTGAAGGTGAACGATTTGAAACAGGTTTTAAGTATGTAAACAGTTTAATAACTGATTTTAAAAACATTGAGATTAATGATAAGAGGAAAATTGCGAGAACACTTGCCGAAATTTTGGATAATGTCAATTTCTTACATCCTTTTCGTGAAGGAAATGGAAGAACTCAACGTGAATTTTTGAGATTATTGGCTTTAGAAAAAGGGTTTACATTAAATCTCAACCCTCCTGACAATAAAGAAATCTTTGAGAGATATATGAACGGAACCATTAATAGTGACGTTGAAGTTTTATCCCATTTGATATTCGAAATAATCAATTAAAACATGAACGAAAGCATAACATGCTATTACTCGCAAGCCGAAATAACCGCTTCGATTAGCATTTTTCGTTAGAAAAAAATCTTATCTTCGTATCTAAGTTTAATGCTTAAAGTCGGTCAGCGAGTAGTAGCTTTCCGTTGGTAGCAAACTTATCGTGCTGTGCTATTGCCCTTTTGCATGCTGCATTGATAGAAATATAAAGTTCCAAACAACGTAGTTGTGCTTTCTTTTTTTTGAATGATAAACTGATTTTGCTTTAGTAAGTTAGTGAATATACCTTTTTTTAAATCATCAGTTGTTTTTCTGCCACCAACGGTTTGTAAAATAAAAAACCCTATTGTAGAAAGTATTGTTTTGGGGTTTCCCCAATCCATAATGAGCAAATGCCCTTCATTAGTTAATATTCGATTTATTTCATGCAAAGTTTTAAGTTTTTCATCCGGAAGTAAATTGCAGAATAGCAGACTGGAAATTACTGTATGAGCATTTTTGTTTTCAAAAGGGAGAAGTGATGAGGAAGCATGAATCAACATAATTTTATTTTGTGAAATTTTATTCAGTTTCCCCTCTAATATGGATAATGCTCTTTTGTCTGCATCTACTGCGTAAATAGGGACAGTAGTAAATTTTTTGGCAAGGGGAAGTGTTAACCCTCCGGTACTACAGCCTAATTCAATGATGTTTTGAGGGTTCAGCTTCTCAACCATGTCAATCATTGTCTGACGCAACTTTTTCTCTGGCAACAATATGCCAAAAAGAAAATCATAAAAAGGAGTTAGAAAATGAAAGCGTAGTGATGGAACAAATTCAGTCACATCATCAGTTATTAGGTGTACATTCCTCCATTTACATGCAGCACCTGACCGGTTATGTATGTACTCAAATCAGATGCAAAAAATAAAACTGCATTAGCAATATCATCTACGGTTCCACCGCGTTTCATGGGTATAACATCTGTCCAGCCTTTTACAGTTGCAGGGTCTAATGCGCCTGTCATTTCTGTTTCAATAAAACCAGGGGCTATGGCATTGCAACGAATATTACGGGAGCCTAATTCCAATGCTACAGATTTCGTAAAGCCAATCATTCCTGCTTTGCTTGCTGCATAATTGGCTTGTCCGGCATTACCTTTTTCACCAACAACAGACGTAATGTTTATAATAGAGCCTGATCGTTGCTTGAGCATTGATTTCTGAATATGCTTTGTAGTATTAAAACAAGATTTCAGGTTGGTACGAAGCACTTCATCAAATTGCTCTTCTGTCATTCGCATCAGCAAATTATCACGTGTTATGCCTGCATTGTTTACCAGAATATCTATTTTTTCAAAATCTGCCAGAACCTGATTAATCAGTTGCTCGGAAGCATTAAACTGCGATGCATCACTTTGATAACCTTTAGCTTTCACACCATGTGATTTTAAAGTGTTTTCTAATTCCATTCCTTTTTCAGGTGATGATAGATAGGTAAAGGCAATGTGTGCACCATGTTGTGCCAAGGTAAGGGCAATACCTCTTCCAATACCGCGCGAAGCACCGGTGATTAATACAACTTTGTTTTCGAGTAGTTTCATACCATTAGATTTTGACAATTGAATTAAAGTTCTACATTTGCGGTTCAAATATATAGCTAAACTTTAAAAGTGATGAAAAAACTATTGTTCAGTGTTGCTTTAGTAGCAATGGCGTTGACTGTAAACGCACAAAAATTTAAAATTGGTTTAGGTGGTGGCTTTAACAGCACCTGGCTGATGAATAAAAACGTGTTTGATGCCGATGATGATTTGAATGTTGCCATGTCCTTTGGCGGTCAATTCGGATTGAAAACAGAATACTATTTTAATGATAAATTAGCTCTCGAACTGGGAATTATGCGTGCCGGTCACAATCAAAAGTATGATTTAAATGATGGTAATGACCAGCTAACATTAAAATTACGCTATTTAGATGTTCCATTATTACTGCGTTTAGGTGGTGATAAGGGTGGATATTTTGAATTTGGACCTCAATTCAGTTTTCTGAATAGTGCCAAAGATGTTGATGACGATGGTGATTCACGTAATGTGAAAGGATCACTTAAAGGAGCCAATATTGGTCTTGTAATTGGTTTTGGAGTTGATGTTGATTTAAGCGAGCAATTTACATTGACTGCAGGAATGCGTTTGGGTTATGGTTTCAGCGATGTTACTAAGAAGTATTCCAATGCAATTGATATGGCACAAGATATGGATGATATGTCAGGAGCTACTTACTGGGCTAACTTTAAAGATGGCACATCAGGAGATTTCAGCTATAAGACTACCTCAAGAGTATATGGTGGTATTCATTTAGGTGTTCTTTATACTATTCCAACAGGAAAATAATAGAATAATCAAATATAAAATTAACCGCTTCATTATTGGAGCGGTTTTTTTATGGATTAATGGTTTATCTATTTTTGACATGAATTTTTAATTTTTAGTAATAAGCATAGAATGTGTGGCATAGCCGGATTTATTGATGATAGTGGTGATGGTGAGAAAACGCTATCGGCAATGCTTAAAGCTATAGCACACCGGGGTCCTGATGCAAGCAAAATATTCATCAATCAGAATGTGCATCTCGGACATAACAGACTCAGCATAATTGACCTGAGTTCCGATGCCGATCAGCCCATGCACGACAGTGGATTGACTATTGTTTACAATGGAGAAATTTACAATTACATTGAACTTCGGACAGAATTGGAAAGGAATGGCGAGATCTTTAAAACAAAAAGCGATACAGAGGTTATCTTAAAAGCCTATCAGCAGTGGGGAGAAAAGTGTGTTGAACATTTTGTTGGCATGTGGGCATTTGCCTTATGGGATAAAAATGAAAACAAACTTTTTTGTTCGCGCGACAGATTCGGGATAAAACCGTTTTACTACATAAACAACAATAACAAATTTTATTTCGGATCAGAGTATAAGGCATTAAAACCTACTCCTGTTTTTTCAAACGAAATTAATCAATATCAGGTGTTGCGTGGTTTACAAATGGGATGGATTTGTTATGAGGACGAAACCTACTTTGATGTCATCAAAGCATTGCCCGCAGCGCATAGTTTGGTGTATTATCGTGATAAAGCAGAAATTAAAATCTATCGTTACTGGTCGTTGCAGACAGGAATTTATTCCAACTTAAGTTTTGATGAAAAGTGCGCAACATTTTATGAGTTATTCTCTCAGTCAGTCAAGCTGCATTATAGAAGTGATGTGCCTGTGGCAAGTTGCCTTAGCGGAGGATTAGACAGCAGCGCCATTGTGAGCATGGTTCAAGAACAGCATCCCGGAATGACCTATAAGACCTTTAGCATTTATTATGAAGGTAAAGGCGATGTGGATGAGCGTCCATTTGTGAATGAAGTATTAAAAAAGTATCCTTCACTGAAACCATATTATTTTTCACCTTCCGATAGTCAGGTAACAGAACATTTTCATCATGCCTTATATCACGCTGATGTGCCAAGTACAGGTTCATCCTTTATTTCTCAATATTTTCTGATGAAACTGATTAAAGAGCAGGGAATAAAAGTTGTGTTGGATGGGCAAGGTGCTGATGAGTATCTGGCAGGGTACAAACATACATTTTATCGTATGGTTGCCGATGTGCTTTCGTCAGGACAGGTTAGTCAGGCATTGGCACTTACAGGTATTGTGTCCAAAAACCAAGCGTTGTCTTCTAAGCAGCAGTTTGCACATTTAGGCAAAAGTTTATTGAGTGTTGCAAAGAGCGAACAAAAATTATATACACTTGAATACCTGAAGTATTATCCATTTATGGGTAAGGATAAACATATTCCATTTTGGTTAGACAAGGTTGAAGGCAACAGAACAGATAACTTTCTGTATCATCTCCTTTTTACTACAAGTCTGCCATCACTGCTGCAATACGAAGACCGTAACAGTATGGCATTTTCCATTGAATCGCGCGTGCCGTTTTTAGATCACCGACTGGTTGAATTTTCTTTTGGATTAAGAAATGAAGAGAAAGCTAATGGTATTTACACCAAATGGATAATGCGAAGTGCATTACAGCATGTATTACCACCTAAAATTGCCTGGCGTAAGGATAAGAAAGGCTTTGTGACACCGGGCGAGGTGAAATGGCTAAGAGGACCATTAACGCATTTAACAGAAAGCGATTTTAGTAAACTCGATTTTCTGAATCAGAATAAAATAAAGAGGATAATTGCAAATTATAAACGTGGTGACAATAGCCATGCCTTGCTTGTCTGGAGGCTATGTACTTTAGCTTACTGGCAAAAATATTTTTGTTAACTTTTACAGGTCGTTGGCTTTTTCAATCAATTCAGCAATATCAAGAACTTTTACAGAATCTTCTTTGTTGAAATTTTTAACACCATCGGTAAGCATAGTCATGCAGAATGGGCAGCCAACAGCCACATAATCAGGTTTGGCTTCTAATATTTCTTCTGTTCGTTCAATGTTAATGTCTTTAGTTCCATTTTCGGGTTCTTTAAACATCTGTGCACCACCTGCACCACAGCAAAATCCGTTGGCACGGCTTCTTTTCATCTCAAATAATTCGGCATCCAATTTTTTAATCACATCACGAGGTGCTTCATACACATCGTTGCCTCGTCCTAAATAACATGGGTCATGAAAAACAATCTTCTTTCCTAAAAATTTTCCACCATTAATGATAAGCTTTCCATCATTAATCAATTGCTGAAGCAACATACTATGATGTACAACTTCATAATGACCTCCTAACTGAGGATATTCATTTTTAAGTGTATTAAAACAATGTGGGCATGCTGTAACAATTTTTGTAACATTATAGCCATTCATGATTTGAATGTTCATCAATGCCTGCATCTGAAATAAAAATTCATTGCCTGCACGTTTTGCCGGATCGCCATTACAACTTTCTTCTGTGCCAAGAACAGCAAATGAAATATTACAGGAGTTTAAAATCTTAGCAACAGCTTTTGTGATTTTTTGTGCACGCTGATCAAAACTTCCTGCACATCCAACCCAAAATAAAATGTCGGGAGATTCATTAGCTGCAAGAAAATCAGCCATTGTTCTTACTTTTAAAGTCATGATGTATTATTTTCTAATCAATCTTCATTTTTCCAATTCAGGCGGTCAGCAGGTGAAAACTGCCAAGGTGCCTGATTATTTTCAATTTTTGTAAACATTCCATTGAGTTCTGCCGGTGCCTGTGATTGTTCCATTACTAAATATCTTCTCATATCAATAATTATTGAAAGCGGATCAATATTTACAGGACAGGCCTCTGTACAGGCATTGCAGGTTGTGCAAGCCCAAAGTTCTTCAGGAGAAATATAATCATTTAACAGTGCTTTATTATCGTCATGGTCCATGCCGAACTTGTCAATATTTTTTCCTACTTCGTCAAGGCGGTCACGGGTGTCCATCATTATTTTTCTTGGCGACAATAATTTGCCTGTTATATTTGCCGGGCAAACAGATGTGCATCGTCCACATTCGGTACAGGTATAGGCATCCATCAGTTGTTTCCAGCTAAGATCACGCACATCTCTTGCACCAAAACGCATAGGAGCATCACTTGGTGGAGGAGGGGGTAATGATGGATCCATCATCAGTTTAACCTCATTGGTAACACTCTCTAGATTGGTTAGTCTGCCTTTTGGATTTAAATTGCTGTAATAGGTGTTAGGAAATGCCATCAGGATATGAAAGTGCTTAGAGAAGGGCAGGTAGTTCATAAATGCAAGTATGCCGATGATGTGTGCCCACCAGCAGAGCCTTTCAATAAAAATTAATGTTGAATCAGGCATGCCGATAAATAAATTACTTAATGAACTAGAAACTGGAAAGGAACCTGCTTTTATATAATGCGCTGCACCTGATTGTTGCAACAGATAGTCGCAGGCATTCATAGTCAGAAATAGCGACATTAATATAATTTCAGTAATAAGAATAATGTTGGCATCACTTCGTGGCCATGAGGTCATTTCCTTACTCCAAAAACGTTTTAGTTTCAGAATATTCCTTCTTGCCAAAAACACAATACAAGCTATTATTACCAACACTGCCAGAATCTCGAACGAACCAATGAGAAAATCATAAAACCCACCCATAAAAGATAAAATCCTGTGTGTGCCAAAAATTCCATCAATCATTATTTCCAGTACTTCAATATTGATGATGATAAATCCGGCATAAACTATCAAGTGGAAAAATGCAGCTACCGGCCGGACGGTCATTTTGCTCTGACCCAAGGCAACACGAATCATGGTCATCCATCGCTGAGAAGAATTGTCCGATCTGTCAAGAGGTTTGCCTAAAAAAATATTTCGCCTGATGCGTCTTATGCTCTTTCCGAAAAAGAATATTCCGGTAGCCAGCACTATGGTAAATATTATTCCCTGAATCATGTATTAGCTTAAATCAATTGATGCAAATGTAAAATAAACCAAACAATTTATTTGAGATTTAGTATTATCTTTCGTTCGTGAAAAATAGCCTGCTTTTTTTATTGATTTATTTCTTTCCTTCTTTTTACTTCTACTCGGAGAGTTTATGTTTTGATGGTAATGCTATGGCAATGCCTACTGAAAGAGCAGATTCACTTCATATTAAGTTGGCAAGAGCCAAGGAGGATAAAACCAAGGTTCTGATATATTGTGACTTAATGGCTGAATATATAGACAACAATCTGGATACTGCATTTATGTTTTTGAATCCTGCATTACAATTGGCCGAAAAAATCAGATGGGATGAAGGAATTGCCAGAGTAAAGATTGAAGGCGGCCGCCTTTTTTGGCGAAAAGGAAGTTTTGAAACAGCATTAAAGTATCATAATGATGCTTTAGCTTATTTCATTAAAGAGAATAATAAAGATAGTATTGCAGAGATAATAACTTTTATTGGGCAGGATTATGCCGATTGGGGAAAATACCAGGAAGCATTAGAGTATTTTGTCAAGGCTGATTCTATTTATCGTCAAACCGGTAATGAAAAAAAATTAGGGGGAATCTATTTGTTGTATAGCTTTATTTATATAAACCAGGGAAACTACACAGAAGCTTTAAAAGTCAATTATAAGGCTCTGAAAATATTTGAAGCTAATCACGACCAGTATGGTGCAGCAATTACCTTAATGAACATTGCAGATTCCTATAAAAGCTTAGGTAATTATCAGGATGCTCTAAAGAGTTATTTTAATGGTGTAAAGATTTTTGAAAAAGACATTGATAAATTTAATCTTGCAGAAACATATTCCAGTATTGCTGAAATTTATATATTAATAGGCAACTACCAAGAAGCACTAAAGTATAATAGAAAAGCATTGGCGATTGCTAAAGGAGTTAATAACGGTTACCTGATTGCTTCTGCCACACAAAGCATTGGCGAAGTTTATTTTCAACAGCAAAATTATAAGGAAGCTCTTGGCTATTTTATAACTTCAGCAGAATCTTACAGAAGTGTTTCAGATTATTTAGACCTTTCATTAATACTAAGTAAGGTTGGTCTTTGTCAGGTCAAACTTGAAAACTATGAAGGTGCAAAGAAGAATTTGGATGATGCTTATTCAATAGCACAGACACTTGATTCAAGACTTACCTTAACGGCATACTATCAGGGAGCAGAACTTTTAGACAGTGCTACAGGGAATTGGCAAGGGGCATATAATAATTTCAAGGAGTATATCAGCAACCGTGACAGTTCAGTAAATTTAGAGAACACGAAGAAAATATTGCAGCAACAAATTCAATACGCAAGTGATAAAAAAGATGCATTGCTCCAAGCAGAACAAGACAAGAAGGATGCAGTGCAAAAAGTATTTCGTTATTCAATGCTGGCTGGTGCTTTAACATTATTGGTTTTATTGATAGTAGTTTACAACCGTTATCAGATCAAGACTAAAACCAATGCAAAATTACAGGAGGCATATGATGATCTGCAGAAAACGCAACTTCAATTGGTTCAGCAGGAGAAAATGGCTTCATTGGGTGCATTAACTGCAGGTATTGCACATGAAATAAAAAACCCGCTTAATTTTGTAAATAATTATTCAGAAGTGAGTCATGAGTTGATTGATGAGTTTCTTGGATCTAAAGATGAAAAGGAGAGAGAGGAGATTGCACAAATTTTAAAACAAAACTTGGAGAAAATTGCAGAGCAAGGCAAGCGTGCAGACAGCATTGTAAAGAATATGCTTAAACATTCCCGCACCGGAAGTACAGAAAAACAACTTACAGATATAAACCTTATTTGTGATGAGTATCTTGATCTTGCATTTCATGGTATGCGCGCCAATACTTTAGGTTTCAGGTGTGCCTTGGTGAAGAACTTTGATCCTGATTTACCGAAAGTAAATTGTGTGGGACAGGATATTTCTCGTGTTATTCTCAATCTGATTAACAATGCATTTGATGAGGTTTATGAATGTGATCAACTTGGCTTGAAAGGTGGAGATGAGTATCAGCCAACTATTACGGTTACTACTGCGGTCTCAAGTCAACTTACAAATAAATCAGGGACTAAGTATGTTACAATTACTGTTGGTGACAATGGCAGAGGAGTCCCTGATCATGTAAGACAAAGAATATTTGAACCTTTTTTTACTACCAAACCTACAGGAAAAGGTACAGGTTTGGGATTGAGTTTAAGTTATGAAATAATTGAATCGCATGGTGGCAAAATAGACATAGATTCTAAAGCGGGCGAAGGGACGAATTTTGTGATTTCACTACCTTGCTGAAAATTTGCAACAATTATTTTATTGTAAAATTGAATCTGGATTTTTTTGAAAGCAATACATTCTAACCACTGGCAAACTGAAAGCACTTTATACTCAATATGCAAAAGGTTTTCTTTAGTGATTTACTAATACATGATAAATGTTACTTCTCGTTTTAATTTAAAGCGGTATTTTTGAGCAGATTTTTATTGAGGATGAAAAATATTAAAATAGGAATACTAAGAGAAGAAAAAGTTCCACACGATAAACGCGTACCATTCAGCCCTGAACAATGCAAGTTAATTAAGTCAGAATATCCCGGTGTTGAGGTAGTGATTCAACCATGCAGCTATCGCTCTTTCAGGGATGATGAGTATAGGAGAGAAGGAGTTGTTTTGCAGGAAGATTTATCAGATTGCGATATACTTATTGGCATCAAAGAAGTGCCAAAAGATAAACTCATTGCAGGAAAGAAATATTTATACTTTTCGCATACCATAAAAAAGCAGCCACATAACCGTGAAATGCTGAAGAAAATTATTCGAGATAAAATTACACTCGTTGACTATGAATGCTTAGTTGATGATCATGAAAACCGCATTATTGGCTTTGGCCGCTATGCCGGTATTGTAGGAGCCTATAATGGCATCATGGCTTATGGTTTAAAGTATGGCCTGTTTAATTTGAAGGCAGCACATCAGAGTTTTGGTATTGAAGAACTGCATAAGGAGTTAGACAGTATAAAACTTCCGAATATTAAAATAGTTATTACCGGAGGTGGTCGTGTTGCCAATGGTGCTATTGAGACTATGGGAATGCTGAATATCAGAAAAGTTACTCCATTTGAATTTTTGAATTATTCATTCCGTGAGCCGGTTTATGTGCAGCTGCATTCTGAAAATTATTACGAACGTAAAGATGGATCTGATTTTTCGAAAGCCGACTTCTATCACTATCCTGAGAAATATAATTGTACATTTTGTGACCCGGGATCATATTCTTCTTTTACTGATTTATTGGTGCATTGTGCCTATTGGAATCCTAATGCTGCTGTGCTGTTTACTAAGGAAGATATGCGTAGCCCGGCATTCCGTATAAGTGTCATTGCAGATGTAACTTGCGATATTGATGGCAGTATTCCTTCAACGCATCGGGCAACAACTATTGAGGATAAGTTTTATGGCTATAATCCGGTGAATGAGAAGGAAGAAGAGGCATTTAGTACCGATACCATAACGGTAATGTCTATTGATAATCTTCCTTGTGAATTACCTCGTGATGCATCAGAAGGATTTGGTAAGCACTTAATTGAACGTGTAATTCCGCTTTTGATAGGTCATGACAAAGACAATGTGATTTATCGTGCTACCATAGCTCGCAACGGTGAATTGACTCCACGATTTGCATATCTTACAGATTACATCAGTTGATGTTTACCCTTTTTTAAGTACTTCAATAGTTGCCTTTGGGTCAGAAGAGCTAAAAACGGTATTACCGGCAACAAGTACATCGGCACCGGCAGCTATAAGTTTTTTATAGTTGTTCAGGTCAACGCCACCATCAATTTCTATAAGTGTTTTTGAGTTGTGAATGGCAATTAGTTCTTTCAACTCCTGAATTTTTCTGTAAGTGTTTTCAATAAATTTCTGACCGCCAAAACCTGGATTTACACTCATCATACAAATTAAATCGGCTTCAAAAACAATATCACTTAATGAGGCTACAGGTGTGTGTGGATTTATGGCAATACCTGCTTTCATACCTTCTTTTTTTATCTGCTGTAATGTCCGGTGCAGATGTGTTGATGCTTCTATATGCACGGTTAAAACATCAGCACCTGCTTCACGAAACTGTTCAACGTATCGCTCCGGTTTTACAATCATGAGATGAACATCCAAAGGCTTTTCGGCATGTTTTTTAATAGCTTTTATCACCGGAAATCCAAATGAAATGTTTGGCACAAATACGCCATCCATAACATCTACATGAAACCAATCAGCATTACTTTTATTTATCATTGCCACATCACTACTTAATTGTGAAAAATCGGCAGAAAGAATTGATGGAGCAATCAGATGCATGATGTGAATGTTTTGACAAAGCTAACCAATATCCATAAAAAAAGAGCCTGACGGCTCTCTTTTTAAAAATTCAAATCAAATAACTATTGGGACTAATTCATTTTTGAAGGCACAATCATTCTAAATTCAGGTATCTTAACATAAAACATTTTATTATCGCTAAGGCGTTCCATTAGATAGGTGCCATACATTTTTCCTATTTCAGTATTCAGGTTGCATCCCGAAACATAGCGGTATAGCTGACCCGGTTCAATAACAGGTTGTTCACCAACAACACCCTCGCCCTCAACTTCGCGTCTGGCATTATCGCTGTCAATGATATACCAATGTCTGCGTTTTAGCTTAATGCTTTCTTCGCTTTCGTTAGATATTGTAATCCGATAGGCGAATACATAATGATGCTGAACAGGGTTGGAGTGGGTGGGTTGAAAGAATGTTTCAACCGTTACCTTTATTCCCGCTGTTACCTCTGTTGACATATACATGATGTGTTGTTGTGAATAACGGATGTAAAATTAAACATGCCTTTATGCAACTTCGGTTTGTTTTGGTAAAAGTACTTTTTTACAGGGCGAAGGTTAAGTTTATCTATATAGGCATTAGAATAGCAGCAATGTTTTTAGGTAAAATGCAGTGAATTAGTGTTAAAAATGAAGGATAAAAGCTGATTTTATCTTGATTTTAAAGGTTGGATGATTCTTTAGGCAAATAAAAAAGCGGAATCACCCGCTTTTTTGTAATTGAATATTCTAATTTATCAATTTTATCGTGCATCTCTTCTGTCTTTAAGCTGACGAAGTAATTCTTTCTTAAAATCTTCTTCTGCCTGATAAAGCATGGCAACTTTTTTAATGGGCAACACTTGTTTAAATTGAGCATGATATTTTTTCAAAATATCCAATTCACTTTGGCGGAAAAGTATTTCATCGTCCACAACTTTTTCTGTTTCTTTATCAGACAACTGATCAAAGTCTTGTCTGGCATCACGTCTGTTGCCTCTTCGTTTTTGTCGCAGCGAGCTTAACTCGTCCTGAAATTGATTATAAACCGGCCAGAATTTTTTTGCTTCGTCCTGAGTTAGGTTCAATCTGTTGGTGATGAATCCAATTTTCATTGCTTCAGCCTTTTCCCTTTTTTCTATCTTCTTTTGACCGGGTTGTGCCATTGCCATACCTGCAAAAAGTAAAATAAGCACAGTAGCTCCTGCTGATTTTATTAATTTAAATGTTGTTGATATCATAACTTAAGTCATTATAGTTTTCAATAAGATAATTTATTGTTTCAGCATCAGCATTGTTATCTGCCGGTACAATAGATTCTAACTGATCGGTATCTAGTAAGTCACTCAGTTCATTGACATTTAAAGAGTCAACATTTACAGCTACAAATGCATATTGATTATCTGCTTTGTGTTGATTGAACATATATAAACTTCCAACCAAAAGTATTACAATCAGACCGACTGCAAATTGCGGTTTAAGTAATCCTGAAAGTAAAGTTTTAATTATATTGGTTTTTGGCTGCTTAATTTTTTGTTGAATGGTTGAGGGTAGCTGATCAAAATAATTTTCAGGAATATCAAAAAGATGCTTTTTTTCTATTGACGACAGCAGCGGAGCTTTATCCTTCAATTCATTATAAATTTCATCTTTCATACTACTTTGATGTTATTAATTTAAAAAGGTTTAAAATGACTGTAAGAATTTTTCAATTTTTTGCGCTGCATGGTGATAAGATGCTTTAAGTGCACCAACTGATGTGCCTAAAACCTCGCTCATGTCTTCGTATTTCATTTCATCATAGTATCTGAGATTAAATACAACTCTCTGTTTTTCCGGTAAAGATAAGATAGCTTTTTGAAGTTTGAGTTCCAACTCATTGGCTTTTAAAGATGGTTCATGTTCAAGTTTGTCTGCCAATTCAGCTTCAACATCATGGATAGGAATAAAATAGCGTTTCCTTTTGTTTTTCAGAAAAGTGTAACATTCATTGGTAGCAATTCTATAGAGCCATGTATAAAGTTGTGCATCGGCCCTGAAATTTCCCAAAGCTTTCCATGCTTTTATAAATGTTGTTTGCGTTAAATCATCAGCATCATTATGGTCAGCAACCAAACGCCTAACATGGGTATAAATCTTCTGTTGATATTTTCTGACAATGAGGTTAAAAGCGTAATCGGCATTGCCGTTACTAAATTGTTCAAGTAGTTCTTTATCTGAGTAGTGATTCAATGAAAAACCGATTTATCCTATTACTTCAATTTAAAAAGATTCCCGGAGTTTCACTGGGAAAAAATTAACCTGCCAGTTCCTTTTTGCGTTGTAAAACCTGCTCTACTGCAAAGACAATATTCTTACTGTCGAGTCCGTATTTTGTCATCAGCGCATCAGGGGTTCCACTTTCACCGAAGGTGTCTTTCACTCCCACCATTTCAACAGGTGAGGGTAAATGACGTGACAATAACTGACAAATACTATCTCCAAGCCCTCCATTAATCTGATGTTCTTCTGCCGTTATTGCACATCCGGTTTTTGAAACTGATTGTATGACTGCTTTTTCATCAAGAGGTTTAATGGTGTGAATATTTATTATTTCTGCACTAATGCCCATGTCGGCAAGTGCCATTCCGGCTTCTATGGCTTTCCAAACCAAATGACCTGTTGCAAAAATACTGACATCACTTCCCTCATTCAACAGCAATGCTTTACCAATTTCAAAAGGGGTGTTTTCAGGAATAAATATCGGCCACGATGGTCGTCCAAAACGCAAATAAACTGGTCCAATATGTTTTGCAATAGCAATAGTGGCTGCCTTGGTTTGATTATAATCGCAAGGATTAATTACAGTCATACCGGGCAACATTTTCATCAGACCAATGTCTTCAAGTATCTGATGTGTTGCGCCATCTTCGCCCAATGTTAAACCTGCATGCGAGGCACATATCTTTACATTTTTACCTGAATAGGCAATGGATTGCCTTATCTGATCATAAACTCTTCCGGTTGAAAAATTTGCAAACGTTCCGGTAAAAGGAATTTTTCCGCCAATAGTCATACCTGCTGCTATGCCCATCATGTTGGCTTCTGCAATACCGCATTGAAAAAAACGATCGGGAAAAGCTTTCTCAAAAGCATCCATTTTTAACGAACCTGTAAGGTCAGCACAAAGTGCTACAATATTGGGGTTGCTCTTACCTGCTTCTAACAATCCTGCGCCAAAGCCTGAACGGGTATCTTTTTTTTCGGTGTAGGTAAATTTTTTCATTACTCAATTATTTGTTGATGTTGACTGTAATTCCTGATCCGGAAGTTATCCGGAATGTTTTTTCTACTGTATAAATTGCTTCTTTCGAAATTTTTGGTCTGAATACAACTCTGTAGTTTCCGGGTTGTAATAATATACTCTCATGGGTGTTGTTTTCGTTGAGATTACAAACCCAATTCAGTTTATTGTCTTTCTCCTGATACACACTTCCATAACCGGCAGAAACAGTTTGGAAAGTTGCCATGCCCGGATTTGGAATCTGAACGGTTGTGGTTTTACTCTGTGCAATATTTACATCGTTGATAATCATCCTTGGCAGACATAAAACTTCAAGGTCATAATCTCCTGTAAGGTAGCGTGTAGTAGTGTTAAATGCCTGAACATGCAGTGTTTTACTGTCACCTTTTTTTCTGACAATGCATTGAAGGTTTTTATAGTCGCTTGTGCCGTCAAACTTTAAGAATAAATCACCCTGAGGGCAATCAATGCCAATAGTATTGTGTTTTCCTGCAACAATTCTGTTGCTGTCTTTTCTAACCGGAGGTATGGTGTTTACAACAATATCGTAGGTACCCAAAGGGTCAATAAGTAACGTGTCCGGTAGTCCTTTTGCATTTAATGTATGGACAAAATTATAACGTAGGGCACCCGAGTAGGTGTCATAAAAGGTCATATTTACATTGGTTTCTGTCGGTCTGTGCTTTTCATCAAGCAGGTTAACCTGGATAGTTGTGTTGTTTAATGCTTGTGAAATAACTACATTGAATACTGTACGGAATCCTGTTTCATCAACTGCATCATAATAGTTACCTACACAATTAAAAACATCTTTATACTCTTTGGAAAGTCCAAGACCGATAACAAATGGTTTCAGAATAATTCCTTTTTGCTGCAACATGAGTGATACTGCACAGGGGTCACCATTACATTCTTCTATTCCATCAGTGATAAGAATAATAATATTTCGTGCAGGATCAGCAGGGAAGTCATTACCACATTGATTGAGTGATTGTGCTATTGGAGTGGTGCCACTCGGATTTATTTCACTCAGTCTTTTTTTAATCAGATAGGCTGTATTTTTTCCAAACGGAACTTCAAGTCTTGTATCGTCACAATCCTGAGGAGGAAATTTTTTGGTGTGACCATAGACACGCAAAGCCATTTCAACATTGGTGATTTTATCCAAACTGTCAACCATTTCAGAAAGTAGCTTTTTGGCAATTTCAAAACGGGTATTTGTTTGCCATTGTGCATACATGCTCTGTGATGCATCAAATAAAAACTCAATGCGTGTAAGAGGTAAAGAATTGTTTTTTTGTGCCTTAACGGTTGAGGTAAAGACTATAAAAAAAGCTATGAGGAAAAATAGTTTCCTGAAATTATGCACACAACTTTTTATAACCAACATACAATCAATAATCACCAATAGTTTCCGGCAGTTGTGCCAGTGCTTGTTTCAACTGTTCATCATTGGGTGCTATGCCATGCCATTTGTGTGATCCCATCATAAAGTCAACACCATAACCCATAACTGTTGTCATCAATATAACGACAGGTTTACCTTTTCCTGTATGTTTAAGTGCATTTTGGAGTGTTTCAACAACTTGCTTCATGTCGTTTCCATTCATTTGCAGTACATCCCATCCAAATGCCTCCCATTTTGCTTTTAGGTTGCCCAATGAAAGCACATCATTTACAGCGCCATCAATCTGCTGCCCGTTATAATCAACTGTTGCAATAAGGTTATCAATTTTTTTAGCAGCAGCATACATCATTGCTTCCCAAATCTGTCCTTCCTGTAATTCACCATCACCATGCAGGGAATAAACAATAGAACTATCGTTATTTAATTTTTTTGATTGCGCTGCGCCAATTGCAACACTAAGTCCCTGGCCAAGCGAACCAGACGACATACGAACACCGGGCAGCCCTTCATGTGTTGTTGGGTGACCTTGTAAACGACTGTTGATACTACGGAATGTTGATAATTCTTTTTTATCAAAGTAACCGCTTCTGGCTAATACACTGTACCACAAAGGGGAAATGTGGCCATTTGAAAGGAAGAAGATGTCCTCATTTTTCCCATCCATGCTAAAAGCTGTGGGATTGTGTTTCATGATTACGAAATAAAGGGCAGTTAGAAAATCGGCACAGCCTAAAGAACCACCGGGGTGTCCGCTTTGGTGGGCATGTACCATGCGAACAATATCGCGTCTGACTTGTGTGCTGATTTTAATAAGCTGTTCTGTTGTGGGCATGAGCTAAAAATTATGCTCCAAAACTCGGTAAAATGCTTGTGTAACAAAAAGGAAGTTTTTAACAAAAAAGCATTTGTTATGGAATGTATGATGATAAAAATAGCTGTGAAATCAGTTAAGGCAGTAGAGTAATAAAAATTTTGTAGAAAATATATACCTACACAACCACCATATTTATGGAATGGTTAAAAAATTAGCCTGTTAAGACTGATAAATTTAAAATTATCCTAAGTAAATAAGAAAGAATAAAAAGGCAAAAACCAAAATCATCCATACGGCAGTAAATGCGCCAGTGCCGCCTTCATATAAAAAAGTCTGTCCTTTTTCTTCTACGTGGTGATGTCCCATTGTTTTAAATAATTTTTGCAAAGATAATTCTCTGGAACTTAATTCGCAATATTTTGATACCGCAAATTTTTTGTCCTGCCATTAGAAGTGTGTTGATAAAAATCAGTCAGATCAATTGTTGAAATATACTGCGTCTTGAATTGCAATTGGTTTTCGTAATCTCTACATTTGCGCATCAATTAAAAACTAATTTAAATTAATAGCTATGTCGTCAAATAGTGTACTTAGCCTGTTTAAATCATCCATTGGTAAGAAAGTTATCATGGCGCTGACAGGACTTTTTTTAAGTATATTCCTGGTGGTTCACGTTAGTGGAAATTTCCAGTTGTTTAAAACAGATTCAGGTCTTTCTTTTAACCAGTATTCGGTGTTAATGACTACAAACCCTTTCATTAAAACCATATCTTATCTGTTGTACATCACAATAGTTTTACATGCCATAAGAGGAATTATGCTGGTGCTTGAAAATAAAAAGGCACGCCCTGTATCTTATGCCATGTATGATGGAAAGGCTAATAGCAAATGGGCATCACGAAATATGGGTTTGTTGGGTACTGTAATTTTATTTTTTATCGTTATCCATCTGAATGATTTTTGGTATCAGTATAAATTCGGTCATATACCATTTACCATGTATAAAACAGAACTTACTACAGGAAAATTGGTTGAAGTAAAAGAAATGGAAGCCGGATTTAAGATGGGTTCAAAAATGGAAGAGATGATTGTTGGCGACCATAAATATGTAATTGTAAAGGATTTATACAAAGAGGTTAAAGATGAGTTTAAAGAATGGTGGATGGTACTTATTTATGTTGTAAGTATGGCAGCTGTTTCATTCCATCTATATCATGGATTTAAAAGTTCATTTCAATCGTTAGGACTCAATCACAGAAAATACAACGGATTAATACAGTCAATAGGCACATGGGTTTTTGCCATTATTATTCCTGCAAGTTTTGCAGCTATGCCGCTATATTTTTTTATTAACCGATAATACTTAATGAAAATTATGACAAACAACATACTTGACGCACATATTCCTGCCGGTGATATAGAAAAGAAATGGAGCAAATACCGGTCAACGGTGCCATTGATTAATCCTGCCAATAAGAGAAACCTTGAAATCATTGTCATAGGCTCTGGTCTTGCAGGTGCTTCAGCAGCAGCTTCGCTTGCTGAGTTAGGATATAAAGTAAAAGTTTTTTGCTTTCAGGATTCAGCACGAAGGGCACATAGTATTGCTGCACAAGGAGGGATCAATGCGGCAAAGAACTATCAGAATGATGGCGACTCAATTTATCGCTTATTTTATGATACAGTTAAAGGCGGTGATTACCGTTCGCGCGAAGCCAACGTATATCGCCTTGCCGAAGTAAGCGGTAATATTATTGACCAATGTGTGGCACAAGGAGTTCCTTTTGCCCGTGAATATGGTGGCTTGTTGAGTAACAGATCTTTTGGTGGGGTACAGGTGCAACGAACATTTTATGCTGCCGGTCAAACCGGGCAACAGTTACTTCTGGGAGCTTATAGCGCATTGATGCGGCAGGTTGGCATGGGTGCTGTAACCATGTATTCACGACATGAAATGCTTGATATTGTAAAGATAGACGGTAAGTGCCGGGGTATTATTGCACGTAATTTAATTACAGGAGAATTAGAAAGACATTTCGGTCATGCAGTACTGATGTGTAGCGGAGGTTATGGTAACGTGTTTTATCTTTCGACCAATGCAATGGGAAGCAACGTAACTGCAGCATGGAAAGCCCATAAAAATGGGGCTTATTTTGCCAACCCTTGTTTCACACAAATACACCCGACTTGTATTCCAGTTTCTGGTGAACATCAGTCGAAGCTTACACTGATGAGCGAGTCACTGAGAAATGACGGACGTATTTGGGTTCCAAAGAAAAAAGAAGATGCGGAAGCCATTCGTGCGGGTAAATTAAATCCAAATGACTTAAAAGAAGAAGAGAGAGATTATTATCTGGAAAGAAGATATCCTGCCTTCGGTAATTTGGTGCCAAGAGACGTTGCCTCGCGTGCTGCAAAAGAGCGTTGCGATGCCGGCTTTGGTGTTAATGCTACAGGTGAAGCTGTTTACCTTGACTTTGCTTATAACATGAAGTATAAGTATGGTAAAATGGAAGCTACTATGAATAGCATTGAGAATCCTACAGAAGAGCAACTTTTTGATTTAGGTAAAGCAGTTGTAAAAGAAAAATACGGTAACCTTTTTGATATGTATAAGCAGATTACCGGTGTAGATCCTTATCATAACCCGATGATGATTTACCCTGCTGTACACTATACAATGGGAGGATTGTGGGTTGATTATAATCTGATGACCACCGTACCGGGCCTTTACGCACTTGGTGAAGCTAATTTCAGTGACCATGGTGCCAATCGTTTGGGTGCATCTGCACTGATGCAAGGCCTTGCTGATGGATATTTTGTGATTCCTTATACCATTGGAGCTTATCTCAGCAGCGAAATCAGAACAAAAGCTATCAGCACTGACCATGAAGAGTTTGTTGCTGCAGAAAATCGTGTCAGAGAAACTTTGCAAAGACTCATGCAGATAAAAGGAACAAAATCTGTTGACCATTTTCATCGCCAGCTTGGAAAGATTATGTGGGAGAAATGTGGAATGGCTCGTAATGCAATTGCACTAAAAGAAGCTATAACAGAAATACAAGAGCTTAGAAAACAATTCTGGGCAGATGTTCGTATTCCGGGTGAAATGAATGAGTTCAACCCTGAACTTGAGAAAGCCGGCAGAGTAGCAGATTTTCTTGAATTAGCTGAGTTGATGTGTATGGATGCCTTACAGCGTAATGAATCATGCGGAGGACACTTCAGAGAAGAACATCAGACAGAAGAAGGTGAAGCTTTGCGTGATGATGACAACTTTGCATTTGCAGCAGCGTGGGAAATGACCGGTGATGCACAGTGGAAAATGAATAAGGAAGAGTTGAAATTTGAAAACATTAAAATTGCACAACGTAGTTATAAATAATATTTTATCAGAAAAATTTAAAATAATACAGGTATGAATATCACCCTGAAAGTTTGGAAGCAAAGAAACAAAGATGAGAGAGGTCGTTTTGAAACCTATCAGGTACAGGATGTTTCTGAAGACATGTCTTTTCTCGAAATGTTTGATGTACTGAATGAGCGGCTTATTAACGAAGGAAAAGATCCTGTTGCATTTGACCATGACTGCCGCGAAGGAATTTGTGGTGCTTGCAGTATGTATATTAACGGTCGTCCTCATGGACCATTACAAGGTGTAACTACCTGTCAATTGCACATGAGGTCTTTTAAAGATGGTGAAACAATTGTTGTTGAGCCATGGCGCTCTGCAGCATTTCCTGTTATTAAGGACTTGGCTGTTGACCGTTCATCATTCGACAGAATCATGGCTGCCGGTGGTTTTGTGTCGGTGAATACCGGAAATGCACAGGATGCAAACAGCATTTTAATACCGAAAGACGATGCTGACAAAGCATTCGAAGCCGCTGCATGTATTGGCTGTGGAGCTTGTGTGGCAGCATGTAAAAATTCTTCTGCAATGCTATTCGTTTCTGCAAAAGTATCTCAGCTTTCATTGTTGCCTCAAGGTAAGGCAGAAAGGCATGAGCGTGTAATGAAAATGGTAGCACAAATGGATGAGGAAGGTTTTGGTAATTGTACAAACACCGGTGCCTGCGAAGCAGAGTGTCCTAAAGAAATTTCTATTGAGAATATTGCCCGGATGAACAGGGAATATCTTTCAGCAAAAATTTCTTAAACAACATCTATTCCCTGAACTTTTTTTAGCAGCATTCGTAAAAGCAAACGAAAGGGTAGTTTATTACCGGATGGTTCTTTTTCTAAGAATCATTTTTAAAATTAAATAGCATGACAGCATCAGAAGAAGAAAGAATAAGAAAAGCATTTTCAGATAAAGACTGGCAGGAAATTAAAGCTCAGGATACTTGGCAGATTTTTAAAATAATGAGTGAGTTTGTTGAAGGGTTTGAGAAAATGAGCCGTATTGGCCCTTGTGTTTCAATATTTGGTTCGGCAAGAACAAAACCTGACACAAGATATTATTTATTGGCAGAAGAAATAGCTTATCAACTCACACAATCCGGTTATGGTGTGATAACGGGTGGAGGCCCGGGTATTATGGAAGCAGGTAACAAAGGCGCACAACGTGCCGGTGGAAAATCTGTTGGCCTGAATATTAAATTGCCTTTTGAACAGACATCAAATCCTTTTGTAGATCATGATAAAAATCTGATGTTTGATTACTTCTTTGTACGCAAGGTAATGTTTACCAAATATGCACAAGGTTTTGTTGTACTTCCCGGTGGATTTGGCACGTTAGACGAATTTTTTGAAGCATTAACACTCATTCAAACAAAAAAGATTGGCAGATTTCCAATTGTACTTGTTGGCAAAGAGTATTGGAGTAAATTGTTTGAATGGCTGCAAACAGTTATGGTTGATGAAGGCAATATTTTACCTGAAGACCTTTCACTCTTTAAGTTAGTTGATGAAGCGCATGAGGCAAAGTCGCACATTGACGCATTCTACAGTAAATACTTATTGAAGCCTAACTTTTAATCCCTACGCCACTCACTGCAAAAAATTGCAGCAGACATGGCAATATTTAAAGATTCAACAGGGCTGCTTTTTTCATCAGGAAATTTTGGAATGGATATAGCCTGATCAATTAATTGCTGAATTGACTGTGAAACACCTCTTGATTCATTTCCAAAAACCAAAACAGCAGGCCTTTTCTTAGCGACAGCATAAACAGACTTACCATTTAGCAATGTAGCATAAAAAGTGGCGTTTTGTTTATTAGCAGAAACCCATTTTTCAAGATCAGTATAAAAAACATTCACTCTGAAAATGGATCCCATGGTAGCCTGAATAGTCTTGGGATTATAAAGATCAACAGACGTTGATGAACAAACAATTTGTTTAATACCAAACCAATCAGCAATTCTGATAATACTACCTAAATTTCCCGGGTCACTTATGTCATCAAATGCCAAAATGATGTCTTTAAATTGTATTTCGGTTTCCGGTTGTTGCGGCATGGCCACTAAAGCCAACACGCTTTGAGGTTGCTTTAACGAAGATATCCGCTCTAATTCTTTTGTTTTAACTTTAATTAGTTTTTCTTTTAATAATCCTTTTATATCATTGCTTGACTGTTCAATCCATTCATCAGTAGCATATACCGCTATGATAGTAAAGGCTGAATGGGCCAGTTCTGCAACCATTTTTTCACCTTCAACAACAAATTTTTGTTGCTCATGGCGGTTAGCCTTGTCCTTTAGTGACTTTATCTGTTTTATTTCTGAACTTGTCAGCATTAGAAGAATACTGTTAAAGGGTATAAAGATAGATGATCAATAAGTTTTATTTTTACCGCATCCGAAAAATTATGCGCAAAAGGCAGTACGGCATTTTATTTACTCTGATTTTACTGGTGGCATCTTGCAGCCCCTTTAAGCAATTGGACAAAGGAGAGTATTTGCTGAATCGCAATCAGGTAATAATAGACAAGCCGGAACTGCGCGAAGGCGTTAAAGCAATTATCAAACAAAAAGCTAATAGGAGAATTTTAGGATTGTTCCGTTTTCATCTTGCTGTATATAGTATGGGAAATCGGGGTAAACCAACTAAGTTTAAAAATTGGTTAAAGAACACAGTAGGAGAGGAGCCTGAAGTGTTGGATACACTTTTTACTAAGAAATCTATACAGCAGATAAAGCAATTTATGTCTAAGAATGGCTATTTTGATGCAGAAGTTAAAGACAGTACCATTTACAGAAAGAAAAAGGCAATTGTCCGATACACTATCATTGCACATAAACCATCGTTTATAAAATATGTGGCTCGTGAATGTGCTGATGACAACCTCGACTCTCTTGTTTTAAAAGATACTTCAACATCAAAACTGCAAGCAGGAATCATTTATAATGAAGGTATATTGCAAGGCGACCGCGAACGACTAACAAAAAAGCTTCGCAATGAAGGATATTTTCAATTTTCACCACAGTTTGTTTCCTATCGTGTTTACACATCAGATACTACAAAGAATATAGCCGTCTTTCAGGATGTAGCAGCCTTTTCAAACCCCGATTCAACAGTAAGTTCCGTTGCAATGCCACATACAAAGTTTAAATTGAACCGGATAATTTTTAGTCCCGACTATGATCCTTTGAGTCTTAATGCATCAATGATTCAATATGATACAGTAGCTTATAAAGGTTATTTGTTTGTGAAGCGGGCAGGAAAGAAAATGCCTGTGAAGCCTGAAGTAATCGTTAACCATACATTTCTTAAGCCTGATGCTGTTTTCAGGCAGAGTAATGCAGACTATACTTATAAGGGGCTAAATCTGCTCGGCATGTATCGTTTTGTGAATATCAACTACAATGCAGTTGACAGCAATAAACTTGATTGCTTTATAAATCTTGGTGCAACGCCTAAGCAAGAATATAAGACAGAGTTTGAAGGGACCAATAACGGAGGCAACCTTGGTGTTGCAGGTGATTTTACTTATAGAAACAAAAATGTTTTTAGAGGTGCAGAGATGTTTGAGTTTAAAATCAGAGGGGCATTAGAATCGCAGAAAAAATTTACTGATGACAAAGACAATAAAGTATTGTTGTTATTCAATACCTATGAACTGGGAGTAGAGAATTCAATATACCTGCCTAAGGCCATAAAACCATTTAACCGTTTGTTTAAAAATATTGCTGCCAATCCTGTCACCGTATTTTCTACCAATTATAATATTCAAAACCGCCCGGAGTTTAATCGTTCTATTCTCGATTTTTCTGCATCATTAGAATGGCGAAAAGGTAGGTTTATCAAACAAATCGTAACACCATTTCAAATAAATTTTGTTAATGTAAAGCTTGAACCTGAATTTAAGGCGAGATTGGAAAGTCTGAACGACCCTGTGTTGTTCAGCAGTTATGACAACCACCTGATTTCAAATGGCCGATACACCCTCATCTATAACAATCAGCAATTGAATGAGCCCGGTAATTTTAAATTTTTCAGAACAAATATTGAAATTGCCGGAAATACACTTTACTGGTTCAGGCAAATAGAAGGTGCAGATAAGGATGTGAACAACAGTTATACAATTCTTAACAAAAGGTTTGCTCAATACTTCAGGCCTGATGCCGATTTCAGATTTTATCAAAATATAAATGCACATAATTCTATTGTGTATAGAATTGCTGCAGGTATTGGTATTGCTTATGGTAATTCAAAAATAATCCCGTTCGAAAAAAGTTTTTATGCCGGTGGATCGAACGATTTACGCGCATTTCGTGCTCGTAATGTTGGTCCCGGAAATTTTACCAGTGTAAATAATTTTGAACGTACGGGTGACATAAAAATCAATGGTAATATTGAATATCGTTTCGATATTTTGAAAATTCTGAAGGGTGCATTCTTTCTTGATGCCGGAAATATCTGGGTGAGGAAAAAAGAAACTTCACGTCCTGATGCTGAGTTTGAGTTAGATCGTTTTTATAAGCAGTTAGCTGTTGGTAGTGGGTTAGGTTTCCGGTTTGACTTTACCTTCTTTATTTTCAGACTTGATATTGGTGTACCTATTGTTGACCCACAATATAAAAGTGATGACAAAGTGATTGTTGATGAAGTAAAACCACGCAGCCTGATTTATAATTTCGGTATAGGTTATCCTTTTTAATAGATTTTACCAGTCAAGAAAATCATCTAATGCGCGTCTTTCTTTTTTAGTTGGCCGTCCCTCATTGTGCTGTCTGTAGGTGCGCACAGCAAGACTGTGCATCTTGATTTTTTCATACTCATCGGCTGATGTCAGGTCTTTGCAAAATTGATCTTTAATTGCCGCTGACACTCTGTTTTCTATTGGTTGAATAACCTGAAACACTAATGTAAAAGAACCACGCCTGATTGATAATATTTCATTGGTTTTAATTAGTCGTGATGCTTTTACAGAAACACCATCAATAAATATTTTTCCTCTTGCACAGGCTTCAGCAGCTTGCGAACGTGTTTTGAAAATTCGAACTGCCCACATCCATTTATCAATGCGTACTTTTTCAAGTTGAATATTCATACTTAAAATTAAAATCGTTAAAAATATTATGGTTGCTGAATCCCTTTCATCGAAAACTGAATTCTTCCTGTTGTAATATCTGCACTTAACACTTTTACCATCACCTGTTGATTTAGTCGCACTGCCGTAGATATATCAGAAATAAATGCATCACTGATTTCCGATATGTGAACCAGTCCGTCTTTTTTAATTCCTATATCTACAAATGCTCCAAAGTTTGTAATGTTTGTAACAATTCCGGGAAGCAACATGTCAGGCTGTAAGTCATTGATGCTTTTTATTTCAGCATTAAATTCGAAGACTTTTATAATTCCCCTTACATCCCGTCCGGGTTTTGATAATTCAGCAATGATATCTTTCAGCGTAGGTAACCCAACTTCATCTGTCACATATTTTGTAATATCAATCTTCTGAATCAGGCTTTCGTTGCCTATTAAACCGGTTATGGTTGTGTCAATGTCTTCTGCCATGCGTTCAACAAGAGTGTAGTTTTCAGGGTGAACAGCACTTTTGTCTAACGGATTATCACCGTTAATCCGAATAAATCCGGCACACATTTCAAAGGTTTTTTCACCCATTCCTTTAATTTTTTTCAATTCACTCCGGGAGTGAATACCGGAATGTGTTCGTGCATCTATAATTTTTTTTGCCATTACTTCACCAATTCCGGAAACGTAGGTAAGTAGTTTTTCGCTTGCAGTTTCAAGATTAACGCCTACGGTGTTTACGCAGTGTTCTATCGTTTGATCTAATGCGCTGTTGAGCATCATCTCATCAATTTCATGCTGATATTGCCCAATACCAAGTGAGCGGGGATTTATTTTTATGAGTTCGGCAAGTGGGTCCATCAACCTGCGGCCAATGGAAACAGCACCTCGAACAGTTACATCATATTCCGGAAACTCTTTGCGTGCTTCTGCTGTGGCAGAGTAAACAGAAGCCCCATCTTCATTCACCATGAAGACCTGTATTTTGCGATCAAAACGCAATCGTTGGATAAAAGTACCTGTTTCACGACCGGCAGTGCCGTCACCTATGGCAATGGCATCAATTTTATATTGGCTTACTAATGTTGAGATTTTATTTGATGCAATTTTCTGTTGGCTTTGCGGTGGGTGAGGATAAATGGTTTCATTGTGTAAGAGCCTGCCGTTTTTATCGAGACAAACAATCTTGCATCCACTTTTAAATCCGGGATCAATCGCTAGAATATTTTTTTGTCCTAAGGGTGGTGCAAGTAACAATTGTTTCAGCACTACAGCAAACAACCTAGCTGATTCTGTTTCAGCTTTTAGTCTGTAATATCCAATAGTTTCATTTTCCATTGAAGGTATAAGGAGTCTGTTGCATGCATCTTCAGCAGCAGTTTTAACCTGAGCATTTAAATAAAAGCCTTCGGACTTTATGGTATCAAAAAGCAGATTCAGTAAAAATGTTGAGTCCGGCATTACAGAAACCCGTAACAGTTTCTCTTTGTCACCTCTTAAAATGGCTAATAGACGATGTGCCGCACAACTAGTTATTTTTTCTTTGTAATCGAAATAGTCTTTGTATTTAACAGCTTCTTCTAATTTGGATTTGATAACTTTTGAAATAATAAAAGATTTTTGTTCAAAGCATTGACGAAACGTTTTTCTTACCTGATGATTTTCTGAAATTAATTCTGCAATAATGTCACGAGCTCCCTGCAATACTTTCTCCGTGTCTGCAAAAGTGGATGAAATATATTTCTCTGCAAGTTGCTTTGCATTTCTGTCATCACGAATGAGTGTTTGAGCGAGTGGTTCAAGCCCTGCATCTCTGGCATTTTGTGCACGATTTTTTCTTTTTTCTTTAAAGGGAAGATAAATATCTTCAAGCTCATTTAATGTTGTAGCTGCTGCAATTTTATCTTTAAGCAAATCGAAAACACCTTTAGCCTTAAGTGTATTAATGATGAATTGCTTTCTGTTGTTAAAGTCTTCAACCTCTTTGAGTAACTTTTTTAGCTCCAACAAATTTTCATCGCTAAGTCCTCCTGTTTTTTCTTTCCTATAACGAGCTATAAATGGTACTGTAGCACCCTCTTCAAATAGCTTTATGGTTTGTTCAAGCTGATGAACAGAAATACCGGTGTTACTTCTAAACCGGGTCAGTAAAAGAGAATCAGTCAATATAATGGAAGAGAAAACTTAAAAAATGAAGTTATTGCGCATAGCCATCATTGATCCATTTTTCGATGGTGGCAATAGCTTCTTTGCTGAGTTGTGGTGCCATACGTGGCATTGCTTTAACACCACTTTCATGTTTTATAGAGCCTAATAATTTGTGTTTTTCGCAGGCATCTTTCACGCCTTCATAATAACTCAAATCAAGTCCATCTGCTTTTTTTGCCGGACTATGACATTTGGTTCCGCAAGCGGCATCTACAATAGGTTTAACATGAACTGCGTAACTTGGCTTATCGGGAACAGTAATAGGCGTAGAACTGCTGGCAGTAGTAGATTTTGATGACTTACAGGAAGGCATAATTACCGTAGCAGCAATAACACAAAATGCTGTGGCAACTGATAAAAATGTGAATGTTCTTTTCATAATTATTAAATTTGTTTTGCAAGTTTAAAAGATTTTCTTGAATTGACAGACAGCTAATTTAATTCATCTCATGTAATTTTACCGAAAATTCAGATTGTGTCCTATAAACCAAATGATTATTACGCACGTAAGGCAAAGCAAGAAAACTTTGCAGCCCGAAGTATTTATAAGCTCGAGGAGATTGATTTAAAGCATAAATTGTTCAAACAAGGGGATAATCTACTTGATTTGGGTGCTTCACCCGGGTCATGGTTGCAATATGCTTCAAAAAAGGCAGGGGAGAAGGGTAAAGTTTTTGGTATAGACTTAAAACCGGTTGAAGTGAAATTGCCCAATGTGTTTACTGTTCAGGATAACATAGAAACTTTTGATTTGCAAACTTTGTTTGACCGTTATGGTTTTAATGATAAGTTTGATGTAGTGATGAGTGATATGGCTCCGAATACTACCGGTAGTCGTTTTACCGATCAGGCACGTTCGTTTGACTTAAGTATGCTTGCCCTTCAAACTGCAAAACGCTTTCTACGACCAGGCGGACATTTTGTGTGTAAAATATTTGATGGCGAAGATGCAATGGCCTTTCGCGATGAAGTAAAGTCATGTTTTGGCGAATGTTTTGTTTTACGCCCCAAAAGCACACGCAACAGTTCAAAAGAAATATTTGTGACAGGAAAGTATTTTAAAGCCTGATTGTTTTAGTTGTTGTATTAATAAGTTTCTGAATTTTAATTTTCAAGTTATCAATCATTCACTATTTTTACTCAACTAAAAGAAATAGATATGAAGAGAATTTTACTTTGTTTAGCTTTTACTGTTGTAGGTTTCTTGTCATTTGCGCAATGCAGCATTGACAGCACACAGACTGACCCCGGCATTTATCCCGACACTTTATTACCTGCAACAGTGAATCAACCTTACACTCAGGATATCACCTTTGTGATGATTACTGACACTATGGGTATTACAATAACTAATTTTAACATTGCAAATATTACAGGACTGCCTGTAGGAATGACCTGGCAATGCAATAACTTTGTTAATGGATGTAACTATAATCCATCTCAGTCTATTTATGGTTGTGTTAATTTGAGCGGAACACCATTAATTGCCGGTGTTTACAATGCAACAGTCACCGTTATTGCCACACTTCAGGTTTTAGGCGATCAAACTATTAGCTACACATTGCCATTTACGGTTTTACCTGACACTGTTAGTAATCCTGGCTTTTCAATGACCAATAGCAGTGGATGTTTGCCATTGAGTGTAACGTTTGTAAACAATAATCCCGGTCAAGCATCTTATTTGTGGGATTTTGGAAATGGTATTCAGAGTAACTTGGAAAATCCACCGGTACAAATATATAACGTGCCTGGCGATTACGTAGTAACACAGTCTGTTACAGCCAATGGTTCTCCTCAATATTTTCTGACTGATATTACAGTAGCCAGCATCCCCGACAATTATGGTGCTCCGGTTGATGTTCCTGATATGTATTTTTATCTGTACGATTCACAAGGCAATCAGATTTACGACAGTCATCCTTCTGTTTCAAATACAAATGCACCATTGTCATGGACGTTGCCCAACATACCATTACAGAACAGTAATTACACCTTGCATGTTTGGGATGAAGATGGCGGATTGTTTGGTGCAGATGATGATTTGGGCTCAGTAACTTTTCCGGGGTGGAGTGCCAGTGGAACAGCTACAGGTACATTGTCTGGTGTTTCCGGTTCATTAGTAGTAAATTATTCAATAATGCAGGTACCTGTTGCTACAACCATTCATACAGATACTGTACATGTTTTCGCAGTTCCTGATACACCTACGGTAAGTGCAAATATTCCATTGATTTTGTGTGCAGGAGATACTGTTGTTTTGACTTGTAATGATACGTTGGCGATTCAATGGTATGAGAGCGGTAATTTGTTGATTGGCGAAACCAATTCAGACTTATTTTTAACAACATCAGGTAATTTCTTTGCTGTTGTAACAAATGCACATGGATGCACAGCAGTCTCAGCAGCAATTAATGTTCAGGTGAACCCTAATCCTCCAAAGCCAACGTTTTTTGTCAATGGCAATACATTAAATTGCGTGTTAACCGGTTATATGTTACAATGGTATTATAATGGTGCAGCAATGCCCGGTGAAACTTCATTACAACTAACAGCAACGCAGCAAGGCACTTATTATGTTGTTGCCACTGATAGCGTTACAGGCTGCACTTCTGTATCAGATCCATTAGTGTTTACTCCGGTTGGATTAGATCAACCACAATCTGTTATTGCAGCAGTCTTATTTCCAAACCCTGCAGATAAAAGTGTTGTAGTGCAACTTACCTCAGTTAGAAATATTTTTACAACAATTCAACTTTTAGATATTAGCGGAAGGGTGTTGCAACAAAATAATTTTACGCTGCAACCGGGCACTACACAGCTGCCATTCGATTTATCAGATATAAGTAAAGGAGTCTATCTGATTAAAATAACGCAGGAAAATGCCTCTAAAACTTTGCGGTTGATGATTAACAGGTAATCGTTATTGCACAAGATTCATTTCTTCGATAAGCCATTTGGCTCCGGCAAATTTGTCAACAATAAATAATACATAACGTATATCTAATGTGATGTTTCTGCATTTCTCAGGATCAAACATAATATCACTCATTGTGCCTTCCCAAACACGATCGAAATTTATTCCGATTAGCTGACCTTTTCCATTCAGAACAGGACTTCCTGAATTGCCTCCTGTTGTATGATTTGAGGCTAAGAAACATGGAATTATTTTACCGTTTGTTGCATAGTTGCCATAATCTTTCTTCTTATGAAGTTCAAGAAGTCTTTGTGGGACATTAAAATCATAGTTGGTTGAATCGTACTTTTCTGCAACTCCATCAAGTGTTGTATAATATTTGTAAGCAATGCCATCACGTGGCTCATAACCTTCAACCTTGCCATAGGTAACGCGAAGAGTAAAGTTTGCATCCGGATATATATTCTTTTTATTCTCAGCAGCTATCTCCATTAGACCTTTCATATACACTTTTTGTAGATTATTTATTTCTAATGTAATCTTCGTCATTTCAGGAAGCACCTTTAAGGCATATGCCAATGAGCATTGCTTGATGAGTGAATATGCAGGGTCGTTAAGAAGTTTACTGAGTTTGTTTGGAGTAAACGACTGAATAAAATTCTCTGCTCGTTTCTGATCTGCAAACACAGATTTTTTTAAGACATAATCACAATAGCTTGAAATATTGTTTTTGTGTTTTTTGGCAATAAAAGAAAGATCGGCTTCAAGCCCTGAAGGCGTTTTATCAATATATTCTTTCAATAACATTGGCATGATGGCTTTGTCAATGGCAACATCATAATTTTTAAAATAGCCTGCAGTTGATTTTAGTAGATTGGTTTTTAATTCTGATAATGCTTTTTCATCTACAGGATTTGTGCTACAGATTTTTTCAAGCCTTGAAAATGTTTCGGCAAACGTGAGTAATTCAACACCTTTAATGGCTTCAAAATAGTAGTCGGCTGCAATGGATAACGGCCGCTGCTTGATATGCAACTGATTAAGTTCGCTCACCACTTTTTGATATTCTGTTTTAGCATTCTTTTTTGCCCATTGAAAAAAATCAAACTCATGCTGCGACTTTACAGCTAAAGCATTAAGTCTTTTCAGGCCAAGTATTTCACCTTGCCATTTTGTGTAGCCGTTTTTTATAGATGAATGTTTGGACGAGTATTGAATACGAACGGTGTCGTTATGTTCCATAGCCTGTTCCATTTGTTCAAGCCGAATTTTGCGGAGTTCAATACGCACAGGGTCGGTATGGTTCATTAAAGTTCGTACTGCCTCCATTGGCAAATACTCTTGTGTGCGTCCGGGAAAACCATATACCATGGTAAAATCATTTTCATTTATTCCATTTAGACTTATGGGCAAAACATATTTTGGTTTATATGGTATATTCTCCTTACTGTAATCGGCAGGATTGTTGCTTTTATCTGCATAAATTCTGAAAAGAGCGAAATCACCTGTTTGACGTGGCCACATCCAGTTATCGGTTTCATCTGCAAACTTTCCAATGCTTGATGGTGGTGCACCAACTAATCTTACATCTTTAAATTTTTCAGTCACAATCAGAAAATATTTATTTCCATAATAAAAAGGTTTCACTTCTGCATCATAATGTGTTCCCTGAATAGCTTTTTGCACAATAATCTGAGAAAGTTCTTTTATCTTAACAGTCTTTTCCGTTTCTTTTAGACTGTCATTTATAAAAGGTAAAATACTTTCTGTAACATCTTCCATGCGAACAATAAATGTAGCAGTTAGCCCTGTGCATGGTAGTTCTTCGTTCAAATTCATAGCCCAAAAACCATTGGTAAGGTAGTTGTCTTTAACGCTGCTGTGTTGAACAACCTGACTGTAGCCGCAGTGATAGTTTGTTAGAAGGAGTCCGCTTTTACCGATAATTTCACCGGTGCAACCGCCTCCAAACTGAACAATGGCATCTTTTATAGAGGAAGAGTTTAGTGAAAATAATGAGTCAATGGGTATTTTAAGTCCTTTGCTGTACATAGCATCGGCATTTAAGGTTTTTAAAAGAGTAGGTAACCACATGCCTTCATCGGCCTTTGAAAATAGCTGACTAAGCACTAGGACAGCTGTAAGAAATGTTCTTTTAAACATGAATTCTGATATTTTATGAAGGCAAATTTAAAAAATGTCTGCGAGTAGATTTACTGATAAAAATCAAGATGATTTTAAATGATAAGTAACCTTTTTGAACCAGACGAGTATAACAGTTGTCTTTATACAATGAAAAAGATAGCCCAAATAGCAATTATCAGTTCTGTACTCAGCACAGCTGGCTATGCACAATCAGCAGAGTCGGATAGTCACTTAATTCTCTCAATAGTTTCATTACCTGCAAGTCAAATAACTTTTAAATTTGAAGAAGGAAAAATTTTCTATGTAAAAATTCCTTCGGAAAAATTGCGTTTAAAAGTTAAAGTTCCTGATGAGCCAACATTTAAAATGCTGACACAGGAACAGCAACGAAAACAACAAGAAGAAGAAGACAAAAAATTTCAGGCTAGACAGGATGCTGTAGTGCAAAATACTCAGGCAATTGCGGGCAATTATAATCTTACAGATATTACATTAGAGCAACTGCAGGCACAGGAGAAAGAGGTAGTTGTTGCTAATGACGATTTAACAGTAAAAGTTGTTCCTTTGGTTGGGTTGCCAACCGATACAATTCTTCAACAGCAACAAATTGAAGAAACTGTAAAAGAGAATAAAACAGTGCAACAAGAGCTTGTAGGAACATCAGTGATTACATCGCAGAAAACAATTCAGAAACCTGCAGCAACTTTAATCAATATTAGTTATGCTGAAACAAGTGACCAGGCAACAGCAAAGGTGTTAGATACAGGAAATGGCTCTAAAATTGACAATTTAAACCTGAAAAGCGAATCTATTCCGGTGAGTATCAGGCGACAGCATAATTCTGTTATCGGCCGCTATATTCCGGTTGTAATTAATTAACAGTTTTTCTGATTTATGAAGAATTCCGTCATTTTCACGATTTTTCACCATTGATTTTTGAAAATTGAATTTGCTTATTATTATTGCAGTGTTCAATGGAGAAACATTAAAATGTTAAAACAAGCAGAGCAGGTTAAACAAAGAAAAAAGACGGTATCAAATGATTATCATATTGTACTTTATAATGATGATGTAAACACATTTGATTTTGTGATTGAATCGCTAATGGAAATTTGTAATCATGAAAGAGAGCAGGCCGAACAATGTTCAATTATTGTACATAACAATGGCCGATGCTCTGTAAAAGATGGCTCAGTAAGCGTGCTGCAACCCATGTGTAAGGCATTAGTTCAACGTGGGCTTACGGCAGAAGTAGAATAAATTATTCATTCAGAATTTATTATTTCTAAACACCAAAAACATTTTTTTCCGGTTAAATAATTATATATTAATTCTCATGAAAGGGACTATAAAAATATTGCTTCTGATTTTTTTTGTTTCATGCAGTAATGTGCCGCTGACAGAACGTAAGCAAATGAATTTACTTCCGGAATCGCAGATGGTAGCTATGGCTTTAACGTCATATAACGATTTTCTTAAAGAACATCCCCCGATGGTAAATAGCAATTCAGATGCTCAAATGGTAAAGCGGGTAGGGGAGCGTGTAAAAGATGCAGTTGTTCAATATATGCGCGATAATAACCTTTACGACAGAATAAAGGATTATAAATGGGAGTTTAACCTCGTTGACAGCAAAGATGTCAATGCATGGTGTATGCCTGGAGGTAAAGTTGTGGTTTATTCAGGGTTATTGCCGGTAACAAAAAATGAAGAAAGTTTAGCTTTAGTGATTGGTCATGAAATTGCACATGCTATTGCACGCCATGGCAATGAAAGAATGAGTCAGCAATTATTAGCGGCAACAGGCGGACTTGCATTAGATGTTGCCTTGATAAATAAACCTGCTGAGACAAGACAATTGTTTAATACAGCATATGGTGTTGGTGCAAATCTTGGTGTTTTATTACCCTATTCACGCCTACATGAAACTGAAGCTGATAAATTAGGATTAATTTTTATGGCTATGGCAGGTTATAACCCTGCAATTGCTCCTGACTTCTGGAAAAGAATGGCGGCAGTTTCCGGAAATAAAGTTCCTGAAATATTAAGTACCCACCCAAGCAATGAAACACGTATTCACGACTTGAATAAGTTTATGCCTACAGCAATGAAGTACTATAAACCTCGTCCTTGATTTTTATTAAGATCACATTTAACAAGATTCTGTAAGTCGCTTTTAATTTCGATTAGTGTAGTATATTTTCTATTCAATTGATTTTTTACAAAGTTTTGGTTTGTTAACATTTATTTCTCGCATACTTATCAATGGGTTTGATATTTTTAAGCCGTTATATTCTTATAAAATCAAACCACCATGTTGCAATATGAATCATCATTGTTTGAAAGTGAGTATATCAAATTGCGAAACGCTGAAGGCAGATTATATTCAGATGAAATGGTTGCAAAGCTACCTTATGTTACTAAGGAGCATATTCACTATAAAGAATGGAAAATAAGAAGAGATTCTTTAAGAAGGTTGATTTTGTTCCTGCAGAAAAATGAAAAAATTAAACGTATTCTTGAAATAGGTTGTGGTAACGGTTGGCTTTGCAATCAGTTGCATAAATCAGGCTATGAAGTAGCCGGTTACGACATCAATCAAATAGAATTGAGTCAGGCAAAAAGACTGTTTCCTCATATTGAATTTTTCAGTCAGGAGTTGCTTAATTCCCATTCAGTTAAAAAGTATGGTGTTGTACTTTTTGCAGCTTCATTGCAATATTTTAAAAATGCTTTGGAAGTAATCCTATTCAGTATGAAACAATTTTTGAATGATAAAGGCTGTGTTATTATTGCAGATACATTCTTATATAGTGAAAATGAAGATCAAAAAGCAAAAGAAAGAAGCTTAGAATATTTCAAAAAGAACAATTCAGAAATGGGACAATTTTATTTTCATCATTCAACAACGATACTCAATTTGTTTGATGTGGCAGAATTGAAACCGCAACAATCCTTGTTGGATTTGATTACCGGATTTAAGAACCCATTTAAAATATATATCATTAAGGCTAAATCGTAAACATTTGAGTCAGATTTGCACTAAAAATACATTTGAAATACGTTTATCAATTCTTAAAGTTTTAGCTTACTTTAAGATATTTGAACATCCATTAAAGTTAAGGGAAATTGCTGCGCTTTGCAATATTTCTGTACAGGAAACAGAGCAAAATTTGTCTTTTTTAATTGAAGATGAGATGATTTTTGGTTTTGAACAGTATTATTCTACGAGTAGAAATGTTGCTCAATATTCAGGATTAAGAAAGGTAAAGGAAGCAGAGGCTGAAAAGTATTTTATAAAACTAAAAAAGTATGCAAAGCTGTTAGCTACATTTCCCTTTGTGCGTGGAATTGCTGTTTCTGGTTCACTGTCAAAAGGGGTTATGAACCCGGATGGTGATATTGATTATTTTATAATAACCAAACCTGGCCGGCTTTGGATTTGCAGGACTTTAATGATTCTTTTTAAGAAGCTCTTCTTATTTAATTCTAAAAGATATTTCTGCGTTAACTATTTTGTTGATGAGAATAATTTGCAAATAAGAGATAAGAATATTTTTACGGCAACAGAATTTGTACACCTAATTCCTGTATTTGAACACAGCTGTATATTGAATGTTTTTTTGTTTCAAAATAATTGGGTGCATAAATATTACCCGAATTTACCTGATTGGAACAGAAATTATTTGGTTCAGTGTAATATTAAACTAAAGAATGCATTTGAGTTATTATTGAAGACTTCAGTTTTTAATCCCTTGGAGAAACTATGTCATCATATTACTTTATATTATTGGCGAAAGAAGTTTCCAAACTTTAAAAAAGAGAAATTTCATCTTACCATGAGAAGTACGAAGGGAATTTCCAAACATCATCCTAGTGACTTTCAGACAAAAGTATTAAGGGCATTTCAGATTGAGATGAATGAAATTAATTCTTATTTAACAGTATCAGAGCTATGAAGGTGTTAATAACGCATAGCTATTATTTACAGTTTGATAAAAAGCAACTTGCGCTATCTAAGCCTTATCCACCTTTGGCAACATTAATTGTTGCTAACGTCTTAAGAAATCTTGGTAACGATGTTTATTTACATGATGTTAGTTTTGACTCTTCTCTACAGCCGTTAAAGAAACGACAGAAAGAAGTTAACCCCGATCTTTTATTGATTTGTGATGATGGGTTTAATTATCTCACAAAGATGTGCCTTACTAATATGCGTGAAGCAGCTTTCAATTTATTGCGTTTTGCAAAATCAATTGGGGTTAAAACAATTATATCAAGTAGCGACTCTACCGATCATTATACTGATTATCTGATGTCAGGTGCCGATGTAGTATTATTAGGTGAACCTGAGTCAACATTGATTGAATTGTTTGATAAAGGAATTCGTGACTTTGAATCAATCAAAGGAATTGCTTTCAAAAGTAATGGCAACGTTAAATGTAATGAGAGAAGAAAAGTTATTACACAATTAGATAAATTGCCTTTCCCGGCATGGGATTTAATTGATATTAAACCTTACAAGAGGGCATGGGAAAAACATAACTATTTTTCTATTAATGTGTCAACAACCAGAGGTTGTCCATATAAATGCAATTGGTGTGCTAAACCTATTTACGGCAACCGATATAACGTGCGTTCGCCTGAACATGTATTGAACGAATTGAAAGAGATGAGTAGGTTTTTTGAGTTTGATCATATTTGGTTTTGTGATGATATATTTGGACTAAAGCCTGGCTGGTTAGATTCCTTTTCAAAACTCTTAATTGAATCAGGCATGAAATTAAAGTACAAAATACAATGTCGTGCCGATTTATTGCAAAATGAAGAGTTGATTGACAATTTATCAAAGAGTGGGGCAGATGAGATTTGGATTGGAGCTGAGTCGGGTTCACAGAAAATTCTTGATGCAATGGATAAAGGGATAAATGTTGAGCAAATATATCAGGCAGTAAGGCTTTTAAAAAAGTATCAAATGAAACCATGTTTATTTCTTCAGTTTGGTTATCCCGGAGAGACTAAGGCAGATATTCTGAAAACCCTGAAGATGGTAGATGAACTTGATCCGTTTGATATTGGAGTGTCTGTTAGCTATCCACTTCCGGGTACTGTATTCTATGAGAAGGTTAAGGCATCAATGAAAGAGAAAAAAAACTGGAAAGATTCAGACGAGTTGTTGCTGATGTATTCCGGTGAATATAGTGCTACGTTTTATAAAGCACTTCATCGTTATGTACATAAATCTTTTCGTGCAAAACAAAGCTGGCAAGAGTTAAAAAAGATTTTTACCCTGAAAAATGGAAACATACATAAAGCATTGTTGACTGCATATTATAAACCGGCTAGTATTATTCTGAGATCAGGCGTAAATCTAAAGGAAAAATAGCGTAAAATATGGAGACATCTACACAAGCATTTTCACTACAAGCTAAGGTGTTTGATGATTACAATGAGTCAAACTGTATTACACGTTATTGCCGTGATGAAATTTATAAAATTGCTTTAAAGTATCTTCCCGGCAACAGCGATATTTTAGAGCTGAATTGCGGCACCGGTATTGATGCAATTTATTTTTCAAAAAATCATAAAGTCCTTGCAACTGATGGAGCAGAAGGAATGATTAATGTATTGAACCATAAAATTAATAAGCAAAATATTCCCCAGATTGAAACAAAGTGTATTTCTTTTGACCAGCTAGATTTGATAGGCAATAGAAAATTTGATTTCATTTTTTCAAATTTCGGTGGGTTGAATTGTACGGAAAATTTGGCCGATGTTGTCAATAAACTACCATTATTTCTCAAAGATAATGGTCGAATTATGCTTGTGATGATGCCGCCAATTTGTTTGTGGGAGCATTTACATGTATTTTCATTTAACTTCAAACTTGCATTTAGACGATGGAAGAAAAGCGGTGCTAATGCTAAAGTTGAAGGAGTAAAATTTAAAACATATTATTATCATCCGGGATTTGTTTCCAAACTATTAAAAGAGAAGTTTAAGATAGTTTACTTGCAGGGTTTATGTAATATTATGCCACCGGAATATATGCACCATTATCTTAAAA
>Ga0116147_1000703_pt1 | contig 38799 bp, 32 predicted proteins | sample AD_JPNHG3_MetaG_FD_89749 | JGI IMG/M metagenome (GOLD analysis project Ga0116147, IMG submission 89749) | Active sludge microbial communities of municipal wastewater-treating anaerobic digesters from Japan - AD_JPNHG3_MetaG | ecosystem: Engineered > Bioreactor > Anaerobic > Digestate | place...
GACGGGCTCCATGACGAGTACTGGAAGGAAAAACGGAGCCGCGAGGGGAAGCGCAGAGAGCCCGTGTTCGCGGCGTGACAGCGGAAACAGCGGAAACGATGTTACGAATCTGACACACACCCACCCGATTCCGTGATTCAACCGTGATTCAACCGTTGCGAGATGCATCCGACTCTAGTACCATGGCGATCATTGGTAACGGTCGGTTGGGGAGACGGGAGGAAGCGTGTACGACTTCAGGGATATTTACAGGCGGGTGGCGGCGACGGTGGGCCACTGGCTCGACCGTCAACCGCTGTTGACCGCTACGGCGTGTCTGCTGGCCGGGATCGTGTGCGGCTACCGGATTGGCGCGTGGGTCGCCATGGCCGCCGGCGCGCTGGTGTGCGCGTGCGTGGCGGGCTTTGTGCGTGCCCCGTTACGGCGCATCCTTGTCGCGCTCTGCATCTTGCTGGTCGGTTGGGCGATGGCGGCGCGCGACCGCGCCGGTCGCGATGACGAGGCGCACCGCTTCCGTGTACTCACCCAGCCGCAGACTTACACCTGTCGCGTGGGGCCGGAGGTGACCGTCCAGCCGTTGCGCGGGCGCGCGGCCAAATACACCTTCCGCGCTGAAAGGTTGCGCACCGAGGACGGCACCTTTGCCTGCCGTCATCTGCCAGTGGAGGTCACTTGGTTCGGCGCGGCAGAAGGAGGGGCGGGTGTGACGCCGCAGCCCGGCGAAACTTGGCGCATACGCGGTTCGGGGCGCGTGCGCAAGAAGCGCAACGGCTTGCGATACCTGACCCTCAACAGCGGTGAGGGACGCGCCTCCCGGCTGGCGGCGATCAGTCCGTCGGCTTGGCGCGCACGTATCGCGAACGCCCGCCGCGCCGCGTCCCGGCGCGTGGTGATCGGCATTGAAACATGGGGCGACATTCCGGCGCTTAATCAGGCGATGCTGCTGGGCAATCGCCATGTGATGCCGCCTGCGCTGCGCCGCGTCTTTGTGGATTCCGGCACGATCCACGTCTACTCCATTTCCGGCCTGCATATCGTTCTGGTGGCAACCGTGCTGAGCCTCGCTGTCTCCGCCTGCGGCATCCCGCGCACCTATTGGGTCTTGGTGAGCGGCCCGCTTCTGATCTTCTACACGGCGCTCACCGGTGCGCGACCGCCCGCGGTGCGCGCCTGCCTGATGGCACTGCTCTATCTGGCCGCACCGTTGATCGGTCGCCGCCCGAACGCTCTGATGGCTCTGGCGAGCACCGCGCTGATCGTGCATGCCCTCCAGCCTTGGCTGATTTTTGATATCGGATGCGTGCTCTCGTTCACTGTGATGGGCGGACTGGTGGCCTTCTGTCAACCCTTCTGTCAGGCGGGGCAGCGGTTGTTCCGCGTCGCGCGTCTGACCGAACGCGCGAATCTGTCGCGGGTCGCCGGCGCGAAGATGCACGCGCGCCGCCTGAACATGTTGGCACATGCAGTCACATGGCTGTCGAATTCTTTCGCCGTATCGCTGGCAGCCTGGATGGCGTCTATCCCCTTGACCGCCCATTACTTCGGACGTTTCACACCGGGCGGACTTTTCGCGAATTTAGCGGTGGGGCCGTGTTCGTTTTTTATCGTGGTCGCGGGCTGCCTCGGTGTGGCGACGAGCACGGTGAGCGAGTGGGTGGCCGGCTGCTTCAATAACGCCGCCGGTTTTTTCACGAGTGTGATGGTCAAGGCCGCCCAGATGACGGCGGCGTTTCCCGGGGCGAACCTGCGCATCAAGCCTTGGCCGCTCTGGTTGGTTTGGCTCTGGTTCGGCGCGTTGCTGGTGTTGGCGGTCTGGCTGCGCATGCGCAGGTACCGTCCGGACGGGCTGGCATGGTTGACGGACGAACAGTGGTGATGGAGAGGTGTGACATGCAGCGAGAGATTCACATTGCGGGTATCGGCGGCGTCGGGATGAGCGCGTTGGCGCAGGCGCTACTGGATCAAGGCGAAAAAGTCAGCGGCTCGGATCGCCTGCTGGATGCGGGGGACGAGACCGGTGTGCTGGCCTGTCTCGCGGCGCAGGGCGTGCGGCTTTGTCGGCAGGACGGGACAGGCATCACGCCGCAAACCGAGCGGTTGGTGATCAGCAGTGCGATCGAGTCGGACAACCCGGAGGTTCTGCGCGCGCAGGCGTTGGAGATTCCGGTTGTACACCGTGCAGCCGAGTTGGCGCGGCTGACCAAGGGACGACGCCTGATCGCGGTAACCGGCACCAGCGGTAAGAGCACGGTGACGGCGATACTGGGCTGTCTGCTGGAGGGTGCGGGATTCGATCCGCTGGTGGTCAACGGCGCGGCGGTGGCAGGCTGGAGCGCGGACGGCACGCGCATCGGATCGGTCAGGAAGGGCGCTGGCGAATGGATGGTGATTGAAGCCGACGAATCGGACCGCTCGCTGATGGTCTTTGACCCTGAACACGCGATTATCACCAATGCGTCGGCGGATCACTTCGGGCTGGATGAAACACTGGCGCTCTTTGCCTCCTTCCGTGCGCGGGTGCCGGGCACGGTGATCGACGGACGTAGTGCCGACGGCGGACCGGCAGAGGCGCACACGGAAGGATGGGGCGGCTCCTTCCAATTTGAAGGCGTGACATATCGGGTACCGATGCCCGGCCTGCACAACATCTACAACGCATGGCATGCGGTGTGCATGGCGCGTGCGCTGGGGGCCGCTCCCGAGCAGTTAGCCGTCGCATTGGCAACGTTCGGCGGCGTCGAGCGCCGCTTGCAGCGCGTGGGCCGCTGCGGCGCGGCAACGGTGGTCGATGACTACGCGCATAATCCTGAAAAACTCGCGGCGGCTTGGACCACCCTTGCGACGGCTTTTCCGGCTGGCGTGTGCGCTGTCTGGCGGCCGCACGGCTACGCACCGCTGCGCAAAATGCTGGAGAGATTGGCGCAGACGTTCGCCGCCGTCTGTCGGCCGCAGGACACCTTATTGCTGCTGCCGGTCTATGACGCGGGTGGCACCGCCGACCGTTCGGTCGGCAGTGACGTTTTGGCTTCCCTGCTCCGCGAAAAAGGTGTTAAAGTGTTGTCCATTGGGGGCCTTGGCGATGCGGAGACCATCATGCGTGCTCAGGCTGACGCAGGAGGTGTGTTGGCGACCTTGGGCGCACGTGATCCCGGCCTGCCCCGCTTGGCGCAGCGGCTGGCTGTATCGAGGTAGGGGACGTGTCGGCGCAAGTGCGAAACCGAGAGGAATTAGGTATGAAAAAAACCGTACTGATGACGTGTGCAGTGGCCATGGTTGCCGCCTGCGTGCAGGCGCAGTCTTGGGTGAAGAAGGAGAAGGAGCCAGAGAAGACCAAGGGCTGGATCGATAATTTCGAGCAGGCCCAAAAGGAGGCGGAGGCCTTTAAACAGCCGATCTTCGCCTTCTTTACCGGCAGCGACTGGTGCGGTTGGTGCGTACGTCTCAAAAAAGAAGCGCTCGATACCAAAGCGTTCGAGAAGTTCGCCGCCGACAATCTGATTTTGTTTGAGGCGGACTTCCCGCGGACGAAGAAAATATCCGATAAGGTCAAAAAGCAGAACGGCGAACTGGCGTCTAAGTACAAAGTGCGCGGTTACCCCACGGTGTTTCTGCTCGATGCCGAGGGCAAGCAGCTTGGCCGGACCGGATACAAGGAGGGCGGTGCCGGGGCCTATGTCAATCACCTCAAAGAGTTGCTTAAAACGGCAGGCATTGAGACGGTAGAGAAACCCGAAGCGACCAAACCGCTTTCGGCGTACGAGAAGATGAAGGCCGAGAAAGCCGCCAAAGCGGCGCAGGGCGCCGAGAAGAAATAAGCGGGGGAGCGCAGGCGTTTATGGAGTTTTTATACCCGCCCGGCAGGACGTTGCTGGGCGAGACCCAGGCGGTGCGGCAGGCGATTGAGCGGTTTCACGCCCAGCCCGTGGATCAGGTGATGCTGTGCGAGGGCGACACCGGCTATTCGCCGCGCCGCACGACGCTTAGCGGTAAACGTTCGGTGACCGGTCCCGGTACCTTTACCGGTCGTATCCGGCGCACGTTGACCTTCGGCCCCTCGAACAATGTCGGCTGGTGGATCGACCGCACTGATCTTGACGAGCAGCTCATGACGCTGGTCTCGATCCGCAACGTGTGGACTTCCGCGCGTAACATCGTGCTGCGCAGCGGCAACCCGCACAACTATCTGCGTATGGTCGAGCACATCATCGCCCTGCGTTTGGGCATGGGCGTGGATGATGTGGTGATCAGCACCAACTCTGGTGATCCGCCGCTTTTTGACCGCAGCAGCGTCGATCTGGTCGAGGCGGTCGAGCAGTGCGAGATCATCGAACGCGACGAGCCTGCGCAGTATGTGACCGTCAAAGAGCCGGTCACCTTCGGCGGCAATCGCGGTGACTTCCTGACCTTCCTGCCGCCCGAGAACGGTGAGAAGAAGTTGCGTCTGGATGTGGCGATCGATTTCAACTCGATCATCGGTCGGCAGCGCATTGTCTTCGATGTCACGCCGGACAGTTTCCGTTACGGCGCATTCGCGCGTACCAATGCTTCGCACGGCCAGATGTTGATGGTCCGCCTGTTCGGTTTTCTCTTTGCGGACACGCGTAACCTCGGCTACACGACCGACAACATCCTGATCCACGGCAAACATAAGTATTACGGTGAGCCGCGTTTCGTGCAGGAGGACAGCGGCAAGGCGCTTGAGCCAGTTTGGCACCGCGCCACGCTCGACCTGCTGGCCGCAATCGCGTTAATTGACGTCGGGCGCTTTGTCGGACGCGTGGTCTCCTACCGCGCCGGGCACACGCTTGATGTGCGCGCCGTCGGTCTGCTCTACAAACACAATCTGCTTGAACCGCTGGAGTAGGGCGTCAGCCATTGGCGATAGACTGGTACAATCTGGCGGATCAAGAGGTGGCGGCGGTATATGCGGCGTTGCCATCTGATCTGCGCGCCTGCCTCGCCTGTCTGACGGTCACGCTGGAGTCGCGCCCCACGCCCGACGAACAACTGGAAGAAGGCGACGGTGAAAATCTTCTTGGGCTTTTTATCGGCGCCAGTTTCGCCGAGGCTGCGGGTGAGGTCGAGCCATTGCCGAGCGCGATTCGCCTGTTTGTCGAAAACCTCCGCGACGAGGCCGAAGACGACCCCGTCCGTTTCTGTCAAGAAGTGCGCGATACCCTGCTGCACGAGCTGGGCCACTATCTGGGACTTGATGAGGACAGCCTGACCGAGCGCGGTCTGTAAAAACTGAAACCCCGCTTGACATACCGAGCCTGTTGACGTATTGTGCGCCTCTTCCTGCGGTGCGTCTAAGGAGACATTCCCCGCTGCGGGTGGTCTGGCTTTTCCGGCCCGATTTGCGCTTTACATGTGGCGGGGACATTCTTTATAGTGTGCGCCGGAAAGTTAACAGAAAAAGAACAACGCGGAGCAAGGACCGCAAAGCATACTTATGAGCCAGATCGATAGAGCAGCCATTCGGAAGCAATTCCAGCGCCACGAGCGCGACACCGGTTCGAGCGAAGTCCAGATCGCCGTTCTCACCAAAGAGATCGAGATGCTGACTGAGCACCTGAAAGCTAACAAAAAGGATCACAGCTCCCGTTACGGGCTGATCCGCAAGGTAAACACCCGCCGCAGCCTGCTTGACTACCTCAAACGTGAGGATGAGGCCGTTTACCAGAAGATCATCAAGGAACTGGGACTCCGACGCTAAGTTGTGGCATATCGGCCGCGCAGGCGTGCTCCGCCGCGCGGCCGCGCTTGTATCCGCATGCGCGGAACCTTTTCACGAACACCTCATCATTCTCAGAGCACGCCGTCTTTCCCGGCACATGAGCTTTCCGGTCCTTGTTCGCTGAAAGGTAAAGCATAGATGAAAGACACAACCTCGGTCTCCGTCCAGGTGGGCGGGGCCACGATGACGATAGAGACCGGATTGCTCGCCCGTCAGGCCGCCGGTGCCACGGTATGCCGCTTGGGCGACTCCCTGATGTTTTCTGCGGTGACTTGCACCGACAAGCCGCGCGAGGGCATTGACTATTTCCCGCTGCAGGTCGAGTACCGCGAAAAGTACTACGCGGCCGGCCGTTTTCCCGGCGGCTACTTCAAACGCGAGGCGCGCCCGAGCGAGAAGGAAATCCTCACCGCCCGCATCACTGACCGCCCCATCCGCCCGCTCTTCCCCGAAGGCTACCGGAATGACGTGCAGGTCAACAACATGGTGCTCTCGGCGGACGGTGAAAATGAAACCGATATCCTGTCGGTCAACGCCGCCTCGGCCGCTCTTCACATCTCTGACGTCCCCTTCATGGGGCCGGTCGGTTGCGTGCGCGTGGGCCGTGTCAACGGCGAGTTCGTGATCAACCCCACGCATACCCAGCGCAAAGAGAGCGACCTTGATCTGATCTATGCCGGCACGCGCGAGCGCTTCCTGATGATGGAAGGCGCCGCCGACGAAATTTCTGAAGAGGATTTCCTCGCCGCCATGAAGTTCGGTCACGCAGAGGTCGTCAAAATTGTTGACGCCCAGCATGAGTTGCGCCGGATGCTCGGCAAGCCGGAAAAGGTGATCACGGAGGTTGCCCCCGACGCGGAGAAGATGGCGTTCCTCTACGCCAACGGTGAGTCCGCCCTGCGTAAGGCTCTGCTCATCGCCGACAAGTTGGAACGGCAGAACGCTGTCACTGCGATCAAGGAAGAGTTGCTGGCAAAAACCATGGAGAAGTGGCCGGAAGAAATTGATGCTGCTTCCTTCGTCACGTTCTTCGACACGATGGAGATCGACCTCGTCCGCAGGAACATCCTCGAGGACGGCAAGCGCATCGACGGGCGCGCCAACGATGAGATCCGCAAGCTCTACGCGCAGATCGGCATCATGCCTCGGGCCCACGGCTCGGCGATTTTCGATCGCGGCGAAACCTCAGCTCTGGGGTCGGTCACGCTCGGCACCAAGAAGGATGCGCAGGAACTCGACGCCATCACCGGCGGCCCTCTCAGCAAGTCCTTCATGTTGCACTACAACTTCCCGCCCTACTGCGTCGGCGAAGTCGGCCGTCTCGGCAGCACAGGCCGCCGCGAAATCGGCCACGGCGCTCTTGCTGAGCGTTCGCTCGCGCCGGTCGTGCCGCAGGATTATCCGTACAGCATCCGCGTGGTCTCGGACATCATGGGCTCCAACGGCTCGTCATCCATGGCCTCGATCTGCGTCGGTTCGCTGGCGCTGATGGACGCCGGCATCCCGATCAAAGCACCGGTCGCCGGCGTCTCGGTGGGACTCTTCACCAGCAAGGACGAGAGCCAGAAGATTCTGGTTACCGACATCCTCGGCTCCGAAGACCACTGCGGCGACATGGACTTCAAGGTGGCCGGAACGCGCAAGGGCATCACCGGTTTCCAGGTCGACCTGAAGCTGCGCGGGCTCACATGGGACGTCGTTGAAGCCGCGCTGGAGCGCGCCAAGAAGGGGCGCCTGCAGATCCTCGACTTCATGGCCTCAGTGCTGCCCGAGCCGCGCGCAGAACTCGCTGCTCACGCGCCGCGCATCACCGTTATGACGATTCCCGTGGACAAGATCGGTGCGCTGATCGGCCCCGGCGGCGCAAACATCCGCCGCATCTGCGAAATCTCCGGTGCGCAGATCGACATCGAGGACGACGGCACGGTCAGCATCTTCGCCAACAACGCCGAGTCGTTGGGCATCGCCCAGCACGAGGTCTCCGCATTGACCGCCGAGGCCGAGGAAGGCAAGATTTACGAGGGCACCGTCACCGGCATCAAGGAGTTCGGTTGCTTCGTCGAAATCTTGCCCGGCAAGGACGGCCTCTGCCACATCAGCGAACTCGCTGATCGCCGTATCGGCTCGGTCGAAGACATCTGCAAGGTCGGCGACAAGATGATGGTCAAGTGCATCGGTGTCGATGACCGCGGCCGCATCAAACTCAGCCGCCGCGAAGCCATGCGCGATCTCGACGCACAGAAGCAGGGCTAGTGTTACTCTGTACTATCTTGTCGGGCGGCGCGCTGCTACTCGGGATCAGCGTTGACCTGATTCTGCTGGGGCTGGTGCAAACACGACGCCTCAAGCCCGCCGTGCATCCGGAGTTGAGGCGCGGACCATTTGGTACGGTTGCGGTCCAGTTTGTACTGGCCGCAACTCTTTTTTTTGCACTCCCGCCGCTGCTCAGCACGCCTCGAACAGAACCGGTTCAGGCGCGCGCACTGCTGGTCGGTGCGTTGCTTTACGCCCTGCTTGGCGGATGCGCCGTGGCGTCGTCACTGCTTTACGCACGCGCCGCGTTCGTGCCGACATTCATCGGTCCGCGTCATACCGCATGGCGCGCGAGTCTGAAGGGCCTGGTCTTCGGACTGGCCGCTCTGCCGCCGGTGGCCGCGATTTCGATGGGGGTCAGCGCCACACTCGACGCCCTCGGCGTGGAACAACCGCCACAGGAGGTATTCCTGCTGCTCACGGACGACAGCGTGCCCTGCAGCATGCGCTTCAGCTTGATCGTGATGGCGGTGTTCGTCGCACCGATCGTGGAAGAACTGATCTTCCGCGGCATCCTGTTCCGGGCGCTGCTGCGGCATCGACGCTTTGCGTATGCGGCTCTGCTCTCCGGCGCTTATTTCGCGCTGGTACACCTGCATACGCCATCGTTCCTGCCGCTGCTCGCCCTGAGCGTCGCTTTCTCGGCGGGATACGCCGCGACCGGATCCATCCTGACACCGATCGTCATGCACACGCTCTTCAACGGTGTCAGCCTGCTCGTCTATTTTTCCGGATCGGGCTGAACGTCACCGGGCGGCGGCAGGGTGAGCGACCAGAGAGCCGCGATGTTTCGGGCCATGTCGGTGTTGTCGATCGTCCCCCCGAAACGTTCCGCGCCCGGACCGTACGCGAAGACGTACACGGGAATGTCGGTGTGGCTGGTGGTCGCGTAGTCGAAGGAGAGTTTGCCGTCCCTCAGAACTGAGGTCAGCGCACCGGTCTCATGGTCGGCCGTCACCACCACAAGCGTGTCGCCATGTTTCCGAGCATACTCAACCGCCGAATGGACCGCCCAGTCCACCTGCAACGTACCGCGGACGGTGACCTCGGGGTTATTGCCATGACCGCCGCTGTCGGTGATGGTGCATTCGACCATCATGAAAAAGCCCTTGTCATTGCGCGAGAGGCGCGTGATCGCGGTTTCCGTCAGACGCCCCAAGCAGGTTTCATTGTCCAGCGTGCCCTTGGCCATGAAACCCAGTACACGCCGATCAGCCGGCACCTGTTCAAACGCCTCCTGATTCTCAATCACCGCATACCCTGCCGCCTCCATCTCTGCGAGCACATTGCGCGTATCACTCCGCTTGCCTCCCTTGTCCTTGGGGACAAACCATGTCCTGCCGTTCGCATTACCGATCAAGACATCGAATCCACTCGCTGCGGCAAACTCCGCGACCTGCGAATAATAACCCCGACTGTTGACATGCGCGTAAAATCCGCCGGGCGTGGCACCGACAATCGCGTCGGACGTGATGATGCCGACCGCGCGTCCCTGTTGCCGCGCCAGTTCGGCAACCGACGTGAGACGGCGCTTGTCGGGATCAACCCCGAGGCGGCCGTTTTTCGTTTTGCTGCCGGTCGCCATCGCCGTTGCCGACGCAGCAGAGTCTGTCACATTCGATCCCTGCGATACCGTATGGGCGCGACCGAAAACCGGCAACTGCTGCATCACCAAACGGTTTTCGGCCTTGTGCTGATAGCGCGAGGTCAGTTCGACCGCGCCGCCCCCCATGCCATCGCCGATCAATAGGATGATATTCTTCGGCACTGCCTGTGCAGGCACAGCCGGGAGAGGCGAAGAGAGCACGGGTGCCGTGTAGGTTTTGTCGAGCGTCATCGGTTTTTTGATACCGGCGAGGCGCGTGTCGTCGCCGATCGTCATAGCCGCCACCATCCACGCGCTCTCACGCGCCGTCATCCGGATCGCCTTAACCGCGAGATCCTTGAGCTTGAACTTCGAGGCGAACAGCGAGACCTGCGTATTATTGTTGTACGCAGTCCAGACGCGGATTGCATTCTTGTAGCCGTCCGGCTTGGCCCAGTCTGCGACATCACGTCCGCACCGTACGCGGAACTCATCGGTCGAACCGTCCACATAATCAATGTGCAGCAGCCCCGTCACCTTTTGCTCATTCGCCGGCGGGCACCAGGCGGCGCCATGCAGCAGATACAGATACGCGCCCCGCACATTATCGACCGGCACCTTTGCGGATTGCGGCAGATATGCACGCTTCGGTCCGCCCAAAACGATGCACGACTTGCCGTCCGTTGCAGCGTCACTCAGAATGGCAAACGGAACGTCCGATATCTTCAGCGTGCCCGGCTTGATGATCGACAGGTCATTGTTGCCCTGATCCGTCCAGCCGCCCTTCTGGTCATCCGGTGTGCGGTCGGCAAAGGCCGTGGTGGCACCCGTCCCCAGTGGCAGCGGCGTATACGCAGGCGCCGCATCGGCACACAGCGCGGAAAGCAATAATGTGACAGCTAACAAAAACGCAGGTATTCTCATTGTGACACTTTCTCAACAAATGGTTTCAAACGCTGAAAACAGGGGCATTATAGCCCCCCACCCCATGCAGAACAAGCGGAACGTCGGGACACTACCCTCGACGATCGCGCAACCCGTCCGAAACCAAACAGACGAAGCTCTTGCAAAACCCCTCGTGGCATGGGCGTCCCGCCTTTGAACACGGGCAAGATGCCCGCGCCACGTGCGCTCGGCAAGAGGTTTTGCAACAGTCTCATACGGCGTGAAACTAGAAACCCCGGTCCATTTTGATCACTTTCCCAATCCGCGTGCTTGCGGTGGCGGGGAGTGACCGTTACACTTGGCATTATGGATATGAGTCGGGATGAAACATGGGCGCCATTGCGTATGCTGGCGCGGCTGAGGGAAAATCTGTCGACGGTGATCCGCGGCAAGGAGGAGGCGATCAATCAGTTGCTGGTCGCGCTGCTGGCCGACGGCCATGTGCTGATCGAGGATGTCCCCGGGACGGGCAAGACGACGCTCGCCAAGGCGCTGGCGGTCTCGCTCGCGGCGCGTTTCTCGCGTATTCAGTTCACGCCTGACCTGTTGCCGACCGACATCGTGGGCGGTATGATCTACTCGGCGGCCAACGGTAGTTTCACGTTTCGCCCCGGACCGATTTTCGCGCATATCGTGTTGGCCGACGAGATCAACCGCGCGTCGCCGCGTACGCAGTCGGCGCTGTTGGAAGCGATGGGCGAACGTCAGGTGACCACCGAGGGCGAGACGCGTCCGATGTCGCTGCCCTTTCTGGTGCTGGCTACCCAGAATCCGGTGGAGTATAACGGCACCTATCCGTTGCCGGAGGCGCAGCTCGACCGCTTCTGTCTGCGGCTGTCGCTCGGATATCCGGATCACGCTCACGAGCTGCAGATGCTGAACGACCAGACGAGTGTCCGTCCGCTGGATGCGCTGCAGCCGGTGATGGATACGGATGCGTTGGCGCAGGTGCAGCGCGCGGTTCGCGAGGTGGGTGTGGAGGCGTCGGTACTCGACTACATCGTGCGACTGGTGGCGCGCACGCGGCAAGACGCGCGGTTGCGGCTGGGGGCGAGTCCGCGCGGTTCGCTTGACTTGCGACGTTGCGCGCAGGCCGCCGCGTTTTTGGCGGGGCGCGATGCCGTGCGGCCGGATGATGTGCAGAATCAGGCCGTGCCCGTGTTGGCGCACCGGCTGATGGCAGATGTCAAGGCGCGGCACAGCGGACTGACCGGCGAGGCGGTCGTGCGCGAGGTGCTGCGTACGGAGCCGGTGCCCGCATGAGCCCCCGGGCCACACGCTTACGGCGGTTGTGGCACCGGTTGCGCCATCCGCCGATCGGCTATCAGCACGGCAGGCGGGCGCGCTTCGCGCGTAATTTCCCGTTGGTGTGCTGGAGCTACTACCTGCTGATTGCGCACACAACGCCGCGCTTCTATCTGTCCGGTTTGATCGGCGCGGGTCCTGTGCTGTTGTTCCTGCTGGTGGGTTTTGAAAATCGCTTGCTCCCCCTGGCGTTTACGGCATTGGCGCTGATTGTTGTCTGCATGGTGGCTGGACTCTTCTGGCGGCCTGCATTGGAGATTGAAATCCGCATGCCGCCCCGTGTCGAATGCGGTAGCCATTTCGAGACCCACTACACGATCCGCAATCCGGGGCGGCGTTGCGCGCGCGATCTGGCCATCGACACGCTGATCTTTTCAGATTGGATGAGTTTGAGGCGCGGGCGGGCGTATCTGGCCTATCTGCCGCCGGGTGCCGTCGAGCGGGTTTCCGCGACCAGTCACGCCTTGGCGCGCGGCGTCTATGCGTTGCCGGCGCTGCGCGTCGATTCAGCCTTTCCCGGCGGGCTCTGGCGTTGGGGCCGGACCGAGCTGCGCGAGCGCCAGCTCTCGGTCTATCCGCGGTATACGCGCTTGGAAACGTTTGAGATTCCGCTAGGCATGCGTAACCGCAATGAACTCGCGGCTTCCCGCGATCTGGCGCGTGAGGCGCTGGAGTTCCATGGTTGCCGTGAATTTCGCGAGGGCGATGTCCTGCGTCATGTTCACCCGCGCTCGTCGGCGCGGCTGGGCGTACCGGTCGTGAAGGAATTCCAGGCCGAAGGGCGTTCGCGTACCGCCGTGCTGGTGGACACCTACGAGGGCGGTACCGCAGAACGGTTGTGGGCGGGGCTCACGCGCGCCGAGCCTGTCGAGGCGGCGCTCTCGTTGGCGGCTGCAGTGACCGATACGCTCTCGACTACAGACCGCGTACTTGAGTTGCTGGTTGCCGGGCCGGCGGTCCATCGTTTTGTGAGCCAGGGCCGGATCGGTTATCTGGAAGCGGTGCTGGACATTCTGGCGGCGGTGGAGCCGAGCCGGGTCGATCCGCTGGATGCCTTAGAGCCGTTGCTGCTTGCTGAGATCCATGCGATCCAGAGCGTTTGTTTGATTCTTACGCGGTGGGATGAACGTCGCGCGTCGCTGGCGCGTATGATCGACGCGTGGGGCATCGGCCTAAAAACGGTTTTGCTCGTGCCGCATGGCAGATCGTGCGCCGGCGTGCCGCCGGAGGTGGTCTGCGTGCCCGTGAAGGCGGCGTTGCGGGGGGAGGTGAGCGTCCTATGACCCGCAGCCGCTGGCCAGTCTTTTTCAATGCGCTGTTCCTGCTGTGGTGTGCCTGGTGGTATTGCCGCGACGCCAGTATGGGCCTACTTGTGGTGGCGGGGGCCGTCGCGGTGCTGGCGTGGGTGCGCGGCCGCGCACTGCCGAGTACTGCACGGTGGATAGTCTGGAGCGGGATTGTGCTGACGGTGATTTTCTTGGCGGCAAATGTGGAGCGGATCGTGCCGCCAGATGATGCGCAGGACGAAAGCCGCATGTTGGACCGGGTGGTCACGGTTGTTTTCGCATTCGGGGTTACGTCGCTGTTTTTCCGGCCCGCAGCGCAATCGGTGACCTTGGTTGTGCTGGGCGGCATACCGCTTGCGATGACCGCGCTCGGGCGACCGGATGCGATACCGGGCGCGGTGGGCGATGCCGCACCGTGGATGGTGGGCGGGACGGTTGTGTTGCTGCTGGCGGCGGATATGGCACAGCGGTTGACGCAGGGAAGCGGCCGTGAGCATGCGGTGCCCGGCGTGCGGGAACTCGCCCAGCGGGTGGTGGTCCTGGTCCTTGTAACCGGTGCGTCATTGGCGTTGCAGGAACCGCTTGGACTCGGGATCAAGCAGGTGCAACGTCGCCTCTACGGAATGATGTTTTTCTCAGAGCGTCTGCCGCGACGCCGGATGTCGGATATCAATCTCAATTTGCCGGTGCCGCATGATTTCGGGCAACGGACACGCATGGTGGCGGCGATCCGCAGTGGCAATATGCCGGGGTATTTGCGCGAGAACGTTTACTTGCAGTATGACCGGGGCCGGTGGGACGTAGTGAAGCCCAACGTGCCGCTGGAGCCGTCGGCTGTTGCCGGCGGAGCGGCACGGCCGCAGTATCCGCGTTACCTGCTGCGTTCGGATGTGGCTGCTACTGAGCAGCGTGAGACGTGGCGGGTGGAGATTTTGGCACCGCGCCTGTTGGGGGGCTTCTGTCTGCCCGGCTCCTGTTTGGCGCTGAGTTGCGTTGGCGTGGTACCGATGGCTGAGACGAATGGCAGCGTGACGGCGAGCGGGCCGTTTCCGGACGCATACGAAATTGAGGTCGATCCGCAGCGCATGATGGATCGTGCATGGCCGCAACCGGAGGGTAATGCGGCGGTGTATCTTGAAGTGCCCCGTTCGCTGGCTGGTGCGGTCTCGAACTGGGTTGAGTCTTGCGCGGGACTCGCGACCGCGTCTTCGGTCGGTGAGGCGGTACGGTGTGTCGACGCTGATTTCTCAGCCCGTTTTGCTTACCGCCTCGGCATAAGGATGAAGGCCAATCCCGATCCGTTGATTGATTTCATGATGCGTAAAGAGGGCTCCTGCACATTTTTTGCGAGTGCGGCGACGCTGATGTTTCGTCAATGTGGTATTCCCGCGCGGATGGTCGGCGGGTTTGTCTGCAGCGACTGGAATCCTTGGCTGGCACGATGGGTCGTGCGGGAGCGTGACGGCCATGCCTGGGTCGAGGTGTGGGACGGCGCATCCGAGCGCTGGCTGATTGTCGATCCGACGCCGCCGGAGGGGCGGCCGTCGGCGTTGCAGCGGCCGGGACGCTTCAGGCTCGCGCTTGATCTGTTTGCCGCGTCATGGCGGCGCACGCTGGCCTATCTACGGAACACAAACTTTCTGCAAGTTCTGGCCGATGGCGGCGAATTGCTGATCCTGTTTCTCTGGCAGATGATCTGGAGTGTTCCCGGCGTGGTGGTGGCGTTGGGGTTCGGCGCGTTGGCATGGTTGCGTTGGCGCCGTCGCTGGTGGCGCATGACGCCCGAGGCACGCCTACGCGAGGAGCTGACGCGAGCCATGACCCACGTAGAGCGCCGCGCTCTGCCGGCACCGTTGCGGCGGCGCGCTGCGGAGAGCTGGACAGAGTGGTATCAGCGTGTGGCAGAGCGATTGCCTGACGAGCGTGCGGCACAGCTCGTCACGTTGTTGGAGCGGTATCAGAAAATCCGGTACAGCGAGACTCTTGACGAAGCGGCCGCCCGTGACTGGATCGAAACAGCGCACATTGCGACCACCAAGTGGTCGCGATGAGAAGTAATAGGTAGTAGGTAAGAGGTAAGGCTGTTACGACAACGCCAAGCGCAACGGATCGACAAGGGAGAGCCCCTTGAAGTGCGAACGGTAAAATCCGCGATCACGAGTCAGCAGGCGATCCGCGCATTCGGCTGCATGAGCCGCGACTAAAAAGTCGGCGATCACACGACCGCCGCGTGACGTCCCACCGCTCCGAGCCGACCGCCACAGTCGCCCAGCTCGCGCGGCAGCTTTTTCCGGCATGGGCGAGAATGTGATCTGCAGTTCGGACATGACGGCTTCGAACTGGCGGTCGGTCGGGAAGACCGCCATCGTCTCTGCCCAGACGACATCGCAGGCAATCAGCGCACCCTCTGCAAGGCATTTACGCAGAGCGTTGGCAGAGCCAGGGCAGAACGTCGGATCATTCAAAAAGACGTCCAACAGCACATTCGTATCGACGGCAGTGATCACGGTTCACCCCGCAACTCGTCCATCCATTCATCCGAGTCCCGATCCGTCTTCAGGCATCCTGTCACAGCGGCCACCGGATCCTCCGGCACGACTTTCACAGCCGTCAGAACGCCATTCTTTACGCTGAAAGCCAGCACGGTCGCAGGCTTGATCCCCAGACGGTCGCGTAGGACCTTGGGAATCGTCACCTGCCCCCGTTCTGCAACAACTGCGGTCAACATCATTCACCTCCACAAGTATGAAAGCATGATAGAAAAGTATGGAATCGATGTCAACGGTTCGTTAACCGCGAATTACGCTTTTGGCTGGGCTCGCGAAGCGCCGGGGCAAGCGTCTGCTTGACCGGCCGCGCTGTGCGCGGCAAAAACCGTACGCCAACACACTCACGAAGAAGCACCGATCCCGACACGATCCCGGTTTCGACGCCGACGTTCCGCAAGTCTGGCGGGCGGAGTTGTGTGCGTCAAAGTAGGGTGGGACGTCTCGGATCGCCCCGCATCCATCTTGCGTTTGGCTCTCTAAATACCTGTCCCTTAGTCGCGATCCCGATCCCGATTTGGATGAAACCAGAAACCTTGAAACCAAAGAGAGTTGAAGATTCAACTGCTCTTTTTAGGATAAACGGCTGAGTGGGTAACAACTGCCACACCTTTCAAGGTGTGGAAATAGGTATGGATCAGACATAGGGTGCCGTAGTGATGCGGTGTGTTGTCGCGTTGATCGAGATGAGCCTTTAAAATCGGGGTATTAGTGTGGTCGTCCGGTGCGTGGGGGTGCATTTTGGTATACTTGTCGAAGGGGGCGGCTACTGCCACACCTTTCAATATGTGGAAATAGCATGGTTCAGATATGAGGCACCGCAGTGGTGCGGCATGTTGTCGCGTTGATCGAGATGAGCCTTTAAAATCAAGGGTATTGATGTGATTGCTCGGTGCGAGAGGATGCATTTCTGCATACTTGTCGAAAGTGGCGGTTATTTCCACACCTTTCAAGGTGTGGAAATAACATAGTGCATCAAATACCTGTCCCTTAGTTGTACCATGCCTGTAGTCAAGCGCCAAGCGAGTTTTTCAAGGCTAAATACCTGTTCCTTAGCTACCCTCAATCTCTGTGTTTTCGATTATCGGGACATCGTCGGAAGTGCCCTAGACGACAAAGGGACAGGTGTTTGGACGATTATTGATCTCGGTTCCGCCTACTACCCCACGCGCGGATCAGTGCGCCTTTCGTCCTCTCGCGTCCACGAGCATACGCATGCCCTTCTGGAAGTCGCAGCCGATCGCCTGACATAGGTCAAGGTATTCGCAGACATCTAGTCGTCGCTCACCGGTCTCGATCTTACATATCCAAGAGTGAGGGACATCCAACTTAGCCGCCACAGTACGCATGGTCAGCCCACGGGACTGGCGCTGTTCGCGCAACCAGCCCAGCAAAGCCCGGTACTCGGCGGAGTGGATGGTTTTCATACCCGTCCAGTATAGAGTCGCGAGTATGGTGTTCCCAAAAACGGAACAAGCTTTTGTTTGGAACTTTAGGTTGCTTGCTATTAGAAAAATCAAAAAACCGCGAAAACGATTGTTCCTAATTTAGGAACACGATAAGGTGAAGGTGTACTCAACTGGAGAGAGGAATACTTATGAAAGACCGTTCCAAGACTGATGAGACAGCTCTTACGAAGACGCTTCAATGGGTAGTTGATATTGATGTGCCAGCGATCCAAGCGTCTGTCGATGCCTTGCGCCGGGAGATGAAGGGCGCAAGCCGCGAGCAACTAGCACACAAGATCTTCTCACGGGCTCAACTGAAAGCTGCTGCATCTGGGTTCGCTACGGGGCTGCCATCGAATTTTTGGACTATGGTACCCGCAGCCATCTGGGACGTGGCTATCACCGTCAAACTGGAAGTCATTGCCACAGCAAAGGTTGCCGTGCTTTACGATCCCGACTTCTTCACTGACGAAGAAGCCACATGGGAGCTTCTGATACCCGTATTCGGGATCAATGTTGCCAGTCAACTGGCACAAAATGCGGCAATCAAGGCCGCTCAAGGAGTAACCAGAGAGGTTATCAAGAAATATTTGTCAAAGGAGACGTTGAAGCAGTTTCAGAAGGTTATGCTCAAATAGTTCGGCATTAAGGTCACCCAGGAGGATCAGAATCCAAGTATGAAGCATCCTACACCGAGACAACAGAAGAAGATCGACAAGGCTTTTCGCAAAATTATCAAAGAAACTGATGCGTCGCTTGGAAGTCCCGTCCACTGAGTTGCAAAGTGTAGGGACTAAGTGTGAACGACTAGGTGTAGCGACTAAGTGTAACTCGCGGGGACGCTCGTTAAACATCAATGCGGATGATGCGGCTGATGAAAAACCAGCCGACCGCGATGAGTAGGGCGGTGAGGCCGATGGCAATCATGCCGTTGACGGATTTGAAGAAGGGAATCATCATCTCTGGTTTGATGAAGGTCATGGCCATGCCGAGCAGTGCTGGCATGCAGGCGACGATGATGCCCTGCAGGCGTCCCTGCGCCGTGAGCGTCTGTACGCGCCGCTCGATGCGCATGCGCTCGCGGATGGTCAGGCTGATCTTGTCAAAGATTTCCGTCAGGTTGCCGCCCGTGCGACGGGCGATATCGATTGAGGTGACCACCAGCGTCAGGTCGTCAGAGCCGACCCGATTGTCGAGGCTCTGTAGCGCGTCGTAAAAGTTCATGCCCACGCGCATCTGTTGCAACATGACGCCGAACTCCTGGGAGATGGGCTTCTCACCGTTCTGCACCACGGACTCGAAGGCTTGGTTGATGCTGAAGCCTGCACGCAGGGCATTGCTCATGCTGCCGAGCGCTTCGACGAGTTGTTCATTGAATAGACGGCGGCGGCGGTCGCGCAAGATGTCGAGCAACTTGGAGGGGGCCATCAACGCGAGCACGCCGAAGGTCAAGCCGAGCACGGTGCCGGCGACCGTCGAGACCAGATTGGTGTGATCAAAGAGCGGCACGAAACAGAGCAAGAAAACGGCGGCGGCTGCAGCGCGACCGATATCGGAGATGCGTTTCGCCGGAATGAAGAGAAAGAGGTCCTCGAAACGGCGCGAGGCCTCCTCGGACATGGAGTCGGCGTAGGCGCCTGCACCGGAGCCGAAGGCGCGCACGACGGTGTAGCCCAGTCCAGTGAAGGCTAGACCGATCAGTGCGGTCGCAGACCAGCCGAGCGCTGTGAGGGTACCGGGCGTCATGCGTCACCGCCTTGTTTGGCAGGATCGAAGATGGCGGGGTCCAGATGCAGGCCGCGGCTCTTGATGTGCTCGAAGAAGGTCGGCACCGCGCCGGTCGGCCTGAAGCGTCCGAGAACTTTGCCTTTTTCATCGACGCCGGTCTGCTCGAACTCGAAAAGATCCTGCATCACGACTTGCAGGCCTTCGAGTCCGACCACTTCGGAGACACAGGTCACTTTACGCGAGCCGTCACTGAGGCGCGATTCATGCACCACGAGGTCGATCGCCGAGGCGATCTGTTCGCGGATGGCGCGCGAAGGAAGTTCCAGCCCGGACATCAATACCATGGTTTCGAGACGCGAGATGACATCGCGCGGCGAGTTCGCGTGGACGGTGGTGAGCGAGCCGTCGTGCCCGGTGTTCATTGCCTGGAGCATATCGAGTGCTTCGCCGCCGCGACACTCGCCCACGATAATCCGGTCCGGCCGCATGCGCAATGCATTGCGGACCAGATCGCGGATGGTGATCGCGCCGCGGCCTTCGATGTTGGGCGGGCGGGCTTCGAGGCGGATCACATGGGGCTGGACGAGGCGCAGTTCGGCGGCATCTTCGATCGTGATGATGCGGTCCGTCGGCGGGATGAAGCCGCTTAGCACGTTGAGCAGTGTCGTTTTTCCGGAACCGGTACCACCTGCGACCACAATGTTCTTGCGCATGATGACGCAGAGACGCAGGAATTCTGCGATGTTGTGCGTCCAGGTGCCAAAGGCGATGAAGTCGTCAACGGTCAGCGCGCGTTTGGAGAATTTACGGATGGTGATGCAGGGGCCGATCAGGGAGAGCGGCGCGATGATGGCGTTGACGCGCGAGCCGTCCGGCAGACGGGCGTCGACATAGGGCTGGCTTTCGTCGATGCGTCGGCCGATCGGGGCGACGATGCGTTCGATGACGCCTAGCACTGACTCGTCATCCATGAAGGTCTGTCCGGTCAGTTCGATGCGGCCGTTGCGTTCGACGAACACCTGGCCGGGGCCGTTGACCATGATTTCGGTGATGGAGTCGTCGGCCAGAAAGTCTTCCAGTGGACCAAGGCGTACGGCTTCGTCGTAGATCTCTTTTTCCAGACGCGCGGGATCGATGCCGGTGGGCAGTTTCCGGTTGCGGCGAACCTCCGAGATGATGGTGCGGATGGTTTCGCGGGCCTTCTGTTGCAACTCGTCGGTACCGATACGCGATACGGTCATGCGCTTGAGGTCCAGACGCTGGATCAGTTCACCGTGGATCTGGTTTTTGATTTCGCGCATGATGGTGGCCATCGGGTCAACCGGCGCCGGGGGTGGGGGCGGGGCAGGGGCCGGGGGTGGTTGCACAGCCGCTGGTTCGGGAGCGTACACGCGTGGCGGTTCGGGCTGCGGTACGGCGGGGGCAACGGGCGCGACCGAAGCATCGGAAGCGGCGGACTCGTCAGACGAGACGCGTAACAGACAGGGGCCCAGGCTGACCACGTCGTCGGCGCACAGCCGTGTGGGCTCTTGGATGGGTCTGCCCCCCACGATTGTACCGTTGCTGGAGTGGAGGTCTTCGATGGTGACACCGGTTTCGCGCAACGTCAGAAGCGCGTGCCGTTCGCTGACCTCAGGGTGGCGCAACCGGATTTTGCAGGCGTCGCCGCGGCCGATGGTGTAGAGGCCGGGCGGCAACTCGAAGCGGTTCGAGGCTTGGTCAGGATAGGCGATATCGAGGAAGAATTTCATGGGCGTGGGGTGCGCGGGTGCGATCAGTCCGTAATGCGTTTGCGTAATAGTTGCTGTTGGCGGTAGGTGTTGAGCGATTCAATCTCGGACTGGATCATCTGGAAGTCGACGCGCGGCAGTCTCTTCTCAAAATAGACGTCCTCTGGATTGCGCAGTGCCAACGAGATGCGTCCTTTGATCTGTTCGGCGAAGACCAGCATCTCCGCTTCGCGCGGGGTGACTTCGAGGGTCACGGTATTGTACGAGGCGGGCATGCGCGCGTCAGAGAACAAGCGCGACTTGGCGGTTTCGCGGCCGGTCGCCAGCACCAGCACGTCTTGGAGCATCGTGAGGGTGACCAGTTCCATCTCGCCTTGAACGGTTTTGGAAGGGAAGGAGAAGGTGCCGAGCACGTCGACATGATCGTTGGGCCTGACCATGCCGCTGACCGAGGCCGCACCGCTGACATTGATCGAGATGGCACGCATACGCGATTTGATGTCGGCGGCCAAGCCGCGCGACGTGGGGTCGCCGCCCTCAATGTCGGTCCAGAAGATCGGCGCGTTCGCCGAGAGGGCGCGCACGGTTTTACGATTGAGCAACAGGAGGATGTCTTCGGTCCGCACGGCGTGATCTTTGACGGCGCTCTCCAGCACCTCAAGTCCGCCGATGTCCTCCATGGTCAACACGGTGCCAGAAGGGATGGCACGCTTGGCGACGATGACCGGTATCTTTTTGTTTCTGCTGTAGAAGTCCGCCTTCATACGTTCGATCTCATTGTCCTTGGCGGTCAGGTAGGAGCGGGTCAGGAAGGCGGCGAAAAGGCCGATGACCACGGAGATAATCAGGATGAGTTTCTGCTTCATACAAGGCTCTTTCGGTTTAATGGAATCGAGGAGAGTTTAAGGGGTAGCCCCCTCTCGTTGCAAGAGACTAATCTGGGTGTTGTCCGACGGGGATGATGCGTGCGCGAAGAGTATGCACTGCTTCCGGCCGGAGACGAAGAGTTTGAAGGTGGGAGTTGTGGGCGTGGTTTCGCTCCAGCCCGCTCCCGTGAGGATGCGTGCGGCGTCCTGCACGGCGGCTTCGGGAGTGGCGTCGGCATCGGCAGTAACAAAGCGTGTGCGGGTCTTGGCGCAGAGCGCGGTGAAACGGGGCGTGGCATTCAGGACGGGCAGGCCGTCGGGCCAGGCCGGTGGCTGCTGGCGTGCGGCGGCCGCATGGCGCAGCGATTGTTCGAAGGCGAGTACCACGCTGTCGTCACGGCTGGCGGGCGACGGCAACACGAGTAGCCGTTGCAGGCTGTTCTTGCTGGCGTGGGTTATCAAACATGAGGTGCTCCGACCGATGGCACCGGGGCCGGCGGCGGTTGACGACAGATTGAAGCGGCGTGACAGGCGCTGGCCGAGCGTGGCGGGGGACTCGTTGAAAGCGTAGGCCGCCAAAGTACCGGGTGCGCCATTGACTTCGACATCGGTGGCGTACACGCGGGCGCCGCCAAGTGCGCGCAGCGTTGCGCTGGCATCGGATGGAACGCGCCAAAAGACCTCGGCGTCCAGCGCGGACGTGAGCAGAACGAGCAGCGCGACGATTTTTATGGGATGGCGTCGTGACCGCAAGCCTGACGAAAGAACTTGGAGTGCGGGGACTAAGTGCATTCGACTAAGAGTGTGGACTAAGAGTGGCTCCGCGCGCAGCGCGGAACGAAAGCGGTGCCGCCACGCCGCGCACGGCGCAACAATCATTTTAATCATGTTGGTCAAAATCAATAGAGCCCTCCCATCAACGGCATCCAGACTTCTTCCTTGATGGCCACGTCGTCTTTGTCGTAGACGAGTTCGCGCAGCACGTGGTCGACGGGCACATGCAGGGTCTCTTCGCCATGGACGAACCCTACGATGGTGGCGGAGTTTGGCGAATCGCGCAGTCGGATCATGGAGAGCGGCAGGCGACTGTCCTGTGCGACAAACGTCCAGTCGGAGTCGGAGCGGACGGAAAGGTCGGTCAGCGTTTGCGCTGCATTGAGGACGGCCAGTCCGTTGCGGACGGGTTGGTCGTCAGCCGTATGCCGGATGTTGTCCGCTCCGGGGCTCCAGTCAGAAATGTGCGTTGGTGCGCGGGCGAGCACTCCGCCGCGCATCGCGCGTCGACCGGTGTCGCCTCGCAGCACTGCATGTAGGAAGAGCGAGGTCCTGGCCAAGCGCGCGACGTGGATGATGCCAGTCAACACGAGCAGGACCAGCAGCAGGCTGGCGATAAATTCAACGGCTGCCTGCCCGGCTGCACTTCGTCGGGTACACTTCGTCCTTGCACTTCGTCGCTGTCGCAATCGATTAAGTGTTGCGACTAAGTGTATTCGACTAAGTGTGCGGACTAAGAGTGGCTCCGCGCACAGCGCGGAGCGAAAGCGGTACCGCGACCCGCGCACAGCGCGGCTCTTGTCATCGCACTCCAAATTTCGCCGCCGCGCCGTATGCGGCGCAACAATCATGTCAAAAAAAGAAATCCGAAACCGAGCACATGTACGCATCAGTGTCCCCTCCGCGAGCCCCCGCCGCGGCGGCCGCCGGAAGAGCGCACGCGACAGTGTTGATGGTAGAGTTCGAGCCAGTCGATGCCCGTTTGGCGGAATGCCTCGTTTTCCCATGTCGCTAGCGCGAGGCAATAGCGGCAGGCTGGGGATTGCGGTCCTGTTTCGAGATAGGGGCGGAGATGGTTGCGCACATGGCGCACCCATTCGACGTCAGAGGTGCTGTTTTCAGATCCGGAGGCGGCATCGACCGGGATCAGGCGGACATCGCGAAAAGCGGGTAGCGCGAAGTAAGAAGCGTCGGTCGCCGGTCGCCGTCCGGTGCCGTCCTCCAGATAGCCGAAGGGCTTGGCGGCCGCAGTCCAGACCACCTTGTTGCTGCGGCGCCCGCCTCCGCCGCCGGGGGTTTCGCGCTCAACGGTGGCATAGACGCGGACCACTGCGTCAGCGCCGGCGCGGTCGTATTCCGGACGCACAGTGCCGGTCACCGGGAAGCTGTCCTCACCGTCCGGCTTGATACGCGTCCATTCGGACCACTCACGCGGATTGTAAAAGTACCAGGTCTCGCCGCTCTGCATCACATTGGTACCGGCGAGTTCTGCGGCGGAAACAGTGTTAAACCCGGCCTCATGAAAGCGCGCTTCAAGTTCAGATGCCGAGAAAAAGGTATCCAGACGGGCCGTCATCGGGAAGAGGCCGATGCCAAAGATTTCGGCATCTGAGTAATCGGCCACGCCTAGGTCAGGCAACGCGGGCCAGTCGCGGAAGGAGGAATAGGACTCCAGCAAGCCGCGGACATGGAGATAAAACCAGCACCAGTTTTGCCCCATGACGGCGTCGTAAAAGTCTTTCTGCATGAGGATGTGGTCTGTGGAGGGATCAAGGAAGAACTGGGCGTTGTCGGGACCGGCCGCGATACCGTCGGCGACGACTTGACTGAGCATGTCGGCGACCTGCGGCCAAGCGCCCGGCCAGGGTTCCGGGAAGTAGAGTTCACCGTCGAAGACGGAGGCATACTGCATGCGGATGGTGCTGACATGTTCGCGCAGGAGGTCGGTCATTTCGGGGTCAACATACATGCGATTGTTCTTGGCGGCGATTTGGGCTGCGAAGAGCGCGGTCATCGGGCCGGTGAAGTTGAGCCGTGCCTGCATATTGGTGATGGCGTCGACCGCGTTGGTCTGATTATTGACGAGTGCCAACACGTGCAACAGGTTCAGTTCGCCCATGAGGTTAAGGGTGGCACCCTGCCAACGTGCCGCCGCGAGGGCTGCGGCGTCACCGGCGTTTTGGGTCTGGTTTTTACGTTGGATGATACTGTGCAGGTCGACGATGAAAAGCAGCATGAAGACGAGGACGGTCATCGCGAGCAACAGGAAGACCGCCACCTGTCCGGAACGGACGGACGGCACCTCCGATCCGGATCTGTGCCTGCGCCTCACCAGTTCATATCCTCCATGTAGAGCGGATAGTGGCTTTCGATCGAATAGAACGCCCCGAGCGCCAACTCCTCGTCTTCGCCGACATCACGCAGTTCTCCACGGGCCAGCGGACCGAGCGCGATGAGCAGGGGGTGACGCTGATACAGGTTCACGGTCAGAACGCCAGGGGTGAGCCCACCGACATTCATCGGCTCCCTGATGTCCACGGAGAGGGCGTCCCAGAGCTCGTAATTAAGCAGGTGCTCGGCGGTGGCGTCGTTATCGCTGTCCATATAGTCGGGGACGCGGGCGACTTCCAGTTGGGTGCCCGGGGAACGGACATCGGTCTCCAGCGCCAAGTCCCGGATATCACCGACGCGGTTTCTCTGGAGCGCGGCTCTGACGGCGGGATCGACACCGACGGATGCCGGCGTCAGACGTCGCCCGGAGGCCGGTATGGCCGCCACGCGGGCGCTTTTCACAACCATCCACCGGTTGAATCCCACCGCCCGGGAACGCGCCGCGCGCGCGGCCGCGTGGCTCAAGACGGCCTTGGAAGCGAACAGGTTGGCGTATTGGAAGATGGCGAAAAAGCAAAGGCAGGCCACGATGATCACAAAGACCGATTCAATCATGGCCTGACCGTTGGAACCCGTCCTTCCGCACAGCGGAAGGCGGCTCGTGGGGACACTCGCTCTCCATTGCCACCACCCGCCCGGCACAGCGGAGCGCGCGGCGGCACTCTGTGTCCGCCTGGAAGGTCTGTTCACGCCAGCCTCTGTGTTAGCGTGATCCCGTCACGGCTGGAAGCTACCGTCGGGGTTCAGGTTCCTGACCTTGCTCTCGTCGATGTCTTCAGCAAGAGATTCGGCTTCGGATCCTGCGTCGGCGTCCAACGCGGACGTGGCGCCAGCGATCTTGCGGCCGGTGGCTTTGCTGAGACGCGAGAACAGAACCAGCAGCGTGATGGCGATCAACACCACGATGATGATGTACTCGACCATGGTCTGGCCGTTACGACGGCCGAAACGACGTTTCATGAGTTTCTCCCGTTTGTTCACTCCCCGAGCCTCGTTACTCAGGGGTATTCCGAGGCGACCAAATCCAGCGCCCGGTTGGACTGCTGCCTCACTGCATAAAGGAAAACCGACAATACCGCGACGACCATGAGCATGACCACGAATACGATCAGGTACTCGACCATGGCCTGGCCGGAACGGCTACTATGCGAGTTTTTTTCATGCGACAGTTTCAACATCACGAGTATCATACCAAGGAAGGCCAGTCGTGACAACGGCGTTTTGCCTTCAGTGCGTACACGAAAACAGGCAATTTTCTACTTCGTCTCTGATCGGGGATTACGCAGATAGTAGAGGTAACCGTCCATCGCGCCGAAGATGAGGTCCGGCACGCCGTCGCCGTTGAAATCACATACGGCCGGCTGTGGATCGTGCGAGGAGAGCTGATGACGCGCCAAGGGACCGATGGATCGGAACGACCATGTGCCGTTGCTGGAAGCCGTCTGAATCATGACCTCGGCGTTTGGGCCACCATTCATTACGAGATCCATTTTTTCGTCGCCGTCCCAATCACTCACCGCAAACTTGCGTCGGCCGCAACCGATGTAGTTGTTGAACGTACATCGCAAACGCAGGGGGTGTCCGTCCACGCTAAGGAACGCGCGGCGCGGGTGTCGGACGATCAGCGTACCGTCCGTGTGACGCGCACGTTCAAAGAGTGCGAGGTAACCGTCTTGATCAAGCATGATGAGATCCGTGAGACCGTCGCCGTTCCAATCTACCATCACGGGCGTCGTGCGCCACTGCGTAAGAAGATCTTTCGGGTTTTTCTGGAGCTCGGGTTTTTTCCATCCCCAGGCAAGTTCCGGCTGCGGGCCATCCCACTCTACTTCCACGCGGCGCGCATAATCAAGCTTTGGCTTCGTGCGCGTACCGATGTTCTTCCACCACATCACCTCGCCCATGATGTTGTTGGCCATGATGTCCGGAAGGCCGTCGCCGTCCCAGTCCGCCACCGACAGCGTGGCGTAGCCCCACTTCGATTCGCACGGGCCTTGGATTGAGCCGTTTTTGCCTGCGATCGGCCAGATGAACTTGCCGTCGGGTTCCGTGAGGTAAACGGGCGGTGCCCATCTCGGCTTCTCCACGCGAGGGCCGGAGAGGTTTTCGATAAAGGCGATCTGACCGTGCGAGTTGCCGCAGATGATGTCGAGGTCGCCATCGTCGTCCCAGTCGTACGTCCAGGGACAGCTCAATACGCCGAAGTGGAGTTCGTCCGCTTTCTGGAGGAAGTAGTTCGGTTTCTCGAAGACGGGGAGCCCGTTCTTGATCGTGCCTGTGTTGCGACACCACGCGACGCGCGAATCCTCTTCACCGAACAGGATGTCCGGTCGTCCGTCACCGTCCCAGTCGACCGAGATCGCATAGGGCATGCACAGGTCGCCGTGGAGGCGTGTGCCGTCCGGTGCACGCAGGAAGCGGCCCGCCGTGAAGAGCGGCTTCGTCTTCGTGCCCACGTTCTCAAAGTAGGAGATCGTATCCATGAAGTCGAAAAGGATGAGGTCAAGATCGCCGTCGTGGTCGTAGTCCTCCATCAAAATGCGTGCCTGACCATACACCTCCACGGGGAGGTCGTTTTCCATGTAGAGCATCTGCGGCTCGCCGTACTTCTCCTCGCCGAGGCCGCGGCACCAGTATACGAAGCCGCGCAACTGGATGTCCTTCCAGTTGCCGCGTGCATCATAGCGATCTTGCCAGGCGCTCATATTCCGGTCCGAGGCGCCGATCACCAAATCCTGCACACCGTCACCGTCGAGGTCGCGCAACAGACGCGGGCCGCCCTGTGACTTGCGTCCCACCCAGAACTCCTTCGACTCGGGAACCGCCGTATAATGCACGTCTCCGATCGGTCGCCCGTCCGCGAACGTCCCGCCCGGCGAGACAGGCGGCAACGTTGCGGGGTCGATGCGCTCGTACTTGGGAAAGATAGGGTTCGGATTCTTCTGGCCCTTCGGCGTGGGGTTTCGGTAGAGGTAAGTGCCAGCCCAAGGCCATGTGCCCCATCCACACGTGACAACGATGTCCAACTGCCCGTCACCATCGTAATCGAGCACACGGAGCGCCTCAACGCCGAAGCCGGCCTTGAGGAAGATCGTTGCGTCCGGATTGTTGAAACTCATGCGCGCGAAATCCATACCTGGCGGCAGGGAGGGCGTCGCATAGACAAGCGGCTTACCCAGCGCACGTTGCGCGACGGCCGCCTGGGCACGGGCTCGGGCAATCGCGCCGTTCGTTGTCTCGGTGAGATTGAGAAGCGCGCACACGGCACGCACGCCGGTGGCGACGGGTTTCGAATCCGCTTCCACGGTACGCACGACACCCGCCGGCCAGTCTCCGGCGAAAACCTTCCCTGCCACCGTACAGACGCCAATCACGTTTGTGAACGGCTCCACACCGCGCGGAAACGATGTGACACCTCGCACGAGATCCACGATCTCCGTTTTCATCCCCGGCACTACAAGTTCCGCGCCGTGCATGCCCGTGAGCGCAAAGCCCCCCATAAAAGCGCCCACGCCGATACGTCCCTTCTCAACAGCCTTCTCGCCGGAGACATCGTAAACAACCACGAGGTTCGCACTGCGGCACCCCGCATAGAGGAATCCGTCCGTGCCGAACGCAAGATGACGCGGTTGGAGTCCTTCCGCGCAGAACGGTGCCTGGCCACCCCTCCCCGTCGCGCACGCATAACGCCACACGCCGCGCTTTTCACCCTCAAGCGTGGAAACGTAGAGCCACTTTCCGTCCGGGGATATGCACAACTGGTCGGGGCGGAATCCCGTGGTCGCGACCACACCGCGGAACGCGCCGTCCGCCCCGTACACCTTCACGCTGCCACCCTCCGCTCCGTCGCCCACATACACGAGGCCGTCCGCCGACGCCGTGATGCCCGTGGGGTGAATGCCCGCTTTCCGTCCATCTAGGAACACACCGACCTTCTGCCACGCGCCGCCTGCCCCGGGTGCCCGCCAATGCTCCACGCAAGCCCCCTCGCGCGAGACGAGAATGTCGCAGTCCGCCGCTGCGACGCATACCGCCGCGAATGTCCAAAAAAACATGATGCTCTTCATAAGAGGTGACTCCTTTCGTGCGCACGTCCCCGGTGTCGTGGCGGGGGAGCGCCTTGCGCTCTCCACTTGAATTTATCGGATGATGATCATTGTGCCGCCTCCACCGGAGTCGCGGTCAAGGATGGCCATGCGCAGGGGGAAGTGCGACTTGGGGAGGACACCCCATGTGGTTTTTCCACCATCCAAACGCACCTTATGTCCGGCCGCCGCACCGCCGACTGCATAGAGCGTTCCGTCGAAGGTGAGGAGATCGGCCGTCGCGGCTAGAGGGATGTTGACATCGAGCGACTCGATGAGAACGGGGGTTCTTGTTCCGTCCGTGAGGTCGATCTTATAGGTTTTCCCGCGTATTTCCGCGTAGTAGAGCATGTTGTTCTCCGCATCAAGTTCCAACGCGAGATGTGAAGAGTTTGCGAGTTCCGCAACAATCGTTTCAAGCAGAGCACCTGACATGTTGAAGCGGCGAATGGATGATTTCCCATTGCGGCCCATTGCGTAGAACGAGTTGTCACGCGGATCAATTGCGATGCCGCGCACTTGATTCGGCAGTCCCGATGTCGTATCGCAGAGTTTCGTCCACGTCCCCGTCACGAGCGAATAGCGGTAGACGGCATTCGACTTGAATGGATCGGCTATGAGCAGGTATGCGCCGCTCTTCGCAAGTTTGATGTTGTCCGTGCCGACCCCTTCCGGTGCCGTGATCGTGCTTATGAACGTGCCGTCGTAGGTATAGACATCAATCTTCCCGGGAGCGGGAACCTCCCGCGACACGTACACGCGCCCGAATCCAGCAGCGATACCCACTACAGCCCCGGCATTCGTCGCGAAGAGTCCCCCCGAATACCATTGGCCGTCTGGACCAGGATAGTAAGACAGCACCGAATGGCGGCTGAATTCGCCAAGCAAAAGATGTTGTCCCCCAGGCGTGAACGGCTCGTACGCCGTGCGGAAAGACGTCACGCGACGTGTCGCGAGGTAGTTGCCGTGCACGGGTGAACGCGGGCCGCCCGCGCCATCGTCCGTCGCCACGGTATAGGCGAGCACGAGGTCGTCGCCGACGACGGCGATTGCCGGTGCGTCGAATGTAGCCGCATCCGTCACCGTCACGATGCCACACGGCCGCCACGCCATCAAGTCAGGAGAGGCGTAGAGTGCGAGGACGTTGCGAATGTCGTTGCCGTTCATCGTGGCGAGGTCTGCGCAGTTCGTCACGGCCACTGTCGCAGCCCAATAGAGACCGCTTACGGCGTCGTACGCCACTGAGAAGCGCTTGGATGCTCCCGGAACACCGAAGAACGGGTACATACGAAAATCAGTGCTTGTAATGTCCGTACACGCATAACGTTCCACACCAAGCACAGCATCCACAGACGCCGGATGACGGTCATCGATCGGATAGATTGCACGCACAGCGTCACCCACAGATGCAACAGGTCCCGGCAGGTAGCCGCAGATTAGGTCATAAGCGGGATTGTTCAGAAACACTCCGTGATCCGTATAGCCGATGTTCACGAACTTCATATCTGAGAATGTCGTGCCGTTCACGGCGAAACTGATGGCTCCGGGATACGGTCGATGCGAGGTGTTGTCGATATGTGTCAAGCCTTGCCAGAGGCGTCCCTGTGCAAACACTGGCGGTGTCGTCGAGGGGTTCGGTAAGAATCGGGATGTACCCGTACGCATGTATTCAGCCCATGTCGTCCCTCCGTTGAACGAGAGGAAAATCTGCACATCGGTTAGGCTGCCTGGGGCGTTCCCCATGAGGCCAATCGCTCCGTCCAGCGCGAAGAGCGCCCCGTTACCAAGTGCGACTTCGGCGAGAGACGTCCATGTAACACCGCCGTCCGTCGACTTGTAGACAGTCGTCTTCTGATCATGCGCAAACGGGCGGTTTCCGCGACTCGCCGCGAGATAGCAGGAGCCGTCTGGTGTCGCGAGGAGCGAGGGTGCGCCGATTGGTGCGTCGCAAGCGTAGGCATGCGCCACTTCCGTCCCGAGAGCAGACGGCAGCGCCGTCGCGCCGGAGGGTGCCGCCGGGCACGTCGGAGCCGCGCCGGGCGTCACGGATGCGGCGAGTTCCGCGATTTGATTCGCCGACATCGCGCCATCGTAAATACGCAAGTCGTCCACGAACGCGCCCGGCGCCGTCTGCCCCCGCACTTCGCTGGACGAACAACCGAGACACCAGTCGAGGAACTGCCCGATTCGATTCGTTGCATGACACGCCACACTCCCCTCGAGTGCGCCATCCATCCACAGCGAGAACTCACCGTTCGCACGCGTCAGTGCGACATGGTGCCATGCACCGTCCGCAAACGTGTTAGTGGAGAATATCTTGTAAGTCTCGGTGCCCTGCGGTCCGAAGAAAAAGCAGAGCGTATTCGTGGTACCATCAAGGTTGGCCATGATGTTGAGACGCCCATTGATGATACCGTGGTTGGAGAAGATGTACTGTTCCTGCGGCTGCGTAGTTGCGGGAACACCCGCCCAGAACGCGAGGGTGAAGTCGCCGGTGGCGGGGATGAGCGCACGCGAACCCTCGATCATACCGCGCGCGGCCGTACCGCCAAAGTAAGCGCATCCGCCCGCGACGCCTGTTGCGCCACTTTGCAGGAGACCGCTCGGATAGATCGGATATAGTACGGGGCTAATCGCATTCGTGAAGGCGGGGGCGTTCGCGGACTCGTTGAACGTCCAGTGCGCCGTCATGTCGTAGGCCGGGAGCATCGTAAGATCGGAGTAGTTCGCAGTGGTATTCACGACCGTCGTGAACGTACCGTCTGTTTCGCGGCGATAAACTTTTTCCCCATAACCGGCGAAATGCGGGAGCCCGTCGAGAACCGCCGCAGCAAAACAGTTGTTGCCTATCGGACCACCCGAATAGGTGACGGGGTTGTTTCCGTCGCGATCCATCGTGCCGTAGGAGGAACCGCTCTGGCACCACCAGAGGACATCATTCTTGGGGTCATAGGCGATCCCCTGCGCAGCCTTCGCGACGCTCTTCAGCGTACCTCCTGCCGCTTCGTCGATAATCGTGATGGGGCCGTTGATCCGTGCGGCCGCATAGAGGCGTCCCTTACCATCCGTACAGATCTGACGGATCGGCCCAAGCCCTGTCTTGAACGTTTCCACCGTACCATCTGCAAGCGACATTCGATCGATCTGACCGGCAAGGAGTTGAAAGGCGTAACCGATGTAGAGGTAGTTACCGTCCGACGAAAAGCATAAACCTTCCGCTTGGCCGGGAAAGTGGCCGAGATCGCCGAGGTACGTGCCATCGAGGGTGAACTTCCGGATGTAGCCGCCCGTGCCGTCCTTGTTCGGATCCTTGATCATGTCGGCTGCATAGACGACGCCGTCACGGTAGACGCAGCGCACGGCTCTCAGCATGTACGGGGAACCGGTCGAGTAGATCGTCCGTACGGAAGTCCACGTGCCGTTCTCATCCACATTGTAGAGTGTGGCCGAACCACCCATAACGGTCGTGATCGCGCGTGCGACACGCGCAGCCGTTACGTTGAACGGTGCAAAGATGGCAAACGCGGCGAGAGCCGTGCTCGCCAGACGTAAGCTTCGAGTTGATCGATCCGCTTCTTTCATGTTTGATCCTTTTCTGGTTAGAGATAGGCACTGTCAAGGATGGACACCGACTCACACGGTTAACCCTATTATGCGGAGGGAAGCGGAAGAGTCAACTTCGGAAGCAAAAAAATCAAAAACCGGAAGCGGTTGTCAATGCGTGGCGAGTGTGGGATACTGAGCAGAGATTCTTTAAAAAAGAAAGGGGTGCTCAATGACGATGACACGGCGTTTGGTGGCAGGTTTCATGATGGCGGGGTTGATCGTGGCGCGTACCGTGTACGGCGCGGAAACGCCGCTGCCGGACGAGGCCGGTAAAAAGGCGCCGCTGGGGTGTGAACCGTTCCCTAGCCGGTTGCATCAGTTTGTGTGGCGCAACTGGACCGTGGTGCCGCAGACGAAGCTGGCCGAGGTCGTGGGCACGACGCCTGAAAATGTGGCGCAGGTTGCGGCCTCGATGGGGCTGCCGCCGCAGGATGCGATCTTGCCGGCGTGGCAGGACAAGGGCTATATCACCGTGGTGCGGCGTAACTGGCATCTGCTGCCCTATGACCAGCTTCTGACGCTTACCGGTTTCACGCGCGAGCAGTTGCGCTATGCGCTGATGGAGGATGACTTCCTCTTCATCAAACTGGGTAGCGTCAAACCCGCCTGTCCGCCGCTGCGCTACACGCCGCCTTCCGAGGCTGAGCGCGCGGCTGCCGAACAACTCGCCGCCTGGCTGCGCGAGGAGGGCGTTGCGGATAGTCTGCGCCAGCCTGAAGAGCCGCGCTTCGCCTTTATTGATCGCCTCTCGCGACCTGATCCGGCCATCGTGGTCGCGCCGTCATCGGACAGTTCGCCTTTCGGTCTGCGTTTTATTTTCTCGTATTTTGCCGAGTATGGCGACCCGCTTTTCGATACCGAAGTTGCCTCCTATCCTGAGGGACTTTTGCAGCGTCTGGCGGCGGCTGGCGTGAATGGCGTATGGGTCCATACCGTGCTGCGCACGCTGGCGAAAGATCCCGCCTTCCCGGAGTTCGGCGAGGGGTGTGAGCGGCGGATTGCGGGATTGCGTAAGCTGGTGGCGCGCGCCGAAAAGTACGGCTTGAAGATCTATCTCTACATGAACGAACCGCGTACGATGCACCACTCATTTTTTGAGGCGCGACCGGAACGCGCCGCCATGCGCGGGGTCGCCGCCGCCGGTGACACCGCGCGGCTTTGCACGTCGCACCCGGAGGTGCGGCGCTGGATGTCTGATGCCGTAGCTTCCGTGTTTACCCAAGTGCCGGGGCTGGGCGGTGTCTTTACCATTACCGCTTCGGAAAACCCCACCAGTTGCGCTTCACATCGGCAGCAGGCGCAGTGCGAGCGTTGCAAAGGGCGGTCGTATGCCGAGATCATTGCCGAGGTGAACGCGACGATCGCGCAGGGTGTGGCACGCGGCAACCCTGATGCCAAGGTTCTGGCGTGGGATTGGAGCTGGGATGACACGCAAGTCGGCGAGATCATCGCGCGCCTACCCAAGAACTGCTGGTTGCAGTCGGTCAGCGAATGGTCGCTGCCGATTACCCGGGGCGGCGTCGCATCCACGGTCGGCGAATACTCCATTTCTTCCGTTGGGCCGGGGCCGCGTGCCAAGAAGCATTGGTCGCTGGCGCGCGCGGCGGGACTGAAAACATCGGCGAAGGTGCAGGTCGGCGCGACGTGGGAGTTCTGTTCCATCCCGTATCTGCCGACGCTCGACTTGGTGGCCGAACACGCATGCAATCTGGCCTCGGCCGGCGTGGACGGCGTGATGCTGAGTTGGAGCTTGGGGTGTTACCCTTCGCCCAATCTGGAGGTCTTCCAAGCTTTCACCAAGGGAACGGACGCGATCGGCCCAGTGCTCGACCGTGTGGCTGTCCGGCGGTACGGCGCTGATGCCGCGCCGCTCGTGCGGCAGGCCTGGACCGCATTTTCGCAGGGTTTCCGCGAATATCCCTACCACATCGGCACGGTCTACAACGGCCCGCAGCACATGGGGCCAGCCAACCCGCTCTATCTCAAGCCCACCGGCTACCGCGCCACCATGGTCGGCCTCCCGTACGACGATCTCGCGAGGTGGCGGTCGGTGTATCCGGCTGAGGTCTGGATCGCGCAGATGGATAAGGTGCGCGCCGGTTTCGCGCACGGGTGCGGGTTGTGGGGCAGTCTGTTACCGCAGGTGCAGGAGTCCACGCGCACCGAAGCCGGACGTGAGTTAGGACTCTTCCGCGCTGCGGAACTGCACTTCTCTGCCTGCGTCAACCAAGCGCGCTTTGTCGCCGCACGCGACCGCCTGCAGACCGCCACGACCGACCCCGAACGCGCCATCTGCCGAGGCGAAATGCGGGCTGCCGCGCGTGCTGAGTTGGCGGTCGCCAAGCAACTCCTGCCGTTCGTCAAGGCCGACTCGCGGATCGGGTACGAGTCTTCAAACCACTACTTCTACATCCCGCAAGATCTGCTGGAAAAGGTACTTTGCTGCCGACAGGTGCTGACGGAGGTGCAGCCTTAACTTCTTTGAGGTCGCACCATAGACTTAGGAGTTAAAATTTAGGATTTAGGATTTGTCGCGCTTGTCGAGCCGCAAGGCACTACCGCACTAACGAACTACCGTGTGTGATTCAGTTTCGGCGAAACTAAATCGCAACACGTTCTGTCTTGTCGCGGAGCGGTATCGGTGCAATAATATCGAAAATGAAGGTGCTCTTCCTGTTTATCGATGGCGTCGGCCTACGCAAGCCCGCGACCGACAATCCGGTGCATGCGGGGATCTGTCCGGCCCTCTGCCAACTCATTGAAAAGCACTCGGTCACGATTGACGCTTGTCTCGGTATCGATGGGTTGCCGCAGAGTGCCACGGGGCAGGCCACGATGTTCACGGGGGTCAACGCTTCACAGGTCATGGGGCGTCATTGCGAGGGTTTCCCGGGGCCCACCCTGCGGAAACTGATCGAAGAGGACAATCTCTTTATGGAGCTGACACAGAAGGGGTTGCGTTGCCGGTTTGCTGACGCGTATCTGGTCGACGGCGTCGATGACTTAAGGACCCGCCGTTTCAAATCCGTCACTACGGTGATGGCGCTGACGCAGCCTGAAACGATCTCGATTCAAGACGATCTGTTGGCTAACCGTGCGGTCTCGCATGACATCACGCGCCTCAGTTTTCGGGAAAAGGGGTATGCTATTCCGTCGGTGACGCCCCAGAAGGCCGCCGAACACCTAGTTCAGGTGGCGTTGGCGCACGACTTTACGCTCTTTGAGTTCTTTCTGACCGATCTGGCCGGACATTCCAGAAATTATGACCTCGCCTGCGAGACTCTCAAGACGCTTGATCTGTTTCTGGATACGGTGGTCAAGTTGAGCAAGACGACCGGCCTGCTTTTGATCCTGACCAGCGATCATGGCAATATCGAAGAGATGGGGAGCCGAGGCCACACACGCAATCCGGTGCCGCTCGCGGCGATAGGCCCTGGCGCGGATGAACTCAAGGCCAACGCCAACAGCCTCACGGACATCACGCCGCGCATCACGCGGCTGATGGTGCCGGGTTACACGCCGCCCTCGCGCACCGTGCAGAGGGTGCCGTGGGCGTGAGCGGAGCGGGAGTCGCTTCGGTCGCCGTTAGGCCGTCTTTTGGCGCGTGGTTTGGGTCAGCGCCACCCAGAGGATGTAGAGCAGTGCCGCGAACGGCACAATGAAGCCGACGATCTGGTTTTTGTTTGCAAGGTCCACGACCCACCCCATGACCGGAGGCAGGATGGCACCGCCCGCGATCGCGGAAATCATCAATCCGGAGATTTCGTTAGAGCGCTCGGGCAGGGCGTCAACCGTGATGGAAAAGATCAACGGGAAGATGTTCGCGAACCCCAGTGCCGTCACCACGATGCCGACGTATGTCAGGCTCTTGACGCCACTGAAGACGGCCGCGATTCCGATGAGCGACAGCACGGCGGTCAGCTTCAGGAAGAGCGCCGGTTGCAGCACGCGCAGGATGGCCGCGCCCGCGAAGCGTCCCACCAGGATGGGCAGGAAGAACAGCGACCAACTCACCCAGAGGCTGTTTTCTAGAACCAGACCGAACCGCTCTTTCAACAACAGCGGCACGCCGGAGTTGAAGCACACCTCGGCGCCGACATAAAAGAAGATGCCGAGAACCATCGTCAGCACAAAGCGGTTTTTTCCGAAAAGCGTGAAGCAGGAGCGGAGCGTCGCCGGTTGGCGCTGCTCGTCGCGCTCCACCGTCAACCGCAGCGGCAGACAGGCGCACAGCGCGATCACCAACGTTGCCGCAAAGATCGGGTATTGGATCGACCATGATAAACCCAAGGGTTTCGCTACCAGCGGCAGCAGCAGAAAGCCCATGGATGAGCCCACCGCTTTGACGGATTGCGCCAAAGACAGATTGCTCGAGAACTTGCCTGGGGGCGAGACATCGCGCATTACGGGATTGCCGCAGACTTGCAGGATCGTCGCACCCGCGCACAGCAGCAGGATGGAAGCCAGTATGACGTAAAATTTCGTCAGGTCACCCGCGGCAATCTCCACCTGTCGGCCGTACATGCCGGCGAAGATCGGCAACAAGGCACCTGCCAGGGCGACCGTCAGTCCGAGTATCAAAACGAACTTCTTCCCTTTGCGGTCTTGAACCAGCCCCATCGGGACAGAGAGCAGGCCGAACATCAGGAACCCGGTCAGGGGCACCAGTTGCGCCGTTAAGTTGGAAACATTGAAGGTCTCTTTGACCAAGGTGACCAGAGGCCCCACGACATCCCCGAAGCCCATTGCCAGAAAAACCAAAAACACCGGCCATGCGCGTTTCATTTACTTCTCCCGGGTTACATGTCGAACCGTACACCGGATTGCCGGAGCACGCGTTTTGTCGAGTTGACCGGTTTCATGTCCTTGCCGGCTTTTTGCTCTGCCACAAGCAGAAGGTCGCCGATCCGGCCGTTCATGGAGCAAGGCGGACGGTTGCCACCTGGCTCGGTCGCGGTCCCTTTCTCTGCCTGAAACGCTTCCAACTCATCCTCGAAGAGGAATGCGCGCGGATTACGTTTCTGCTTGTCACTCCAGCTCAGGCCAAGCTCCTGTAGCCGCATCGCGAAGCACCGGGCAGAGACGCCGTAGCGCTTCTTCATGCGCAGCAGCAGATCGAACGTCCAACTCTCCGGCGCCACGCCCGTCTGCAGAACCGTCCTACGGAGCGAGGTGACCGGCATGAGGAAGTGCGACGCGAAGCGGCGTGCAAACGCCTCCTCGCTCAGCGCATCATCCTCTGTGTTCGCTTGCCCACTTTGTTTACGCACGTACCAGAAGATCCGCCCGAGTTCGAGGACCGCATGGGCCATCTGCACCTCGGGCTGTTTCTTGAGGTTGCTATTGATAAAGATGAAGCCGTTCTGATTGAGCGGATCATAGCCGCTGAACGCCGTACACCCTTCAGGCATATCCATAAAGACGACGCGCAATCCGGCGTTCTCAAGCAACTCCAAGTAGTCGGCCAGCATGGCGTTCCCGATGCCGAGCCCCTGCCGCACATAGGCGGCGACCTGCTTGGCGCCGTCATCATCGGCTGTGAAGGGAATGCTCAGCGAGAAGTCCAGACGAGGCGCCACGCCCGCCAGTTCTTCAAGTTTGGGGAGTGTTTCCGCCACGGTCTGACAGATGATGTGCGTCGCCTTTAGCGCCTCCGCATTCGGGCATGCCGCCGCATCCAAGGGCGGCAGGACAACCGAGGTCTGCGTATCCGTCGGCGTTGTGCTATCGTCCCATACGTTCTTCTCTTGGAACAGGTCATCAATCCGCACATTCAACCGTTTGGCCAGACGATAGAGTACGCGCCCTGAGGGCAGATGCTTACCCTTTTCAATCCAGCCCAGCGGTCCCGCTCTGATGCCGATGTCCGTCGCCAGCGTGATTTGAGTGATGCCTTGAATCTCGCGCAACTTACGGATCCGCGCACCCACTCTCAGCGCAACCTCGTGCTCAGCGTACGTTTTTTTCTTGCCCATAGTTCATTCCTTAGTTGAGGTCCATTTTTGTTGACAGAAGAAACTTTCTTGTCAAACCCGCAGGGGCGCTTAGCTGTCAATACAGCCCCCAAAATGAAGATTGACCGCTATTATGCCTTATTGTGTGTAGATAAACAAGCTGAAAAATCGCTCATTTGCGTACACGGCTTCGAGTAATCATCTGGAAGCAATGGAAAGTGCCTTCTAAACGGCAATGGGGATTGCAGAAGCTTGGTATACACAAAGACCTTGCAAGACTTACATCATACACAGGAAACCGATACCAGTGGATTGCAACAAAGACGTGTGTAGTAAGGGCAATCACCAAAGAGAAGCTGTCAAAGAGGGGACTTGTAAGTTGTTTAGATTACTATAACGAACGCCATGCTTTGAAGTTATGTTGAACCGCCGTATGCCGAACGGCACGTACGGTGGTGTGAGAGGGGAGAGAAAAACTCCCCTACTCGATGCACGATTAC
>Ga0116147_1000712_pt1 | contig 38684 bp, 40 predicted proteins | sample AD_JPNHG3_MetaG_FD_89749 | JGI IMG/M metagenome (GOLD analysis project Ga0116147, IMG submission 89749) | Active sludge microbial communities of municipal wastewater-treating anaerobic digesters from Japan - AD_JPNHG3_MetaG | ecosystem: Engineered > Bioreactor > Anaerobic > Digestate | place...
AATCATGGTCGCGCCTCGTTCGGCTAGCCACGGGGGCAAAAGCCCGGGTTGATGAGGCGGAGCGGCGATTTCTTCCTGTTTGACAATTTTTTTGGTCTGCAGGTCCACGTCCACCAGCGCAAAGCTCGCGCAATGGCCGAAATGCATCGACAGTTTTCCTTCCGCTAACGGTATGGCGATTTTCATGGTGTTTTCTCCTTATGAATTTAATTTTGTTGTTTTATCGAGATCCGCAATCTGGTCAATAATATCCTGCATGATCTTTCCTGTCGTTGTTTCAGACGAGTGATAAATGAACACTTTGCCACTATCACCGGATTGGGCGAGGGCCGGATCCATCGGGATTGCCCCCAGGAAAGGCACTTTCATATCCAAGGCAATCTTTTTCCCGCCGCCCTCGGGAAAAATCTGCGTGAGTTCGCCGCATTTGGGGCAGACAAACCCGCTCATGTTTTCCACCACGCCCAGAACCGGCACATGGACCTGCTGACAGAAACTGATGGATTTGCGCACGTCGATTGCCGCTACACGCTGCGGTGTGGTGACAATGACCGCACCATCAAGCGGCTGAATCAACTGGCACAGCGATAGAGGTTCGTCACCCGTGCCTGGAGGGGCGTCCACAATCAGATAATCCAGATCGCCCCAGTTAACGTCTGCTAAAAACTGTTTAATGACGCCCATCTTCATCGGGCCGCGCCAAATCACGGCGTGATCGGGATTTTGCAGCAAAAAGCCGATGGACATTACTTTAAGCCCGCCAAATTCCACCGGATGGAGTTCACCTTCGGTGCCCTTGAGGGTTTCATTTTCCAGCCCCAGCATGGTGGGCACGCTCGGGCCGTGAATATCGACATCCAGCAGTCCCACGCGTAGACCATTGAGCGCCAGCGCTGTGGCCAGATTGACCGCTACCGTGCTTTTGCCGACGCCGCCCTTGCCGGAGAGCACGACAATTTTATGACGGATGCGGCACAGCCTGGCCTGCAGACGCCGGCGATCCGCATACTCTTCCTGATTTTCATTTTTCCCCTGCTTTTTCGCCGAGCAGCTCTCCTCGCTGCACGAGTCACACGTTTTTTTGTCTTCCACTTTTTTTATTTTCCTCCTGTTTTCGTGTTTTCCAGAAAGGCAGCCGCCAGTGTATTGGCCGCCAGCAGCGCCCCGTTTGAAAGGCTTATATTTTTCCATATCCCGCGAATGTCGGAGGCGCTGGCGGCGTCTGTTTCCACAACCGTTTTTTGCAAAAGCTGAGCGCGGGTGACGGCGGAGTCATAACGAATGCGCCCGGCGATGGACGCCCCCGCCGATCTTGCTTTTTCTTCGATCCGCTCGGTCATATCGGGATTGATATCCCACTTGTTGACGCAGACGGCCGCGGGAATCTGAAAATGCCGGGCCAGTCCCAGCACCCTTTCAAGGTCATGTTCACCCGACACGGTCGGTTCGGTGACCGCCAAAACCTGCGAGGCTCCGGTAATCGAAGCGATGACGGGGCAACCGATGCCGGGAGGTCCGTCTACAATCACCCAGTCATAACCGTCTTTTTCAGCCAGTCGGCGCGCCTCCTGACGAACCGTGGAGACAAGCTTTCCGGAATTTTCTGCGGCGACGCCGAGGCGCGCGTGTACCATGGGTCCGAGGCGCGTTTTGGATACGAACCATTTACCACAGAGACTCTCGGGAAAGTCAATGGCTTTTTCGGGGCAAAATTGAACGCACACGCCGCAGCCTTCACAAGATACGGGATCGACAACCAGCAGTTTGTCGATGCCCTCCTTTTTTATCCGGATCGCTCCAAACCGACACAGGTCCCGGCAGATGCCGCAGCCGGTGCAGTCGATCTGCCGGATGATTGCTTCGTGGCCGCTCCGGAATTCGTGCTCCTCCCGGATTTCCGGCTCTAAAACCAGATGCAGATCCGCCGCATCCACGTCGCAGTCGCAGATGACCGGATGTCCGGCCAGAACAGCCAGTGATGCCGCCACGCTGGTTTTTCCCGTTCCTCCCTTGCCGCTGATGATCACTAGTTCTTTCATGATATTCGCTCCGCCGGAGTATAATAAATCTTTCCCCCGTTTCGTTTTGCCGTGACGGTTTTGTCGGCGAGTAGCCGTTCGATGCGCTTGGCTGCGTCATGCGGATGGAGGTTGAGGCCCAGCGCCACGCCTTCCAGCGTGCAGGGCCGCCGGGCCAGTAAATTGCAAATATCCGCATCCGTTGCGCCTGACGTTGTCTCCGACGCGCTGACCGCCGGCGGCGCGTTCTCCAGGATTTCAACCGCGCCGGCAAAAAGTCCGGCCAGGATTTTCATTTGCTTCGGGTCCACGGCGCAGGCAAAATCCTCATGGGATGGTCGGTTGACGGTGTTGAGCTGAATTTTTTCCGCGGGGATTTTTTCAATCCATGCCGCGATTTTTTTTACTTCCGAAGCCAGGCCCGTGACGCCGGAAACCAGCAGAACTTCCAGCCACAAACGGCCTTCGTAGTGTTTTCCGAATTCAACGAGTCCTTCGGCCATCCTTTCAAAAACAATATCCCGGTGCGGGCGGTTGACATATTCAAACATGGCCGGGTCTCCCGCGTCGAGTGAAGGGACGACGAGATCCGCCCGGAAAAGTGCTTCGCGCACCTCCGGCAGCTCAAGCAAGGAGCCGTTGGTAATGACCGAAACGGGAATCTCCGTCATTTCCTTGATTTTGCGGATCAGTTCGCCCAGAGAAGCGTGCAGCGTCGGTTCGCCTGAACCGGCGAGCGTGATATAGTCGCAGGAAACACCGGCGGCCAGCTTTTCTTTCAGCTCGGAAAGAACGCCCTCCACGGGAACATAATCCTGCCTTTCAACGGTTTTATGCGTCGTGTTTCCCAACTGGCAGTAGATGCAGTCATAGGTGCAGGTTTTATACGGCACCAGGTCGATCCCCAGCGAACGTCCGAGTCTTCGGGACGGGACGGGGCCGTACAGATACTCAAATGGACCGGAAGGCATTTTTAATCTCCGCAAGGGGCTGATCCGCAGCGGCTTGCCGCGCCGCAGCAGGTTTTCCCCGTTTCTTCAAGTGAACAGCCCCCGGAAGCTTTTACATGGCCGGAGCCGCCCTTCATCATAAAACCGGTTCCTCCGCTTACCAACCGCTTGACGCTTCCTCCGCATTCGGGACATGCAGAAACCGGCGCCTCGTTCATACTCTGATGTCTTTCGAAATTCAGACCGCATCTGCTGCATTCATATTCATAGGTTGGCATAACTTTATTCTCCTTTACTCAATCGTTGCCGGATGGTCTCCCATAAGTTCTCAAAGAGCACCCGGTACTCGGGCAGTGCATCCACCATCAAAATCCCGCGCGAGTAAGCTTCCGCGATCCGCCGGTCGTCGGGAATCGTAAGCAGGATGGGGATGCCTTCTTTTTCGCAAAAATGCTGCACGCGATCGTCTCCACTGCCCATTCGGTTGACGATGACACCGAAGGGAAGGTCAAGCTCCCTCACCATGTCCACGGCCAGTGTCAGGTCATGCATGCCGAAAGGCGTGGGTTCGGTAACCAGAAGCACCATGTCCGTATCCCGGACGACGGCGATCACCGGGCATGACGTGCCGGGCGGAGCGTCCAGGATGGCGTCGGCCGCGGCGGGAAGTTCGGCTTTCACGGCGCGGATGAGCGGTGGGGCCAGCGCCACGCCAACGTCGAGTCTGCCCGTGACCAGTGTGATATGGTCTGCCCGTGATGTTTCCACTAGGCCGATTCGATGATCTTTTTCCGTAATGGCTTTGTGTGGGCAGACCAGCGTGCAGCCGCCGCAGCCGTGGCACATCTCCGGAAAAACAAGGGGGGGTGTACCGAAGGTCACGATCGCGGAGAATTGGCAGATTTTTGAGCATTCGCCGCAACCGTCGCAAAGGGACTCGTCAACTTCCGGAACTGGAATGCCGACGATTTTTTCGGCGGCCTTCGTTGTTTTCAAAAACAGATGTGCGTTGGGTTCTTCCACGTCGCAGTCGGCCAAAGCAATTTCACCGTCGAAGACACGTGCCAGATTGACACTGACGGTCGTTTTCCCTGTTCCGCCTTTTCCGGAGGCAACGGATATTCTCATACCGTTTCCTCCTTCTTAACCCATATCAGCGGGAAAATAATATCGCTGGTGCAGCAGGGAACCCAGACGGCCAAAAATAAAAAGGCGGCGATCAGAATGGTGGTGACGACGTCGATGGATGAACCCAGCGACATGGTGATATGAAAGATCGATGCCCAGGTGCTGAGCAGCACGTGCCCGGCATGTGGAATCTGGGTGTGGGAAACGATATAGCCCAGCCCGATGCCCGCAAACGCCAGCGGGTTGACCAGCCACCATTTTTCGATAAACCCGACATGCGCGCCCCGATTTGGCAGGTCCAGCAGCCATTCGCCGGCGAACGGAATGAGCGAGTCGCTCAGAGTGGCGATGCCGATGGATCCGACATAGCCGATCAGGAACACGCGCCAGACTCCGGCCTGGGAATGACGCCGGTACATGGCGGTGGTCACAAGCGCGCTCAGAAGCACGTGCAGCGGATGAAAAACCCAGAAGAGCGCGGCCGATACTTCGCCCGGGACTCGGAACTGATGGAAGGCGGCCATGAGGACGATGCCCGTCAGGGTTCCGAAGGCCGTAAAAGGCGCGTGCGCCCTTAGTTCAGCCGCGACAAAAGGGGTTTTCATGAAGCCTCCCCGGCCGGCGCGGTTTTGTTTCTCGCGAACCAGTTGGCTGCCACATAGGTTCCCGCGGTGAAGCCGGTATGCAGGCTGATCACCGGACACTTGGCCCGAAACAGGAAGAAAATATCGCGCGCCCTGTCAGACAGGCTTTCAAAATTTCCCTGGCCTTTGGCAATGACGAGGTCCGCCTCTTCAAAGCGGCGGCGAAATTCCGGACGGCAGTCTTCCAGCAGGGTTCCCGGAGCGTCCGAACCGTTGTCCATGACTTCCGCGATTTCTTCCATGCCCGCCGCTTTTGCGTCCAGAAGCGTTGCATCATTAATCACCGGAGCGCCGCGCACGGCCAGCGTTACCCGCGCTCCGGTGAATTGTTCGATCAACAGACGGTCAAAAAATATTTCTCCCGCGTTATCGGCGAGATAAAGAATGGTTTTTGCCTGTCGGGACGCTTTCTTCAACGCGTCCAAATCGCCGAAAACAGGCTGCATGGGCGCGCTTTGCAGCTCCGCGTAGATCTCTCCGAAACCCACGTTGTTTTTGGCGCCCAGATCGATGATGTTGCCCGTGATGGCATACCGCACCGCCATGGTCAGGGGATCATAGGAGGCTTCGATGCGGCGCCGGATGGAGGGGATCAGCCTGGCCGCCAGTTGATTGTGGCGGTCCTTGGAAGCCCGGTAGGGATCCTCCGTGGGCAGAAGGCTGCGCAGGTGTCTGTGAATCATTTGCGCGGCGGCCGGCGGCACCTGACGCAGGTCGATGTTTCCGAGCCGCTGCAGGACGCTGTGCATCAAAAGGTTCTGATCTTCCGCTGACGGAGCCGACAGGCGGACTGCGTCAGCGGCCTGGCGAATGAAGCAGGGAATGCAATCCAGGCACATGTTCATGATCGAAAACCTCTCTTCCCCCGGATCCGGGCTGTGGGTTCGTCCACCTCGTCCTGCCAGCCGTTTTTCTTAACGGCGTGCAGATCGAACTTTTCCGTGTAGGGCTTGATGTCCAGCAGCGGCGTACCGTCAAGGATATCCAGTCCATCGACACGCAGAATGTTGTCTTCCATTTTGATAAGCTCGACAACGCTCAAGCCGATGGGATTGGGGCGGCAAGGCGTGCGGGTTGAAAACACGCCTCTCTCCACATCCTGCAGGAAAGGCTTAACGGTTAACTTGACCTCGCGGCATTGGTGAAAATGATACAGCAGATAGAGATGCGAAAACCCTCCCAGATCTTTTAAGCCTTCGGCAAATTCGGGATACACCTCTACGTTCCCCTTGCAGCCTCTGGCATATACGGGCTGAATGGGGGTTTCCTCCGCGGCGGTATGTTCGCTGTGGATGACGCCGATCGGCCGGTACACTATCCGCGAATCCTTCATGCCCAGTGTCCTTCCACGTCGGCGGACGAAGCTTCCTGGAGCTTTCCGGCCCTGAACAGATCCAGCGCCATTTGTACGGTCGTGGCGGACGAATTGTAGATTTTGATGCCCGCCGCCTGAAGAACGCGAAAGGCTTTAGGACCGCAGTGTCCGCTGACCAGCGCCGACACGCCCAGGCGCGCGATATTTTGTGCGGACTGAATGCCCGCGCCCTGCGCTGCGTTCAGGTTCTGCCGGTTGTCCGCCAGAGTGAATGTGCCGGCGTCGAGGTCGTAAATCAAAAATTTCGGCGCGCGGCCGAAGCGACTGTCGAGCGGAGCCGATAAGTCATTACCGGCGGTAGTGAATGCGATTTTCATATTCTACCTTCTTTCCTCTGTCTACAATCTTGGACTCATCCTTCACTCCGTTTTGATGAAATCGGCAGCGGCGGCGCAAAGCGGCCTTTAAACGTCGCCGCCACCCTGACGTGGTGAGCAGTATCCACGCCGATTTCCGTTACGAACTACTGGCCTTGGATTGGGCCGTTCAGCTCATCCATTCGTTTTTTAATCGCATCCAATTCCGCCTGCAGGTATTCAGCCTGACTTCTCAAAACCTGCTGTTCAGTTTCCTGACTTGCCAAAGGCGCATTCCATCCGCCATACCATCCCCGGCCCGGCATGCCGCTTGCGTAAAAGCGGTTGCGCCGGCCAAAGCCGCCTGCGTGAAAGCCCCGTCGAAAGCCCGCGCCCCTTCCAAATCCCCTGCCGAACGCTCTTCCGGGACCTTTGTTTGCATAACCCGGCGCGGGATAGCCCGCGCAAAAACCGGCAGCTCTTCCTGTCATTGGGCCCATACCCATCGGGCCTGTTCCATCTCCTCTAGGCATAATCCTTTTCCTCCTTTCTTATTCTCTAAACATGGACGTGCCGCACTGAGGGCATTTGACCTGCGTACAGGGCACGCCTCGCTCGTGCGGCTGTGTGTGGCCGCATTGGGGGCAACGGCAGATTCCGACCGCTCCACCGGCTGACGGACCGCCCATGCGGCCTCGTCCGCCGCCTCCGCGTCCCTGGCCCATACCGCCTCCCTGGCCCTGGCCTCCACCCGTTCCTCTGCCTCCCTGATTTCTTCCGTTCATGGGTTTTCCTCCTTCCGGTTTTTACCGGTTTGTTGTCTCTTTGTTCATGGCCCTCGTTCCGGATGAGCGTCCGGTCAGAGCACGAAAACTGCCGCGGCCAGCACCGTCGTGTAGTCGGCGGTTTTCAGGACGGCAGACTGTGTTGTGTTCCGGGTTCCCACGATTTTCCCGCTGATTCTGAATAACTCTTTTTTTTCGTCCCAGCTTTCATCGACATCAAAGTCGATGCCCAGCGTGGAGGCAAGCATCGCCGCGGCCAGGTCTTCGGCGTAATCCCCCGTTTTCTTTTCCGTAAAGCCGAAGGCGTGATGCTCGCTGATGTAGCCGTAGGTTTTTTTATCTACGGGGATCGCGCAGCCGACCGCCGCTGAAATCAGCCTTTTGGGCTCGTTCGAGCAGCAGCGGCTCATCACGCAAAACGTGATCGCACCGGGTCGCAGCCTTTTCAGGCCCTCCGTCCGGGAAATAATTTTGCAGCCGGGCGGCATAATGCTGGAGACCTGCACCAGATTGCATTTTTCGATGCCCGCATTGCGCAGAGCGAGTTCAAAAGAGTGAAGCTGTTCGCGGTGCGTGCCGACGCCTTTGGTAAAGAACAGTTCTTTCGGGATGGATGAATTCAATTTTTTAATCTCCTTTTCCGCTGTGCTTTATCGTTCATGGCCGCCGGTTTGTCTCCAGCGGCAGCGCATGCCTCGTCCTCTGCCGTAACCGCCGTTTCCGCGGCCGTGGCAGCCCGGCAGGGAAAAAACAGCCTGCCCCAGCCGGTTGCTTTGATAGGCGGCCAGCACTTCTTCCACCGTGCCGCGAATAAATGGGTAAACCGCGATGCCCAGCGAGGCGATGGCCATCTGCATGGGGCGGGAGATCGCGCCGCAGATCAAAACGGTAACACCCTGGTCCCGAAGTCTTGCCGCGCGCCTGGCCGGATCCGTCGCGTCGATCCGCACCGTCGTCCGTTTGGTTCCGCTGGCGCCTTCCGTCTCCAGAATCAACAACTGATCCGACGAGTCAAAGACAGTTGAAATGCAATTTTTAAATACCGACAGGGCCAGCTTCATGCGTTCTCCTTGTTCCAGGCGATGGCCTAACCATACCCGGCATTTAACCATTGCAAAGCCGATGCCAGAGGAAAGGAAAAATCAAAAATAAAGCAATGACAAGCAGTTGGAAGAGAGTGCCCGGAAGGGTTCTGATGATGGGTTGTGCAGAAATGCAACATAGTTGCAGCAATGTTGCATGTATGCGACAAGCGATCGTTAATCGTTCGGGGAAAGTTTGAGCATTTTGATTTTTCGGTACAGGGTGCTTCGATGGATTCCCAGTTCCCGGGCGGTTTGGGGAAGGCTGCCGTTGTTTCGCCTGATGGCGTTTTGCAGATAGTTGGCCTCCAGATCCCGAAAAGAGACGGCGTTCTTTGCTGCCGGAGAATCGTTTGCCGTAAACAGGTAGTCGGGCAAATGCTTCTTTTCAATCCGGCCCTCCTTGCAGAGGATGAAGGCATGCTCGATCAGGTTGGCGAGCTCCCGAATGTTGCCAGGATAGCGATGCGCCATCAACAATGTCATTGCTTCGTCGCTGATCCCTTCGACGTTCTTTTTTTGCAGGATATTGAAGCGGCCGATCCAATGGTCGATCAGCAAAGGGAGGTCTTCCATCCGTTCGCGCAGCGGGGGGAGATGAATTTTAAAGACATTGATACGATAGAACAGGTCTTCGCGGAAGCGGTTCTGGTGGATCAGGTCTTCTAGGTTTTTGTTGGTGGCGGCGATGATGCGCACGTTATGCTCGACGCTACGGGTCGTTCCCAGCGGCTCATATGTCTTTTCCTGCAGGACGCGCAGCAGTTTCACCTGCATGGCGGGAGAGATATCGCCGATCTCGTCGAGAAACAGCGTGCCGTTTTCAGCCGCTCGGAAGCGTCCGACCTTGTCTTTTTTGGCGTCCGTGAATGCTCCGGCCTTGTAACCGAAAAGCTCGGACTCCAAAAGCGTGTCCGGAAGCGCGCTGCAGTTGACCGCAACGAAGGGCTGCCTTTTTCTGGGGCTGAGATTGTGAATGGCGCGGGCGACGAGCTCCTTGCCCGTACCGCTTTCACCTTCAATCAGGACGGTGCTGGGACTGGCGGCGATGTCGGGAAGGATGTCAAAGAGCTGGAGCATTCTGTGGTTCTTGGAAATGATATCTTCAAAAGAGTATTTTCCCTGAACGGCTTTGCGCAGATCTTCTTCGACGCTGATGTCCCGGAAGGTCTCCACGGCGCCAAGAAGTTTTCCCTTCCCGTCGCGAAGCAAGGCCGTAGAAATGCTGATCGGAAGTTTTCTGCCGTCCGCGTCGATGATGTTCACCCTCTTGTTAATAATGGGCTTTCCGGTCTTCATCGTCGTGCGCAAACAGCAATTTTTCTCGCAGATGTCCGCTTTCAGAACATCCTTGCATAACTGGCCGACCGCCTCCTCGCGGGAAACCCGGGTGATCTCCTGCGCGGCCCGGTTAAAAGAAGTGATCCTCCAATCCTGATTGATGGTAAAAACACCGTCTGCGATGGAATCCAGGATGATGTTTTGCCCGTCTTCGGAATCGGGAAGCAAAGGCTTTGGAATCCGCTGACTTTTCATACAGTAACCTTTTTAATAATCAATGCTGTTTTATGGAGCCGGGAACCTTTCCCCGGCCTCTGGGGGAGCTTTTGTTCAAGGTGACTTTTCCACCTTCAATTTGCAGCGCTTTTCCGTGGATCAGCACATCGGCAATCTTTCGATGTGCCGCATCGAGAATCCGGCCGAAAGTCTGGCGGGAGATGTTCATCTGCGCGGCCGCTTCTTCCTGATAGAGCCTCTCGTAATCCGCCAGGCGGATTGCCTCGAATTCGTCCAGATCCAAGAGGACTTCCTCAAGGTTCACGGCGGGAATTCCTCGCGGCTTGAAATAGTTTTTGTCCGGTGTTCCGCAGATTTGGCGCCTGCATTTGGGCCTGGGCATGTCCGTTTTTCTCCTTGAAGTCCATAATAAGCATATGCTCATAATATGTCAAGGTCAAAATTCCAAAATGATGGATGCAACGCAAAAAGGGGCTGTTCAAAGGAAGTTTTCATCGTGCAGAATCCAAACAAAAAAGGGAGAGTGTATGATGACGAATTCCTCTGGAAGGATCGACGAAATCAAATCTTATCGCTGGATCGCGCTGGCTTCCAGTCGGCCGGCTTTTGCCTGCCGGTTGCCCTGGCTGGTTGTGACGGATTTTTATTTTGTCGGTCTGCCCCGGTGAAATCATCGCGCTGGGCTGTTCCAATCCGGATGGATTTCTGAAGAGCATCAGGGAGCATTTCGGGATTCCCGTTCAAAAGGCATGACATGGGTTCTTGATCTTCCGGTCATTGGTCGCACATGACGCGATTTCGCCCCCAACGCTTTGCGCGGTACAGGGCTTGATCGGCGCGTGAGATCAGGGTGGTGAGATCTTCCCGGCTCTGATACTGTGTGACTCCCAGAGAAACGGTCACCCTGAAATCCGATTCCGATGCGATAAAAAGTTTTTTTTCAATGGCGGCGCGCACGCGTTCCGCGCAGAGCATCGCTCCTTCGAGATCCGTTTGCGTCATGACCATCAGAAATTCCTCTCCGCCGTAGCGGCCGCAAAAATCCGCACTGCGGAGGTTGTCCTGGATCATTTTCGAAACCGTCCGCAGCACCTCATCTCCCGTCTGGTGGCCATAGGTGTCGTTGACGGACTTGAAGTGGTCGATGTCCAGCATGGAGACGGAAAATTGGTAGTTGCCGCGGAATGCTCGTTTCATTTCATAGTCCAGCAGTTCGACCAGGTGGCGCCGGTTGTAGGCGCCGGTCAACTCGTCGTGGATGGACAGTTCCCGGATCACGGAGAGGGATTTCCCCAGTTTTTGACGCAGGGAGCTGATGTGTCCGCCGATCACGGAAAAAGCCGCCAGCACCAGAGCCAGAACAAACCACTGGAGATATTCAATCGTAAAATTGACTTTTTCCGGACGGAAATAGCGAAGCAGGGCAATGTCGATGCCGTAGGTCAGCAGCGTAAAAACACTAATCGATAAAAATCTGCGGGTGTTCAATCGATAAACGCCGAAGATGAGGATCATGACATAAACCAGCAGCATGGCGCCGCGGGACTCATTGGCGTAGTACATTCCATACATGGTCACCAGGATGCCGGCGAACATCTGGATGGAGGTCAGGCTGGGATCCGGCATCTTCCGGTTGAGGCCGGTTCGAAAAACGATGTAGAAGGAGATGTTGATGACGGGGATGATGATCAGAAATCCGGCGATAGCCCGCCACTCCATGACGTCGGCCAGGTAGGAGGCATAAGCCAGACCGAAGCACAGAAGATAGACGGAAAAGGCCATGAAAAATCTGCGTATGCGAATCGCCTGCTCCGGATCATTTTGGGGAAGAACAGGAAACAGGAGAATTCGTTTCACAATCGTTTGTTTTTCAGGCGACGGATTCCCGTTAGTCATGAGGTTCTTTTAATCCCGCTTTGGCGGGACGAGAGTTAATTCGCCGTAGCTCGCTGCGCGGCGGTTGATTTGGCATATCAATGGACGGTCACGAGGTTCAACGGTTTCACGGTTGCCGTCCGTCCGGGCAGCGTGCCTGCCTTACACATGGGCGTCCAGCCAGGATCGCAGATCATTCAGCACCCGGGCTCTGTCTTCGGGAAGCTCGTTATACACCTCATGCTTCAGGCCCTCGTACAGCTTGAATGTCTTGTCTTTTGCTCCGACCATTTCAAAGAGTTCCTTCTGCCCGGAAAAGGCGGTGTCCCGGGAGCCCAGTTGAATCAGAACGGGGATTTGAATCTTGCCGGAATTTTGAGCGCCGATGACCACATACCGGTTCATCTCATGGGCAAGCCGCGGGGTGATCACGTTGTAAACGAGGGGATCCTCTACATAAGCCCTGACGACCTCCGGGTCGCGGGAGATAAACTCCGGCGGAAGCGGCGACTTTACGTGAATCGACGGCAGCAGGCTGGAAAGGATTCCGGTTGCGGCAAGCAGGATCTTCGGGATGTCCGTTCCCGGCCGCGAGCCGGTGCCCGATAACACAAGCCCCCGGATGCCCTCCGCGCTTTGCTCGACAAAATTCATGGCGATGAGGCTTCCCATGGAATGGCCGAGGACAAAGCAGGGGAGGGTGGGAAATTTATTCCGGATCACATCGCGCTGAAACTGCCTTTCATCATCGATAAACTCCTGAAAACTCATGACGTGTCCGCGTTTTCCTTCGCTTTTGCCGTGTCCGCGGTGATCGGTGCCGAAAACCGCGTAGCCCGCCGGGAGAATCGCGTCCACCACATTTCCGTACCGGTCAATGTGCTCGGCATAGCCGTGAATCACGTGCACCACTGCTTTGATGCGGGTTGCATCGTCCGGCGTCCATCCCTTCCAGTAAATGGATGTTCCGTCCTGCGCCTTGAAATTTCCCGACTGTGTTTTCATGCGTTTGTCCTTTCGTTAGGATGTAGCAGGCCCTTGGGTTTGCCGTGTGCCTCACGACTTTTCGTTTTTATCCATGGGCATCGAATATAAACCAGGAACGGACCGGAAACAAGGAAAATGATTTCAGCGGTTCTTGCGTATTCGCGGAAGGGCCGGTTTATGCTTTTGCTCCTGTCCGAAGGACGCGACGGCGGCGATGATGGCCGCGCCGATTCCCGAGCCGTCCGACGTCGTACAAAGCGAAATCCGGTCGGCACGGCAAGCGAAGAACTCTTCCAGGACGCACCGCATGTTTTCCGGATAGCCGGGATATTTTTCAAAAAGGGACCCGTCGATGGCGATGGTATGCTTTTTTTCAAGATGTGCGTCCATCCAGGTAACCACGGCGGCCAGCGCCGCTCCGGCAATGCGGGCCGACCGTCTCGAGACGATCCGGCAGACGTGCGCGGCGGCGTCCCGGTCCCGATCGGAGACGTCCGGAATGCCGATGGCCGCGAAGAAATCTTCCCCCAGGGCGGACAAGGACATCTGCTCAGAGCTGACGGAGTGTTCGCGGGCCAGAACGGGCCGGTGCTTTTTGTCAAGCATGATTCCCCGGTCCGTCATATCCAGCAGGATCAGCCGGACCAGTTCGCCGATGTACATTCCGGACACCATCTTTTCCATGCGCTGGCGGCCGGGATTGAGGGTGATGCGATCCAGCGCCTCGTCGTAAGGATTGGTGACGAGCTTATCGAAATTGCCCCATTCCAGGTTTAGGATCATTTCCTTCCCCGGCTGTGGAAACCCGCCCTTTGCCAGTCGGCCGGTTTTTTCCGGATAGCAGGCGTTCGTGCCCGTCCCGAGGATGACGCCCATATCGCAGGAAGAATCGGCGTAGCTTTTGGTCGCCAGCGTTCCCACCGTGTCGTTGACCAGGGCCGTGACTGAAACCTCCTCGATGCGTTTGCGCCTGAGCGCTTCGGAAAGCAGGGCGACGACGTTTTGTCCCGCGACGCCCGCGGCGGTAAACCCTTTGGTCCAGTTTAAAAGAACCCCGGCGTTGACGGCGCTCTGCGCGACGGGGAAAGAAAAGGTGAACGCCAGATCCCGGTGGTCTTTGGGGTCGAGCCGGTGCTCTTCCAGAAAAAGAGCGACGCCCTCGGCCAGAAAATCGAAAAGCGCCTCCCCCGGTCCGCGCATGACGGTTTCCGGAACAGCCAGACGGTTCACGGCCGTGATTTCAGCCTTGCCCCGGCCGTCCAGACGGACCGCCAGGACGCGCAGGTTTGTGCCGCCCAGATCGAGCGCCAGAAATCGTCCCTGTTCCGCGCCCGTCGGACGGCCGACATAGGAGGGAAGCATTCGCAGAGAGCTGGTTTGCCCGTCCAGACCGCGTTTCATCTCCTCGTGAAAACGGGCGGCGGCGCCTTGTGCGTCCGCGGGAGAAAAGGAAAAAAGATCCTCCAGCTTTGATAAATATTTACGGGTTGTCTGATTCATACGTGGCACGCAAAAAACCCCGTGCTTTTTTGGCGAAAGCGGGCATCCGGAATCGGCGGCGCTCCGGCTTTTGCCGCGTTATATGCGGTACGGGGCGTTTTGGTTATGCCAGACGACAACGCAGTTTCGCCCCTTGTGTTTGGCTTCATAAAGCGCCTGATCCGCCCTTTCGAAAAGGTCAGTCGCGGAAATGGATTGGGTATGATCGGTGAAAGCCACACCGCCGCTGACCGTTATTCGGATTTTTCTCCGGCCGTTGCCAAACTCATGGCTCGCGCACAGAGAGACGATTCTTTCGGCCATGTGGAGCGCTTCCTCCACGCGGGCATCGGGCATGAGCAGGATGAACTCTTCTCCGCCGTAGCGGCTGATCAGTGTGGAGCCTTTGCGCACGTGGTCCAGCATGAGCGCGGCGAATTGGCGCAGAACTTCGTCGCCCGTCAGGTGGCCGAAAGAGTCATTGACGTTTTTGAACTGGTCCAGATCGAAAAGAATGAGAGACAGGTGTCCGCTGTTTCGCCGGAGCTTGGCGAGCTCTTCTTCCACCCGGATTTCATAAAATCTCCGGGTGTAAAGGTTGGTAAGGCTGTCATGAATGACCTTGGAAAACAGCTTCGCGTTTTCCAGAGAAACGGCCAGGGCGGTGCTGAGAACTCTCAATTGCTGCGTTTCGAAAAAGCCGAAGCAACGATCCGCGGGGATTTCAATTGTAACCAGTCCCACCGCGCGCAGAGAGGACCCCACCAGCGGCAGGCATAAACATTGGTCTTCCCCCGCTTGTCCGCTTTCCGCCGGCAGGGGGACTTCTCCTTCCAAAATGAGCGGAGCGACGCCGACCATTTTTTGAGACAACCATTTTCCCAAAACCGTTCCTTCCACGGGGAAAGACAGATTCGGACGGATGGATTGGTTTTGATAAAAAACACCGTCCACTTCCAGCGTTTTACACTGTTCGTCGAGGCTCAGGATGGCGATTCTGGTGCCCTGTGAGAAATCGGCCAGGGTTTCCAGGGCGATGTCGATCAGAATTTCCCTGTTGGTAAAAGCGGTGAGAAGCCGGGTGCCGAAATTGAGAAGAAAGAATTCCTCGTCGAAACCGGAGCCCAACTCGCATTCGGCAAAAACACCGGAGGATTGCCCCGCTGCGGCCTGCATCTGTTTTTCCATGTTGTTCCTTTTTAGCCTTGCGCCTTATGGTGTCGTTCAGGAAAATGAAACGGCAAAAAATTTATACAGCGCTCTTATTTTCCTGCGGGCGGGAGTATAGGACAGGCCGGTCCGGTCTGTCAAAGAGAATCTTTTTTTGGGTTCATCCGGCTGATGCGCACATTTCCTTTTTTCACCTACAATGTTGCAATATCGTTATGTTTGGTAATGTGTTTCTTTCCAATTCAAAGATTCAACGGCATGGTCAGCCGCCGAGTTTACGAGGTCGGCTGGACCAACTTGTTGGCCAACGGTTCTTTTGTTATTTCTTTTGCTGTCTCTTCCAAAGCCTGATGAATCAGATTACGATGTTCGGAAATGACATGATAATTGTCCTTTGTCTCACCATGGGTGCCACCTGTTTCAAATTCTATCGCCTGTCGAAGATGGGGATTTGATTTTTTAGTCAAAAACTGAGAGATGTTGCTAAGATAGCGACCAGATTGGCCGATATCGTTTCCAACACCAGCCTCATACAGACCTTGTTTTACTTCATCGCGATTATAGGTTCTATCTTCTTGGATAATTATTTCCAAAAAAGCTCGGAAGCGAGGAGTCAGGTCGCTTGGTCTTGTCAGTGATTCAATAATTTTATTCTTTAACTCACCTGGCTCAAGATTTGATCTTTCTAATGAAAATGAGCTTTTTCCAGGTTGCTTTTGTTCCTTTTGTTTGCTTTCCTTCTTTTGGATGTAATCCTTTGCTTCAGGAAGTGGAATAATTATTTCGGGATTAATAAAAAGTTCGCCCTTCTGATCAAAATAGGGCGTTAACCGTACACATTCGATATCTATTTCTGATTCACGAAGCCACAACACGGCAGAGATAACCTCTGAGTGGAATTCCTTGGCAACTAAAATTATCCTTTGGCGTTGGTTTAAATCTTCAGGCTCACAGTTGATAAATCCTTCAATTTTGACCTGAGCGTCATCACCATCTGTGCCAAGACATTCAGCAAAATACTTATAGATTTCGTCATGAGAAAAACTGGAGCAGCAAGAGGCATATTTGATCGCCTGCCACTCTACATCTGAACCGGAATTATCCCGCTTTAATTCAATTACGACTAATGCCCCATCTTTATCCACCGCAAGTAAGTCAAGACGGCGGCCAGACGGCAAAATTAGCTCCTTAGATATTATCATAAGGGGCTCGCCAAGTATTTCCGGTGTTCCTGCAATCCACTCTTGTATGTCAAAACGTTCTCTAAGATTGAGTTCACTGTATGTCGTAGCTGGAATCTCAATAAGTTTTTTATTTTCAATATCTACTCTATACATTTTGACACTCCCTTAGCAGAATTATGGCTGTCTTTGCAGACCAATAACTTGTTGGCCAGTTTTTTGGTCAGAACTCCTCGGTAATCCAGCGATCATAGACAGCGCGGACTGCTTGCGGAATCCAGGACTCCTCAAACGGGGAAGTGCCACGCCACTCGGGTTTCCCGCCCGTGTCCACTCCAGTGATCTCGAACGAGCGCTCGTCTATGTCTCCGCACCGGGACCAACATCTCATCAGGAGACGACCGTCCCGTGCCATCCATATGTCCATATTGAACGAGTGGTGCCTGCCAAAGTGGTCTCCTCGACCATAAACCCGCTGCATTCCCCGAGCATCGAAATGATCGATTTCCTCTACCGTCGCTGCCGTTGCGGGTATCTCTGATTCCCAAAATGTCAGATCATCCACCGTCGTGTGTTCTCCTGTCGGCCAACGTCAGCGGTGAACCTCGCCGCGCTTCGCGGCGTAGTGTTCCACCGCTTTGTTAGCCCTTCTCACTTCCCCGATTTTCGTCGGTTGTCGTCCTTGCAGAGCATCTGGCAGTTGGCCGCGTTGGTCTTGCCGCCCTCGTGCCATGGTTTGATGTGGTCCGCTTCCATCTCTTCGATGCCGAACTTCTTCCTGCACTTCACGCACTTGCCCTTCTGCCGCTCGTATGCCTCGCGTTTCTCCTTATCCGAGAACATCCGGAGGTTCAGATACCGCTCGTCTTTCGTCAGCAGATACGGATAAATGCCGGACTTCTTGCCCACCTCGTCATCTTCCATCAACCTGGCGACTTCCTTCGCCAGTTTCTTGGCATCCTGCTTCTTGTCCTTGAACTTGTTGTAAAGCGGTCCCCACGCGACGTGCTTCATCTCGCGGCGATAGTCGGGAAACGTTGCCTTCACCCAATCAATCACCTTCTGAAAATACTCCCAAAGAGGCTTGGCGTCCGCGTCGTGCTGGTGATCCGACATGTATTTGTCAATCTTGCCCTCAGACAGCCAATCAATCGCCGTCTCCAGAAACTCCTGGCGGATCGGACTACCGTTGAGGAACTTGTCGCCGACAGCGTACGCTGGGCAACCCGTCTTGCTGAAATACCGCTTGGCATCCGCTGTCCATGGACCGTGATAGACCGCGTTGCGTAACTCCTGATCGGTGAGCTTCTCCCCGGCGATGTTTATTGTCTTGAACCATTCCAACTTCTCGCTGTCGGTGCCCGAACAGAAATAGATCATGCACTTGTAATTGAGAATCTGCGCCTGCTGATCGTCCTGGAGATTGTGGAAGTAGATGTCTCCGATGGAAAAGTCGCCGTTGACATACCGGCAGACCGCAATCGTCCGCTGTTGTCCGTCAATCACCTCAAAGCCGCCGTCTTCTCTCACCGCCCAATACATTACGTTTAGCGGGAAATCCTTTCGGACGGCGTCGATCACAGCATCGCGCTGTTTGTCCTTGTAAATGAACTCCCGCTGATACGGCGGGCGGATGTCGAGCTTGCCGCCGTAGCCGACGACGCCACCCTCGGCGGGCTTCTCAAGGAAACCGTCGAATAACTCTTTGACTGTGATTTGCTTGAGTTGGATATTCACCGTTTCCTCCGAATCAGTATTCGCCCGTATTTGAGTTTGCCGTTGATGTACGGGCCGTCTTTGCCCGTCGATGACGGAATGCCGGCGAGTCCCCGGATGTTTCCTGCAATCAGACCGACGATTTCAAACTGATCGGGGTTGTGCTTTTCGAGGAATGTTACAGGCACACCCATGACTCCGCTGTAGTCATCTGGAATGTCTTGGACCTTTGCCACCTCTACCGCGTCGTAGTTGTCGTACTTCGGATACAACTTCCGATCAAACTTCTTAAACAGCGGCAAGTCTTCATGGCGCTTCGCGATATCAAGGTTGGTGAACCAGCAGGCGTTGCCCAAACTGCGCCAGTTATTCCCTTGGTCGTCTTTCCAGCTTCTGACTTCTCGCATCTCATAATGAGCAGGAACCATGAACGCCACAGGATGTGAGTAACCGAGCCAGATCTTGTCGTCGCGGATCAGCGTGAAAATCTCTTTGTATGTAAGCGCGTTGTGATTTCCGATACAGAGAAACCGTTTGCCGCTCTCGACAAGCTGCGTCACATACTCCCTGAACAGAGAAAACGGCGGATTGGTGACGACGATGTCGGCTTGCTTGAGAAGGCTAAAGCATTCCTCGCTGCGAAAGTCGCCGTCTAGACTGAGTTCGCGCGGCGTGATCTTTGCGGGGTCCGGAAGACGATGGACCTTCTGCTCACCGCTGTACTCGAAGTAGATGCCGTGGGGCGACTTGTGCTGGCTGAACAGGTCCGGCTTGTCGTTCTGGTAGCAGGTGGTGAGCAGCTTCCTGAGATGAAGCACCTCAAAATTGTTCAGGAAATACTTGAAAAAGTTGCTTACACGCGGGTCGTCGCAGTTGCACAGGACGGTTTTGTTCTTGAAGTGTCTCTTGTAGTGGACAAGCTCCTTCTCGATGTCGGAAAGCTGGGTATAGAACTCGTCCTGCTTGGTCGCTCTAGCGGCGTGCAGGCTTCGGTTTAACGACTTGCTTGGCATTCTACGCGGTTCCTTTCGTCGTCTTTGTCTCTCTCGGGCTAACAATTAATATACCAACTTGGTTTTTTCCGATGTTCGGTGCGATATTACTCTTTCGGGAAAATAATGCAAAGAAAAAAGTGCTTAAATATCGAGCAAAATGAACTTTTGATACTTGGTATTTTGTGTTAATATGCCGCTTGAGCCAAGTTGGGATATTATGGAAAATTTGTCTAGTGTAAAGAAAACGTTGTTAATGAGTATCGGTTGAAACCTTGCATGTGCCTCATAATTATCGGATGCTCTCTTTCAGGAAGCAAAGACCCGGATAGACTTTTTTTGTTAGCGGACGAATAAAAGAAAATTTGTATCCCCGCCGTCCGGTGGCGCTGTCAGACGGTTATTTCAGCACCACGCGGTTTCGTCCGGATTCCTTGGCCTCGTAAAGGGCGGCGTCCGCACGCTCGATGAAGCTGTCCTCCGTATCGGTCGGCATGAAGACCGTTGCGCCCAAACTGACGGTTACCTTCCGGTCGATTTCCGGAAACTCGCTTCCTTCAATGGCTTTGCGGATTCGCTCCGCGCAATCCAGGGCTGCCGCGACAGGTGAATCGGGAAGGAGGATGACGAATTCCTCTCCACCGTAGCGCGCGACGATGTCTTCTTTCCGGCACGTCTGTCGTAGAATGGAGGCAACCCCGACCAGCACCGCGTCGCCCGCGGCGTGTCCGTAGGTATCGTTGATGGATTTGAAATGGTCGATGTCCGTCATGAGCGCGGAAAGCGGATGGCCGTGGCGTTTGGCTTTGGACAGTTCCACATCCATCTTTTCCTTGAGCTGACGTCGGTTGGTGAGGCCGGTTAAGGGATCGGTGTTCATCAGCCGGGTGATGGTTTTGTTGGCGGCTTCCAGCTCCCGGTTTTTCTTGTTGAGCTGCCGGGTCAGATCGGTCAGTTCGTCCGTAAGTCGGGACAGCGTGGCGACCATTTCATGGTCGGTCAGGCGGACGGTGTGCGCAAAAAGGAGATAGTGCCCGTGGATGTTGAGGATGTGACCCGACAGGGAATATTCCAGCGGGCCATTCAATGTAAACGTCAGCTTCACGGGCCGGCAGTCTCCGTGGACGCAATCCCATCCGGCCTGAAGACCTTCCCGAAGAAAAGTATTGATGGATTGGCCGACGGGTTTGTCCGTCAATCCAACGCTCTCCAGGAAGAAGGCGTTGCAATCCAGAATGACGCCTTTTCGGTCCAGAAGGATCATCGCCATTCTGCCGGAAGACAGCAGGTATTGGGTGATTTCCTCCGGGGTCTCCCGCAGCAGACTTTCCAGATCGGTTGACGCGCCTCGGCCTTTTACCATGACTGAACCTGCCGGATGGCGGACGGGGGATCTTCCGCCCAGGCGCCGGCGCCGAGTCTTCGCCAGAGCGTGCGGTCCGTGTTGAAAGCGGCCCCGCCGACCAGAATCTTGACGGAGCTCAGGGCTGGATCGTTCCGGATGCCGGAAATCATGGCCGCGACCCGGTCCATGTTGAAAGGCATGGTCACGGAGATGGCCAGGAAACGAGGATCGGCTTTTTTGACCAGTTTAATCAGCTCTTCGGCGGGCGTGTTCGCGCCGAGAAAAAAGATGTCCCAACCGTCCGCTTCCAGCATATCGGCCAGGATTCTTGCGCCGAGTTCGTGAAATTCGTTGGGAGCGGAGGTCACCACGGCTCTGCCCCGGTTTGCGGAAGAAACAGGAAGTCTGGCGTAAAGGCCGGCCAGGACTCTTCCCACCATGGAGGTGGCCATGTGTTCTTCGGCGGCGCTGATTTTATCCTGTTCCCAAAGTCTGCCGATTTCATACATGACCGGCTGGATCAGGCCCAGGTAAAGCGCCTCCTGCCCGTTTTCCCGCTCCAGAACGGAGCCGGCGATCTTCATGCACAGCGGAAAGTCCGCCGCCAGAAGGCAGGCGCCGAATTTTTTGCGCTCGTCCTTCAATTCCGGGTGGGGTTCCTGCTTGTCGGGAATGAGCACGGAAAGTTCAATCATTCGTCCATGGTTTTTCAGCATCCAGTCGTAAACGGCGTTGATTTCCTTCGACGCTTCGGGGGTGAGAAATGTTTCAACCGCGTTTTTCCAGGCTTCCAGCGCCGGTGGAAAGTAATCAAAGGAAAAGCCGTGCGCGTGGTAGGAGCGGTACACCCAGGGGACGGTTTTGACCAGCAGCTCAAAGCTGTTGAATTCAAAGACGGTGGACATGAAATCGAGGTGATTGCTGTGATTGTCCCGCATCATGCTCATGGGGTTGCCGCCGATCAGGTCGGCGATGCGGGGGTGCTCGGTCATGGAAGCATTGACGTGATCGAGCAGAGAATCCTTCATGCTTCTGTAGAGAGCGGCCGCTTCCGGGCTGATTTGCAAAGATTTCCGCGCATCCTGAATGAGAAGGTTTTCTGTCATGAGGCCTCCCGTTTTTTTTGATGTTTTCCGGCGTTTTTCACGCTTTGATGATGTCAGCGAGCTTTTCGGCTGAAGCGCCGAAGTAAACCTTTTCGCCGATTTTCACAACCGGGCGGCGAATGAGCCGCGGTTCCTGCAGCATCCGTTCGATCAAATCCTTGTCCTGAAGGCTTCCCGGGTCCAGAGACAACTTTTTGAAACTGGGGCTTCGGAAGTTAAACATTTCCGATGGCCGGCTTCCCCGAAGCAGCGCCTTGATCTCGCCGGCGGTAAAGGGGTTTTTGAAAAAATCACGCTCGCTCAGCTCCGCTTTCTTCTGCAAGAGAAACTCCCTTGCTTTCCGGCAGGTCGTTCACTGGTTCCAGCAATAAAAATCGACTTTCATGCGCCGTTTCCTTCGATCAAATTTTAAATTCGCCGCCTTCATAAATCACGGTTTTTCTGCCGTTTGTCAGATGCGCCGTAACGGTTTTGGCCTCCGTGTTGACCAGATCCCAGTGCAGGGCGGAATCGTTGAACCCCAGCTTTTTCTTAAGCGCCGGGGTCAGACGCGCGGGGTTGCCGCTGAACGTGTCGCTGTAGGAGGAGCCCAGTGCGACATGGCAGTTGCCTTCTTTTCCGCCGAAGTTTTCATCGAAGAGCGTTTCCGCCATGAAGCGGTCGATTCGGGAAAAACGCCGGTCCGTGAGGGAAAACTCTCCGAGCCGGCAGGCTCCGGGATCCATGGCGAGTTGTTTTTTCACAAAAGCTTCGCCCTGCGCGGCTTCGACGGCGACGGCCTTTCCTTTGGAAAACGAAATGCGGACATCCTTTACGTAGTTTCCGCTTCGGAAAGAAGGAAGGTTGGCATAATACACGCCCTCGGTTCCCCGCCAGTCCGGAGAAACAAACACTTCAAAGCTGGGCACGTTATGGCCGGAAACCCCCGCCCATTTTCGTCTTTCACCCGGCGTGATCCGCAGATCCATGTGGTCGGATTCCAGATGAAAGGATTGGACCGCAAGCGAGCTGAGCGCTTTTTTGATGTGGCCGACTTCCCGGTGGATAGCTTCCCATTCGGAAACAGGCTCTTTTTTGTCGAGGTAGCAGCCCCGGATCACCTGACGGGCATACTGCGCCATCGGCATTTTGGCCTGGCGCGCCAATTCCTCCGTTGGCAGCAGGCACAGCGTCCAGCTATACTTGCGCAGATCTTCTCTCTGATCGAGAATGACCTTCAGTGGTTTTCGAGCGACCATCGCTTTTCCGATTCTGGCAGGATCGACGTCCCGAAGGTGCGTCAGCGATTCAGGCGCATGGAGAAAGATTCGGCCGTGGATGTGACGGTAAAGCTCTTTGTCGCCGGGAGCTAGAAAAGCCAGTTGTTTCGTGTCGGCTTTTTGGTAAAAGCTCTTTTCCATGCGAAAGGTGGCCGCCATTCGCTGGACGGGATGAACTCCCCTGTCCATCAGTCTGTCGTAGAGAATTTCGGCAAGCGCAAGCGCCGGCCGATCGTACTGAATCAAAACAATGTCATTTTTCTTCAGGGCGGATTTTTTTGCCGTGGCAAGGGCCCAGAGGAGGACATCGGCGTAATGTTCCAGGTTTTTTTCAGACAGCATGTTTACGTTTTCCTTTGTAATCGTTTCGCCGTCTTGGCGGAATTAGTTAAAAAACCATAAGCGAAAACCGGCGGCAGTGTCAATAATTAACTGATTCCGGATAGATAAAAAATCCGCCCGGTCAAACCCCCGCTTGAATTTTGCCCCCCTTCATGGTAGCTTGACCGCCAATGGCACAAAGCCGCTCCTGTTCGGGTCTGAAAGGAAAAATTTGAAATATTATCCGGTGTTTTGGGACATCACAGGGAAGAAATGCGTCGTGATCGGCGGAGGAGAGGTTGCGGCCAGAAAAGTTGAGCGTCTTTTGGATTGCGGGGCGAAAGTGCATGTGGTGAGCCCCCTCCTTGTCCCCGAATTGGCGGATTTAAAAGAACGGGGCCGGATCGGGCACATCGCCGGTGAATATGCGGACGAGTATCTGTCCGGAGCCGCTCTGGTGATCGGGGCGACGGATGACGAAGAAATCAACGCCTCCATATCCCGGGACGCAAAGGCCAGAGGCATTCCCGTCAATATCGTGGATGATCCGCAAAAATGCGATTTTATTTTGCCTTCTTTAGTGGAGAGGGGCGATTTGACCATTGCCTGCGGCACGGGTGGAAATTCCCCGGCCCTGGCGCGGCGTTTGCGGGAGGAGCTGGAAGCCGCCTACGGCGAAGAATACGCGGCGCTGCTGGATATTCTGGGACAGCTGCGGAGCAGGATGGAAAAGAACACCGGGAGGGGCCGGGCCTGGTTCGATCAGTTGATGGCCGCCGGCCTGCTCACCAGCCTTCGGCGGAAAGACACAAAGACGGCAAAAAAAATCGTCCGCGACATTACGGGCGAGGAGGTAAACATTGACTAGCGTGGAAGGGATTCTCTTCGCTGCAGCTCTGTTTTGCTGCGCGCTGGCCACGGCGGGCTACCTGATTTCCCTCTTGGTCCGAAGAGTGGCGCTGGCCAAAATATCCACGTGGATTCTGGCGGCCGGTTTTATGCTCCTGACCCTGAATCTTCTTGTTGCGGCGGTTCACTGGACCGGCTGGAGCAGTTTCGGCTCGCGTCATTTTCTGTCGATTTACGCCTGGGTGATTGCCGGCATCTATCTGGGCCTGCAGTTGAAAACGAAAACCCGCCTGCTGGGCGCTTTTATTGCCCCGTTTATTCTGCTGTTTTTAATTGCCGCCGCCGGCCAGGGAGCCGACAGGAATCTCGTGCCGTCCCAGTGGCAGGGCGGGCTCACGACGCTGCATCTGGTGCTGGCGATTGCCGGCGAAGCGCTGTTTGTTCTGGCTTCCGCGGCCGGGGCGATGTTGCTGATTCAGAATAATCTTCTGAAAAACAAAAAGCCGGGTCCGCTGGGCCGCCTGCTGCCGTCGCTCGGCGATCTCGACCAAATCAATCACTTTGGATTGCTGTGGGGGTTTCCTCTGCTGACGCTTGGCATGATCGGGGGAGCGGTTTATGCCGCTTTTGTCTGGGGCGGCTCCTGGCCCGCCGATCCCAAGGTGGTCTGGTCCTTTGCCGTCTGGGTGTTTTACGGTTTTCTGCTGCATCAGCGGCTGGCGATCGGGTGGAAGGGCTCCCGGATGGCGGTGCTGTCCTGTCTGGGACTGATCGTTTTTTTGTTGTCGGCCTTAGGGATACGGTTTTGCCTGGCAACCGTTCATAATTTTATTTGAAAGTAGCCATGATCGGACTGGTCGGATTAAATCATAAAACGTCGCCGCTGGCCGTGCGCGAGAGGCTTTTTGCCGGATGCCAGGAGCAGATGAATCTGCTGGGCGAGCTCAAGGCGATCGACGGCGTGATGGAGATTCTTCATCTTTCCACCTGCAACCGCGTGGAACTGGTGGCTTCCCTGGAGGACGCGCCGCAAGCGCTGATCGCGCTCGAATCTTTTCTGGCGCGCTACGGCGGGCTCACGGACGAAGAAGCCAAAGCCTGTCTGTATTTCTATCGCGACCGGGAAGCGATCCGGCATTTGTTTCGCGTGACATCCAGCCTGGATTCGCTGGTGATGGGCGAGGCGCAGATTCTGGGGCAGGTGAAGGACGCCTACCGGCAGGCGCTTGCGCAAAACGCCACCGGTGTCGTGCTCAACCGCCTGATGCACCGAGCGTTTCGGGCGGCCAAACGCGTCCGGACGGAAACGGGCATTGCCGCCAACCCCGTGTCGGTGAGCTTTGCCGCGGTGGAGCTGGCCAAGAAAATTTTTGGAACGCTCGCCGGCAGGAAGATTCTGATCATCGGCGCCGGTGAAATGGCGGAATTGACCTGCACACACCTGGTGGGAAACGGCGCGGAGGATATAACCGTTGTCAACCGGTCGCCCGCGCAGGCCCGGCTGCTTGCCGAAAAGTTTCACGGCGCGGCCGTAGGCCTTGAAGCCCTCGACGAAGCGTTGTGCGATGTGGATATTGTTATCAGCTCCACCGGCGCGCCGACGTATGTCGTGACCGGGGAGATGATCCGCCGCTGTCTGCGCAAGCGAAAGAACCGGCTGCTGTTTCTGGTGGACATTGCCGTGCCGAGGGACATTGATCCGGCGGCGGACGAAATTGAAAACGTCTATCTGTACAACATCGACCACCTGCAGGACATTGTCGACGAAAACATCAAAAACCGGCGTCGCGAGGCGCTGAAGGCCGAGGCGATTATCGAAGAAGAAGTGGCCAATTACACGAACTGGATCAAGGAGCTGGAGGCCGTGCCCACCATTGTGTCGCTCCGGAGCAAGGCCGAAGGCATTGTGCGGACGGAGATGGAGAAAGCGTCGGGCTGGATGGAAAATCTGGAAACCGCAGACCGCGAAAAAGTCGAAGCCCTGGTGCACGGCATCGTCAACAAGGTGCTGCATGCGCCGGTTGCGGTCATGAAGGAAGAAAGCGCCGAATTTGCCTCCCAGGATATCGTAGCGGCGGCGCGCCAGCTCTTCCGGCTGGATGATTGAAGAAGATACGGCAATTGAAGGGGCATACCTTCGCTCAGCGGATGCCCCGATTCAACTGCTGCGAGCAGGATGGAAAGGTAAAAGATGAAGATTAAAGTTGGCACGAGAGGAAGCAAACTGGCGCTGGCGCAGACGAATTCCGCGGTGGCCGGTCTGAAGAAAGCGGCGCCGGAGATCGAGGCGGAAATCTGCGTCATCCGGACCAGCGGCGATATTATGCAGGATGTGTCTCTGACGCAGATCGGCGGGCAGGGGGTTTTTGTCAAAGAAATTGAAGAGGCGCTGCTTTCCGGTCAGATTGACCTGGCCGTCCATTCCATGAAAGACGTTCCCGGAGAGACTCCGGAGGGGCTCGTCTTTGCGGCGATTCTGCCGCGCGAGGACGTCCGCGATGTTCTGGTGACCCGCGGCAGGATTAAATTTGAATATTTGCCAAAGGGGGCCAAAATCGGGACCGGCTCCCAGCGGCGCGGCGCGCAGTTGAAATCGTTTATGCCGGATCTGGAGATTGTTCCGCTGCGCGGCAACATTGACACGCGCCTGAAAAAGATCGAAACGGAGAATCTCACCGGCGTGGTTCTTGCCGCGGCGGGCGTGAAGCGTCTGGGCTACGGGGAAGTGGTTACACAGTTTCTGCCGACGGAAATCATGCTGCCGGCGGTGGGCCAGGGCGCTCTGGGGCTTCAGGTAAGAAAAAGCGATGCGGAGCTGGCGGGGCTGTGCGCGAGGCTCAACCATGCCGTAACTGAAGCGGAAGTGACGGCGGAGCGCGCCTATCTGCGGGCGCTGGGCGGCGGCTGCCGGCTGCCGATTGCCGCATACGGCTTCATGGAAGGCAAGCGCCTGACGCTGGAAGGCCTGCTGGCCGCGCCCAATGGAAGGGAAGTGCTGCGCGACAAGGTCTGGGGAGAACCGGATGAGGCCGAGGCCATGGGACAGAGACTTGCGGAGATGATCCTGGAAAAAGGCGGCCGCCGCCTGCTGGAGTTGATGGGGTAAAATGAAAAAAGCCAAACCTGGGAAAGTCTATATCATCGGCGCGGGGCCGGGGGATCCGGGGCTCATCACGATCAAGGCGGCCCGCTGCCTGGGACTGGCTGATGTGGTGGTTTACGACAATCTGGTCAATGAAGACCTCCTCGCCTATGCGCCGGCCGGCGCCCGCGTCATTTACGCGGGCAAAGAGGGAGGAAACCACACGCTGACGCAGGATAAAATCAACGAGCTCCTGGTCCGGGAAGCGCTGCGCGGCCATACGGTGGCGCGCCTCAAAGGCGGCGATCCCTTTATCTTCGGCCGCGGCGGCGAAGAGGCGGAAGAACTGGCCGCCCGGCACATTCCCTTCGAAGTGATTCCCGGCGTAACTTCCGCAATCGCGGTGCCGGCCTACGCGGGCATTCCGCTCACGCATCGGGGGGTCACGTCCACGGTGGCGTTCATCACCGGACATGAAGATCCGACCAAGGAAAAAAGCGACATCGACTGGCATGCGCTCGCGGGCATTGGAACGCTGGTGTTTCTGATGGGCGTGAAAAATCTCGATCGGATCACCGGGGCGCTGATTGCGCAGGGAAAGCCGCCGGAAACGCCCGCGGCCCTGATCCGGCGCGGCACAACGCCCGATCAGAAAGTCCTTTCGGGCACGCTGGCCGCGATTGCCGATCTGGCCGCAGAAAACCGCTTTAAACCGCCCGCCATTCTGGTGGTGGGAAAGGTGGTCGAACTGCGCGACACGCTCGGCTGGTTTGACACGAAGCCCCTGTTCGGGCTGGGCGTGGCGATCACGCGGCCCGAGCGGCAGGCCGACGATCTGGCGAAGCTTCTCGCGGCGGAAGGCGCGCGGCCGATCGCGTTTCCGACCATCGCCATCGAACCGCCTTCCGACTGGAGTGAACTTGACGCGGCGCTGGCCGGGCTGGACGCTTACCAGTGGCTTGTTTTCACGAGCGCCAACGGTGTGCGCTTCTTTTTCGAACGCATGCAGCAAAAGGGCAAAGACGTGCGCGATCTCAAGGGCGTCAAAATCTGCTGCATCGGTCCGGCCACGGCCCGACAACTGGCGGACCGTGGCATCCGGGCGGATCTGGTGCCCGAGGAGTTCATTGCCGAAGGCATTTTAAAAGCGTTTGCCGCCATGGATATTCAGGGGATGAACATCCTCATTCCGCGGGCGGAAAAAGCCCGCGATATTTTGCCCCGGACGCTCAAGGCGCAAGGCGCGCGCGTAACGGTGGCAACCGCTTACCGGACGGTGAATTCCGGCAGGAAAAAAGAAGAGCTGGCCCGGCGGCTTGCCGCGGGCGACGTGGACGTGATCACGTTTACCAGCTCCTCCACCGTGACGAACTTTTTCGACATTATGGGGAAGGATTTCACGCTGCCGCCTTCCGTCCGGGTGGCCTGCATCGGTCCCGTGACGGCGGCCACGGCGAAGCAGGCGGGCCTGTCCGTCGACATCGCCCAGGAAGAATACACCATGGAAGGCCTGGTCGCGGCGCTTTACCGCGCTTTTCAGAAATCGGCGCCCGGGACGGGCGGGGGGGCAGAAAGGAAAGAAGGATGATCGGGATCTCCAAACTCTACTGCGGAGCGGTGGAGCCCTCCGACGTGCTGCGTTACAACCGGCACTCGGGAAGGCTGCCGTCGCATCTGCTGCAATTTTCGGCGGACAAGAAACCGGTGGTGGTCTGGAACATGACGCGCCGCTGCAACCTCAAATGCATCCACTGCTATTCCAGCTCGGCTGACATCGACTATCCCGATGAGCTGACGACGGAAGAAGGCAAGGCCATGATCGATGACCTGGCGGCTTTCGGATCGCCGGTGCTGCTGTTTTCCGGCGGCGAACCGCTGATGCGGAAGGATTTGCTCGAACTGACCAGGTATGCGACGGACATGGGCATGCGCGCGGTCATCTCCACCAACGGCACGCTCATTACCAAAGAAATCGCAGCCGAACTTAAAAAAATCGGCCTTTCGTACGTCGGCGTCAGCCTCGACGGTTTGCAGCCGACGCACGACCGGTTCCGGGGCAGAAAAGGCTCGTTTGGAAAAGCCATGGAAGGCATCCGCAACTGCCGGGAAGCGGGAATCAAGGTGGGCCTGCGCTTCACCGTCAACCGCCACAACGTGGCCGATGTGCCGGCCATGTTCGACCTGCTCAGAAAAGAAAAGATCGAGCGGATGTGCTTTTACCATCTGGTGTATTCCGGCCGCGGCTCGAAGCTCCGCGAGGAGGACCTGACGCACGGGGAGGCCCGCCGCCTGCTGGATCTCATCGCCGATAAGACGAAGGCCATGTTTGACGACGGCCTGGCGCCGGAAATCCTCACGGTGGACAATCACGCCGACGGGCCTTACCTGTATCTGAAAATGAGGGAGAAGGACCCGGCGCGCGCGGCGGAAATCCTGGAGCTCCTGGAAATGAACGAGGGTAATTCCACCGGCGTCGGCATCGGCTGTATCAGCTGGGACGGCGAAGTGTATCCCGATCAGTTCTGGCGCAACCGGCCGCTGGGCAATGTCCGGAAGCGGCCCTTCAGCGAAATCTGGACGGACGAAAAAAACGAGTTTCTCATGAAACTGAAGGATAAGAAAAAATACGTTACCGGACGCTGCGCGGCATGTGTTTGGCTTTCCGTGTGCGGCGGGAACTTCCGGGCGCGGGCCGAAGCGGAGGGGGACGAGTGGGGGCCGGATCCGGCCTGCTATCTGACCGACGAGGAAATATCATCACCAAAGGAGTAAAATATGCAATTTCCTGAATACCGGGGACGCCGGTTGAGAAAGAATGAAAACTTTCGCAGACTGGTTCGTGAAACGCGCCTGAGCGCGGACGAGCTCGTTTATCCGCTTTTCGCCGTGCCGGGCAGGGATGTGAAAAAACCCATTGCCTCGATGCCGGGGCAGTTTCAGATGTCGGTGGACCACCTTGCGAAGGAAGCGCGCGAGGCGCATGCGCTGGGCATCCCCGCGCTGCTGCTTTTCGGCATTCCGGCCAGGAAGGATGAGCAGGGAACCGGCGCGTTTGCCAAAGACGGGATCGTCCAGCAGGCCGTGAAGCGCGTCAAGAACGAAGTGCCGGACATGCTGGTGATCACGGACGTCTGCCTGTGCGAATACACGAGCCACGGCCACTGCGGCATCATCGAAAAGGGCGAAGTTTTGAACGACGCCACGCTCGAGGTGCTGGCGGAAACGGCCCTGTCGCAGGTGAAAGCCGGCGCGGACATGGTGGCGCCGTCGGCCATGATGGACGGACAAATCGCGGCCATCCGCGAGATTCTCGATGAAAACGCGTTGGAAAACATTCCGATCATGGCCTATTCCGCGAAATACGCCTCCTCGTTTTACGGGCCGTTCCGCGAGGCGGCTGAGAGCGCGCCGCAGTTCGGCGACCGAAAGGCCTATCAGATGGACCCGGCCAATTCCGACGAGGCTATCCGGGAAATTTCGCTCGACGTCAATGAAGGCGCGGACATCATCATGGTGAAGCCGGCGCTGCCGTATCTGGACATCATTTGCCGGGCCAGGCAGGAATTCGATCTGCCGCTTGCCGCCTATAATGTGAGCGGGGAATATTCAATGATCAAGGCCGCGGCGAAGCTGGGCTGGCTCGATGAAGAAAAAGCCATGCTGGAAAGCGTCACGGCCATCAAGCGCGCCGGCGCGGATATTCTGATTACCTACTGGGCAAAAGATCTGGCGAAGGTGCTCGCGACGTGAAAATCGGAAAGCGAAAAGACATGAGTGGAGATTCCCCCTCCCCCTGCCCCTCCCACAAGGGGAGGAGGGATTCCGATCGTGCAACGGTCGTGGATGTGGGCGCCTCATCCCGTCCTTACCCTGAAGGGCACACATCCCGCAAGGAAAGGCGGGATCAGGTTAGGATGATTGCGTGGGAAGTGACGCGAAGCTGCAATCTGAACTGCGTGCACTGCCGTGCCGCCTCGCATCTCGGGCCTTATCCGGGGGAGCTTTCCACCGGCGAATGTCTCCGTCTGATCGACGACATCGCCCGTTTTTCGCAGCCGGTCATCATTCTCACCGGCGGCGAACCGCTATTGAGGCAGGATATCTTTGATCTGGCCGCCTACGGCACACAAAAAAGCCTGCGCATGGTCATGGCGACCAACGGTACGCTGGTCGATGAAGCCAAGGTTCGAAAGATGATCGATTCCGGCATTCAGCGGGTGAGCATCAGCATCGACGGGCCCGACGCGCAAAGCCACGACGCGTTGCGCCAGCAGCCGGGCGCGTTTGCCGGCGCGCTTGCCGGCATCGCGGCGATGAAAGCCGCCGGAATGGAATTTCAGATCAACACGACGATCACGACCGCCAATCTTCATCAGATCAAAGCCATTCACGATCTGGCGCTTCGCATCGGAGCGGCGGCGCACCACATCTTTTTGCTGGTGCCGACCGGAAGGGGAAGGGATTTGGCCGAGCAGGCGATCACCGCGGCGGATTACGAAGAGACGCTCCGCTGGTTTTACCGGGAAAGTCTGACGTGCGCAATCCAGCTCAAAGCGACCTGCGCACCGCACTATTTCCGGGTTATGCACCAGAATAAACGGAAAGGGGAAAACCCCGCAAAAAAAGTCGGCGGTCATTTTCATGAATCGACACGGGGCTGCCTGGGCGGCATCTCCTTTTGTTTTATATCCCATGTCGGTCAGGTGCAGCCCTGCGGCTATCTGGAGCTTGACTGCGGCAATATTAGGAAGCAAAGCTTCGGCGAAATCTGGGAAACCTCCGAAGTGTTCCGCAATCTTCGGGATTACGAAAGCTACAAGGGCAAGTGCGGGCGCTGCGAGTTTATCAAAGTTTGCGGCGGCTGCCGGGCACGGGCCTATGAAGCGACGGGTGATTATCGGGCGGAGGAGCCTTTGTGTTTGTATCAACCGCGGCAATGAATGAAGGCACACGAAAGCGTTCTCCGGATAGTTTCCATCCCCTTAATTCCCTCCTGCCGGGGGAGGAAGAGGCCGTATGGACGCCATTGATAAAAAACTGCTTAATCTTCTGCAAAAGGAATTTCCACTGGAAGAGGAGCCTTTCCGTTTGATCGGCGAGCGCTGCGGAATCAGTGAAGAGGAAACGCTGGCCCGCGTTCAAAAGCTGAAGGACCGGGGCATTATCCGCCGGATCGGCGCCGTGTTCGACGGAAAAAAACTCGGACGCGCGAGCACGCTGTGTGCGGCGCGTGTGCCCGAAGGCCAAATCCGGTCCTTTGTTCGGATCGTCAGCGCCGAGAAAGGCGTGACGCATAATTACCGCCGCGCGCACGAATACAATATCTGGTTCACGGCGACCGCGGCGAGTGCCGAAGAACTGGAAGCCCTTCTGTCGGATGTGAAAAAAAAGACCGGTGTTACGGACATTCTGGACCTGCGCGCGGTCAGGACCTTCAAGATCGACGCGTCCTTTGACCTGTAGAGACAATGAACGATGACTGAAAAGAATCCAAATTCCCTCCTGGCCGTTGTGGACGGCAGCAATTATTTGTACCGCGCTTTCTACGGCATTCCCGCGCTGTCCAATTCCAGGGGCTTTCCCACCAACGCGATTTACGGCTTCACCACCATGCTGATGAAGCTGCTCAAGGACATCCATCCGGACTATATCGTTGTGACCTTTGATCTCAAGGGACCGACCGCCCGGCATGAGGCGTATGAAGATTACAAAGCAACGCGCAAGCCGATGCCGGAGGATTTGATCGCGCAGGTTCCCCTCATCAAGGAAGTGATCCGCGGATTTTCCATCCCGATTCTGGAGAAGCAGGGAACGGAGGCCGACGATCTGATCGGTACGCTCGTGGTCCGGGCGCGGAAAAAGGGATGGCGCGCCGTGATAATCTCCGGCGACAAGGATTTGATGCAGCTCATCGGCGACGGGGTGACCCTGGTCGATACGATGAAGGACAAAACCTATGACAGCGCGGCGGTCAGGGAAAAATTCGGCGTGGGTCCGGACAAAGTGGTGGAGATCCTGGGGTTGATGGGCGACGCATCCGACAACATTCCCGGCGTCCCCGGCATCGGCCCCAAAACGGCCCGGAGGCTGATTGAAGAATACGGATCCGTGGAAGCGGTTCTGGAAAACGCGGAAAAGCTCCACAACGTCAAGCTGCGCGAAAGCTTCCGCAAATACGCCGATCAGGCCCGGCTCAGCCGCCGGTTGGCGGTGATTTCCACGGACGTGGATTTGGATTTTGATCTGAAGGATGCGGCGCGCCGGGAACCCGACAGGGAGGCGCTTTCCCGGCTCTTCAGGGATTTTGAATTTTCATCGCTTTTGCAGCAAATTTCAGCCGGCCCGGCAAAACCGGAGGTTCCCTGCAAAATCGTGGCGGACACGAAGGCCCTTGCGGAGCTGGTCGGAGCACTTCGAGGCGTGAGAACCTTCGCGTGTGAAATGTTCCCGGAAAAAAATACGCCGCAGGCGCTGATCGGAATGGCGATCGGGGCCGGTCGGGAAAGATTTTATATTCCGCTGGGGCATGACGGCGCCGGACAGCAGCTCAAGACGGAAGAGGTCTGGCCCGCGCTTATGCCTTTCTGGGCCAATCCGAAAATCACCAAATACGCATACGATTTGAAAACAGCGCTGGTCCTGCTGCCGGACCTGCCGGTTTCGGCGGGTATGGATTTGCAATTGGCCGCTTATCTGCTCAACCCCGCGCGGCATTCCTATACGCTCGACGAAGTGGCGTGGGAATACCTGCAGGAGCGCGTCCCTTCCATGGCGGAAGCGGCGGGTGGCAGGGGGAAAAACCAGTCGCTTGCGCCTGCGCCTGTTGACCAGGCGGCCCTATCCGCCGGTCAGCGTGTCGCGGCCCTGCTTTCACTGGCGGAAAAACTGCTGGCCGGGCTGGATCAGGCCGGGGCTTCCTCACTGTATCGAGACGTGGAGATGCCGCTTCTGTTTACGCTGGCCGGGATGGAAAAAAAGGGCGTTCTGGTGGATGCCGCGCTTTTAAAGCAAATGTCCGGAGAGCTGTCGCAACTGCTGGCCCTCTCGGAGGAGAAAATATACCGTCTGGCCGGGGAAACATTCAATATCAATTCCCCCAAACAATTGCAGATGATTCTTTTTGAAAAGATGCAGCTTCCGAAGGGCAAAAAGACAAAAGAAGGTTATTCGACGGATGTGGATGTCCTCTCCGACCTGGCCCGGAGCCACGAGCTGCCCGCCGAAATTCTGGCCTACCGGTCTTTAGCCAAGCTCAAATCCACGTATGTGGACGCGCTTCCGGCGCTGATTTCTCCGCAAACCGGAAGGATCCATACGTCATACAACCAGACCGTGGCGGCGACCGGCCGGCTTTCGAGCAGCAACCCCAACCTTCAGAACATTCCCGTCCGGACCGTCGAGGGCAAAAGAATCCGTCAGGCCTTTATCGCTCCCCCCGGCTGTGTTTTGATTTCCGCCGACTACTCGCAGATCGAACTTCGCGTGCTGGCGCACCTGTCCGAAGACGAGGCTTTGCTGGACGCTTTCGCGGCCGATGCCGATATTCACACCCGGACGGCTTCCGACGTGTTTGGTGTTTTTCCCGAAATGGTCAGCCCCGATATGCGCAGGCAGGCCAAAGTCATCAACTTCGGCATTCTCTACGGTATGAGCGCGTTCGGCCTGGCCCGGGAGCTGGGCGTTTCCCAGAAAACCGCTCAAATCTATATTGACGGCTACTTTGCCCGTTACAAAAAAGTGCGCGCCTATCTGGACGGTGTCCTGGAAGGGGCAAGGCGCGACGGCTTTGTCTGCACGATTCTGAATCGTCGCCGCTGGCTGCCCGATCTGCAAAGCAAGATTCCGTCCGTTCGCCAGTTTGCCGAACGGATGGCCATTAACGCGCCCATCCAGGGGTCTGCCGCGGATTTGATCAAGGTGGCCATGGTGAACATTGACCGTTTGCTGAAGGAGAAAAACCTTGACGCCCGCCTGATCATGCAGGTGCACGACGAACTGGTCCTGGAAGCTCCGGTTCAGGAACAAGAGGACGTCAAAAAGCTTGTCCGGGAGGAAATGGAAAACGTGATTCGCCTGAAAGTGCCCCTGAAAGTGGAGATCGCTTCGGGGGTGAACTGGGACGAGGCGCATTGAAAAAAGGCTGAAGATCTTGGGATCGAAAAGAAAAGACGCAAAGACCGGCCTTTGCCGTTGATTGCTCCCGGCGAAAAAGGCGGCTATTCCAGCCGCAATTATTATTGATATGCTTTTGGTAAATATGCTATAGAAACAGCGGTTTTTCAGCAGTTGAGATAAACGATGCATCCCCTGGCTCGGGAATCTTCGTTGTCGAGGCAGGAAAACATCGTCTGAGAGCTTTGAATAACGGCCATTTTTGTCATTTCGACCGAAGGGAGAAATCTTGAACAAACGGCCATCTTTAAGATTTCTCGTCGCTCACGCTCCTCGAAATGACATTTTTCAAAGCTCTCCGTCTGTTGCAACGGAAGCGGGGGTTGGTTTTTTGCACAGTGTCTCTTCCACAGGAGCATCCATCAAAGGTAAAACTCTATGAAGAAATCGCCAGCGGGCATGCCGGTTCGCTCCAAAAAGAAAAAACTGAATTTAGCCCTGCAGGGCGGCGGCGCCCACGGCGCCTTTACCTGGGGGGTTCTGGACCGATTGCTGGATGAAGAGCGTCTGGATATTGAAGGGATTGTCGGAACAAGCGCAGGCGCCGTAAACGCGACCATTTTGGCCTATGGCCTGGCGTCCGGCGGCCGCAAAAAAGCGCAGGAGCTGCTCAACCATTTCTGGATCACAAATTCGAAAAACAGCCAGTGCTCGCCGTTTCAGCCGACCGTCTTCGACAAGCTCCTGGGCAGTCGAGGGTCGATTGAATTTTCTCCATACTGGCAGATGTTCGATGTTCTTTCGCGCATGTTTTCCCCCTACCAGTGGAACCCCAACAACAAGAACGCGCTCAAAGAGATGCTCGAAGAGCTGATCGATTTTTCCGTGCTGCAGAAGTCGCGCAGCATCAGGCTTTTTATCTGCGCCACCAATGTGCTGACCGGCCGCCTGAAGGTTTTTGAAAATCGCGAAATCACGCCGGACATGATTATGGCCTCCGCCTGCCTGCCTTACCTGACGCAGGCGCCTGAAATCGAAGGCCAGTACTACTGGGACGGCGGCTATATGGGGAATCCGCCGATTTTCCCCGTGATCTATGACACCGACTGCCGCGACGTCCTGATCGTCCAGATCAACCCGATCAACATCCCCGAAGTTCCCCGCACCACTAACGAGATCTTCGACCGGATCAACACGCTCAGCTTCAATTCCAGCCTGATGCGGGAAATGCGGGCTATTTATTTTATTACGTCTTTAATCGAAAAAGGCGAGCTGGATTCGTCCAAGCACAAGCACACGTTTATCCACACCATCGACGCCGAGGAAGTCATGGCGAAGCTCTCCGCGTCGAGCAAAATGAATCTGGATATGGAATTTCTGCAATACCTGTTTAATATCGGCCGGGAAAAGGCCGGGGAATTCCTCACAAACCATTTCGACAAAATCGGACGTCAATCTTCCACCGATCTGGTCGCCAAATTCTTTTGACCCGCCGTGGAAGCTCTTCGCAGCCGGCGCGCAATCTTCCGGATTTAAAAAATCATGACACCGGCGCTGCGGCTTTTTTCCCCAGATCAAACGCCTCCGAGAGGGCGGCCTCGTTGCCGGCGATTTCCCCCTTGTCGGTAGCGGAAGCCATCACGCAGCCCAGCCAGTTCAGTCTGGTCATTTCCGCGGTCATTCGGAAACTGTGGACGATGGGGTCGGCTGTGTGCGGATCCGGATCTCCGCAGACCGTGATGAGGCCGATGCGCTTGCCCTTCATTTTGGGATAGTAGGCTTTCTGCCATTTCCATTCCGCGTCGAAAAAGACGCACCAGCGTTCCAGGTAGGCTTTCATCTGCGAGGTCATCGTCCAGAAATAAACGGGAACGCTGTGGATGACGGCGCCGGCTTCCAGAATTTGCTCCTGAATTTCGGCCATATCATCCTTCAGGGCGCAGATTCCCGTTTTGTTGCACTTCTTGCAGTCTCTGCATCCGGCAATCTCTTTCCGGGCCAGGATGATTTTTTTCACATCGGCTCCGGCTGCTTTGGCGCCTTCCAGGGCCTGGCCGAGGAGAATATCGCTGTTCCCTCCGACACGTGGACTTCCCATGATGCCAAGTACTTTCATATTTTCCTCCCTGTCCGTCAGAAATGAAAACCAATCGATATCCTGATGCGGTACGTACCTTTTTCCCCGTTTTTTGTAAACGATAAAATAGTTGAAGAACTCTGCAGGCAAATATGTTAAAAAACCGGACACCGAAAAGCAAAGCGGGGCTGCCTATGGCCATACCCTATCATGCATTGATCTATCCTGAAGACCGGCAAAGCAACCGGGCATCCCGGGAAGCGAGGGGAAGAGCCGCGTTTGCCGTTATTGCCCATCGCGGGGCGTCGGCCTATTATCCGGAAAATACCATGCCCGCCTTCAGGGCAGCGATCGACATGAGGGCCGATATGGTGGAGCTGGATGTCCAGCTTACGGCGGATGGGGAAGTGGTGGTCTTTCATGATGAAAACATCTCGCGCTGCACGGACGGCCGGGGAAGGATCGCCGATTACCCGTTCATCCGGTTGCGAAAACTCGATGCCGGCGGCTGGTTTCACAAAAAATTTACGGGGGAGCGCATTCCGGCGCTTACGGAAGTTCTGGCGCTCTGCAAGGACAGAATTGCCGTCAACATCGAGGTGAAAACGGAGGCGGTAACGGATGCCGTTTCCGGCGGGATCGAGGAGCGATGCCTCAAAATTGTCGATGAAACCGGCATGCGGGAGCACGTTGTGTATTCCAGCTTTGATTCCCGCGCCATTTTGCATTTCAAACAGATCGATGCGCTGACGCCCGTGGCCGTGCTCTATGAAAAGAAGCAGCACGGCTTGCGCCTGCCCTCGGAGATTGTTCAATGCCTTGGCGCCGACGCCTTCAACTGTTCGCTCCGCGAGCTCGGCGAAAAGTGGCTTTCCGATTTGAAACTTCACGGCATTCCCGTGCATATCTACACAGTCAATGACGAAAAAAATATGCGGCGGTTGCTGGACCTCGGGATTGACGGGATTTTTACAAACCGGCCGGACGTCCTGAGAAGCGTATGGGAAGAATATAAAGGGTCATGCGTAATGATTGATGGGCAATAGGGAAAAGAAATGTAGGGAACGGTTTTAAACCGTTCCCTACGGGGCATGGGCGATGGGCAGTGTAGTGCGGGGCTTTAGCCCCGCTGATAGGGCAATTGTCTTGGTGGGCCCTTCGATAAACTCAGGGCAGGCCCTGTCGCCCTTCGGCCGGCTCAGGGTGACAAAAAGTTGTGTCATGGTGAGCCTGTCGAGTGGTGAGCCTGTCGAGTGGTGAGCCTGTCGAACCATGAGTAATGGTTGGAAGTATTGATGGACGAGAATACCGCCTTAAAAGAAAAGATGACTTCCGCT
>Ga0116147_1000713_pt1 | contig 38637 bp, 35 predicted proteins | sample AD_JPNHG3_MetaG_FD_89749 | JGI IMG/M metagenome (GOLD analysis project Ga0116147, IMG submission 89749) | Active sludge microbial communities of municipal wastewater-treating anaerobic digesters from Japan - AD_JPNHG3_MetaG | ecosystem: Engineered > Bioreactor > Anaerobic > Digestate | place...
AAGGTTAAAACGAGGCCCGGCGGGGAAACCCGCCGGGCTTTTTTAATGAAAAAGGGGGAAGAGGTTAGGGGTAAGAGGTAATAGGCGATGGGCGAAAGATTTAAGAATTTAAGATTTAAGTTTTAAGTAGTTAAGGTTTAAGGGAAAACGGTGAAAAGTGGATGATGGGTTGGTTTGTCATCCGCAGGCGAAGGCAGCGCAAAGCGCCGCAGGGAAGACGGTGGCCCATGTAGTGATACTTAATTGATCGCCAGACTATTTTTTAACGCTGAGTTTACTTTTTGCATGAGATCGTCTGACAGCTCGGCAAGCTTAGGTCCGACCAAGCGTCTTTTATCGATGGTGCGGAGTTGTGAGAGGTTGACGATGGAATCCTTTTTCAAGCCGACGTTCTTACCAACGGCCACGCAAATAGGATAACTTGCCTTTTTCTCTGAATATTCGGTGATGACAGTAATAATGGTCGTGGGCGAGTACAAATTGCCTACATCATTCTGAATAATCAGCACAGGTCTGGTTTTGCCGGTTTCACTCCCCACTACCGGATCGAGATCAGCATAATAGATTTCTCCTCTTTTGATTTGGATTTTGGTCATAGGCTGACCTCGGGAAGATTCTCGGCATCAGAATATTTGAAGTCATCACAAATACTGATGTTTTCGCAGGCCAGATCTTGATACGCGGCTTTCATCTGTTCTGCGAAGAGCTTTTGGTCGAGATGATTCAGTTTTTCCTCAATTGACTCCCGCACCAGCGCCGAAACCTTTTTGCCATGACGGGATGACGCTTGGAGAAGCCGTTCTTTGATGTGCGGCGGGAGTTGGATGTTAATCCGTACCTTTTCCTGACGTGAATTCGATAGCATCTGTATGCCTCCTTATTACGGGATATTAATGTGGCATTCTTTGTAGCATAAAATGATGAAAAAAAATAGGGACAGCGCCCAATTATTTCTTGGATAAATAGGGACAGCGCCTCTTTATTAGTCATGAGCAACGAGTGACGGGAAGACTATTCCACGCTTCGTAAATAATCGATTTCTTCCGCTTCTTGCCATTTCAGAAACCGAACAGGCTTGCCGCAGCAGGTCACCTCTCCAAGGTCATCTTTTGAAAAGACAAGGGCAAATGGCGCGTCGATATATGTCTGTAGGAACTTTTTCATCCCATCGGGAACGATGGGTTCGGAAAGCCGGTATTTCACCTCTACAGGCACAGGAATCCTGTTTTTGAGCAGAATGAAGTCCACTTCGGCGCCCTGCCTTGTCCGCCAAAATTTAAGCTCCATGTTCACCTTCAACTGCTTCATCAACGCCAGCGCCACAAAAGATTCGATGATCGCGCCCTTGTCTGCGCGGTCGTTCAGATTAGAATAATCATTCAGGATGCAGTTTCGAATCCCGGTGTCGTAGAGATAATATTTTTTCACCTTTTTCAGTTCATTTGCCAGGTTGCGGGAGTAACTATCTATAGGAAAGCAGACATAGGTCTGCGCCATCAGTTCAAGATGATGTTTGATGGCCGGTTCGGAAAGTCCCACATCGCGTGCCAGAGAAGCAACGGCAACAACCTGCCCCTGATTCTGGGCGAGGCTGTAGAGGAGGCTGTTGAACGCCCGGATGTTCTCTTCTTTAATGAGCGCCTTGATGTCCTTGAGCAGGTAGGTCTGGAGCACATTTTTCAATAAGGCCATTTTGTCTGCTGCGCCGCGCTCGTGTATCAGGCCGGGAAGTCCGCCGAAACGCACAAACTCCTCAAAAGAATAATCGGGCGATTGACGAAGTTCCTTGCCAGACAGCGGATACATGACGGTCAGGCGGAACCTGCCTGCCAGACTTTCCTTGAGATGCTTATGTATTTCCATTGATGATGATCCGGAGGCAATGATCTTCACCTTCATTCCTGAATCGTAAAGGACTTTGAAAATGCGTGTGGCGTTTTTCAGGTAATGAAACTCATCGAGGAACAATAGATCGGTGTCTGTATTTTTCAGTTGCCTGATAAGTTGCTCTTCATCGCCGCTGAATATACGAAGATCGTCAGGGTCTTCAAGATTGTGGAAACGCACTTTGATGCCTTTTTGCCGGCATTGGGCTTCCAGTTGACGCAAAAGAAATGTTTTGCCCACTTGCCGTGGGCCGATGAGAATAGAGATAAACGGTTTGCTGATTTCCTCTGCCAAGCCTTTGTAAATAATGCGATTTATTTCCATGGTTACAATTCTAAACTATCACTTTAGAATTGTAAAGCAATTTTAGCAATAAATAGGGACAGCGCCCATTTATTAGAAAAACAGTCAAAGGGATCGTGATTTGGCGGCAGTCCGATGAAGATTCTTTGGCAGGTTCAGATGGAGATGAGTTTTTGAGCGATTGCGCAGACTTTTTCAAGCAGATCATGGTCCACCCTGCCGATCTTTCTAATCAATCTCTTTTTATCCACGCTCCGAAGTTGATCCAGCATAATTTTGGAGTCTTTATCAAGGCCGTATGCTGAATCCCGGCCGTCGGAAAGGAATACTTCAAAGGGGTAGATCTTTCCTGTCGACGAGGTAATCGGCGCAATGATCAATCTGGGTGAATGCAGGTTCATGGCGTTTACGGAGATAATCAATCCCGGCCGCATTTTACCGGTTTCTGTGTGGATGGCCGGATTCAGGTTAATCAGATAGATATCACCCTGCTTCATGATTTTTCTTCCCAATCTTCCAGGTCGAGAGAGTCCCATTCCTGAATTGCCGCCTGACGTTCCGGGTCTTTTGCGGCGTCACGGAAAGCTGCGCTCAATGCAAGTTCTTCCTGCTCGCGCCTGATTTTTTCAATCTCACCTTTCAGCAAATCATTAATGATCGTGCTTTTCTTCCGCTTGGGAGTCATGCTTGCAAATATTTCCCATACGGTTTTATCCAGCGTCAAATTTACCCTGACCTGATTCATTCTGCCTCCTATGCGTCATTGTTTGCTGTATAATAATGCAGTCGGTAATCCGCGTCAAGAGAAAAAAGGGACAGCGCCTCTTTATTAGCAATGAGCAACGAATGACGAGCAAATCATGCCAGCGCCAGATGGATGCGGACAGCCTTTTCTATTTTCGCCATTTCTTCATCAGTCAGCTCACCGATAAATTGAACAAGGCGGCTTTTATCGATGGTTCTGATCTGATCGGCTTTTCCTTTGGAGTTTTTGGGAAGATTAGCCGTTTCTCTTGGTAAAAATATTTCAAATGGATAGATTTTCTCGGTGTTTTTTGACGTTAGGGGGACAATGCTGACCATGCAGGCGTAAAGATTGTTTTGGTCATTAGAAACAACGACAACCGGTCTCGTCTTGGCAATTTCCCGGCCGACAGTTGGATCAAGCGCTGCCAGATAGACGCCGCCTCGTTTAATATTCATCCCAATGCTCCAGATCGGCTGCTGAAAATTCTTTTGTGATTTCAACACCCTCCCGTGCCGTTGCCTGGTAACCTTCCGTCAGTTTCGCTTCCAGTTCCATTTTTTCAAAACGCATTAATCTTTCTTTAAGAGATTCTGTAATAAAGCGATTGCGTTGCCCCGGTTCGGTCACTCGGTTCAGAGCCGCAACCAGATCTTTGGGAAGCGTAATATTCAATCGCACTGCATCTGTACTCATTATACACCTCTTTATGATGTATTTTTATGTTTAATGAAAAGGTAGCTCAAGCCATGTAGATTTGCAAGCAAGTTTTAAAAAGATGGAGTGGGTCGCTATTTATTCAAGGCGGGGCTGAAGCCCCGCCCTACATTTTTTTTGTACCTGTTGATGTAGGGCGCACACATAGGTTCCAAATTTTTTATGTAGGGCATGCCTTTAGGCTCGCCGGACCAATTCTTCTCTTTTCCCCTATCGCCCCTCGCCCAGGACCCCTTACCCCTTACCTATGATCCATGACCACCGTCGCATCCACGGCTACGGGTTTTCCTCGATGCACGACCAGCGGGTTGACGTCGATCTGGCCGATGTCGGGGCAGGCGGCGGCAAGATTTCCCAGGTTGACGAGAATCTTTGCCATGATGTTCAGATCCAGCGGCTTTACGCCGCGGAAGCCGTGAAGCAGATTCCTGCCGGAAATGCGCCCGATCAGTTCCCGGGCGATGGATAGCGAAAGGGGAGCGGGCGCGAAGACGACGTCCTTCTGCAACTCGGCAAAAATGCCGCCCAGGCCGAACATCACGCAGGGGCCGAACTGTTCGTCGCGCAATACTCCGGCAATCAGTTCATATTCTGCCGGCATCTGCTTCTGCAGGAGAATTCTTCCTTTTCCCTTCAGTTTTCCTGTCAGATCGGCATACGACGCCTTGATTTCAGCGGCGGACGACAGGCCCAGCCGGACCAGCCCCGATTCCGTTTTGTGCACCTGACCTTCGGCAAGTCCCTTGAGAACGACGGGGAAGCCTGCTTCGCGCGCTGCGGCAACGGCTCCTGCCGCCGAAAGGACAATCTTTTCTTTCACGGTCGGGATGCCGCAGATTTTCAGCAAGTTCTTGCTGTCGTACTCATCCCAGATGGGCTCCGGGCAGGAGGCAAGAATCGCCGCGGCTTTTGGGGGCAGTGTGATCCGTCCGGAGGCCGCCCGTGCAGGCGCTTTTTTGCGAGGCTTATAGCGCGAAGCGAAAGCCAGGCATTCGACCGCCCGGAAGAGTTCTCCGTGGGCGGGGATTCCGCATTCCTGGGCCTCTCGTTTGAAGGCCCGGAGCGCGTCGCGTCGGCCGATCACCCAGATGATCAATACTTTTCCTTCACGGTCCGCCGCCTCCTTGAAAATTTTCAGCCGGTCGTAGTTGGGGTAGAGGCCGACGAAAAAGTGCATAAAGAGGACATCGACTTTCGGGTCCTTCACCAGGGCGTTGAAAGCCCCGTCATAGGCGCCCAGGGCGCCTTTCCCGGCGAAGGCGGGGAACAGGTCCACCGGGTTTTCGGGCGGCATCCAGTCGGGGAAAATTTGGGCCAGCTCTTTTCTGGTTGATGTCGAAAGATCGGCAACGCTAAGTCCCTGCTGTTCGACCAGATCGCAGGACAGAATGCCCGCGCCTCCGCTGAAGGTCAGAATGGCCGTTCGGCACCGCTCCGGGGTATGGCCGATCATGGCCAGCGCCCGTGTGACTTCCATCATCTGGTGAAAATCCCGCGCGAGCGTGACGCCGGCCAGCGAAAGCAGCGAATCCTGCAATCTTGCGTCGCCGGCCAGGCTTGAGGTGTGGGAGAGAGCGGCTTTGGCGCCGGACCTGCTTTTGCCTCCCTTGAGCAGAACGATCGGTTTTTGGGCCCGGTCCGCCAGCTCCAGAAACCTGCGCCCCCTCACGATGGATTCCAGATACAGGGCAATGGCGTCCGTTTCATCGTCTTCCAGGAGGTATTCCAGGATGTCGCATTCGTCGATGTCCATTTTGTTCCCGATGGAGCAGGCCTTGGCAATGCCGACGGCCCGTTCGCTCATCAGGTCAGCCAGAAATCCGGCGGAGAGCATGCCGCTTTGCACGACCATGGAGATGCGACCGGCGATCAGGCCGTCTTGGTGGATTTTGGGGTGCATGAACGTGAAAAAGAATTTCCGGGGAATGTCCACAAGGCCCATGCAGTTTGGCCCCCAGAGGCGGATGCCCGCTTCCCGCGCGACGGCAAGGCAGCGCTCCTGCAGCGCGCGCCCCGCGGGGCCGGTTTCGGCAAAACCCGCGCTTTCGATGATGACGCGCCGGATGCCCTTGCGTCCGCAGGCGGCAAGCGCATCGGGCACGGCGGGCGCCGGGACGATGACGATGGCCAGATCCACCGGGCCGGGAATCTCTTCCACCGTCGCATAGCTGGGCAGCGACCGGATCTCGGCGTAATTCGGGTTGACGGGATAGACGCTGCCGGTGAAGCCCAGGCCGAGGTTGACGAGGAGCTGGCTGCCCAGGCTGTTTTCGCGCGGGGTTGCGCCGATGACGGCAATGGAGGCGGGATTAAAGAAAGTCTTCATGAAGAATTGCTCCGCAAGAAAGTTGTGTGTGCCCTGTGGCCGTCTTGATACCATATTGGGAAAATCTGTCAACTCTAAGAGTTACGAGCAATGAGGAAGAAAGATTTAAGATTTAAGTAGGGCGGGCCGCTTGTGACCTTTAGGTTATCAGGCCCGCCATTACCGGGTCTAAAGACCCGGCCTACATTGTTTGGGTGAGATAGCGATGTTTACGTCGGGCGGGCCGCTTGTGACCTGGAGAGTCAATCAATGCATGGCGCACCTGAAGGTACGCCCTACAATTCACCGCTTGGCTCCTATTGCCCATAACCTCTCACCCATTCCCCAATTCCCGAATTGATCTTTAAGATATAATATTGTAAACATGCTGCCATGAACGAGAAGGATTTCCCCTCCAACGTGTATGACGGAATGGCGCTGATTGCCGATCCGATTCACTCCTACGCGCTTTTCACGGTGCCCCGGGATTCCGACCCGGCGGAAATAACGGAGAAGGACATCATCGACTCTCCCTGGATGCAGAGGCTCCGGCGCATTTACCAGTTGCAGAGCGCCCGCTGGGTGTATCCGGCTGCGGAGCATACCCGTTTCCAGCATTCGCTGGGCACCATGCATGTCGCGGGAGAATTCGCCCGGCATCTGTACCCCAGCCTTAAGGAAGTTTGCCCCGACGTTCCGTCCATGCATTACGTCGAAGAACTGGTCCGGCTCGCGGGGCTGCTGCACGACGTGGGGCACGGACCCTTCGGCCATTTTTTTGACGAGCATTATCTTTCCGACTGGGGCCTGACGCACGAGGACATGGGGCGGCTGATCATCGTGAAGAAGCTGGGCTCCCTCCTTTCGAAAATTTCCCGCAGCCCTTCCGGGCCGTTCGCCCGCGGAGAAAAGCTCGATCCGCGGCAGGTGGCCTTCCTGATCAAAATGCCGGACGAAGGCGACGAATCACGGCAGCCGCGTTGGCTGGTCTGGCTGCGCCAGTTGTTTTCCGGCATCTATACGGTCGATAATCTGGATTATGTTCAGCGCGATGCCTACATGACCGGCTTTTCGCTCGATATGGTCGATGTGCCGCGCCTGCGCTACTACACGTTTTTCACGAAAGACGGTCTGGCGCTCCATCAGTCCGGCATCTCGGCGCTCCGGCGCTTTCTCAACGCCCGCCTGAATCTCTACAGCAACGTGTATTTTCACCGCACGACGCGCGCGCTGGACCTGCACCTGAAGGAGATATTTTCCGAGACGCTCCGTCTGATCTATCCGGAAAATCCGTCAAGGCATCTGGACGCCTACCTGGGCTGCGATGAGTGGTCCCTGTTCAGCGAAGTGCGGGGATGGCTTTCCGCCAAAGATACACGCCGAAAAAAACTAGCCCTGGAGTGGCGGAAGATTTTCGCCCGCCGGCTGAAGTGGAAAATGTCTTTCGCCGCCGAAATCTCCGTTGATTCGATTCAACGGGGGACGGAGTTTGTCGGCGCGGGAAACTATGAGGCAAAGGTCCGGGAATGCCTGCCTGCCTCGCTTCAACGTCTGGCCTTTCGCGTGGACGTGGCCACGCAGGACCCGCGTCCCCTCAATCCGATCGCCGAACCGGGCAAGCGCATCAATATCTTCAATCCCGTCACGGGGAAAACCTCGCCCGAGCCGCTGGCCGAAATCTACCGGTTCATCCCGGCCCGTGTCCGGCACTTCCGTGTGTTCGCGCTCAACCATGATCATGACGAGGAGCTGGCCCGGGCGGCCGAATCTGCGCTTGGGAATATCGATCGCTCCAGCCCGACGAATGTGTAAAAGAAGTTACGAGCAACGAGTGGTCATGGGTTACTCGTCGCTCATTGCTTTTTCCCCACATGCAGCCAGGTGATGCCGAAGGTCAGGGAATGTTTTTCCACCTGGACCATGCCCGCTTCTTCCAGATTCTTTGCGAATTCGCCGGGAGAGGGAAAGTTCATGATGGAGTCGGCCAGGTAGGTGTAGGCGGCGGGATTTTTAGAAAAAATTTTTGCGAACGCGGGCAGCAGAAAATTCAGATAGACATAGTAGATCCATTTGACAAAACGGTTCCGGACGAAGGTCATCTCCAGGATCATGACCTGCCCTCCGGGGACGACGACGCGAAGCATTTCGGAAAGCGCGCGGGCGCGGTCGGGAATGTTGCGGATGCCGAAGGCGATGCCCGCGACATCGAAGCGGTTGTCTTCAAAGGGAAGGTGCAGGGCGTCTCCTTCAACGATTTGAATCCGGTCGCCAAGGTTTCTCTGTCGTATCTTGTCTTTTGCCGCCGCGACCATTTCCGGAACAAAATCAAGGCCTGTGACCGAAATGCGTGGATGCATCTCGGCCGCTGCAATCGAGAGGTCGCCCGTTCCGCAGGCGACGTCCAGATAACGGTAGGTTTGAAAAAACCGCATTTTCTTTGCGGCAAATCTGCGCCAGGCCACGTCGCGCCGGAGGCTGAGCAGACGATTTAAAAAGTCATATTTTCCGGTCACGGTGGAGAAAATCTCCCTGACGATGCGGATGCGCTGGGCGTCGGAAATTTCCTGAACGCGCGGATATTTTTCGGGAAGGTTCGTATCCATAAAGAAGATTCCGGTTGTTTGTCCTGCCGCGGCTTTAGCAGTACGGGAGGGGAAATGCAACAAGAAAGCGACGAGCAACGAGTGGCGAGCAATGAGCGAAAAGAAAGGCTATGGGCGGTGGAAGAAAAAGTGGATGGTGAGAAAAGAATAGCAATGAGCAACGAGTGACGAGTGAAGAGTGAAAAGAAAACCGCCGCCCGTCAAGGGAAGGGCGGCGGCAATCTATGTTGACTTGACCTTCAGCCTTCAGTCTTCAACCTTGAATCTTCGAACCTTCTTCTACCCCGCTTTGATGGGAACCTTGGTCCCTTTGGCTTTGGCCGACTGGATCTTCGGAATGGAAATGTTCAGGACGCCGTTTTTAAAACTTGCGGACGCCTTGTTCGCGTCGGTTTCCCCGGCCAGAGGGATCACGCGGTTGAAAGACCCGTAGGAACGCTCCATGTAATAATAGTTTTTCCCCTTGTCTTCCTTTTCCTCCTTCTTTTCGCCCTTGATCGTCACCGCGTCGCCGGTGACCGTCACCTCGATATCTTTTTCCTCCACGCCGGGAAGCTCCGCGCGGATCACAAAATCCTTGTCGCTTTCCTTGACGTCCACCGACGGGGTGAACGCGCCGAATCCTCCGGCGGACAGTGCACGCGGCGCCGTATCAAATCCGGCAAAGAAATCGTCGAATAAACTATTCATCTGACGCTGCAAAGCATAGAAGGGATGATCGTCATCTCTTGCCGCAGGTCTTGCAACGGTGGGCAGCAGATTTTTGATTCTCATCATCATGTCCTCCTTTCTCGTAGTTTGTAGCTCATAGTTCGTAGCTCGTAGCCCATGGCTGATAGCTTGCGTTGTAGGGACTGTTCCCCGAACAGTCCGAAAAGCGGCGCGTTCGGGGACCGTGCCCTACAGTCTCGTTGCTCATCGCTCATTGCTCGCCACTTTCCTATGCCGCCTTGATCGCAATCTTTTTCGGCTTCACCTTTTCCGCCTTCGGCAGCTCCAGTCTCAGGACGCCGTTTTTGACGGTGGCGACGATTTTATCCCGGTCGATTTCGTCCGAAAGGGTAAACACCCGTTCATAATCGCCGATTTCATATTCGGAATAGAGCATCGTCGCGTCCCCGACATGTCCGTTTTCAACACGACCCGTGATGGTCAAAATATTTTTCTCTAGTTCAATGTCCACGGTCTTCTCATCAACACCCGGCATGTCGGCCAGCAAGAAAAGGGAATCCTTGTTTTCATAAATATCGACGCGCGGCAGGAACGTCTTGACGTTGCGAATGCGTTCCGTGGCGGATACGTTTTCGGTTTTCTGAATGTCTTTGTCCAGCATGGAACCAACCTCCTTTCCGCTATTGAATCTTGATTTTCTTGGGTAAATCTTCTTTTACTCTGGGCAGCACGATGGCCAGAATGCCTTTTTCGTAGCGGGCTTCGACCTCCTGCGCGTTGATCTGGAAATGCAGTTGAATATTGCGCTTGAAGTTTCCGATGCCTCTTTCCTGACGCAGATACGTTTCGCCGTCGCCCAGTGTTTCCCGAAGCGCCTCGCCGGAAATGGTTACCGTGTCTCCGGATACGGAAATGTCCAGCTTTTCAGGATCAATTCCGGGAAGCTCGGCCGTAATTACTGCGGAACCTCCTTTTTCCCAGATGTTGACCGCGGGATACTCCTGAGGTGACTTTTGTCCCATGTTGGAAAAAAGTCGGTTCATTTCCCGCTGCAGATTCAACATTTCGGGCATCGTGTCGGACAATCTTCTGAATCTCCATATACTCGGGGTGAACATAAACTTTCCTCCTTTCTTTCATAAGTTTTTGTAAGCATTTGCTCTCATTGCCTATTTGTCTCTTTTGGCCTGAATATATGGATGAAAATTTTGTTGTCAAGGGGGCTGTCCGGGACCGGACGCTCGTCACGGTTTGGCGGTTCCTTCCCTAAAGACATCATGCCGTGCCGTCGGCTTGAGACGAAAGATCTGTGATGATGCTGTTTGATCCGGGAGCGGGGAGAAAATGGGTCCGCCGCCCTTGACACGCCATAGGCCCGTTCTTATATTAAGGCCGCTTTAAGCAGGTGTTTTTAAAAGGAACTCAAGGAAAATTGCTGTGAAAGATCACCTGGTAAAATTATTTCGGGAAAGCTGCAGAGTAAAAGAAGCTTTTCTCAATGACAACCTGGTTAAACTGGCCAATGTCATTGATGTTTTGACCGCAGCCCTGAAGGGCGGCAACAAAATCCTCATTTTCGGCAATGGAGGATCCGCCGCGGACGCTCAGCATATTGCAGCGGAATTCGTCAATCGCTTCATCATCGAGAGACCGCCGCTGCCGGCTATTGCTTTGACGACGGATACGTCCATCATCACCAGCATCGGCAATGATTACGATTTTTCGGAAATATTTGCCAAACAGATCCGGGCGCTGGGACAGGCGGGCGATGTGGCTTGGGGGATCAGCACCAGCGGTAATTCCCCCAATGTTCTCAAAGGGCTGGAGGCGGCCAAAAAGATGGAGATGATCACCTTCGCCCTGACGGGAAAAGACGGGGGTCCGATTGCCCGAATGGCGGATTTTTCGCTGAATGTCTCCTCCGGCAGCACGGCGCGTGTTCAGGAGACGCACATCACCGTCGGCCACGCGATTTGCGAACTGGTGGACATCAAGTTGTTCCAGAAGCCGGATCTGAAATCATAAGTTTCAGGAGCGGAAGTGAAGACCAAAAAAGAACCTGTTGAAAAAAAAATAAAAATCGAAGCCGACCAAACGGCTCCGACGGAAGAAAAAGATACCGGGTCGTTGACGGATGAAGTCAGCGTGCTGAAAGAGGAGCTGGCCGCCAGGGAAAAGGAGGCCAAAGAAAATTACGACCGCTACCTCAGGGCCGCGGCCGATCTGGAGAACTACCGGAAGCGGGCGGCAAGGGAGCGTGCCGACATCATCAAATACGGCAAGGAGGATTTGATCAGAGACATCCTGCCTTTTCTGGACAGTCTGGACCGGGCATTGGAGCACAAGGACACGGACGACGCTCAGGCTTTCCGCGAAGGCGTGGCGCTGATTCAGGAGCAGCTTCTGTGCTGCCTGAAAAAGCACGGCGTGGAGAAAATCGAAAGCGTGGGCACGGATTTTGACCCGAACCTTCATGAGGCGCTGATGCAGATGGAAAGCCCGGATCATGAGGATAACCAGGTGATGAGCGAGATGGAAAAAGGCTATCTGCTCAACGGCAGGCTGATCCGGCCCTCAAGGGTCTGCGTGTGCAAAAATACCGGCAAAAGCGACGGATGGAAAAACCAAGAGGCCAATGGAGAATAAGGAGGAATAACATGGGAAAGATTATCGGAATCGATTTAGGAACGACCAATTCGTGCGTGGCGATTATGGAAGGGGGAGACCCGGTCGTGATTGCCAACCAGGAAGGCAACCGTACCACGCCGTCCGTTGTCGCCATTACGGAAAGCGGCGAGCGTCTGGTGGGCCAGGTGGCCAAACGGCAGGCGATCACCAATTCGGAAAATACCGTTTACGCCGTCAAGAGAATGATCGGCAGAAAATATAACTCCAAAGAGATTCAGTATGACGTGAAGATTTCCGCCTACAAGATCACGGAGGCGCCCAATGGTGACGCGCAGGTGACCGTACGCGGCAAAAATTATTCGCCGGCGGAAATTTCCGCGATGATTCTCACCAAAATGAAGCAGACGGCGGAAGATTATCTGGGAGAAAAAGTCAGCGACGCCGTGATCACGGTGCCGGCCTACTTTAACGATTCGCAGCGCCAGGCGACCAAGGACGCAGGCAAGATCGCCGGACTGAACGTGCTGCGCATCATCAACGAGCCGACGGCCGCGGCCCTGGCCTATGGACTGGATAAGAAGAAAGATGAAAAAATCGCCGTGTTCGATCTGGGCGGCGGCACGTTTGACATTTCCATTCTGGAACTGGGCGACGGCGTATTCGAAGTCAAATCGACCAACGGCGACACGCATCTGGGCGGCGAGGATTTCGACCAGCGCGTCATGGACTATCTGGTCGCGGAATTCAAGAAGGACCAGGGCATCGATCTAAGATCCGACAAGATGGCGCTGCAGCGCCTGAAAGAGGCTGCGGAAAAGGCCAAGATGGAGCTCTCCACCACCATGGAGACGGACATCAACCTGCCGTTTATCACGGCGGACGCTTCCGGGCCCAAGCACATGAACATCAAATTGACGCGGGCCAAGCTCGAATCGCTGGTGGAAGACCTGATCGACAAGGTGACCGGGCCCTGCCAGACCGCGCTCAAGGACGCGGGGCTTTCCCCCAGGGACGTCAACGAAGTGATTCTGGTCGGCGGCATGACCCGGATGCCTCGCGTTCAGCAGAAGGTGAAGGAGATCTTCGGCAAGGAACCGCACAAGGGCGTGAACCCGGACGAAGTGGTGGCGGTCGGCGCGGCCATCCAGGGCGGCGTTCTGGCCGGAGACGTTAAGGACGTCCTGCTGCTGGACGTGACCCCGCTTTCGCTGGGCATTGAAACGCTGGGCGGCGTGATGACGCGGCTGATTGAAAAGAACACGACGATTCCCAGCAAGAAAAGCCAGATCTTTTCGACGGCGGCCGACAACCAGCCGGCGGTCAGCATTCACGTACTGCAGGGCGAACGGCAGATGGCCGCGGACAACCGAACGCTGGGGCGCTTTGAACTGGTGGGCATTCCGCCCGCGCCGCGCGGCGTCCCGCAGATTGAAGTGACTTTCGATATTGACGCCAACGGCATCGTCCATGTCAGCGCCAAAGATCTCGGTACCGGCAAGGAGCAGAGCATCCGGATCACCGCGTCCAGCGGACTGTCCGAAGCGGAGATTGAAAAACTGGTCAAAGACGCGGAAATGCACGCGGAAGAAGACAAGCGCCGCAAGGAACTGATCGAGGCCCGCAACCAGGCCGATTCGCTGGTCTATTCCGTCGAGAAGAACATCAAGGAGTTCGGCGACAAAGTGGATGCGTCGGAAAAGTCCAGGATTGAAGACGCCATCGCCAAAGTGAAGAAGGCCATGGAGGGCGACGATTTGGACGCGATCAAGAAGGCGCAGGACGAGCTCATGAACGTTTCGCACAAATTGGCGGAAGCCATGTACGCAAAGACCGCGGGCGGCGCCGGCGGACCGGGTGCGACCGGCGGAGCGTCATCCGCGGGGGCGGATGCGTCTTCCGGCAAGAAGGACGACGATGTTGTGGACGCGGATTTTGAAGAAGTGAAAAAGTAACGGGCCACGCCCCGAAGCCCGAAGCCGCCGACCGGCTTCGGGCTTTTTTTTACCCGAAAAATATTGTACCATCCCCCGTAAAGGTGGGGGTGTCGTGAACCGTTTTCGTTGGTCGGTCATAGCCGTTTTGCTGCTGTCTTCGCTGCAGGCGGGATTTTCGCAGCAGACGATGACCGCCGGCCCGTTTTCCGAATCGGAGAGCCGCAATGTGGTCGGGTGTGTTTTTCCGCTGAGCGGCCGTTTTGCCGGCGAAGGCAAAAAGGCGCAGGACGCGGTGATGCTTTCCGTGCGGCAGTTCCGAGCCCGTTCCCCGTTGACGCCGAAAATCGTGACCGCCGACTCCGGCGCCGGTCCGGCGATGATGAAAAAGGCCATCGCGCGTCTGGCGGCCGAAGAGAAGGTTGTGGCGATCATCGCCGTTTCCGGAACGGCCGAAGCCGGAGCGGCAGCCGCGGAGGCCCAGAATCAGCGGGTCCCAGTGATTCTGATCACGCCCAGGGAGGCCGTCACAGAGGCGGGCGACCGGGTGTTTCAGCATTTTCTGACGCCGGCACAGCAGGTGGAGGCCCTCACGGATTATGCGATGAACGATCTGCGGATCCGTGTGTTCGGCACCCTGTATCCCGGGGATGATTACGGGGAAGAGATGAACCGGCTCTTTTGCGCCGAAGTTCAAGGAAGCGGGGGCAGGATTGCACGGTCCGTCTCGTATCCCATGGGGCAAACCGACTTTAGACAGCAGATACGGGAACTCTCGGGGGAAAAAGAAGGGGCATCGAGGTTATCCGACAAACAGGATGGAAGCGCAATAACCACGGAGCTGGAGGGCCTGTTTGTTCCGGATTCGGCTTTCCGGGCGAGGATGATCAATGCGCAGCTTGCTTTTTACAACATCCGGAGAGTGCGGATTTTCGGGACCAGTTTGTGGAATACGCCCGACCTGGTCAGGCAAAACAACGGATACATGGAGGGAGCCTTCTTCGTGGACAGCTTTCACGCCCGAGGTTCGGCGCCGGAAACCGTGAGCTTTACCGATGCCTACCGGGCGATTTACAACCGCGAGCCGCAAACCATGGAGGCGCTGGCCTACGACACGATGAGACTGGTCCTGAGTATTCTGGCGGATCCCGAAATTGAGACCCGGGACGGGTTTGCGCAGGCCCTGCTGGCGACGAGGGATTTTCAGGGCGCCACGGGCGGCATTTCTTTCGGGGGTGGCCGTGTGGCGCGAAAACAGGCCCTGATTTTGAAGGTTCAGGACGGGGAAATCGTGCAGGTCAGGTAAGTAGCGGATGGTGGATGGCGGATAGAAAAAAAGAGGTAATAGGTCATAGGCAATGGGCGATAAGCAAGAAGTGAAAAGTGGAAAGCGATGAGTGGAAAGCAGGGAACGGCTTGCCACACGTAAGGGTGGTCGCGACCGTTCCTTGCGGGGACATGCCGGCGCGCCTGAAGGCACGCCCTGCATTGGCTTGTGATGAGCGCTTCATGAAAAACGGGGAATGTGAATGCGGATTTTATTGACGAATGACGACGGGATTTATGCACGGGGGCTGGCCGCTCTTTACGAGGAGCTCTCGAAAGAGGCGGACTGCCTGATTGTCGCGCCGGAAACCGAACAGTCCGCCGTAGGGCACGCCATTACCCTTTCGCGCCCGCTGATGGTCCGCAGCGCTTCCAAGGGAGGCAGCTTTCTGGGATACGCCGTCTGCGGAACGCCGGCGGACTGCGTGAAAATCGGCATCAAGGAACTGGCGGGGTGGCGGCCGGACATGGTTGTCTCCGGCATCAACCGCGGCGCCAACTGCGGCAACAATCTGATTTATTCGGGGACCGTCTCCGCTGCGACGGAGGCGGCCATGATGGGGGTGACGTCGATGGCCGTCTCCCTCGACACGCACCGGGAAGCGGATTTCTCATTTGCGGCGCGAACGGCCCGCCGGCTGGTCCGGCTTCTCGCCTCGAATTCCCTGTTTTCCGCCGGGGCATTCAACGTCAACGTGCCCTTTCTTCCGCCGGAGAAGATACGGGGCGTCGCGGCGGTTCGCCAGGGGAAAGGCCGGACCATCGAGACCTTCGAGAAGCGCGTGGACCCGCGCGACAATGTCTACTACTGGATGTCGGGAGAGAAAGCGGAAGGGGCGCAGGATATCGAAACGGATGTCGGAGCGCTCGCCGCGGGCTACGTCACCATCACGCCGATTCAGTACGACCTGACCCGCTATGATGCGCTCGAGACTTTGAAAAACACGGCGGCGGCTCTTTTCAGCGGATCAGCAGCACCGGAATAGGGCTTTTCTGAAGAATGGTGGAGGTAGTGCTTCCCAGCAGCCATTCGCGCAAGCGGTTGTGTCCGTAGGCGCCCATGACCATCAGTTCGACGGATCCCTGCCGGATGAATTTCAGAATCTCTTCGGATTCCTTTCCGGAAGAGACAATCACTTCACAGTCCGCCACGCCTTGCTGGGCCAGGTTTTCAACCTGCGCGGACAAATCCGCCGCTTTTGCCGCATCCGAACTGACGACGAGGACGGTGATCGGCCATCGGGCTTTTTCGGAAAGATTCAGGGAAAGCTCCAGCGCTTTTTTGGCGGACGGACTGCCGTCGTAGGCCATCCCCATGCTTTCGATTTCGCGATAGGATTCCGGGGTGACCAAAACCGGCTTTCCGGATTTTCGGATCACGACTTCGGCGACCGATCCGATCAGGCCGCCTTCCTTGAGGTGAAAGTGCTCCCCCTTTTTCGCCATCAGGATCAAATCCGCGTTTTCGGCTTCTTCGATGATGGTGTCGCTGATTTTGCCGATCGTCGTTTTGGCGGCGCAGGCGACGCCTGCCTCACGGCAGCGTTTTTTGAATGATGCGAGGATGGCGTCGGCTTTTTCTTTGAGGGACGTTTCGACAACCTCAAGAAAGCCTTCGTAGGGAGGCATGCCGACCGTGGCGGAAACATCCGTCATCATCGGCCCCTGGATCAAAAACACGTCGATGACGTGCAGCCCGGTCAGGGAGGCCCCGAACTTCGGCGCGATGTAAACGCCGTATTCCAGCGCGTTGCTGCTGTTGGCTGATCCATCCACGGGAACCAGTATGGTTTGAATCATGGCGACCCTCCTTCGGGCTTACATCATTTTTTTTTGTCGAAATGACTCAGGTCATGCAGCAAACCGGCAATGTCCTTTTCGTCCCAGGTGCGCCCCTCTTCCTCGTTGCCTGCCTCCTCATCCGAAGGGGAGCCGTCCTCCCGAAAGGTCAGAAACCGGCCGACCAGACTGCCGTTTTTGTAAACCGCTTTTTCCCTGATGTTTCCGTTTTTGTAATAGGCGACGTAGTCGCCGTGCCGCTTGTCGTTTTTAAAAAACCCTTTTTCTTTGATTTGCCCGTTTTTGTAATAGCAGACGTATTCTCCTTCGAACTTGCCGCGATCGAAAAGCTCCTGTTCCCTGAGCTCTCCGGTTTTGAAATAGCGCCGGTACGTTCCGTGCAGTTTGCCGTTTTGGTAGGGCTCTTCTTCCCGCACATGGCCGTTTTCGTGGTAGGACACGTACAGCCCGTCGATCTTGTCCTGGACAAACGTCGCTTTTTCCCGAATCTGGCCGTTGGCATAGTAACTGACGGCGGGGCCGTTTCTTTTGCCCTGGCGGAAAGAAAGCTGCGCCATCATCTGTCCGCTCGGGAAATAGGTCGTATATTCCCCTTCCGGTTTCCCGTCCAGAAGCCGTTTTTTTTCCTTGACGGCGCCGTTGGGGTAATGAAGAATTTTTTCCTGGGGCATAGAGTCGCTCATTTCAACCGTGCGGCGGTTTTTGATCTTTTTCTTTTTTTAAACAATCCCCCGGGAGAATGCAACTAAAAACCGCCGCACCCCGGCAAATTTTGTTTTACTTTTTTTCAAAAGATGATTAGGGTGGAGCACCCGGACAGTTTATTTTATGTTTGAAGTCCATGATTTACCCTGAAGAGCGGATGCCAATGATCGCAGCGAATTTAGATACCACGAGAGTCGCCATTATCGGGCCGGGACGTCTGGGAACGTCCTTTGCCTACAAGCTGGGGCGCGATAACAAGCGCGTCGCCGTTTATTATCACAACGCGGACGTCTGCAAGGCCATCAACCATGATCATCTCAACCCGATTCACCTGACCGAGGACCTCGCCGCCCGGACAGGGGGCATGGACCGCGTCCCGCGCCTGGGGCCGAAGGTTTACGCGACCAACGACCTGGAGCACATCGTCGAAAACAATGACTTCATCCTGCTGTGCGTGACGATGAACCGCCTGCCGGAGCTGCTGAATTACCTCAAGCCGATGATCGACCGGAAAGCGGGAGACACCTGCCTGATTTCGCCGATCAAGGGATTGATTGCCGATGAAAAGAAATCGGAGCTGATCACACCGTCACAGCTGATCCACAACCATCTGTATAACCTGGAGCATAAATGCCAGGTCGTCTGCATCGGAGGACCCTTTTTTGACGTGGACATCGCGCTGGGCAAGCCGGTTTGCCTGACCGTCGCGGGGAAGCGGCGCACGGCCAATATCATCCGCGATTACCTGCTGATGTTCAACCGCAAGGAACTGAACGCTTACTACAATTTCGACATGATCGGCGTGGAGGCCTGCGGCGCGCTGAAAAACATCGTGGCCAACATCAAGGGCCTGACGGATTCGCTGGACCTGGGGGACTCGATTCCGGGGACCCTCTTCGCCCGCTCGGGGGTGGAGATCCGGTCGCTCTGCCGCCTGCTGGGCGGGGGGTTTCAGGCGTTTCATTCCCAGGCGGGTGTGGGCGACATGTATGTCACCGTCTCCTCCATGGCCAGCAAAAATTACCGCTACGGGAAATACTTCTATGAGCTGTACACCGGCAACCCCATCGAAACCAATTTGAAGGTGCTGGGACGGATCGACGGCACTCCGGAAGGCCCCAATACCATTCGCAACGTTTACAAGTATCTGGAAAAGAAAAACATGTACAGTCCGCTGTTTTCCTGCGCCTACACGATTTTCAACAAGGGCGGAAACAAGAACGCGATCCGGGACATGATCATTCACGCCTGCCAGTTTGACAAAAGAAAGAATGAATACATCGGATCCTTTTCCCGCCTGATGTATCGTCTGATTCCGGACTACTGGTACCGTCGGGACAAAGAATTTTTCGAATAAGGACGAAACGGCATGTGGAAGAAGAAAGTCGTCACCCCCGCGGATGTGCTGGATAAGATTGATCCGGGGATGAGCATTTTCCTGGGAACGGGAATGGCCGAGCCGCGCACGCTCGTCCGGAATCTGATGGAGTCCCGGCAGTACAATCTGCAGGATCTGGAGCTGATTCAACTGGTCAGCCTGGGCGACGCGGTGGCGATCGATGAGCGCTACTCGCGGAAGTTCCGCCTCAAAACGTTTTATTCCGGCTGGCTCGCCTCGGAGGCCATCAGCCAGGGGCGGGTGGACCTGATTCCCAGCCGTTTCTCCAGGGTCGCCTGGCTTTTCAAAACCGGCGCCATTCACATTGACGTGGCGTTCATTCAGGTGACGCCCCCCGACGAAAACGGCTACGCATACCTGGTAGGCGCATCCGTGGAGCGGCAGGCCATGGAAATGGCGCAAATCGTCGTCGGCGAGATCAATTCACAGATTCCCCGGACGATGGGCGACACGCTGGTCAACATGGAAGACTTTCATTACCTGGTCGAGGCGACCGAACCGCCCTATTACCTGGCGCGCTGGCCTCTTCAGGATGTGTATCTCAAAATCGCATCCAACGTCGCCTCGATGATCCCCGACGGAAGCTGCATCTCCTACGGCATCGGACCCTTGTACGAGGCGCTGGCCAAGTCCCTGGCTACGAAAAAAAATCTGGGCGTGCACTCGCCCTTCTTCACCGACGCCCTGATGGATCTGGTGAAAAGCGGCGCCGTGACCAACCGCTATAAAAACATTTATCGCGGCAAGTCCTGCGCCTCCTATGTGCTGGGCACCAGGGAGCTGATGTCCTGGCTGGATTTGAATCCGCTGGTGGAGTTTCAGCCGCAGGACATCGTGATGGACCCGCGCACCATCGGCCTCAACGACAACATGATTGCGATTTTTCCCGCGCGGAAAGTGGACCTGACCGGCTGCATCGCGCTTCACACCGGCAAAGGCAATGTGACCGCGGGCCCCGGCAACGTCGCGGAGCTTTTCGTGGGGGCGGCGCTTTCCAAAAACGGCCGGAGCATCTTTGCCCTGCCCAGCCGCAACCGCAAGGGGAAGCCCAATATTCTGCTTTCGCTGGACCAGTACCCCTTTCAGTTCTCGAACCGCGAATCGATGGACATGGTCGTCACGGAATACGGCGTGGCGCTGCTCATGGGCAAGACCCTGCGCGAACGGGCGCAGGCCCTGATCGAGATTGCCCATCCGGATGACCGGGCCGAACTGGTCCGCCAGGCCAAGGAAGAAAAGATGATTTACGCCGACCAGATTTATTTTCCCGAATCCGGTCATCTGTATCCCGAGAAGATCGCCTGTTCGCACCGGTTTCGGGATTCCCTGACCGTCCGCTTCCGGGCGATCAAGCCCTCCGATGAGGAAGAAATGCGGCGGCTGTTTTATCGGTTTTCGGATCAGGCGGTGTACTACCGGTATTTCAGCCCGATCAAGACCATGCCGCACAAGAAAATGCAGGAATACGTGAACGTCGATTACCGCCACACGATGTCCATCGTGGCGATCGTGGACGAATCCGGCGTGGAAAAGATCATCGGGGAGGCCCGCTACGTGAAAACGCAGGGGGAGCCTTACGCCGATACGGCTTTCATCGTGGATGAGCAGTACCAGGGAATGGGCATCTCAACGTATCTGTTCAATCTGCTGATCCGCGCGGCCCGCGAAGAGGGCATCGACGGATTCAGGGCCGATGTCCTGGAAAACAACCGGGCCATGCTGAAGGTTTACGAAAAAGCGCTCTATCCGGTGCAGACCGTTTTGTCCGGCGGCGTCTATAAAATTACGATTCCCTTCCATGAATAAGCCTTTCGGCGTTGTCTTTCCGCCGACCGGCTACGCGAGGTTTTTCAAAACCACGCCCCGCCTTTTGAGTTCTGCACCTCCGGCCAGGAGGCCCTCCGCCGCGACTCGGTCGAGCACGTAAATCAATTCTCCGCCCTGTTCGGCGTACGTTTGTCCGTAGGAGATGGGAATGTCCGGCGTGACCTCGCCCAGGAGCGACCGGGCAACGGATTCGGTTTTGCGCGCGCCGTTGGCCAGGAGCAGAACGGTTTTCGCCCGGTAGACCAGTTCGGCCCCCATGCTGACGGCGTATTGCGGGGACTGGGCCCGGGTCTTGAAATGCCCGTCGGCGACGGCATTGGCGATGGTGTTGTCGTCCAGCTTGACCAGCAGAACCCGGCTGCCTCGAAAGGGAATGCCCGATTCGTGGAAGGCCACATGGCCGCGTCCGCCCACGCCGATGATCTGCAGGTCGATGCCGCCCGCCGCCCGGATTTTCCGCTCGTAGCCGTCCAGAATATCTTTTCGAATCCAGGCGAGGTAAGCCGACTTCGGACGGGGTTTGATGACGATGGATTTCCCCGCGTCCGTTCCCCTGAATTCCCAGTCGTTCTTGTTTTCCCTCAGTTCCCGGATCAGGATTTTCTGGTCGATCAGAGAGCCGGCGGGCACACGGGTTTCGATGAATTTTTTCGTCAGGTGGCCGAACAGCTCCTGAATCATGAAATACGCATAGCTTTCCGGGTGAAGGAGCCGCTGCTGGGCATTCTCGCCCGGCAGGCCGATGTACTCGTCCAGGTTGAAGCTGCGGATGCGTCCCGCGTCCAGCTTTTTCTCGTTGGCTGCCCGGGCGAAATGCTTGTAAAGCCCCGTGGGTGAGTTGCCGGTGGCCAGGCCCAGCACCGCTTCATTTTTGTTTTTCAGAATTTCGACGGTTTTGCGCACGGCAATGCCCGCCGCCACTTCGCTCAAGTGCGCGAAGTCCCTCGTTACCCAGACGGTGATCCCCAAGATCCATTTCCCCTTTCGCGTTATCCCAGTTCGCTTTTCACGACGTCGGCGATCTGCCGGCAGTATTTTTCCGTCACTTCGTCGGTCGGCCCCTCCACCATGACGCGGCACATGTTCTGCGTCCCCGAATAGCGGACCAGCACCCTTCCTTCGTCGCCCAGTTCACGCTCGGTCTGCCGGATGGCTTCGACGAGCTTCGGCACGGTTTCGATGTCCGGTTTTCTCTTCACGTCCACATTGATCAGTTTCTGCGGAAAGATATCCATCATCCGCGCCAGTTCGGACAGAGGCTTTCCCTCCTTGATCATCGCCGCCACGAGTTGCAGGGCCGCAATGATGCCGTCTCCGGTCGTGTGATGGTCCAGGAAAATCATGTGCCCCGCTTCTTCGCCCCCGATGATGCCGTCGAGCCTTTTCATGTCCTCCAGGACATAGCGGTCACCGACTTTGGAGGCATGGTGCCGGAAGCCGTATTTTTTGCAGGCCACGGTCAGGCCGAGGTTGCTCATGACGGTGGTGACCAGCAGGTCGTTTTTCAGTTTGCCTTCGCGCTTCAGAATGTTCGCGCAGATGATCATGATCTGGTCGCCCGTGATTTCATGGCCCTTTTCATCCACGGCAATCAGGCGGTCTCCGTCTCCGTCAAAGGCCATGCCGATGGCCGCCCCGCTCTCCACCACTTTTTTCCGGAGAATTTCCGTATGCTGAGAGCCGCAGCCGTCGTTGATGTTGGTTCCGTTGGGCGTCTTGTGAATGACTTCGACGTTGGCGCCCAGCTCATGGAAGGTGTCGGGGGCGACTTTGTACGTCGCGCCGTTGGCGGTGTCCAGAACGATTTTCATGCCTTCCATGGATAGATTGCGGGGGAAGGTGTTTTTGGCGAAGACGATATAGCGTCCATTCACGCCGTCCAGGCGATACGCCTTCCCGATGTCCGATCCCCTGGGAACCAGATCGGAAAGTTTGTTGTTGAGGATCAGGTCTTCGATGAAGTCTTCCTGCTCGTCGGAAAGCTTGTAGCCGTCGCCGCCGAAAATCTTCAGCCCATTGTCCTGAAAGGGGTTGTGGGACGCCGAGATCACGACGCCCGCGTCGGCTCGCATGCTCTGGGTGACAAAGGCGATTGCCGGTGTGGGCATCACGCCGACCAGGTAGGAATAGCCCCCCATGGACGTGATGCCGGCTTCCAGGGAGCTCTCCAGCATGTAGCCGGAAAGCCGGGTGTCTTTCCCGATGATGATGACCGCCCGGTGTCCGTCCTTTTTAAACAAATACGCCATGGCCCGCCCGACGCCGAAGGCGATTTCAGGGGTCATGGGATATTGATTCGCTTCTCCTCGAATTCCGTCGGTTCCGAATAACTTCCCCATGGATGTTCTCCTTGATGTTTTTTTTGGTAAATGTCGATCATCAGGCTCGCGCCCGTTTCAGCTTTTATACAATCCCATGGAAGGCAGGGCCCGCGCGGCTGCATCGCAAAGCGCCTGCACGATGCCGCTTAACCATTGCGTTCCTTTTGCCGAAACCGCTCCGGGCAGGCTCTGGACCGCCCCGATGTAGTCGGTTTTGTCGTTTCCGGTGCTTTTCCAAAATTCTTCCAGAAAGGCATTCCGCAGCGGCTCCGCGGCCGTGAAGACGTCTGGGATTTTTCCGGTGAAGAGGTCCTCGAAGTAGCCGGCCTGCCGGTGAAGCTCCTGTCTCGCTTCCACGTTTTTCCCGGGAGAGGCGGCGGCTTTCTGGGCCATGGCCTTGAATCTTTTCAACCGCTCTTTTCCGGCCGACGCCAATGTCTCCAGAACGCCCGCATACAGAAGCGAACCGAAGGGTTGTGCCTCCAAAAACGGTTTGCGGACATGTGTGTACCAGGACTCCAGAGCGCACAGATTGGCCAGATACAGGAAGTTGTTTTCCACGATTTTCCGCAGGTTCGGATAGGCGGCCGGTAAAAAGTCTTTCGCGCCGGCCGCGGGCGTCGTTTCAAAAATCAAGAGGCCGTCTTCGGGATAATCGTGTCGCAGAACCGAGCCCGCGGCCACGACGTTGCCGTACCCGAGGCGCACTGGGCCGATGATGCCCCCCTGTCCGCCCAGAAAAATGGGGGGCCGGTTGAGCATCACGCCGCGGGGAACGTCTCCCAGCAGGGAAGGGGTGGTTTTGTCCGCATCCGGCGTAAAATTGAAATGGATGTAGGAGCTGCCCACTTCGGAGTGATTGCTGCGGCTGGTCCCGCCCGCCATCAGGCAGTCGCAGAAATTGATCAGACTGCCCAGGGTGACAAAGGGAAAGAGGATGGTCTGCTTCAGGCCGACGCAGTGCGCGCCCCCCGCTTCTTCCTCCAGGAGACAACCTTCCCGGACGTGCGCACCCATTCCCAGGTTTGCCTTTTCCAGGAAAACCGATTTGCTGAAGAATCCACCCTTCAGTTCGACACGGGGACCGAGCCGGCAATCCTCGATGGTCGCGGGCGCTTCGTATCCCAGTTTGCAATCGGCCGAGATCACGGTTTTTTTGCCGTAGATCCGGCACCCGGGATAGATCGTTGTGCCTTGCCCCGAAATCTGATCAATCCGAACGTCGTCGCCGATGTCCAGCGTTGCCGGGTTGGGAATGTTTACGCCTTTGTCCAGCAACTGCTGTATTTTTTCATGGGATCTCGGCTTGAAATCCATACACGACCCCCATTGAAGTTAAGAGTGAAGAGAAAAACCTGTCACTCGTCGCCCATTAGATTTCTTTATGGCGATGAGGCGTGACCCGGCAGGGAACGGTCGCGACCGTTCCCTGCTGATCACTCGTCGCAGCGGGTCTAAAGACCCGCCCTACGTTCCTATCCACCACGATGACGATGAACCATGAGCTTTACCCTGTCGCCCATCGCCTTTTTGTTATACTACCCCATACGCCAGCATGGCTTTGGCCACTTTGGTAAAGCCGGCGATGTTGGCGCCCGTTACGTAGTCACCCTTTCTACCATAAGCTTCGGCCGTGTCATAGCAGTTCTTGTGAATGGTTTTCATGATAATGTGCAGGCGGTTGTCCACTTCTTCGCGCGTCCAGGAAAGCCGCAGGCTGTTCTGGCTCATTTCCAGGCCGGATGTGGCCACGCCGCCCGCGTTCGCCGCCTTGCCGGGGCCGTACAGAATTTTATTCTCCTGGTATATTTTGATGGCTTCGGGCGTGGAGGGCATGTTTGCGCCTTCCGCTACGCAGTAGCATCCGTTTTTCACCAGGGCGGCCGCGTTCTTTCCGTTGATTTCATTCTGGGTGGCGCAGGGCAGGGCGATATCCACTTTGATGCCCTGTTCCCGGATGACGTCCCAGACGTTTTTCCCTTCGAAGCAGGTGGTCGACTGCTTGTATTTGTCCGCATATTCGCTGATGCGTCCTCGTTTGACGTTCTTCAGATCGAGCACATAGCTGCATTTGTCCGCGTCAATGCCGGCATCATCGATGATGCAGGCGGAGGAGTCGCAAAGAGAAATGACCTTGCCGCCCAGCTGATTGACTTTTTCCACGGCATACTGCGCCACATTCCCCGCGCCGCTGATGGCCACGGTCTTCCCTTTGAAATCCAGTCCGCGCGTTGCCAGCATTTCCGCGGCAAAGTAGGTGGTGCCGTAGCCGGTGGCTTCTGGGCGGATGAGGCTTCCGCCGTAGTCCAGGCCCTTGCCGGTGAGCACGCCGGTGTGCTCGTTGCGGATTTTCTTGTAGTAGCCGTACAGATAGCCGATCTCCCGGCCGCCCACGCCGATGTCGCCCGCCGGAACGTCCACGTCCGCGCCGATATGCCGGAACAGCTCGCGCATGAAGGCCTGGCAGAATCTCATGACTTCGCCGTCGGATTTGCCCTTCGGATCAAAGTCCGATCCGCCCTTGGCGCCGCCCATGGGAAGTGTGGTGAGCGCGTTTTTGAAGATCTGCTCGAAACCCAGGAATTTGATGATCCCCAGGTTGACGGACGGATGGAAGCGCAGGCCGCCCTTGAACGGGCCGATGGCATTGTTGAACTGAACACGGAACCCTCGATTGACCTGAACATTCCCCTTGTCGTCCGCCCAGGGAACACGGAAAATGACGGCTCTTTCCGGCTCGACAATCCGTTCGTAGATGTTGGCTTTCACGAATTCCGGATGCTTCTTTACGGTGGGCTCCAGGGTTTCCATGACTTCCTGGACCGCCTGATGAAATTCCGGCTGATCCGGATCGGTCTTCTTGACTTTGGCGATGACTTCTTTGATGACTGACATACGTTTAATCCCCCTGTAATATGGTTTTTGGTTAAAGTGTTTCAATGTCCCGCATTTTTTCAAATTCCATGACGGTGGACATGGCTTTGTTGTCCACCGGCAGGCCTTCTTCGCAAACCGCCGCCACCGGGTTCAGGCCGCCGATCAGAATCATCCCGATTTTGTTCATATCGACATGGGTCTGACAAACCGGGTGGCCGGTGTGACCGATGGAAAGTACGCCGTGCAGGCCCGCTTCCGAGAAATCGTCCATCACCCGCTCCACCAGAGGGCGGCTCGGTGCCGGGATTTCTCTGAAATTGGCCAATATTTTTCCTTCCCCTGTTCTGACGACATTTTGAACGGACGTCATTTTGCCGCGGATGAAGATTTCCGAGGGGTCCAGCGAGGAGCCTGCGTAGTGGATCAGCTCCACGAACCGGAGGGTATTTCCGTCCCGCATTTGGAGAATTCCGCCGAATTTGGAGTCGATCGGGATGCCGTGCTTCAGCAGAACCCCGTTGATGACAATGCTGCACACGGTGGCCAGGCCGACGCTGCCTTCGGGCACGACGATATCCCCCAGGCTTTTTCCGGCCTGCCCCACGGCCACGCGCGAGCTGACGGCCAGCTTCTTCTGGAATACGGGCTTCATGATGCCGAGCGCCCGGGGAAAATGTTCCCTGGGAAAGAAGGAAACATTGACGGGCACCAGACCGCGCTTCTTTTTGACGTCAAAGGTGGTCCGAAACGAGAGAAGGTCGATGCGGGAAATCGAAAGGCCGATCTTGTCCTGCACGCGGGCGTCGGAAATTTCGGCAAATCCCTGTTCGGTGATCACGCGGCCGTCGCGACGGCTCACCAGTCGGGTCAGCCCGCGCTCATCCATGATGTTCAGATGGTAGCGGACGGCCCGCTCGCTGAGCTGCACGTTATGGTCCGCCATCCGGCGGGCAATGACGCGAGCCCCCATCGGATCGGGGCTTTCGCTGAGGATCTTCAGAATCAGGAGAACTTTCCGTTCGATGTCTTCGGGTTTAAAAAGCTCTTTCATTCGCCTTCCGTCCGGCAATCGGCAATCGTTTGCCGTATCCCTACTTGCAAACAGAGGGTTTGTCAAATAAAATTTTCGGACGGCCGGGTGAAGCCCGTCCGGAAGGCAAAAAGGGTCGGTGCGAACCTTACAGAGGGTCCTCATTCCTTGCGGAGGAAGGACGGCAGAGGGCCTGAATCCGCCCGGCGATTTCTTCGATGGGTTCGCTGAACAGGAGTTCCAGCGGCAGCCCCTCCAGGTACCGGTCGTTCCAGTCCAGATTATATTCGTTGATTAAATTGCGGAGATCGTCATACCGGTGACCAAGCGCCTTGATTTTTTCCGGCCCGCTTAATCGTTCATTGAAGGCGATATGGATCAAGAGTAAATTTCCAATCCGGCCGTCCGTTTCCTGCAGGGGGATGACCAGGATGGAAGCGGAATCGGTTTTCCCCCGGCCCAGATACACATGACCCGTGCCGACGATGGTTTTCTTGACGCCCATCAGCATGGTGGATTGCTCCGCGCGGGAAGTCATGCCGAGGGCGATGCCGCCTTTGGCGCATACCGCAATCGTCGAAACCGGCGCGGGGTTTCCCTTTTCATCCAGGCCGCGCACACGGTAGAGCGTGTATCCCCGGACCTCTCCCACGGCCGGCTGGAGACGGTGGATCGTTCTGAGATTGCGCCAGGTCAGATGCTTCACGGAGAAGTTCAGGCTTCCCAGCAGGTCGAAAATGACGCCTTCCGGCTCTTTTTCTCTGCGGCTGGTTCCCACGGTCACGGTTTTGGCCTGATGGCGGATAGCGTCGATCGGACGGGTCAATTCATCAATGGCGGTTCCCAGGGTTTCATCCAGCAGGTCGAACGGCTGGACCAGGTCTTCGTGTCCGGGGAAATCCTGACGGATGTCCTGTAGCGGCAGTTTGCCGGAGGCGTACTTTAAAAGGAGGGTGAGATCGGCGATGGTTTTGCCGCTGAGCGCGCCCATTGCGCCGCCCTGAAGCCGGGATTGATACCGGCTGTAGAAATCATGGATGATCCGGCTTACGGAAACATCGGCCATCAGATCGAAAACGTCCAGAACGGATAATTTTGTTTTTTTCTTCCGGAGCCGTTCCAGCGCCAGACGGCCGCGGAACGCCCGGAAGGCTTTTGCCTCCTCGTCGATGGCGCAGGCCGCGTAATACCCCCACAGGTGACCGGCCATGGTATTCAGGATCACCGAGAGCGGGGCGGGCGCCTTCGGGATCGCAATGACCGCATCGGCCGCCGGATGAAAACGGGAATCCCCTTCATCGGCGAAAACGACGGTCGCGGCTTTGTGCGCCCGGAAGATGGCGACGTCCTTGGCGACGTCCTCCAGAACGACATCGGGGTTGCCGGCGGCGCACACGAGAATCAGCGGTTCCGCGGACAGGTCGATGTGCTTCTTGTTTTCCACGATGTCCGAAGAAATCGTTTTGTAGCAGAGTTCGGAAAGCTTGATGCGGATTTCGTCGGCCGCAGCCTTGTTGGGACCGCTGCCCACGACGGCCCAGTAACGCTTGCCCGTTCCCTGCATCACGCAGGCGGCGATTTCGTCGCGCCGGTCGAACAAGCGTTCCATGGCCTGCGGAAGAGTTTCGATATGCCGGATTTGACGAACGATGTCTTCCTCGCTCATCGTTTTCAGAAGGCCGGCAAAATACAACGCCAGCAGCTGCCCGGCGATCAACTGGGCGTAAAAGGCCTTGGTGGAAGCGACCGACATTTCGATGTCCCGCCCGTCGCTGGTATAAAAGACGCCGTTCGACGATGCGGTGATGTCCGACTGGCGGCGGTTGACGATGGAGAGAATCTGAGCGCCGCGTGCCCTGGCCATGGCCACGGCCCGGTTGGTGTCGGTGGTGGTCCCGGACTGTGTGATGGGGATGACCAGCGTATCCGACAGATCGTCCCGAAGGCCGAAGCCGCTCAGCTCAGACGCGATGCGAGACCGGATGTCGAGGCGGCTGCCCCGGAGGCAGTGCGTCAGGGTATCCGCCACCGCCTGGCCGGCCACCGCCGCCGTTCCTTGGCCGATGACGAAGATGTGTTGGATCAAACCGCTTTGCAGACCGTTTCGAATCGAATCGGGAACCACATCCTCGCCCAGATTGAAAGAAATCCGCAAACGGGCCGGGCCGGAGTCGATGATCCGGTATTTGCCCCGCATTGTTCCCCGGACGGAGCGGATGGATTCTGAAATTTCTTTGAGAAAGAAATGAGGATAGAGGCCGCGGTCAATGTCCCGGGTCGTGATTTCGGCGGTTTGCAGATCCCGCTCTTCGAGGCGAATCGGGGTTCCGTCGTAGAAGCAGGCGGCGATCCCCTTTGCGCCTCCGCCGCGGTGTGAATCCAGAACAAACAGTTGCCCTCCGCCGGCGTCGCCGTTCATTCGGAGGAAGCGGTGCGCGACCTCCACCAGACCGTAGAGCTCCGAGGAGACCATATACGCGTCTTCGCCGACGCCGACGTAAATCGACTGGCCGCTGCCCCGGAGCGCCAGAAACATTTTGCCGGGCTCCAGATTGCTTTGCACGGCAATGGCGTGTGAACCGTCGAAATCGTTTACAGCCAGACGAAACGCATCCGTCAGGTTTTCCCCGGCTTTCAGATATTTTTCCATTTGCAGCGGGATGATTTTGGTGTCCGTCGAGACGTCCGGCGCAATGGTCTCCCCGTTCTTCTCCAGTTCCCGGCGAAGCGCCGGATAATTGTCGATGTCGCCGTTCAGGACCGCGCTGATGTTTGCTTCCTGACCGGGATACGCGGGGAAATCGGACGGTACCGAAGGAGAGGATGCGTTGTTGACCGGATGGCAATTTTCTTCGGTGATGGAGCCCACGGAAGCCCAACGGGTGTGGGCGATGGCGGATTCGTCTTCCGTCGCCTGTGCGGCAAACCATTGTAGGATCACATCACGGGAGATCCATTGCCGCAGGTCGGCGACATTGCGGCCCAGTTCGCCGACGATGGAAAAGGTCTTGTAGGTAAAAGCAACGTGAAGACCGCCTTGATTGCGGGGGCCGTCGGCGATAAAAATGGATCGGTTCATGAGATCGCCTTTTTGCGTCCGGCGCCGGTAATCCTCTCCCCAGCCGTTCTCTTCGATTTGCCGGGTAAGTTCCTCAAGGATCTTTTCATTATTCAGAAAAAACGTCAGCTGGATGCCCGCCGAGTCCCTTCCCCGGACCTCCAGGCGATCCAGCGCGTTGAGCAGCAGATTCAACTTCCGGTATTTCCGGAAAGCGGCCGGACGAAGCAAGGAAGATTTTTCCGCTCCCGAAAGGGAAAGAACTTTTTGCAGATTGGCCAGGATGTCGTTTTCGAGCATCCAGCCGATGTCCTTCAGCAGGAGAAGACGGTGATGGATGGTTTCGAGGCCCGCGGAGCTGATTCCCGCGGCCCGGTTCTCCAGAATTTTCTCTTCTTGGGCCAGAAAGGCTTTCATGTCGACCGTGACGCGAGTCAAGTCCGTCGCACCGTCTTCATGATAAAAAAGATATTCCTGGACGTCTTCCCGCTTCAGTTCCTGGACGGTGTCCATGAGCGACTGAAGCGTTTCTTGGCTGTTCAGATAGTTTTCCGGGTCGGTTTTGCCGCCCGTGATCTGCTCCAGATCGCTCTTTCCGGCTTTTTTCCAAAGCGCCTGCAGAGTTTTTGCCGCAGCGGCGCCGGAAGCCTTTTGCGCCGGACGGAAAGACAACAAACCTGCGAAACCGCAATTCAATCTGTCGGGAAGGATAGGGGCAAAGACAATCGCCGGTCCGGAAACGTCATCCGGCCGAATGCCGAAGAAAATCCGGCAATGTACTACAAAAAAGAGCCATTTTTTCATCAGGAGAGACAATTTTGTACAGAACATCATTTCCTCTTGTGCCGCCGCGGGATGGACTTGAAATGAAACAGAGCCGTCCGCGGCGGTTTTGTCTGAAAGGGCATCAAGGCCTTTGCGACGGCTTAATATTCGCGTTGCCCCCCCCCTGTTGGCGATGGAGAGTCCGGGGCCGTCAAATCCTTCCGCTCCCTTTTTTGGCGGGGGATCGCCGATGCATCACGCAAAAACCGTTCCTGATTTTCACGGATTTTTTGCAGGGATTGATGTTGAGAAGGAAATTTTTATTCTTTGTCGCCATCGAGGCCCAGTTTGGCCATTTTGTCGGTGAAGGTGTTGCGGTGGATGCCCAGAAAAGCCGCCGCAGCGCTTTTGACGTTGCCGGAGCGCCTTAAAGCGATTTTGAAAAGGCCCGTTTCCACCATCGCGATGACTTCCGCGTGAAGTTTGCTTTTGCCGTTGTCGGAGCCCGACAAAACCGTAGCCAGATTATCCAGCTTTTTTTCCAGGATTTCTTCGACGGCCGTGTAGAGGGTTTCCTGAACGTCCATTCCCGTGGCCGGCTTGTTCTGCTTTTTCGCTTTCATGATTCTGCAGCTCCTGCGTTCCAAAACTCGTTTTCAGTCAAGCCCTTCCCCTCGAAATTCCGGCTGCCCCTCGTGAAAGAAGGCAAGTCAGGCCGCCAGCCATCGGGTCAGCACCACGGCAATTAAAAGAATCAAGGCCACCCAGGTCAGCACGACAAGCGATGTCCGTTCTTTGGGAGCCCCGATGTAATTCCTGATTTCCGTCTCCACTTTTTCCTCCCCCAGCTTCTCCGCGAGCTGCCCGAGCAGAAGCGTGTGGTCCTGCAGGAGATTGGAGAAGAGATAAAAGCCCTTGGTCGTCGTGAGCAGAAAATAGGCCTTGCTGCGCAGAATGACCGTGCCCAGGTGCGTGATTTCCGACCAGGTAAAATGCTTGGTCCGGAAAAATTTTCGAATCCGCAGGCCGTTTTCGGAGATGCCGAATTCCCGTTCCGAGGATTCAACGGCGACGATCAGCGCGACGGCGAATAAGGCACCCGTCAGGATTTTTTCCCAGTTTTCACCGCGCACCAGCCCCGTCAGAAACAGAACGAACAGCAGGACCGTCAGCGTGACGAAAGGATAACGGAAAGCTTTCCTGATTTTGTAAACAGGGTTCACGCGCTGTCTCCGAATTATTTTGCGGCCTTTCGGACGAAGGTGCCGCTCTTGCCGCCGGATTTTTCCAGAAGCAGAATGTCGCCGATCACCATTTCCCGGTCCACGGCTTTGCACATGTCATAGATGGTCAGGGCCGCGACGCTCACGGCGGTCAGCGCTTCCATTTCCACGCCGGTCTGTCCGACCGTCTGCGCCTGCGATTCAATGACCACCCGTGATTTTTTTCGGTCAAGGACAAAGGCGATGTCCATGCCGGTCAGCCCCAGCGGATGACACAGCGGAATGAGGCCGCCGGTATTTTTGGCCGCCAGAATCCCCGCGATTTTGGCGGCGGCGAGCACGTTGCCCTTGGCGATGCGGCCCTCGGCCAGAAGCTTCATCGTGGCCCGTTTCATGGACACCTGGCCGCGGGCTTTCGCTTTGCGCAGCGTTGCGGCTTTTTGTGTCACATCGACCATCTGAACCTGACCTTCGTCGTTGATGTGGGATAATTTTTTCATGTCGGCTCAGGATTTTACGATGCTGGACGTTTTTCAGGTATCTTCAGTTTCAGCGAACCCTAGCACAGCGCCTTGACCGAGTCAAGAATGGCGAAAAAGATTTTTTGCAAATTAAAATCTTGATATAAATGAACGGATTCGCTAGTATTTGCACCGCGATTTCTTCCCCGGAGCAAAAAAGTGTTCATCAAAGTGCAGAGCATGAGCGTGATCGGCATGGAATCCTATCCCGTGACGGTGGAAGTGGATGTCTCCCGGGGACTGCCGCATTTTGCCACCGTCGGCCTGCCGGATGCCTCCGTCAAGGAAAGCCGGGACCGGATCAAGGCCGCCATCAAGAATTCCGGCTACGCTTTTCCACGCGATCATGTGACGGTGAACCTTGCGCCCGCCGATATCCGCAAGGAGGGAACGGGCTTTGATCTGCCGATCGCGGTGGGTATTCTGGCGGCAGAGGCGTTGATTGAAGAAGCGGCTCTGGAGGGGTGCTTTTTTATCGGAGAGCTGTCGCTCGACGGCAGCGTCAAGGGGGTGAGGGGCATTCTGCCGGCCGCCTTTAAGGCCAGGGAGTCGGGGATCCGTTCCGTTTTTGTTCCCGAGGAAAACGCGGCGGAAGCGGCGATGGTGGAAGGCGTTTGCGTGTATGGAATCCGGACGCTTCCCGACGTCGTCGAATTTTTGGCCGACCGGAAAACCATCGAGCCGCTTCGCGTCGATGCCGGCCGGCTTTTTCAGGTCCGCCGTCATTACGACATCGACTTTTCGGAAATCAAAGGACAGAAGCAGGCGCTCCGCGCGCTGGAGATCGCCGCCGCCGGCGGACACAATGTGCTCATGATCGGCCCGCCGGGCTCCGGCAAAAGCATGCTGGCCCGAAGGCTGCCCACGATTCTGCCCGATCTTTCCTTTGAAGAAGCGATAGAGGTGACCAAGATTTTTTCCGTCGCCGGGCTTCTGAATGCGGGGGAAACGCTGGTGGCGGCCCGCCCCTTTCGCGCGCCGCATCACACCATTTCCGATGCAGGTCTGGTCGGCGGCGGCCAGATGCCGCATCCCGGTGAAATATCGCTGGCCCATCTGGGCGTGCTTTTCCTGGATGAGCTGCCGGAGTTCAAAAGAAACGCCCTGGAGGCGCTTCGCCAGCCGCTCGAGGAGGGAGCGATCACGATTACCCGGTCGGCCGTGACGGCGGCCTTTCCGGCGAAATTCATGCTCGTGGCCGCCATGAACCCTTGTCCTTGCGGCTATTTCGGGGACCGGGTCCGCCGGTGCCGCTGCTCCCCCCAGCAGATCCGGCAGTATCAGGCTAAAATATCCGGACCGCTCTTGGACCGCATCGACCTGCATGTTGAGGTGCCGTCCGTCCGGTACCGGGCGTTGAAGGCGAAAGAGGAAAATGAATCTTCCGCCTCAGTGAGAGATCGCGTGGTCCGGGCGCGCCGCTGCCAGAAGGAGCGCCTCGGCGGCACGGGCGTTTGGACCAATGCCTGCATGACGGAAAAGCAGATTCGGTCTTTCTGCCCCATCGACGAAGAGTCGCATCAGCTCATGGAAATGGCCGTTGAAAAACTGGGCCTTTCCGCGCGCGCCCTGGACCGCATCCTGAAAGTGTCGCGCACCATCGCCGATCTGGAAGGCGCCGAAAAGATTGAGGCGGCGCATGTCGCAGAGGCGATCCAGTATCGAAGCCTTGATCGGAGCGTCGTTTAGTGCTATGAAAAATGCCGCCGGCCCGCAGGACCGGAATCTTTTTGCCAAGAGGGGATTATGAAAATTAAAATCATCAAAGCGCTTCCCAAGTACCTGAAGCCCAAACCGGACGAAAAAAAGCTGGGATTCGGTCAGCATTTCACCGACCATATGTTCACGATGAAGTACCGGGAAGGAGACGGCTGGCATGATCCGGTCATCGAACCCTACCATTACCTGCAGCTGGACCCCACCGCCATGTGCCTTCACTACGGCCAGGAAATCTTTGAAGGTCTGAAAGCGTACCGGGGGGCCAACGACGAAATTTATCTTTTCCGCCCAATGGAAAACATCCGCAGAATGAATTTGTCCGCCGAAAGACTGTGTATGCCGCCCATTGACGAAACGGTTTTCTTAAACGCGCTCAGACAATTCGTTGTGCTGGAAAAAGAATGGATTCCCCGGGAAAAGGGATCCTCCCTGTATATCCGGCCGACGATGATCGCCACGGAGCCAGCCTTGGGCGTGCATCCGGCGAATGAATATCTTTTCTTCATCATCTGCGGGCCGGTGGGCGCCTACTACGAGCACGGCTTCGGGCCGACCAAAATTTATGTGTCCGACGACTGCGTGCGGGCTGCGCCGGGAGGGACGGGGCATGTCAAGGCGGCGGGGAATTACGCCGCAAGCCTTTACGCGAGCCGCATCGCCAGTTCGATGGGCTACACTCAGGTCCTTTGGCTGGATGCCAGGGAAAACCGGTACGTGGAGGAAGTGGGTACCAGCAATATCTTCTTCATGATCGGCGACCGCTTGATTACACCCCCGCTGGGGGGGACGATCCTTCCGGGAGTGACGCGCGATTCCGTCATCAAACTGGCCGCGCACCTGGGTGTGAAGGTGGAGGAAAGCCGGATTACCATTACAGAAGTGATCTCCGCCATCGAAGAGGGAACGCTGAAAGATGCGTTTGCCACGGGCACGGCTGCCGTCATTTCACCGGTCGGACAGATTTTTTATCACAACCATGAATATCTCATTAACGATGGAAAGACTGGAGAACTGGCCGAAAAGCTCTACGATGAAATCCTTCAGATTCAGTACGGATTAAAAGAAGACCCGTTCGGCTGGAGAATGCGGATCGACTGAGAATGGTGCGAAAAATCAATATTTTTTAACCATTAAAGCACTTTTTGCATGGAACGAAAACCGGATTCCACAAAACTGTGGAAAGGCCTGTTGACAACTGTGTGGATAGATCGGTCAAGCCCGCATTGATTCGGCTTTTAGACCGGATTGCTTAAGGTTTAAGCAATTATTTTTGTGAATAATATTCAATAGTTATTTATATGTCCTTTAATCATAACAACTTATGGACCTCTTAAGGCCGAGATATAAACTGCTTTGAAAAAAATGTGCCATTCCTGAGGCGGTTTTCTCAAAACGGAGAAATAAAAATAGATGAAGAGAAAACTTCATAAAATCGAATTGTTTTCACTGACCGGTGTTCTTGTGTTGTGGGTGGCTTTCGCTTTAGGGACTGTTTTTCCCCGGACTTCCTGGGCAGGCTCCGCTCCTCCCCTGGAGGAAGTAGTGGGCCGTCTGCAGCAGATTTATGAAAAAACACAGGATTTTCAGGCTGCTTTTCTTCAGGAAACTACAGTAAAGTCGATTCGGAAAACGGACACGGAAACAGGAACGGTTTATTTTAAGAATCCCGGGCAGATGTTCTGGGATTATAAAAAGCCGAAGGCGAAAAAACTGATCATCAACGCGAAGAAAGCCTGGCTTTACCTGCCCCAGGATAAAACCGTTTATACGCAGGATTCGGGAAAGATTATGAAATCCGAAGCCTTGATCAAGTTTCTGTCCGGTGTGGGGAAACTCGACCAGGACTTTACGATTCAATACGCATCTCCCTCGGAGGATCCGGACGGCAACTATCTTCTGTTGCTCTATCCCCGTGAAAAAGGCGCTTCCTATTCCTTCCTGAGGATGACGGCGGCAAAGCACAATTTTTACATTCTCCAGGTCGGTTTTGACGACGTGATGGGAAACTCCACGCTGCTGAGATTCTCCAACATCAAAATGAACGGCGGGCTTTCCTCGAAACTGTTCCAGTTTCAGCCGCCGCCCGGCGTCAGCATTTTTAAAATGCCTTGAACCTATTTTCGTTTTTTTACATATCGCAGCACTGCTTCCAAGAGGATGAGATCAGCGTTAAGAAGATGACCTTGACCACCACTTGAAGAAAACAAAAGGAGAGTCGTTATGCGGAAATGGATCATCGGAATACTGATCGTGCTGGCGGCGGCAGGCGGCATCTTCTGGGTGACGGCCGACAAGGACAGGCGCGGGGTGATCCTGAACATGCCCACCAACAAGGATGTCCTCTTCTGGTCCCTTAAGCAGCGCGATGCCGCGTTTCGCGCACTGGACCGGATTCCCCTCCTGTCCAAATCCAGGAAAATTGCCGCCGGCAAAGATGTCCATTCCCTGCCGGTAGGATTACCGCTGGATGTCGGCATGGATGTGGATGCCTACATGAAAGATCAGCGAACCGCCGGATTGGTGATTGTTCAGGACGGCAAAATCCGCCTAGAAAAATACGGGCTCGATTTCAGCGCCGAAGGCCGCTGGACGAGCTTTTCCGTCGCGAAATCCTTCACCTCGACACTGGTCGGTGCGGCGATCAAAGACGGCTACATCAAGAGCATTCACGACAAGGTTTCGGATTACATCCCCGATCTCAAAGGGTCGGTCTACGACGATGTCACGATCCGGCAGCTTCTGACGATGACCTCCGGGGTAAAATGGAATGAGGATTACGGCGACCCCAAATCGGATGTGGCTTTGTTTAACGCCCACAAGGCGGAGCCGGGCGTCGATGTGACGGTCAGCTATATGCGCAGACTGGGACGCGAAGCGCCTCCCGGCACGAAATGGTCTTACAAGACCGGCGAGACTAATTTAATCGGCGTGCTGGTCAGTTCGGCAACCAAGAAAAACCTGTCCGATTATTTGTCGGAAAAGATTTGGCAGCCCTTCGGCATGGAGCTTGACGCCAGTTGGATGTTGGGGCCCACGGGCCATGAAATCAGCGGCTGCTGCATCCAGGCGTCCACCCGCGACTACGCCCGTTTCGGCCTGTTCATCCTGGGCGGCGGCATCGCGCAGGGAAAGCCGGTGCTGCCCGACGGATGGATCGCCGAGGCCACAACGACCTGGGCGGATACCAACCGTCCCGAATACGGTTACGGCTATCAGTGGTGGACCCTGAAGGACGGCAGCTACGCGGCCAGGGGCATTTTCGGCCAGGGCATCTTTATCGATCCGAAACGGAAACTGGTGATCGCGTCCAACGGCAACTGGCCTTACGCCAGCGACCGCCAAGGCGGCGATCAGGACAAGAAGCGCACCGCGTTCTACCGGCAGGTGCAGCAGGCGATTGATAACGAGGCAAGGGCGGGGAAGTAGGCGGCCGGGCTGTCCTGTCGAGAAAATAAAAAAACCGTCACAGGGAGGAATGATGAACGAACTGGTAACCCTATCCATCAAAGATCATATCGCGGACGTCCGCTTCAACCGACCCGATAAATACAATGCGCTGAGCCTGGCAATGATCGACGCCATGGCGGGCGCCATTCAGCGTTTGGAGAAGGAGTCCGGCGTCCGGGTCGTCGTGATTTCCGGGGAAGGAAAGAGCTTCTGCGCCGGGCTGGACGTGGAGAACTTCGCGGCTCTCTTGTCCGGAGAAAACAAGTTTCCCGACTTGACGGAGCGTTATCAGAACCGGAACACGAACATCTATCAGTATATCGGCTACGGATGGAAAGAGCTGCCGGTGCCGGTGATCGCGGCCATTCACGGCGTTGCGCTGGGCGGCGGTTTTCAGATTGCCATGGGGGCGGACATTCGCTTCAGCACGCCCGATGCCAAATTCTCGCTCATGGAAATGAGATGGGGACTGATTCCGGATATGAGCGTTACCCAGACGATCCGCGATTTTGTGTCGATGGACGTGGCCAAGGAATTGATCTTTACCGGGAAAGTCATCAAGGGTGAAGAGGCGGCCCGATTGAATCTGGTGACGCACGTCTGTGAAAAGCCGCATGAAGAGGCCATGGCCCTGGCCCTCGAGATTGCGTCCAAGAATCCCGATGCCGTGCGCGCGGCGAAAAAGCTGATCAATGAAGTCTGGCACGGAGATTCCGCCAGGGGCCTGATGATGGAATCCGAGCTGATGATGACGCTCATGGGAAGCCCCAACCAGCTGGAAGCGGTGAACGCGAACTTCACCAAGCAGCCGCCCAAATTCAAGGATCC
>Ga0116147_1000738_pt1 | contig 37869 bp, 41 predicted proteins | sample AD_JPNHG3_MetaG_FD_89749 | JGI IMG/M metagenome (GOLD analysis project Ga0116147, IMG submission 89749) | Active sludge microbial communities of municipal wastewater-treating anaerobic digesters from Japan - AD_JPNHG3_MetaG | ecosystem: Engineered > Bioreactor > Anaerobic > Digestate | place...
AAAACCTGATTTTTAATCGAGCCTTTCAGATGGGTGTTCTTTCCGGCGTATATTTCGATGTTTTCTCCAGGATTGAGAATGTTGTCGATCAAATATTGTTGAGCTTCCTTAATTTTGTTCCAGGGGCGGTCGCAGGCGTTGAGAAACATTTGGACGTATTGGTCAAAGTCCATGTGATCAATTTCGGCCTCTTGTTTAGTGGGAAGATAAATTAACGTCCACCGTCTTCGTTCGATTCGAATAGATTGGGAATTGGCCAGAGAATTTTCACTCTCTAAGAGAATCTGTCTATCGACGATGTCCATGGCATTGGGATTGTCAACGCAGCGGATGGCAATAAAATTAGTCGCCCAGGCGATATCGGCGTTGCTTCCCCAGGACATATCATTTAGTAATTCTTGAGATGATTGGTTTTTTATGCCGGCAAGGAGAGCAGCTTCAACGGTTGGATCCTGACAGCGGAGAACAACGGCCGCTCCCTGGTGGGCAGCCTGATAGGCAACCATTTCCGCCAGTTGCCTTGAACCGGGGAAGAAGTTTAACAGGAGGCGGTCACCTTCTTTAATTTCTTGGGAGGTGTTAACGATTGAGCTGGCAACACGCCACACTTTTTCGGGATCAAAACGAAGAATTTCATTATAAATACCGTACTGGTGATTTGGGGGCAGGGGGGCGAAAAACCTTTCTGGTCCTTTTTGCATAGCGGGGTAATTATACTCCTGTTTTTACTTTATTTCGACTTTGATGGCCGGGCCCATAGTGGCGCAGAGAACTAATTTTTTGATTTTACTGGGTTTAACCACCTTAATTAGTTCACTAATATTAGCGGCTAGTTCTTCGGTCGGTTGACTGACTTTACCAACGATGATATGGATGATTGGGGCTTTTTTTTCGGTTTTAATCGGGGTTTTAGCCGTGGCTAATTTTTTAACTGCCTCTTCAGGCTTGTCAGTTAAAGTGCCGTTTTTAGGATTAGGCATTAGACCTTTAGGGCCTAAAATCTTGGCTAAAGGCAAAAGTTTGGGCATAGTAGCCGGCGTAGCGATTAAAATATCAAAGTTTATTTGACCATTTTTAATCTCATCCAAAAGAGTATCATTGAGAATAACTATTTTTTTCTGTGTAGTTGCTAAATAAGGAAAGGTAATTTCACCATAATTACCAATTTCAAGAGTGTTGATATGGACCTCAACCTTACCCGTAAATTTAGATAAAGAGGTTTCTTTGACTAACTCGATTGCCTTCTTGAGGGGGTAGAATTTACTGAGGTCGATTTTAGCCTTGGCATAACAATATTTTTTACTGCGGCCGCGAACCTTTTTTTTTGTTTCGGTGGCTTCTTTTTTCTCTATTTTTTCTTTTTCTTCTGTTAGCTTATTTTTTTTAACCTTGGTAGTGATTTTGGTCTTTACTTTTGCCATAGAGGTACTCTTTTAAAATTTTAAATTTTTAATTAACTATTTCAATTCCCATAGAACGGGCAGTACCACTAACTATTTTTTTAGCCGCATTTAAATCATTAGTATTTAGATCCGGCATCTTAGCTTTGGCAATTTGTTCCACTTGGGTGGTTGTAAGATGACCGATCTTTTCTCGACCAGTTGAACCACTGCCTTTCTCAATTCCGGCCATTTTTTTAATCATGTCGGAAACCGGCGGTTTTTTAAGGATAAAGCTAAAAGAGCGGTCCTCATAAATAGTAATAATTGCTGGAATCAGACTGCCTTTTTGATCTTTAGTTTTTTCGTTAAATTCTTGGCAAAAATCCATGATTTTAATGCCATGGGGCCCAAGAGCGGTGCCTACCGGTGGCGCTGGGTTGGCACTGCCGGCTTGAATTGCTAATTTAACTAAACATTTTACTTTTTTAGGCATTTAAATTTCTTTACTAACTTGTAAAAAGTCAAGTTCAATAGGAGTTTCTCTTTCGAAGAAAGAAACTAGAACTCGAATCTTACCCTTTTCTTGGTCAATCGAATCGATTGTACCAATAAAATCAGCAAAAGGTCCATCAGTAATTTTGACTACATCACCCACAAAAAAGGGGGTTTGATATTTGGGTTTATCCTCTTTAGTAGTTTGTAAGATTTGATCAACTTCGGTCTGAGCGATAGGCGATGGTTTATTATTAATGCCGACAAAGCCAGTAACTCCCTGGGTAGTTCTAACCGTGACCCATGAGTCATCAGTAAGAACCATTTGAATAAGAACATAACCCGGAAAAGTTTTTTCTTGGGACTTAATTTTTTGCCCCCGCCGAATGATCATTTTTGACTGAATTGGAACAACGGCCGTAAAAACTTTATTCTCAAGGGCCATAGTCTTGATTCTAGTTTTTAGAGCTTCAATGACCTTATACTCGTGGCCGGAATAGGTATTGATAACGTACCACGATGCTTCAGGTGTTGGCTCTTGAGAAGAGAGTTTAAAGAGAAATTTTTTTTGATTAGTAACTATTGAAGTATTAGCCATTAGTTTGTTGTTTTTAATTCATCATAACTGAAGTGGGAACCGGTGTTGGTTGAATCAATTCTTGAACCGGTTGTTTTTTATATTTCCCCAGTGACGCAAAAGAACGAGTAAATAAATAATCGAACCCCCCAAGAATGAGGGAGATAACTATCGAAATGAATATTACCACAGAAGTTAACTGAATTAAAGCTTCTTTTGAGGGCCAGCTGATATGTCTAAATTCAGCGATGACTTCCTTAATAAATTGGATAATTCGTTGCATGCGTTTAATTATACCGTAGACCTTAGTAACATGCTAGAATGGGTCCATGAATCAAAAAATTGACAAAGATGAATATTATTTAAAAATTGCCGAAGCGATTGCCTTGAAGTCCAATTGCTTAAGTGCAGAATACGGAGCTTTAATTGTTAAAGATGATGCCATGATTTCAGCTGGTTACGTGGGGGCACCAAGAAAGACCATGGATTGTATTGATTTGGGTTATTGTATCAGACGAAAAAATAGAGTTCCTTCAGGTACGGGCTATGAAATGTGTCGTTCGGTTCATGCTGAAATGAATGCTATTATTAATGCTGCTCGGGCTGGTGTTTCGGTTTTGGGGGGAGATATGTATATTCATGCCAAGACTAAAATGGGGGTGAAAGAGCCAACCTTGATAAACGCTTACCCTTGTTTGTTATGTAAAAAAATGATTATTAATGCTGGTTTAAAACGGGTAATCTGTAATAATCAAGACGGTTCACATTCTGTTTATTTAGTAGAAGATTGGATTAAGGACTGGCAGGAGATTGAGGATATTAGGCAAGATAAGGTTAAGTATGGAGTTGATTATTACAATCAGAAAAATTGACTTAGTTTGAAGTAAAAGGTAACAGTTGACAGGGCTATCGGTAGTGTCTAGTATTATACCCAGACGCTATATGTTGTGTCCATATTGTGCTTACGATGAATCAAATGTGATTGAGAGCCGAGATGCTCTTGACGGTAGAGCTACCCGCCGACGGCGGGAATGTTTGCGATGCGGTAAAAGATTTACTACTTATGAGAAGGTGGGTGATATCGAGTTGAAGGTAATTAAAAGAGATGGTAGGATAGAGCCTTATCGGCGTGAGAAGTTGGAAAGGTGTTTTGAAAAAGCCTGTTGGAAATTAAATGCTGAGGAGCGAAGTAAATTGGTTGATCAGATAGAGATGAAGCTGTTGAACTGGCCCAGTGTGGAGATACCAAGCCAGGAGATAGGTAAAATGATTTTAGAACTTCTTAAAAAAATAGACGCGGTTGCCTATATTCGTTTTGCTACTATTTTTCTAAAAATTCAATCAGTTGATGAATTTGAAAAATTAATTAAAAGTTATAAATCTAAAAATGTCTCTTCAAAAATCATTTAAAATAGAAACAACTGTCAAAAGGATTAAGAAACGAAATGGCAAGATAGTTAAGTTTGTTCCATCCAAGATTATTCGGGCCATTCAAGGAGCTTTTAAATCGGCTGGTGAAGAAGGGGATCATCAGGCAGAGAAATTAGCCAGGGAAGTAATCAGTGAGGTTGAGAAGAGATTTAATCAAAAAGTAATTCCCGAGGTGGAGCAGGTTCAAGATTTAATTGAATCTGTTCTTAAAAAAAATGATTATGATGAAGTTTATAATGCCTTTAGGCTTTATCGGGAACTGCATCGGAAATTGAGAATGATTTCCAGTCTGGTTGATTCCGATGAGTTGATTGATAAATATTTGAGCAGAGCTGATTGGCGGGTCAAAGAGAATGCTAATATGACTTACTCGCTCCAAGGTCTTAATAACCATGTTGCCTCAATTATTTCAGCCAATTACTGGATGAATAAGATTTACAGTCGCGAGATCAGAAAAGCTCATCTCTCGGGGGATATTCATATTCATGATTTAGCTTCTTTATCACCTTATTGCACCGGTTGGGATTTAAAGGATTTGTTGATTAGAGGCTTCGGGGGGGTGGAAAGTAAAGTCAGTAGTTGGCCGCCAAAACATTTACGGACAGCCTTGGGGCAATTAGTTAATTTCTTTTACACTATTCAAGGTGAGGTTGCCGGTGCGGTTGCTGTTGCTAATTTTGATACTTATTTAGCCCCGTTTATTCGAACTGATCATTTGAATTATCAACAAGTAAAACAATCTTTACAGGAGTTTGTTTTTAATATGAATGTGCCGACGCGAGTTGGATTTCAAACACCCTTTACTAATGTTAGTTTAGATCTCCAGCCAACAAAAATGGTGGGTGAGGAGGCGGTGATTATTGGCGGCAAACCGATCAAGGCTAAATATAAGGATTTTCAAAAAGAGATGGATATTTTTAATCAGGCTTTAGCCGAGGTTATGGGGGAAGGGGATGCCCAGGGTAGGGTATTTACTTTTCCAATTCCGACTTACTCGATTACAAAGAATTTTGACTGGAATAAAAAGGATTGGGATTCGATTTGGGAAATGACTAGAAAATATGGTTTGCCCTACTTTTCTAATTTTGTAAATTCAGATATGGATCCGGATGATGCTCGATCGATGTGTTGTCGTTTACGACTGGATAATCGGGAGTTAAGAAAGAGAGGAGGACTATTTTCTGCTAATCCTTTAACAGGAGCAATCGGAGTGGTAACTATTAATATGGCTCGATTAGGTTATTTAGCTAAAAAAGAAACCAAGAATAAAGAGCAAGCCAAGAAGGAGTTTTACACTATGTTGGGTAAGTTAATGGATCTTTCAAAAGATTCGTTAATGGCGAAAAGAGCTGAGGTGGAATTGCTGACTCGGCAAGGTTTGTATCCTTATTGCGCTTATTATCTTCGGGATGTTTATCAGCGGCATGGTGTTTATTGGAAAAACCATTTTAATACTATTGGTTTAAATGGAATGAATGAAGCATTGCTGAATTTAATAGGAAAAAATATTGCCGATCCGGAAGGGAAAGAATTTGCCTTAGAGGTAATGGATTATATGCGGGGAAAAATTTTGTTATATCAAAAAGAAACCGGAGAGATGTTTAATTTAGAGGCTACTCCAGCTGAGGGAGCTGCTTACCGATTGGCCCAGTTAGATAAAAGATTATATCCTGATATTATTACCGCTGGTAGTGATGTTCCTTTTTATACTAATTCTACTCACCTGCCAGTGGATTACACTGACGATATTTTTGTTGCCTTAGATCATCAGGATGATTTGCAAGTGAAATATAATGGCGGGACGGTTTTACATTGTTTTATGAGTGAAAGTTTGCCCGATATTGAATCGGTTAAAAAATTGGTTAGGAAAATTGCCCAAAATTATCATTTACCTTACTTTTCGATTACCCCGACCTTTTCAATTTGCCCTAAACATGGGTATTTAACTGGTGAATGGGAATACTGTCCCAAGTGTGATCAAGAAATAGGTTATAAGTTACCTAAAAAATATGCTAAAACAAAGAACTAAGTGTGAGGTGTTTTCGAGGATCGTCGGCTATTTGCGGCCGGTATCACAGTGGAACAAAGGTAAAGTGGCCGAATTTCACCTAAGGAAAACATACAGCTTGAATAAAATATGAGACTTGGTGGGTGTCAGCAGACTACCTTTTTGGATTATCCGGGTAAATTAGCAACCACTATCTTCACGGTAGGGTGCAACTTCCGTTGTCCTTTTTGTCATAATCGAGATTTGGTTTTAGAGGCAAAAGAGGTTATTAGTGAAGAGGATTTTTTTGAATTTTTAAAAAAAAGAAAGAATATCCTTGAAGGGGTAGTAATTAGCGGAGGAGAGCCGACATTACAGCCTGGTTTAGATAATTTTTGCAGCAAAATCAAACAAATAGGTTATTTAGTTAAGCTGGATACCAATGGCAGTCGACCGGAAGTTTTAGAAAAATTAATAAAAAATCACTTAATTGATTTTGTGGCTATGGATATTAAAGCAGATCGAAAGAATTACGAAAAGGCCAGTGGAGTAAAAGTTGATCTAGCCCAAATTGAGAAGTCAGTCGAGATCATTAAAAAAAGTGGTCTTGATCATCAATTTCGATCGACTATTGTGAGGGGCATCCACGATAAGAAAGTAGTTGCCAGAATGAAAAAAAAATTTCCAAATTTGGTTTTACAGAAATTCAGGGCCCAGAACTGTTTAAATCCTGCCTATTTGGCAGTTGAGGAATGGACCGAAGCGGAATGGTATGAATTTGCATAATATGGTGGCGGATTGAATTGTGAAAATGCTAGAATAAGTAGATGAAAAGATATTTAGGCATAATTTTACTATTAGTGATTTTATGGTTTGTTTTGCCGATAAACAAAGGGGCAACCCCGCGGCAGGTAACGGTAGTGGGGGAGGCTAAGACTAGGCAGAGAAACCAGACAGCTATTTTTAATGCGGGAGTAAGTATTACCGGGGTGAAAAAGGATTCGGTGGTGGCGGAGGCCAACAAAAAGGTGGCCGATTTGATCCAGGCGTTGAAGGATTTTGGTATTCCCGAAGCGGACCTTAAAACTCAGAGTATGAATTTGAATGAGGAGGAGATTTACCCGACCAAAGGGAAGCAGTGGCGGGCTTATAATTCGATTGAAATAATTTTGAGAGAAACGGCCAAAGCAGCAGCCTTGGCAGATCTGTTGGCCAAGAGCGGGGCGAATAACATTTACGGGCCGAACTATTCGTTTGAAGATACGAGTATGGTGAGCAAAACCCTTTATGACGAAGCCATAAAAGATGCTCGAGAAAAAGCAGAGATGATTGCCAAAGCCGCCGGAAGAAGATTAGGTCGAGTGATTCAAGTTGATGATAGCGGCAGTAGCGCTGTTTATCCCCTTTACCGAGCGGCGGAAGGTTTAGGCGGCGGAACGGCGATCGAACCGGGTTCGACGACGATCAGTAAAATTCTGACGGTGAGTTTTGAGTTAAAATAGGGGAAGACTGACGGATGGGGGATTTAGCCGTTCTTTTTGAGGTATTGCTCCCGTTTGAGAAAAAGAAAACCGAGAATAAGGAAAGCCCCAATAATAGTTAAAATAGATTCGATTTTATCTAATCCCTTAGCCAAACCAGTAAAGGTTTGGCCCATTTTAAAACCGATAAAAGCTAAAATGGTAGCCCGAATGAGTAAAGCCAGAAAGAGCATGGGATAAAATTTAATTGGTTTAGTTTTAAAAATACCGCAGAAAGCCGTGATTAAAGACACCGGCACAACCGGGATGGAACAACCGATAAGAATAAACAGTTCATCAGAAATAGTTTTTTTAAAATCAGCCTGAACTTTTTCAATTAATCTCCAAGAAATACCTATGTAACGGCCAAATTTTTCAACAAACGGCTTACCGCCATAAAAGCAGATAAAAAAGATGAGGGAAGTTCCGAGAACAGCACCGATAGAATAAGGTAAAGAAACTCTCAAGAACAGAATCCGAATTGTTTGTAGGAATGACAAATTAAGGCCAAAAAGTGATGCTCCTCCTGCCATAGAGATAATTGGGGAAGGAATAGGAACAATAATTTGCTCAATAATACCGCCGCCGATCATGGCTCCAAGAAGATTGCGATTGACGAGGGAAAGAACATACTCGAGTATTTTCTCCATAGGAGTTAGAATAAGAGTAATCATGATTAAAGTCAAACTGATAGGCTACACTCGAGAGCCGGAGCAGAACGTTACAGCGGCTATCCGTCAATGTTATAGCGCTGTTGGTGCTAAGGAGATTAAAAAGAAGGTCAACCAGGAAACAATCGAGAGGTTAATTAGGCAAGTTTTAGAGTCTGGTCATACTTCGACAGTAGAGCATGCCAGTTTTACTTTTGCTATTGAAGGGGTATCACGAGCCTGTACCCATCAGTTAGTGAGACATCGTTTAGCTTCTTATTCTCAACAGTCCCAACGTTATGTTGATTTGTCTAAAAATAAATTAAATTATATTACTCCGCCAGACATAGCCAAGAATAAAAAAATGCTGAGTGAGTATAAAAAGACAATGGCAATTATTGAGAATCGCTATCGGGCAATGATTCAATCCGGTATTAAACCGGAGGATGCTAGATTTATTTTACCCAACGCTTGTGAAACTAAAATTGTGATGACTATGAATGCTCGGTCATTATTAAATTTTTTTAAAGAAAGATGTTGTAATCGGGCTCAATGGGAAATTAGAACTTTAGCCAATTTAATGTTAAAAGAAGTAAAAAAAGTAGCTCCAAACATTTTTCAAAATGCCGGTCCAACCTGTTTTAATGAAAAAATTTGTTGGGAGGGAGGAAGAAGCTGTGGCCGATGGCAAACAATTAAAGGGGCTCAACTCAAATCGAGGATATGAATTTTCTGGTCATATTTTTCTTCACTGAAAAGTACAATTTAAAAAATTGTAAATTTTTATGACCGAAGGGAAATTTATTGTTTTTGAAGGTATTGATGGTTGTGGTAAGACAAGTCAGGCAAAATTATTGACAGCCTTTCTGAAAAAAAAGGGAATACCGGCCATATTTACCTATGAACACCAGCGTAAAAACGTTGGTGAATTAATTGAAAAAGTTTTATATCGTCAATTAAAGTTAGATCCGCTGGCCTTGCAATTATGTTTTATTGCTGATCGCTGCGACCACATTAATTCTTTTATCAAGCCGCAGTTAAAATCTGGTAAAACCGTTATTTGTGACCGTTATTATTGGTCGACAGTTGCTTACGGCGCCGACCAAGACCAGGAGTGGCTTTTGGCAATTAATAAGTATATTAGGATTAAGCCGGATCTTTGTTTCTGGTTGGAAGTGGATCCAAGAGTTTCTTTAGAAAGGATTAATCGGGGGCGGGAGGCAAAGACTTTATTTGAACAGTTTAATTTTTTGGAAACAGTTAATCGACATTATCGATGGTTGGTTCAGCATGATGATGTCCCAGTGATTAGAATTGATGGCAACCAAAAACTAATGACAATTCATCAGGAAATTCTTGCTAAACTAGGGTATGGATCGAGTCTTTAAATTAATTGAGGCAGAGAATAGACGCCAACAAAACGGAATTCAATTAATTCCCAGTGAAAATTTTGTCTCCGCGGCAGTTTTACGGGCGATAGGCAGTTGTTTAACTAATAAATATGCCGAGGGCTATCCTGGCCGGCGTTATTACCAAGGTAATAAAATTATTGACGAAGTGGAAAATTTATGTATTGAGCGGGGGAAAAAACTTTTTGGTTTTGAACACCTTAATGTTCAACCTTATTCCGGTAGTCCGGCCAATAGTGAGGTTTTAATGGCGCTGATCAATGTTGGTGAACCGATCTGCGGGTTAAAATTGTCGTCTGGAGGGCATTTAACCCATGGTCACCCCAAAATTACCTTTTCGGGAAAGTATTTTCGAAGTATTCAATATGAAGTTGATCAGAAGGGAAGAATTGATTTTGATCAATTGGAAGAGTTAGTTCGAGCGGAAAGACCGAAATTAATTTTTGCCGGTACTACTGCCTATCCTTATATTTTAGATTTTAAAAAATTTGCTGAAATTGCAGATAAATTTGATGCCTGGCTGGTGGCTGATATTGCCCACATTGCTGGTTTAGTCGCCGCCGGTGTTCATCCCAGTCCGGTGCCTTATGCCCATATTATTACTTCGACGACCCATAAGAGTTTGAGGGGGCCAAGAGGGGCTTTTATTGGCGTAACCCAAAAAGGTTTAGAAAAAGATCCCGATTTGGCTAAAAAAATTGACCGAGCCGTTTTCCCCGGGATGCAGGGCGGGCCTCATGAAAATATTATTGGTGCCATGGCTGTCACTTTTGCGGAGGCAATGAAACCGGCTTTTAAACAATATGCCCGGCAGGTAGTTAGTAATGCCGCTATTTTGGCTAAGACTTTGAAAGATTTGGGTTGGAAGGTTTATGGAACGGAAAATCATCTAATGCTGGTCGAAGTCGGATTAGGGAAAGGGAAAGCGGCAGCAGTCGCCTTGGAAAAAGCAGACATCTTTTGCAATGCCAATACTGTGCCTGGCGAGCAGGGAAGTCCCCTAGAGCCATCAGGCATCAGATTAGGTTCACCGGCAGAAACAACCAAAGGCAAGAAAGAGGCGGATTTTGTCAAAATCGGCCAGAAAATCGACCAAATTTTGAGAGCAAATTTAATGTAGGGGTTGACCGAGTGTCAAGCTGGTGTTTTCCGTTGCCTTAAATCATGAATAAGTATTGATATGGCAAAAATAAAGCCGAGGTATTCAAGTAATTGAGGCCAAAAGAGATAATAAACCCGCCCGTCCGGCAGGCGATCGACAACCCAACCATTAGCCCAATTGTTAACCAGAAGATGGTTTTTTAACCGAACTGGTTTGAAGCCGTTGAAATAAAAAGCAATCCAACCCGGATGATACGATTGGAGATTGGAAATAATTAAACGGGGTTGAGCAATAATGTTGGTATTTTGGGTTAATTTATCGAAATCAACGGGGATAATTCTGATTTCCGCCAATTCATTTTCGGTAGGGTAGGAACCGAGGGAGATGTTGTCGACGGTAATTTCAAAGCCGAAAAAGTTGTCCTGGGGCGGGATTAAATAATAATCCCAAGCGAAGTTTTTGTTTTTGCTTAGCTGTTCGTAAACGGTGCAGATGTTATTGTAGGTGTTTTTGAGGCAAATGCGGAGAGGCAGGCCGGTAAGATAGCGGCTGTTAAAGCCGACTAAATAGGCTTGGTTATGGGCTAATTCGGGGATAACGAGAAAATTTCCGGTAGATCGGTTAAAAGTTTTGTAATGCTTAACATTAGGAAAGTAATTTTTGACCTGGTCTAAATCAAGGTAAGGAAGGATGTTTTGATAATTTACCCTTTCGTTTTTATCTAATAACTGATTATGATTGAAATAATCAGACGAATCGGTGTAGTAATTTCCCTGATTAAGAAAAATTGGATCCCAATAGGACCAAAGATATGGTTCTTTTACATAATTAGTTACATATTTTGGTTTAATCCAATCGGGAGAATCAACTCGATAAAGGCTTAAAAAGCCAAAATTTTTATCCCGGCTGATAATTTTTTCTTTTTCCAACTGATTTAAAAGGTTGAGGATTTCATTTTCGAAGACAATTTGCTCCCGGTTTTTGCGATAGGGAGTAATAATCGATTTGTCCCAAAGAATGTATTTAAAGTGATATTTTTGCAAAGTGGCGGCTAAAACGGCCGGATCCCGACGGTAAAGTGAATAGAAAAATTCCCGATAGGCTTCCTCGTTTTGAGGTGCCCAGCGGTCAAAATCGCGGTCTAAAATCGGTTGTTTAAGATTAAACCAAATAAAACCAGCACCTTGATAGCCCCAGTTATAATACTGCCAGCCGGCGAAATTATGCAGAGGTAACGGCAGAGTTTTTCCTTGAGGCAAAGTATTCACATATTGCCAGAATTGAAAATATTCATCAGGAATTTTTACCCGTAATTTAGGAGAAATTAATTGGCTACGAAAAACGGGGAAAGCGAATATTAATGAAGCTAAAATGATGGGTAAATTTAAAACTTTTAGTTTAAAAATGTTGAGAAAATAAGCTAAATAAAGGGCAATTCCGAAAGTGAACATGATGGAAATTTTAGTGAAAATAAAACGAAATGCCTCCTGAAAGAGGGTATATTTGATTAAGAAATTAAAAAGGTAAGAGAAGGGTGGCGTATGATTCATCAGAAGGATGAAGGGGATCAGCCAAAAAGGAGAAAGAGAAATAAGAATTTTATTTTTCTTGACAAAACTGATGATTAAACCGGCCAAGGAGAGAAAGAACAGCAGATAGCCAATAAATGGGATTAAGGGCTGGGCCAAATGCTGGTTCCAAGCGGCCATTAACGGCTCGAATTTAGCTTGTTCTGGATTATAAACCTGCCAATTAAAATAAAAACCTTTAATCAGAGCCGCATCCCGGAGGTAACCAGTGGTCCGGTTTTGCAGGAGGTATTCTTGAGAATAAAGGCGGTTGACTTTAGTATTTTGGGGGATGGAACTGCTGGAAAAAAGATAGTAAAGATTGGGTAAGAGCCAAAAGGCGTTAAGAGCGAGAGTAAAAAAGAATAATTTAAAGATTTTTTTGTTTCGATAGAAAAAATAATGGCTAATTAAAAAGATGGTATAAACGGCAAAAAAGGCATACCAAAGATGAGCAGCGTAGGCTTGAGGGCTGGAAAGGAGAGTGATAAGGGAAAAATAGAATAAATTTTTTTGATTATTTTCTTTAAGATATTTGAGGGAAGATAAGATGATAAACGGCAGAAAAGCCCATTGGGTGGGGAACATTTCGAAGGGAGTATAAAATTGTTGAACCGTGCCGAGATTAAAAATATAAAAAACGGCGGTGGTAAAAGCGGCCAGTTTATTTTTAAAAAGATAATTAATAAGGTAAAAAATACCTAGCGGTCCGACGACAAAGCAAAAAAAGATATAGGCATAACGGAGAAAATTAAGGGGCAAAATAAAATGAAAAAGCCAAAGTAAAATGACCCGGGGTAAGTCGGCCATGTGGGAATGGCCGGCAATGGCGCCGAGACCTTGTTCAGTCCGCCAGACACCGTTAAACAGTCGGGAAAAGTTTAAAGGAAAATTGAATTCTGGATGAAGGGTATCCCAACCAGTTAGAAAGGTGCCGGATTGGTAATTAAGCCGGCAGATAATCAGGCAGAGGATTATTAAAATAAGCGGGTAGATGTGCCTTTTGATGAAAGACATGATTAAGTATAGCGCAAAATCCCCCTGTCGCTTCATCGGCGACATCCCCCTTTGATAAAAGGGGGATTAAAAAAGAAAAAATGTAGCAGTGGGGATTTAAAATTTAAATAGGAAATTGAAAAAGAAAGATTGTAGAGAGAAATGAAAGAAGTGAAATGAAGGTTGAATGGAGTTAAAGAGGAGAGAAGGGTGATAAGCGGGGCGTAAATTCGTCCGGCTATCATGCATACCTTCTCTCACGAGTTGTGGGGTTTATGGCCAAGTGGTATAAAAACCATTCGGGTATTGGGAGCGGATTTGGGAATTGGTAGTGCCACGAAACAATAAACTGCCAGTATTTGCGGTATAAACTGTTCCGGATTGTAAGATCTGGATTACCGTGTATGGATATGAAGGCGTGATTTGGGAAGCGTTTCCACAAGAATTCTGTGTAAAGTATGCTGTACTGTATATTACTAACCAATCCCCATACACGATCGGGGTTTGATAGTATGCCGAAGTGCTGATTGGGGTTGATTGGTATCCTGAGCCGGTTGGCCACGATGTTGTAGTCATGTCCCGTGTCCATCCGGGGGATCTATTCCGAATAGACTCCTCCACCTGTTGCTCGCAGGTGCCCGTCCAGACCGTGGCGCCCCATGGGAATTCAAGGTAACTGCGTTGGGTAACAGTAAAAAACAAGTAGGTTGTGCTACAGTTGTCGCACAATTGTGTGACACGGTTCCCACACGCCGGGTCTAAAGAAAAGCAGTCCCCGTCCACGATCTGGCCGGGTTCGACCCAGATCTTTCCACAAACATACATTGAGCTGGCCTGAGCGGAGATAGGGAGGAATAAAACAGCAGCGAGCATCGAAAAAACAACTAAAAAAACCACACAAAATCGTTTCATTTTAAACTCCTTTCTTTTATTTATTTTTCTGGTACTAAAGTACCCATCTAGATATGACTTATAATTCATACCCACATGGGTACCTAGTACCAGCCGATTCTCTCTACAATCTGTTAAAGTACATCCCTTACCTGATCGCCTTTGATCAGTTAGGTAAGAGTATTATAGCACTTAGATGGGATTTTTTACAGATATTTTACTCGGACCTCATCAAAAATTTTGCTGCCGTTCTTATCTTTTTCATTTTCTTTATTAGCTTTAATTTCTGCTAAAGGTATATTAAAACTGCGGGTAAAGCCCCATTCGCCGCGAATTTTAACCCGATTCTGAATTACGACGATATCAGCGGTTCTGGCAGATTTATCCTTTCCTTCGGGATAATCTTGCCAAGTATCGTAAACTCTTTGCCAAGTATTAGTCGCCGAGTCAAAATATTCAATATCACCAGAAACAATCCAGCCTGGCTGAGCCTCCCATTCAACGTTAGGGTTGACTTGGATACTGATTCTTTCCGGTTTCTTTTCCGGTTGTTTGGCAACTTCCGGTTTTTTTACTTCCGGTTTTTTAACCTCTGGTTTTTTAGGCTCCGGTTTAGGAGTTTCCCGAACAATAATAGTTCTTTCAATAATCCTCTCCACTACCTTCGGCTCTTCTTTCTTAACTTCCTTTTTGCCGATATTGGAAAATCTAACCTTGGCCTGATTTTCAATCGCTATGACAATACTATTTTGAATGCCGGTTTTGTCGGGAATTAGTTCATTGAAATATTTATTATAAAAATCTTTGTAATTTTTAACATCTTGGTCTTTGAAAGCAACAAGTTTGGTACCAGATTTAGGAAGGTTTTCTAAGCCGACGACAGCGTCTTCACAGTTATCGCCGATAATCCACAGAATCGTATCTTCATTAGTTTTAAATTGGGTGCCCCTAACAGTCAGACCTTTTTCACTCCAAATTTTGTTGATAGTGCCGGCTTTGACGGATAAATCGTAAGACGATTGGCCTTCGTTGAAATTAATTTGTTCAATTTTCTCATCTTCTTCCTTAGCTTTTATTTCAGATTGAACTTGATTTTTTTCCGGAGTCATTTCGGCGGTGACTGGGGTAGGGGTTGGGGTAGGAATTTCTGGTTTTTCTCCCCAGATTTTAGCTATTCCATAACCAGCACCACCACTAATTATTGCCGTGGTTATTACAGTGGCGATTGTTTTTTGAGTTTCTTTATTCATATATAATTATATTATATCATACTAGAACAAAAAGGTCAAGCGGAAAGAAGAAGGGGGACAGAAGCGCAGGGGCAGCAATAAACAAATAAAATAAAATTTGTTTAAAGCATACGCTTCTGTCCTGTAAAATCAGGGTTAATGGTTGTTAAAAAATTAAAAAAACTACTACCAACCCGGGCTGGAGTGAAACAATAAGGAATTTTCAAAGTAGGTTTCATACACAGTATTGTATTTGAGAATGGCTTGAGGTATAAAAACAATTCTGTCCAAGTTGTAGACCTCAACCTCACACCGTTTGATTGGGTCTTCGGTTGGGAGCAGTATAATTTTTTCGTACAGTTCGGTATAGCCACGCGGAAAGAAATAGCGGCCTGGAGTTAGCAACAGTATTGTGTTTTTATCAAAATAATACCACTTGCTATATTTCCTGTCCTCATACCTGAAAGGACAATTTACCTTAACTTTTACTATTTTGGTGGGATCACAGTTGTATATCTCGAAGTCCAGACACGGGTGTTGACTGGCGTATCTGGAACCATCGATCCATTCCAGTGCGAAGTAGGATGTCGGATTGGATACTTGAGGTGGGAGGTCATAAGTGACGGGGGAGTTGGTGGGTTGCACATTGAGAAGTTCAGAACTGGATTCTGGTGCCTTACCCTCCGGAGATTTTGTGGGGTCAGTTCCACTGGCAAGAATCTCGGGAGTTGGCTGGGAGAATGATATGGTAATGTTCGGTATGTAACGGAAAAATACAAACCCGACGACAAGTAATATTACGATCGGAAAGAATCCTATTCTTCTTTTTTTGCTTTGGTAAATCATTTTTTCTCACTTCCTTTCTTTTTTGGATTTTAACCCTGATTTTTAAAGAGCATATATCTAATACTGATCGCGTTTGATCGGTTTAGATAAGCATATGGTAAGGCAGAGGGGGGGAATAGTCAAGCGGGGGAGGTATTAATTAAAAACTAGTCATTGTTTGTTTCTTGGAATTTGGAGGGTTTAAACTCTTTTCAGAAACCCTTTCAAATCTTCTTGATATTGGGGTTGTTTAAGAGCGTAGGTAATAGTCGCTTTCAGCCAGCGGAGAGGATCGCCGGTGGTCATCCAGACGCCATGGGTAATTGGTTCATGAGCACCAAGGCCATTTTGAATAACAGTGTTGGCGGCATCAGCCCACCACAGCTCATTGTCACGGGAGATGCTCTGATGTTGAATAACATCCATAATTTTATTTTTGGTAATATAACGGCCGACCACGGCAAAATTAGACGGCGCCGGATCGGTTTTTTCCAAAAGACCGGAAACTTGATTGGGAATGGCCGGGTTTTCCGCCGGAACGACAGCCCCATAGCGTTTCATTTCTTCGGTCGGCATTTCCTGGGTGCAAACGGCGATATCTAAATGATTGGTTTCAAAAGCGGCAATGATTTTTTTTAAATATTCGCCTGGTTTTTCCTCGATAATTAAGTCGTCACCAAAAACGTAAACGAAATCATCTTGGCCGATAAAATCCTTGGCGGCCAGAGCCGGTGAAGCATTGCCATAGGGAAGGTCGTCGGTTTGGGGCAGGAATTCGAGTTTAGCCGCTTCCCAAATCGCCCGAAGTGAATCTAAAAACGCTAATTTATTATTATTTTTTAAGAATTTTTCCAGTTCTAAATCGGGAGTGAAGTAATTTTTAATGGCGGTATCACCCAAACGGTGGACAATGCAGATTTCTTTGATGCCGGCAGCGATAAGCTCCTCGACCAGAAGCTGGATGTTGGGTTTGTCCATGATGGGAATAAGCTCTTTGGGATAAGATTTGACGGCGGGTAGAAAACGAGTGCCCCGTCCGGCGGCGGTAATAACAGCTTTATGAATCATAAAGTTATGATAACATATTAGGTTTTGGGAACGGAGAAAATTTGATAGAATATTTAAGTTTTAAAGGGCCTATGGCGTAGTTGGTAGCGCGTCCCCATGGCATGGGGAAGGTCAGGGGTTCAAGTCCCCTTAGGTCCACAGTCAGCCTTTGGCTGAAGTTTTTATTTTTAATAAAAAGAAAAGCGGAATGGTTAATTTAAAAAATAAAGTTGTTTGCATCACTGGATTGACCGGGGCAGGGAAGAGTGTGGTGGCAGATTTTTTTGTAAAGAATAATTTTCAATATATCAGGCTGGGACAGATTACTATTGATGAAATTGAGAAAAGAAATTTGCCGGTTAATGAAGATAACGAAAGAAAAATTAGGGAAGAATTCCGGGCAAAATATGGCATGGCGGCCTACGCCATTTTAAATTTGACCAAAATTGAATCCTTAATAAAAAAAGGTCACGTAATTGTTGATGGTTTATATTCTTTCGAAGAATACAAAGTTTTGAAAGATAAATTCGGTGATGCTTTAGTAGTGGTAACTGTTTATGCTCCGCCAAGAATAAGGTATGAAAGGTTAAGTCGGAGGCAGGAGCGGCCGTTGACAATTAAAGAGGCTCAATCACGTGATTTCGCCGAAATTGAAAATTTAAATAAAGGAGGAACAATTGCCATGGCCGATTATACAATTTTAAACATAAGTGATTGGAAATTTTTACAGAAACAAACGATAAAAGTCAAGAATGATATAATTGGAAAGTAAAATTAGGCCTGTAGTGAAGTGGTATCACCGCAGTCTCCAAAACTGCTATCCTAGGTTCGAATCCTAGCAGGCCTGCTGGACAGAGCCTATTTTTATTTACTGGAGTCTATAGCTAAAATAGGAGCGATATTTTGGGGGTTGACTAATTCAATTTGATCTAGTATAGTCCGCTATGGGAAAAAATAAAGAATGTCTTAGTCTTAATCCGTTTTTGGTGAGGAACATGATAGTTGACGACGATTCCGGGACGGTTATCTTGAAATTATCTATAGAAGAAGGATTACGTAAGGTTACCCCGAGAGAAGCAGAAGCCATTAAATTGTTATACGGGATTGATGATGGCATTGAGAGAACTCCTAAAGAAGTAGGAATAATAATGGGAGTAACGCGCCAGAGGGTAAGCAGCTTAGAAAAACAAGCCCTGAAAAAAATCAAGGATTTTCTTTCATAGTTACTTGAGTTTAGTAGATTCTTTATGTTCGGTTCGTTTTTTACACCAGCGGCAGTATTTTATCAGCTTTAATTTATCAGGGGTGTTGGTTTTGTTTTTTTCGGTTATATAATTTTGAGCTCCACAAATAGAGCAGTTAAGGGCGAGAATAATCCGCGGGGTTTTCTTGGTTTTAGCCATGAAAAGAATTATAACAGATAATAAATGAGAAATCTCCTCCTCCCGCTCTCCGCCGGCTGGCGGGAAAAAGGTTTTTACAATAGTTTATTGTCAAAAATAGTTTTGGCAATAATATCACTGAATAATTGAGCTCCGGCAGGGGAGGGATGGATATGATCGGTAGAATCGATTAAATCGGGCAAACCTTCGTTGTTGTTATCAAGGCTGTATTGATAGGCGTTAGCTAGGGGAAAATTTTCCGAGTTAGCGAAATTGACTAAATTCTGCAGATAGAGTTTAATAGTTTTGGTTTTTTCTATTTTTTCCATACTGGAAAAATTATTACCAAAAATAACTGAATTTGGGGCCAGAGTAGCGGCTAAAACAATTCGGGTATTAGGCAGTTCTTTTTTGATAGTGGTGGTTAAAGCGCCTAAGTCCAGCCAATGACGGTTGATACCGTTGCTACTGTTACCAAAATTATTGTAAGCAAAAGATTCAATGACAACCAGATCGGGTTTATGGGGAAATAAATCTTCCTGGAGTCGTTTTTGGACATATTCTAAATTTTGGGCTGGATAACCTAAATTAATCAAATTAAACGCAGTGTCTGGATAATATTTGTTAAGGGCTGTGTTTAAATCTGGTAAATTGGGCTGAAGAGTTTCGATCATTGAATCGCCAATGACGGCAATAGTTCGTTTGTCGGTTAAGAAAGAAACACCACCAATATTTTGTGCTGCAAAAGCAGGATTTTCTTTTACAATAATTTCGGCTCTTGGGGTAGAAGTTGGAGTTGGAATCGGAATGACAGTCAGAGTAGCAGTTGCCTGAGACTGATAAGCAGTCAGAAGTTGATAAAATAGGGGAATAATAAGCAGGGGTTTCATGCCTTTTTCAATTTTTTAATTTGGATTTCTAATTGTTCCCTTAGGTCGACAATTGCGGCTTCAAAGTTAACGTGGCGGGCTTCAGAATAGAGATTATTCATGGAAAAATTAACCTTAAAAAGTTCTGGGCCTTCCTTGGTGATATGCAATTGAGCATTTTTTTGATCTTCAGGCCAATGAGTTACATACTTATCTAAAGGGACTGCTAGCCTTTCATTGATCAAAGCGCGCATGCTTTCGGAAAGAGGAAAATTTTCGGAGTAGATTTGAATGTTAATCATCTGTTTTTAGATTAACATAAATTTGAGGATTTTTTTTTGACAACTTTTGGGGGATAATAGAGCTGTTGAAAAGGAAAGAAAAATTTATAAGCCGGTTGGATTTTTCTGAGTATTTATCAGTTTTTTCTTGGCGATACGGCAGTAAAGACATGAGGGTTATTTTCGGTGAAAAACATAAATATGAATTATGGCGGAAAATTTGGGTGGCTTTGGCTAAAGCCCAATTTAAAGCTAAATTAGTATCAAAAAGAGAATTGGATGATTTAGTCAGGAATCAAAATAAGATTAATATCAGTCGGATTTTTGAAATTGAGAAAGAAACAAAACACGATGTCGTAGCGGCAATTAGAGAATATGCCGAGGAGGCAAAAATCGGCGGCGGCAAGATTCATCTCGGGGCCACCAGTATGGATATTACCGATAATACCGATGTTTTAAAGATAAAAGAAGCTTTGATAATTATTGAAGAGAGATTAAAAAAAGTTCTAAAAGAATTTAAGGAGAAAATTGAGTGTTATGCTGATGTTCCCTGCCTCGGTTTGACTCATTTACAGCCGGCGGAGCCGACAACTGTGGGTTACCGCCTGGCCTTTTATGCCCAGGATTTATTGAATGATTTGAAATTTTTGGAATTTGTTCAAAAGAATTTAAGAGGCAAGGGAATGAAGGGGGCGGTGGGGACGGGAGCAAGCTATCAGAGGGGGATTGAGAAAGCAGTGATGGAAAGTTTGGGACTAAAAGCGTTTTTAATCAGCAGTCAGGTCTACCCCAGAAAGATTGACTATTGGCTGTTGGCTATGCTGGCCGGTATCGGGTCGTCTTTAGCCAAGTTTTCAGCTGATTTAAGGATTCTTCAGTCGCCGATGCTGGGTGAATGGTCAGAGCCTTTAACGGAAAAGCAAGTTGGTTCTTCAGCAATGCCATTTAAAAGAAATCCAATAAACGCGGAGAAAATATGTTCTCTGGCGCGTTACCTCCTTTTTTTAACTCCGGTGGCGTTGGAAAATAATTCCCTATCATATCTTGAGAGAACTTTAGATGATTCGGCTAATAGGCGGATTATTATTCCGGAGGCGTTTTTAACCGCCGAGGAAATTTTAATAACGGCAGAGAAATTGATCAATGGTTTAGTAATTAACGAAGATAAAATCCGAGATAATTTGAGACAGTATGCACCATTTGCGGCAATGGAAATGACGTTGATCGATGCAGTTAAACAGGGGGCCGACAGGCAAAAGGCTCATGAGGCAATAAGAAAAAGAGCAATGAAAGCCTGGGAAGCGGTTCAAAGGGGAGAGAAAAATCCTTTACCTGATGAGTTTTTAAAAGTGAAAAAGCACCTTGGCCAGGCGCCGACGCGGGCTAGAAAATGTGCTAAAATGATTGAAATATGCCTCAGGCAATAGTGGCTATAGTGATGGGATCTGACAGTGATTTATCAGTGATGCAGGGAGCGGCTCAGACTATGGATGATTTTGGAGTAATTTATGAGATGGCGGTTGTTTCGGCCCATCGGACGCCGGCATTAATGGTGGATTTTGCTAAGAAGGCGGCTAAACGAGGAATTAAAGTGATTATTTCGGGAGCTGGCGGAGCGGCTCATGCTCCGGGTATGATCGCCGCCTTAACCCCCCTGCCGGTAATTGGAGTGCCGATAATGACCCCGACCCTAAATGGGGTTGACTCTTTATACTCAATGGTGCAGATGCCGCCGGGAGTACCGGTAGCGACGGTAGGTATTAACGCGGCCAAAAATGCCGCTCTCCTGGCTTTAAGAATTTTGGCAGTTAATGATAAGGGAGTGCAGGAAAAGTTGGAAGAATATCAAGACAATTTAGGTAAAACAGTGGTTGAGAAATCGAAAAAGCTGACCAAAATTGGATATAAAGAATATTTAAAGTCAATGACACCATGATTTCTGAAAAAACTATTATTAAAGCTATTCCTAAGGTTTTAAAAACGGTCGATTTGCCAGGTTTAGGGCCAAAGTATCAGGGTAAAGTAAGAGATTTTTATATTAAAGGCGACCGGCGGATTATCATTACTACCGACCGGCAGTCAGCTTTTGATGTTAATTTGGGTTTTGTTCCCTTTAAAGGAGCAGTTTTAAACCAACTGGCGGCCTTTTGGTTTAAAAAGACAAAAAAGATAATTCGTAATCATGTAATTAAAATCCCTCATCCTAATGTATTAATAGCTGAAAATTGCCGGGCTATACCAGTAGAAATGGTTATTAGGGGATATCTAACCGGGGTAACAGAAACTTCAATTTGGTCTTTTTATCAAAAAGGAGAAAGGGTGATTTATGGGATCAAATTTCCCAATGGTATGGTTAAAAATCAACAACTGTCGGTGCCGGTAATTACTCCGACCTCACACGGCGGGGCTGCTGGCCATGACGAGAGGTTAACCCGAGACGAAATTATTAAGAGAAAAATTGTTCCTGAAAAATTGTACCAGCAGATGGAAAAGGCGACCTACGCTCTGTTTAAATTCGGGAGTGAATTAGCCCGAAAGCGGGGAATAATTTTAGTAGATACCAAATATGAATTCGGCTTGGACAAAAAAGGAAGACTGACTTTAATCGATGAGATTCATACACCCGATTCATCCCGATTTTGGCGGGCCGAAACTTATAAAGAAAGGTTTAAACAAGGTTTAGAACCAGAGAATTTTGATAAAGAGTTTTTAAGATTGTGGTACGCTGAACGGGGCTATAAAGGCGGAGGCCAGCCGCCTCAAATGAGTCGGCAGTTAATGGTCGATTTATCCCGGCGGTATCTTACTATTTATGAGAAATTAACTGGAAAAAAGTTTAAGGCCTATCGCTACCCGGTTGAAGAAGCAATTAGACGAGCTTGTTTGGACATAAAAATGTAGTGGAGCCCGCCTCCGTCAGCCAGCTGGCGGACTTCAGCGAGGCAAGGGCGGAGGGTAGAGGAGTCGAACCTCTGAAGGCTTGCGCCCACTGGTTTTCAAAACCAGCGCCATAACCACTCGGCCAACCCTCCTGCAATCAATTTCTAATTTCAAATTTAAATTAATCTGAGCCTAGGGCCAGATTCGGACTGGCGGTCTAGTGTTTACAAAACACTCGCTTTAACCAGCTAAGCTACCCAGGCATAGTTGGATTATGGCAAATTTGGTAAAATATTACTAGTATTTTGCCCGGATAGCTCAGTTGGTAGAGCATCCCCTTGGTAAGGGGAAGGTCATGGATTCAAGTTCCATTCCGGGCTCAGCTTATTTGAAAATAAAAACCCACCAAAAGTTTGGTTCGATAATGGCTTTTCCACGCTAAAGAACGTGGTGGAAGGCTGCCTGATTCGCCAAAGGCGAATTTTGGACTCGTCTTCCTTTACAGAAGGTTAGCTAGAAAAAACACCTTCTCGAAGATACGCTTTTGGTAGGCTATCTTAATTATAATTTAAATTTTAAAATTGAAAATGATTAAAAAAACTACCTTAATTAAAGAGATAACAGATAAATACCCTCAATTGGCCGTTATTTTGGTCCAACAATACGGTTTTCATTGTCTTGGCTGTTGGGCTGCTGGCGAGGAGACATTGGCGGAGGGAGCTCTGGCCCATGGTTATTCACCCCGGGAGATTAGAGAAATGATAGCAGTTTTAAACAAAAGTTTATTATCGGGAAAAGGAGATAGGAAATGAGGGCCGTGCCTTGAAAAAGTGGCAGGATGAGGAGAATTAAAATAATCATTCCTGATCTGCCCGGAAAAAGGTCGGGGAAGATATGGGAGCCGTCGAGGGGATGGAAGGGAAGAAGGTTAAAAACGGCCAGAGAGATGTTGATAAAGATAAGAATACCGAAGAGAGGAATGTAAAAGAATTTGGCTATGAGAGTAATTAAGACAGCAAAAATTAAATTACTGACTGGCCCGGCGACAGAAACTAACGCTGAATCTCGGCGGGGATGACGGAAGTTGTATGGATCGATAGGTACAGGCTTACCCCAGCCAAAACCAGCCAGAAAAAGCATTAAAGTACCAAGAGGGTCAAGGTGGGCTAGAGGATTAAGGCTAAGGCGACCAGCCGAGCGGGGAGTAGGGTCACCGAGATGATCAGCAACATAAGCATGGGAAAATTCGTGAATGGTGATGGCTATAATTAAAGCAATTACACTATTGATACCATTTAAAAAATTAGCCATTGTGGTATAGTATACCCCATGAGAACCTGCAGTTTATGTGGTAAAAAAACAGTTATTCTTCGCCGCCGCTCCCATGCTCAAAATCAGACACCCCGGGCTTACAGGGCTAACATTCAGAAGGTAACTATCAAAGTTGGTAAGGACAAAATCAGTGGCTTTTTCTGTACTAAATGTCTTAAAAGAATGAAGAAAGAGCTTAATCTCCAGCAAAAAACGGCATCTTCTCAAAAATGAAAACGCCGTTTTTTTAAGTGAGAATTTATTCTCAATTACTTTTTCTTTTTCTTGTTTTTAGCTTTTTTCTTGGCCATAACTTTCCTCCTCTAACAAAAGTTAAATATTCTTAGCCGTAAATGTCAAATTACTGTTTGCCTTATTTTTGGTAAAAAAATGATCCATTTAACCTGAATTTTTATCAAAAATTTATGAATTGTTTAAAAACTGATCTGATTTTTATTCCCTAATTATGGCAGTATTTAAAACATCAATTTGGTAATATTTTTCTATTTCTTTCCAGAGCGTTTTATTTTTGCCTTCAATTTGTACCTCAAGTAAGGTTAAATCGTTACCGATAAGTTCAGCCGAAAAAACTTTCATTGTTAACTGTTGATTTTTTTGATTAGTCACAATGGTCCAAGCAATCGGCCAATCGTTCATTGCTCTAATAAACCTTTCAATTTTTATTTTTTCCCAAGACCAATCGATCATAGCCGAATCTCTGGTAATACGGGGAAAATATGATTTTTTTGTTTCATCCTGGGGGACTATCTTTTGGGGAAATTGACAGTAAGTTGATAATACTTTGGCCGTATTTTGAGCCGCTAAATTGAAAGCCTTTTGGTAGAACGATTTTGAGGTTTCCCGTGGATCAATGGGAAAAGGAATTTGTTGAATAATCGGACCGTGGTCTGGAAGTTCATCGATAACAAAAAAGGTGACGGCCGAGGTCGTTTCACCATTAATGATTTGCCATGGAGCTGGAGCTGCTCCTCGATAAGCCGGTAAAGGTGAAGGGTGAATGTTGACAATTTTATAACGGGGGAAATTGATCATTTTAGTAGTGAAAAAAGGCGGACCGAAGGCAACAACTACGACTAAATCTGGGTTTAAGTCTTGATAAATTTTTAAGAATTCCGGATCAAATTTTTCAGTTTGGAAGAGAGGCAAGTGGGTTTGATGACAGAATTGAGCTACTGGATTTGGTTTTGGCTTATCTGGTTTAGTAACCACTCCAACTAATTTGGCGTTTTTAAATTCCAAAAGTGATTTTAAAACGATAACTGAGTAAATAGCCGAGCCAAAAAACAAAATTCGAACCATGATTTATTATAACCTTAAATTTTCATTGAAAATGAGAAAATTTGATAAAATAGGGATATGGGGACTATTATAACTTTTCCGAATGCGGCTTTGAGGATAAAAACTGAGGAAATAAAAGAAATCAACGGAAAAGTAAAAAAAAATATGGAGAAATTAAGAGATGTTTTGGGAAAGTGTGCTAATGGAGTAGGTTTGGCGGCGACTCAGTTAGGCTGGTCGGAGAGAATGTTTGCGATGAAGGACCTTAAAACCGGTCAGGTGGAAGTTCTGATTAATCCAAGTATTATTGAAGTTTGGGGAGATAAATGCTTTCCTCGGATTATTAATGCCAAAGGTCAATTAGAAGAGGAACCATTTTTAGAAGGCTGTCTTTCATTTCCCAATATTTTTGGGACAGTTAAACGGTATTTGAAAATTAAGGGCAAATGGGATGGAACAGAAAAAATTTTAGAGGGTTTTGAGGCAGTTGTTTTCCAGCATGAATTAGACCATTTAAATGGAATTCTCTTTACCGATCGGGTAAGGGAGAACAAAGGGAAATTGTATCGGCTTGAGGGAGAGAACAGAGAAGAGCTTTCGCTTCAGAATTATTTGGAGCAATTTTAAGGGTTTTTTCCAACTCTAATTGAGCTTGGTCAAATTGTTTGAGAGAGAAATAGATTTTACCCAAAGCAAAGTGGGCGTCATCGTAGTTCTCTTTAAGAATTATTGCTTGTTGATAGAAAGGAATAGCCTCCTTAGAGTAACCGGCTACATTAAGAAATTGACCTATGGTCCAATAGATTTTAGCATCAGTTGGAGCCAGTTGGGTAATTGTTTTTAAGGTAGCGATGCTTTTAGCGTAATTTTCCTTATCTAAATTAGTAAGATAAAGGAAAATTTGAGCCCTTTCCTTAAGAATATTTAAATTAGCCGGAGAAATAGAGACGGCTCGATCAGAATAGTTTATTGCTTTGGGATCGTTGTTTTGAGCTAATTCTAAACCAAGTCGGGAATAATAAATTGGTTCAGTTGGATTAAGAGCGATAGCTGACCGAAAATCCCCCCTATTATAGGCAATGTCTGCCAAATAAAAGCGAATTACAAATCGAAGACCGCAAATTGTAAAAAGGATAATAATAAAAATTAAAGCTTTACGTTTCATCGATAATGAAGGCTGGTAAAAGGTAAAAAAATAGGGCGGTTACTACCACAGAAAAACCACTGAAATTAGTGATCAAAATGGATAAATAAGAGGCTAGAAGGATAAATTGTCTTTTTTTAATCATTTGGTAGGAGACAGTCAAAATAAGGAAAAGGTAAGTTGCTATTCCTACTGTGCCGGTAGTAGCTAGATAGTTGAAGTATTCATTGTGGGCTTTATTGTAGAGAAATTCCCATTCGGAAGTTAGATTGTGGCTAGCCGGTCGGGTCCAATAGTAGGTGTAAGCGAAGGTTTCCACTCCGGTCCCGAATAAGGGGTATTTTTTATAGAGGTCGATAGCTCCTGTCCAGACGATTTTACGGATATCTTCCGAAGGGGTGATATTAAGGTTGGATGGGGGAGGTGGTGAAGATTGGTGTCCAAGGAAGAATAAGGAAGTAATGATAATAAAAATAACATAGTAATAAAAATTATTTTTCCTAATACAAAGTAAAAGACTGATAACAGCGGCAATTAAACCACTTTTGGATTTAGTGAAAAGTAAACAAAAACTAAAGATAATGGTCAAAGTGAAAGTAAGTAGATTGGGGCTTAAAAAGCAGAAAGGTAAGAGAAGGCAGAGGTAGGCTGCCAGCCAGTTTGGCTGACCAAGAGTTGAAAAGACCCGATTTTGGACGTCTTGAATCCAATAATTTTTATCGATTCCGAAATGTTCCAGAATGCCGTATAAAGCTACCACCAACCCACATATTAAAGACAGTCTGATTAAAGTCCTTTTAAAGTCCTGGTCGATATAGACAACCAGAATCCAGTATAGGAGACTATAACAAATAATGGAGAGTAAACCGCCATTAAGTCTTGAATAATAGCCAAAAAAAGAAGTATGAGGGTCAATAGAAATTATGGTAGAAATAATTTGGGAGAGAAGAAAAAGGAGAAGCGGCCAATCAAGAAAAGTGTGTTTAAAAAGAGGAACATGGCCATTAACGACGTTAATAAGATGAAGGGCCAGTATAATTAAAGTTAAAGCGTAGACAAAATACATTTTGGGTAATTCAAATAATTCGGAATTAAAGGGGCAGAAAATAAGAGGTGTCAGGCAAATAAGACAACTAAAGAGAAACTTAATCCATGGACGACATGTCATCAACATATAGTATACTGAAGAGAATGCCGGTTGGTAATTTAATTTCAAAATTAAGTTGGGAAGTAGGTATAGATTTGGGTACTTGCAATACTTTGATGTATTTAAAGGAACGAGGAATAGTAATTAACGAACCAACAATGATCGCCAGGACAAAAAAGAAAAAATGGGTGGGTTTATCGACACCGAAGTTTAATTTTGCTAAGCCAATTGCTTACGGTTATAAGGCTAAGGAGATGTTGGAGCGGGAACCGACTCAAATTGAAGTGGTGAGTCCGATTAAAAATGGTAGTATTCAAGACCTAAACGCTCTGGAAAAACTGATTAATTATTACCTGAAATTAGTCAGGGAGATACCTTACCGCTATCCTAAAATTTTTAAACCAAAAGTAATCGTGGGAATAGCGACTTTTCTAAATCCGGTTCATAAGAGAGCCGCGAGAGAATTATTAAAGGATGAAGGAGCTGGGCAGGTGATTTTGGTTGACCAAGCTGTTTTATCAGCTATAAATTTGGGGGTTTCATTAGAGACGGCTGACGGAGTGATGATTGTTGATGTCGGTGGAGGTAAAACAGAAATCACGGTGGTTTCCACAGGAGGGGTAGTAGTTGGTAAGAGTATCAATGTTGCCGGTAAAAGTTTAGATCAAGATATTATTAATTTTATTAAGATGAAATACAATTTAACTATCGGACAATTAACAGCGGAGAAAATTAAGATTCAGGGTGAAGGGGTAATTCGAGGACGGGATCTTTCCTCGGGTTTGCCTAAAAGTATCAAGGTGTCAAGTGGTGAAATTAAGGAAGCTATTGGTTTAAGCCTTAACAAGATCGTTAAAACAGTAACTAGAGTTTTGGATGAGACACCACCAGAATTAATAACCGGGATTTTAAAACAGGGTATCGTTATGGTTGGTGGTGGAGCCAAAATTGAAGGTTTGGCCAAAATGATTGAAGATGAAGTGAAAATTGGAGCAAATGTCGTCGATGAACCAGAATTAAGTGTAATTAAAGGTTGTGGTGAATTAATTGAAAACCCGTCAAAATTGTCTCAAGTTAAGTTATGGGCTAATGACTAAGTATTTTTTTTTAAAAGCTGGATTAATCTTTTCTCTTTTAGTTTTATTGGCGATTACGATTGAATTATCTCTTATTCGACATAGTTATTATAAAAGTTTGGCTATCGATAATAAATTAACAGAAATTAGTTTATTAGCACCGAGGGGAAGAATTCTTGATCGAAAAGGGCGGGAAATTGCTGTTAGTGTTTACCAAGAAGACGATAATTTATGGAAAAGAAAATATCCTTATGGCCAAGCCATGGGTTTAATCAGTGGTTATGTAAATCAGGTCAATGAAGATGATCTTAAAGAGAGAAAATGTGGTTTGGAATTTGATCATATGGATTTGATAGGACGAGGCGGGGTGGAGGAAAAAATGGATTGTAGCTTAAGGGGTAAGAATGGCCGCCGCTTGATTGAGGTAGATGCCTTAGGACGCTATGTTAGAGAATTGGGTAGGGAAGAACCGGTTAGCGGTCAGAATTTAACTTTAAGTCTTGATGCCTATTGGCAAGAGCAGGCCTTTCAATTATTAAACGGTCGAAAAGCGGTTCTTTTGGTGTCTAATCCTAAAACCGGGGAAGTTTTAGTTATGGCTTCGTCACCTTCTTTTGATCCCAATAATTTTTCTTTTAATAAGAATGATATTGCGGTTAATAATTATTTGAGGGATGATAGTAATTTTCCTTTGCTTAATCGGGCTATTGCCGGGCGATATCATCCTGGCTCAGTTTTTAAGCCGGTTTTAGCAGTTGCTGGTCTAGAGAGCGGGGTTATTAGTGGGGAAACTACTTTTGAAGACACCGGTTTTATTAGGGTGGGTGATTATACTTACAGTAATTGGCTCTGGTTAAAAGAACGAAGAACTGAGGGTCAAGTGAATGTGGTTAAAGCTCTCCAACGATCAAATGATGTCTTTTTTTACAAATTAGGAGAAAAATTAGGAGTCGATCAAATTAAACAATGGGCGGTAAGGTTTGGCTACGGCCTAAAAACTGGAATCGAATTGCCTGGGGAATTAGCTGGTATTGTTCCGGATGCTCAGTGGAAAAAGGAAACCAAAGGAGAAACTTGGTTTTTGGGTAATACCTATCATCTTTCTATCGGTCAAGGAGATTTAAGTGTCACCCCCTTACAGATAAATCAGATGACTAATATTATTGCCAATGATGGAATTAAATGTCCAATGACTATTTTAGCCTTACCGGAGAATGAGAAGAGAAGTCGAAATGAAGTTTTAGGAATTAAAAAACAGACTCTAACCCTAGTTAAGGAAGGGATGAAACGGGCTTGCCAGAAGGGAGGGACAGGTTGGCCTCTTTTTGGAATGAAAACAGAGGTTGCTTGTAAAACAGGGACAGCCGAAGTCGGCGATGGAACTAATGATACTCATGCTTGGATGACTGCTTTTGCTCCGGCTGATAACCCAGAAATATCAATTACAGTCATAGTTGAAAGAGGGGGGGAGGGATCAGATATTGCCGGACCTATAGTAAAAGATTTTTTAGAAAAGTGGTTTGAAAATAATTAAAAATTATGAAATTACATTGCTTAGGCAATAAAAAATTATTGCAGGAGAAAAAGCTGATTGCGGTGGTGGGAAGTAGAAGAATGAGTAGTTATGGGAAACAAGTGGTGGAAAGAATTGTGCCAGAATTGGTTAAGGCAGGTTATATTATTGTTTCTGGAATGGCTTTTGGGATTGATGCATGGTCACATAAAGTTTGTTTGGATTATAAGGGCAAAACAATAGCAGTTTTAGCTAGTGGCGTTAATATGCCCACTCCTAAGAGCAACCGCTGGATCTATGAACGAATTATCAGAGAAAATGGTTTGATTGTTTCCCAGTTTAAAAATGGAACAATCCCTCAGCCAGTAAATTTTCTAAAAAGAAATGAAGTAATTGTTGATTTATGTCAAAAAATTCTTATTGTCGAGGGTAATCAGACCAGCGGTACTTTGGTTACCGCGAAACTAGCTGCCGATCAAGGCAAAGATGTTTATTGTGTTCCTGGTCGAATCACTGACAATAATTCATTTGCTCCTAATTTTTTAATTAAAAATGGAGCTCAAATAGTGACTGAAATTAATGACCTTTTAATTTAGCCGTTGACAGGGTTGTTAGAATAATTAACAATGACTGTTATGTCTAAATTGCTTATTGTTGAATCACCAACTAAAGCTCGGACAGTATCGAAATATTTAGGACATGATTTTCAAGTAGTGGCTACTGTTGGTCATTTACGGGATTTACCCAAAAGTAAAATGGGTATTGATATGAATACTTTCGAGATTAGTTATGTCGTGGATGAAACTAAAAGGAAAATAATTGATGAAATTCAGAGATTGGCTCGGAAAGCTGAAGTCATTCTTTTAGCTACTGATCCTGATCGTGAAGGGGAAGCTATTGCTTGGCATACTAAACAATTAATTACGAATTACGAATTACAAATTACGAATGTTTTCAGAATTACTTTTCATGAAATTACTAAAGAAGCAATAATTGAAGCAATAAAGAAACCAAGAGAAATTGATATGGATTTAGTTGAAGCTCAACAAACCCGACGGGTCCTTGATCGAATTGTTGGTTATAGTTTATCACCAATTTTATGGAAAAAAGTAAGAAGGGGTTTATCGGCAGGACGAGTCCAAAGTGTAGCAGTTCGGTTGATTGTTGAACGAGAAAAGGAAATAGAAAACTTTTTAAAAGAAAAGTATTTTAAAATTTTAGCCGAACTAAAAGATGGGTTTACAGCTGAGTTATCCAAGATCGATGGTCGAAGTATTTATAAAGTTGAGAAATTAAAATTGTTCGATGGCGTATATCAATATCGCCAAACTATTTTAAACAAAGATCAAAGCGATGATTTTATTAAGCAACTTGGGAGTAAGTTTATAGTGAATAAAGTAAGAAGCAGGGTAGTGTCTCGAACACCGTTGCCAGCTTTTACAACGTCAAAGCTACAACAGACTGCAGCTAGGCGTTATGGTTGGTCGGGAAAACAAACAATGAGAGTTGCCCAGCAATTATATGAAAAAGGGTTAATTACTTATCACCGAACCGATTCTGTGTATTTATCAAGTAAAGCTATTAGTTCTTTTAGAAATTTCATTGAGAAAAAATTTGGTAAGAAATACGTTAATCCTCAAATCAGACTTTATAAAAATACTACGAAAAACGCTCAGGAAGCCCATGAGGCGATTAGACCAACATTAGTTTCCCGTTTAGTAATTAATGGTGACGCTCGAGAGGCGAAATTATATGACCTAATTTGGAAACGAGCTGTAGCTACTCAAGGAGCTGTTGCTCAGTGGAAAAGTACTAAAGTAGATTTAATCAATGGAAATGGTTTGTTTATTGCTGAAGGGGTTAGATTGCTTTTTGATGGATTTATGAAAATTAGCGGTGAAAAACATGAAGAACAAATTTTACCTCCATTAAAAGTAGGTGATAAACTAACCCTAAAAGAAATTAAAGCTATAGAGGTTGAGACAACGCCACCGCCACGTTATACTGATGCTAGTTTAATTTCGAGTTTGGAACGGGAAGGAATCGGTCGGCCGAGTACTTATGCCACTATTATAGGGACTATTTTAACGAGGCAGTATATTGAACGGGAAGGGGGAAAATTTAAACCGACCAGTTTAGGTAAAGCAACTAATGAATATTTGGTGAAAAATTTTAAAAAAATTGTTTCCCTGCCTTTTACAGCCGAAATGGAAGCCAACCTTGATGAAATTGCTTTAGGTCATTTAGAGTGGAAAAAAGTTTTGGGAGATTTTTGGCAGGAATTTGAAGGAGAACTAAAAAAAGCTGAGAATAACTCTGATCGAGTGAAGATAGAAACGGAATTGGTAGGTAAAAAATGTCCTGAATGCGGAGAGGGTGATTTGGTGATTAGGTTAGGACGATTTGGTAAATTTGTTGCCTGTTCTAATTTTCCTAAGTGCCATTATACCGAAAGATTAGTTGAGGAAGCCGACTTTAAATGCCCGCAATGCGGTGCTGCCGGGGTTATCAGACGAACTAAAAATGGACGAAAATTTTACGGCTGTTCTCATTATCCTGCCTGTACTTGGGCCAGTTGGAAATTGGATCATAGATAGACAACCCTCCTTTTAATAAAAGGGGTTTTCTCATAAGTAAATTCTACTGCCTATTTTTTCCCCAACGTTCCTGTGAAATTCTGATAACTTTATCCCGCTGCTGGTTTTTACAGCTTAATGGTGGTAGGGTAGTAGCATAAAAAGGGGCAGTAGTTTCGGAATCAATGCTTAATTTACACAAGATTTGGTAACGGCCGATTTTGACTAAGTCTTCCGGTGGAAAGTTAGAACCGAATTCTTTTGAGAGGACATAGGCATCCTGATTACCGACAATGAAAGAAATAATTGAGCCGACATTACCAAAAATAGCATCTTGGACATTATGGTCAAGCTGAGCCATATATTGGTTAGCAACTATGAGATTGAGTCTAAATTTGCGGGCTTCGGAAAGAATTTTAATGAAAGCTTCAGTAGCAAAGTTTTGGAATTCATCAACGTAGAGATAAAAATCGGTTCGCTCCTCAGTCGATTGGAAAATACGATTCATAGCTGAGAGTTGAATTTGAGTAATTAACATAGCTCCCAGGAGAGCTGAATTATCCTCACCTAATTTACCAGAAGACAAGTCAGCAATGAGGATTTTTTTACTGTCCATAATATCAGCAATATTGATTTTTGATTTAGCGTGAGCAATGGTGTTTCTAATATTGGTTGAGGCGACAAATTGACCGACTTTATTTAGAATTGGCGAGATGGATTCTTGTTGAAATTTTGGGTCCATTCGATCAAACTCATTAATCCAAAAGTTTTTTATTGTTTGATTATTTAGTTGGGCTACTACTCGGTCACGGAAATTTTTATTGGTTAAAATTTCGATAATATGGGTCATATCAGAATTAGGAGTATTTACTAATGTCAATAGAGTATTACGTAAAATATGCTCTAACCGCGGCCCCCAAGAGGTACTGCCGTAGAGCTTTTTAAAAATCGAAATAACACCAGAAGCTACCAGCTCTTTTTGAGAATCATTTTGAGCTTCAAGAACATTAAGAGGATAAACATATTTTGGATCGGCCGGATTAAAATAACAGCAATCATTAATTCTATTGGCGGGAATATAATCGAGGACTATATTGCATAGATCACCATGAGGATCAATAATCGCGACCCCTCGTCCTTTTCTGATATCATCTACAGCCATATTGGCAATGAGGGTAGTTTTGCCGGTACCGGATTTACCAATGATATAAGTGTGACGGCGACGGTCTTCACCCTCTCTGATTCCAAAAACGGTTTCTTTATTGTGAAATTCGGTTTTAGCAAAAAAAGTAATTTTTTGTTTTTCCTCTAGACTTAAATTTTCGGCCGTAGGTAAATTTTCTGGTGGGTCAGCATAAAGTTTTTTGCCCCAAGCAATGTTGGGAAGCTTGTTTAAAGGCCCGGGAAAATGCCAAAGAGCGGCTAATTCTTCAACATTTAAAATTTGATGTTTTAAACTGGGGTTAAAACGGCGATTAAGAGCTGATTGAGGTAGATTTTTGCGTTTAAAAAAGCTGGGAGAATATTTTTTGAGATAATTGCCTCGAGGGGAGGTATAAACGCCAAAAGAAGCAATTACGGCTTCAATTAATTCTTGATTGTTAGAAATGAGATTGATTTGAGTGTCTAATCCGGGGTATTGGATTTTTTGTTCAAAAATGGCCTTGTCGGGATGAGGAGCCCTAATATTTTTAGTTTTGTCGACAACAATCCCATTTTGAATAACGGAAATAATTGAATTCTGCCATGATTTAGGAGCCGGCGCTAGAATGATTTGGTAAACAAAAAAATCGTCGGGATTAGTTGATCGGGATAATGAGGAAAGAATAGAATTGAGCGGATCAGTTTCTTTAAAATCTTTAGCCGTTTTTAAAGGATAAGAGGCACTTCGGGCTAAGCCGATCTGGACAATAGTTGATGTTTCCTCGTTAAGGTATTCTTTGACTTCATTAATTATGGCGCTGTTGTATTGGGCTAGAATTTGGGAGTGAAAGAATTCAGATTTGGCTATGGGTACTGCAATATAGAAATGAACTTGGCTATGGTTGAGGACGATTTCGAAGGAGGCCAAAGCAGACCGGCGGTTGAATAATTTATTCCAGAATAAACTTGCCGTAAATTGGGTTAAATTTGATAATAATGACGACATTGATTCAAGGCTAAATTCATTTTCTTGAGGAAGACGGATTTCAAATAAGGTAAATTCGTCGGTGACAGCGGCCATAGGGATATTTTAGCATTAAAGTCTATCATCCGCCGGAGGCGGATGGAAAGATTTTGGACTATGTTATAATCCCTAAATTAGATTAATATTAATTTATGGTGAAAAAAACTTTAAAGAAAGCTCTTAAAAAAGCAACTCCGATAAAAAAGAAGGTGGTTAAAGAGGTGAAAAAGGTCGAAGAATTACCGAAACAAGAATATAAATTAACTATCGGGATAAAAGATTTGTTTAATGCTGGATGTCATTTAGGTCATAAAGTTTCCAAAACCCATCCCCGAGCTAGAGTTAATATTTATACCGCCAAGGATGGTATAGAGATTATTAATTTGGAAAGGACAATTGAGGCTTTACAAAATGCTTGTAATATTATTTATAATGCACGAAAAAATGGTAAAAATATTTGTTTGGTGGGAACCAAACGACAAGCGAAAGAAGTGGTTAAACGGGTGGCCTTGGCTAGCGGGGTGCCTTATGTGACTGAGAGGTGGCTAGGGGGAACAATTACTAATTGGGAGCAAATTAGGAAGAATATTAAACGATTGAAAGAATTAAAAGAAGGAATAAGTCAAGGGAAATTTGCCGAAAGCTCTAAAAAAGAACAGGTCATGCTTAAGAAGGAGGTTGTTAGGCTGGAAAGAATTGTTGGCGGCTTAGAAAATACTGAAAAGTTATTTGATATTTTAGTTGTAGTTGATCCTGGGTTTGAAAAGACAGCTGTTCGAGAAGCAGCTTTACGGCGAATTAAAACAGTAGCAATCGTTGATACGGACAGTGATCCAACGGCAGTCGATTTGGCCGTTCCTTCTAATGATGACAATGTTAAAGCAATTAGTATAATAGTAGAGGAGATTGGGAGGGCCATTAAATCTGCCTAGCGCCCGTCAATTATTATATGGAAGGAAACTTAATAGAAAAAGTGAAGCAGTTAAGAAAAGAGTTGGGATTGGGGATAATGGAGATTAAAACGGCTTTAGAAAAATCTGGCGGTGATAAAAAAAAGGCTCGGGAGATATTGAGGGAAGAGGGATTTAAAAAGGCAGAAAAAAAAGCTGGAAGAGAAACAGGCCAAGGGAGAATCGCTACATATACCCACAGTAATGGCAAAATTGGTTCTATGGTTGAGTTGCTGTGCGAAACGGATTTTGTCGCTAGAAATGAAGAGTTTATTAATTTGGCCAAGGATTTATGCCTCCAAGTAGCGGCAATGGCACCGGCAAACGCGGCCGATCTATTAAAACAAGAATTTATTAAAGACCCTTCAAAGTCGGTGGATGAATTGATCAAGGCTTTGATAGCCAAATTTGGAGAAAATATCAAAGTTGGTCAAATTGCTAGGTGGGAGATTTAGTCATGTTATACTTGGATAAAATATGCTGAATCTCGATGAGATCCACCAGCGGATGGAAAAGATTGTTGGTATTTTTGCCGAAGATATTGTTTCAATTCGGACAGGACGAGCAACCCCGGGGTTAATCGAAAAGGTGACGGTCACGGTTTATAACGGCCAAAAAATGAAGTTAGTTGAGTTGGGGAGTATTAGTGTTGCTGACGCCAGAACACTTACTTTTCAACCTTGGGATGAATCAATTATCAGGGAGATTAGTAATGGAATTATGGCGGCCAATATTGGTTTGACCCCGGCTATTAACGGTCCAGTTATTCATTTGACTTTGCCCTTAATGACGGTAGAACAGCGGGATGATTATTTAAAACTGCTGGGGAGGAAATTGGAAGGTGCTCGGGTGATGATGAGGGATGCCAGAGCCGATTATCGAAAAAAATTAATTGAAGCTAAAAATGAAAAAATAATTTCGGAAGATGAATTTAAAAGGGATGAAATGGAATTGCAGAAGATAACCGATGAGTATATCGGTAAGTTAGAAAATTTGGCGGGGAAAAAAGAACTGGAAATCAGAGGATAAAATATGGATTTGTTGATTTTTTTGATCGCTCTTTCGGTTTTAGTTTTGGTTCATGAATTGGGTCACTATTTTTTTGCCGTTAGATCAGGGGTCAAAGTTGAAGAGTTTGGTTTGGGTTTACCGCCGAGAATTATAAGTCGAAAAATTGGCCAAACAGTTTTTAGTTTAAATTGGCTGCCGATAGGCGGTTTTTGTAAACTTTACGGTGAGGAGGAAGAGGGTAAGGGGAAAAAAGCTTTTAATAATAAAACTCCATGGCAAAAATTTTGGGTAGTTATTGGCGGGGTTTTAATGAATTTGCTTTTAGCAGGGATAATTTTTTCGGGAGTGTATTTAATTATTGGTGGCCCTAAAGAAACTAATAGGGTAAAGATTCTGGCGGTAGTTCCGAATTCGCCGGCCGCTGTTGCTGGCTTACAGGAAGGAGATTGGATTAAAGCAATTAATAATGAAATCATCGAGAAACCGGCGGAGTTGATTGATTTGACTGAAAAAATTAAAGGGAAAAAGGCAGAACTGATAATAGAAAGGGAAGGGATGGAGAAAAAAGTAGATGTAGAAGTGAGAGTTCAGCCGCCGGAAGGTGAAGGAGCCATGGGAGTAGCTATTTCCAATATCGAAATGCAGAAGATTCGCTGGTATGAATTTTATCGAGGAATAGGTTATGGGTTTGAGGAGGCTTATTATTGGGGAAAAATTATTGTTGGTGGAGTAGTTCGAGTAGTTAGTGACTTATTTCATGGCGAAACCCCTAAAGATATGGCCGGGCCCATTGGGATGTATGAGGCTACTAGTATTATTAAGAGAAATCAGGGGATTTTAGCAGTTATTCATTTTTTTGGGGTAGTATCGGTTAATTTGGCGGTGGTTAACATTTTGCCCTTTCCCGCTTTGGACGGGGGCAGAATCATTTTTGTTTTATATGAAATGATTACCAAACGGAAGCCAAATAAAGAATTAGAGATAGCTATTAATAGTATCGGTATGTGGTTATTATTGCTTTTAATTTTTGTGGTTACCGTTGGTGATATTAAGAGATTGGTATTGAAACAGTAGACAGCTGCTTTATCTTTGTGCCATAATCAAGAGTATCAATGAAGAGGAAAGGTGCCGTTCAATTGTCTTTTATTTTAGGTTTG